>JADGMW010000615.1_pt1 | contig 13063 bp, 13 predicted proteins | sample 8641801 | NCBI WGS metagenome assembly JADGMW01 (sample SAMN16272018, study PRJNA661076) | feces metagenome | isolation source: fecal sample from diarrhoea affected cattle A | host: Bos taurus | place: South Africa: Lokaleng Village, Mahikeng | collected 2019-09
TGGTCGAGCACTCCACCAACGTCGGAGCCCTCGACGCCGGATACTCCGCGCAACTCTCCGGCGCCCTCGACATGCAGACCCTGACCGTCCGCGATCTGCTTCCGAGCAACAAAGCTCCGACCTCCGTCACGACATCCGCGACCATGAACCACGTTCGATCGGTATCGAAACAATCAGGGCACCTACGAATCCTCGTTCGCGACAACGGTGTTCCTCTCGGGATCGTGCACGTCCGCGACACCCTGCTCCAACCCGACCACACCCGCGCCGAATCCATCATGCGACCAGCATTCACCCTTGCGTCCGAAACTCCCGTCCACCTCGCACTCGCCTCGATGCGGGAAAGCCGCAACCACCTCGCCGTAGTCACAGACGAACGAACAACGGTCGGCATCATCACCCTCTCCGATATTCTCTCGCGCTTGTTCCCCCGCCCCGGACCAGCAATCTGACTCAAACTTGGATGGCATGAAGACCCTCCGAACAGTCGAAGATGTTGTCCGACTGCACATCCATCTGGATCGGCTCGGTGTCACTGAGTGGACAGCGTCGTCGTTTTACGAGCGATCGAGTCCGCCGAGGTAGGGAGATCGTCACTGTCAGCGATTCCTATCACGCGGCGTCTCTCGATGTAGTCACCAGTCGGCGACGGGCGGTCGATTGCAGATACGTTGGGGGAGTTCGACTCTGCCCTCGACGGTGTCGACAATCATGAAACGCTTCGGGCGGCACTCCTTGCTCTGCCCGAGCGTGAGCGCACCATCGTGCTGTACTGGTTCTTCGAGGCACTGACCCAAGCGGAGATAGCGGAGAAGGTAGGACTGTCGCAGATGCACGTTCCCCGACCCCTTGCTCAAACCCTCGAGAAGCTGCGAACGTCACCCTCCTTTGCGCCCCTGTCGGTCGCGGCCTGACCCTGTCTAGAAGGAAAGGGCGAGGACCGAATACACTTCACTTTCTCTACGACGGAACGGCGCAGTGCACAGCGGAGTTTCCGACCGTCGAGGAAGCCGTCCGAAGTATTGTGTTGGGGTAGGTCGATCGCACGCTTTGGGGCATTCAATACATCGATCCCGAGGGGGATCCGGATTTACAGTTCCCCCCATGGACCTCGTCGGTGGACTGTGTCGGGTGTGGTTGTGGTCATCGCCCCTGTCGCGGTTAGCATGTTGCTCACACCGTGCACGAACAGCTCTTCAGGACGCGGGTGCTGCAGACTTGCGAGAGGTGCAGCCCCATCAAACTAGCAGTCGCCCCGCATGTGACGGGTTCCCACGTGGATGTAACGACCGTACGCGGGGGGCAGCGTCGGTGCATGTCGAAGCTCGACCACAGTGCTTGATTGCAGGAGCGCCCGGGCGCCCCGATGGAGCATCGTGGACGAACGTCGTCGCCCACTCCGGACACTCGATCCCGACTGCGGCCCGAGCTGGTGTAGGAACGCACATCCAGTTTGACAGTGGCAGCGGACGGCCACGGCCAACAACTCCAACGAGTGCTGAGCCATTTAAACACGCAGTCCTCCGTGAACCCGCAGGCGAAACGGCTGGGACCCGCACGCGGTTGCCGCGAAGTTGCTCTGCAAGAATCATGCGCATGACCGACAAAAAAGCCAAACGTGGCCACGCGATCTCGGTAGGTTCGCGGGTGCGAATCACGTTGCCAGACTCCGATGCTGAACAAATTGCGGCAAGTACCGGTGTAGTTATCGAAGACTACGCGGACATGGTCATCGACTCCGGATCGGTAGGGCGAGACTGGGCACCAGTGCATCGGTGGGCGATCGCGCTCGATGACGGGCGGCTGATCTTCGCGAATGACGAAGACCTCACGCCTGTGAACTAGGGCATATTAATTGGGTGCCCCCAACGCCCGGATGGCGGGAGTATCACGACATGCCCTCTCGGACCAATGAACCGGTACGTGTCGGTGCCCTCACCTCTAACGCCCTGAATTCACAGGCAGCAGAGATCCGGACCCTCGAGCAAGCGCCACCATGTACGTCCTAGGGGCCACCACGCTGCATGCTTCCTATTGAAGAAGGATGTGCGAGTTCGTACGTTCGTTAATAATGAGTGACCGGACGGACCGCCCATGTTTGCAAAGTAGATGGTTGGGGCAATAGTGATCTGGTCCCATCGGAATGAACCCTCACCTGTTCTCGCCGGTGTACCGCTGATCTGCGTGTCGAACTTTCATCGGTCCCGACACGCTCGGTCCGCCGACTGGATGTTCACAGCTAAAGTCGGCGGACCACCAAGAATTGCGCGCCCGCCCCCGACAGTTCGTGCGCGCCGCTCGTGCGCGCCGCCCACCGAGCTGCGGTCACGCTACGGCGTCGGTGGGCACCTGGACCTCGCATTGCAATCGGACGCTCGGTCCGTTCCGGTTCGGGGTGCTACCGACCGAACGTGCCGTTCAGCGGACTGGGGCGGTGCCCCTTAGTACCGTCGATCGTCATCCCATGCTCATTTTGGGCAATGCGGAACGACTCGCTGGCTCGACTCGTTGATTCCGGTCGGGGTCGCCGTCGCAGCGGTGGCCAGTGCCATCACCGACCTTCACGAGGGGAGGCTCGAACAACCACCGCGAACGGTCGTGGCGGCCGGCCAGCTGCTCGTGATGTCCGCACTGCATCGGACCACCCGCGACGCCGTTGTCAAGACGCTGACGATCTACGACATCGACGGAAGCAGGCGCATCGAAGGAACTGTGCTCTGGTACGACGGAGCCACCGGACTTCCGCGATCCAGCGTGGAGGCCCACCGGTTCACCGCGCTGCGAACCGGTGCGGTCTCCGGTGTGGCAACGGACGTGCTGGCGCCCGAAAAGGTCCGGCGTCTGGCGATCCTCGGCTCCGGCGCCCAGGCCGCGACACAACTTGATTCCTGCTGCGCAGTACGGGAATTCGAGGAGATCTCGGTACACAGCCGGACTCTCGCGCATGCACAACGCTTTGTCGACGAAGCAAAAGTGAGGCATCCAGGACTCCGGCTCTCGGTAGCAGGATCGGCAAACGAATGCGTCGGAAATGCTGACGTGGTGTGTTGCGCGACCGGCGCCACGTCACCGTTGTTCGACCTGGAAGCACTGCCGGCAAACGTCCACGTCAATGCAGTCGGATCCTTCCGTCCGTCGATGACGGAACTCCCTGCCGGGCTCATCGATGCTTCGACGGTCACCGTCCTCGACGACGTAGCCGGATGTCTGGAGGGATCGGGCGAAGTCAGGTCGGCAATCGAGCGAGAGTTCCCCATCTCCGACCTCCGATCACTGGGCGCGGTAATGGAATCCGGCGTGGAGCGTCACGGTCGCACGGTGTTCAAGTCGGTCGGGTGTGCAGCACTCGACTGGGGCGTCGGCAAAGCGATCGCCGACAGGCTCGAGCGCGTCGTACTTTCCTGACCGATCACAAAGGCCTGCCCCAACGGATCCCTCTGTCGAGACAGGCCTTTCGATGATCAGCGCTCAGCTTGGGGCCAGTGATGCCAGGAAAGCTGATGTGTCGCGGGCGATCTCCGGCGACAAGGTGTGGTGTAGATAGTGTTCACCTACGAGGGGGGTCACTTTTCCAGTATCGACGCTCGCAATTTGTTGGCGGTGTAGATCGACCCACTCCGGCACATCGGGGTCGTCCGCGACCACGAACAGCAGCACCGGCAATGACTTGGGGAACGTCGTTCCACTGGCCGACGCAAAGTTCGCCGGTGCGTCTTCCATCTCTTTCAACAGTGTCCGGGCGGCCGAATTCTTGTTGCTGAGCAGTTTCATCTGATCTTTGGTCTGCTGGTCGTAGGGCAGGCCAGTGTAGGGATCGTCGGCGATCGCCGTGAGCAGACGGGTGATGCCCAGATCATGGGCGATGTCGATGGCCTCGGTCGGCAGTGGCTCGTCCCAGCCAGGTTGACCGGGCACGCTACTGTCGATTCCGACGAACGCGACAAGTTCGTCGGGGTATTCGGCGGCGTAGGTGAGTGCATAGATGCCGGCGATCGAATGGCCCATCAGCACATACCGATCGATTCTCAAATACTGCAGTGCCTGGTGCACTTCGCTAACGATGTTGGCGGAGGAGCGGTCGGCGTCGGTCTGGTCGCTCAGGCCGGTTCCGAATGGTTCGACAGCGACAACTCTGTACTGCGTGGACAATTCGGTGATGAGCGGTTGATAGTCCAATCCTGGAGCAGCGGTCCCGAGGCCGGGCAACAGAACTATCGTTTCCGGTCCCTGGCCGCTGACCACCACATTCATCTTTTTCCCCTCGACGGGTATCTGCCGACCGTAGGAGCTGATCTCGGAGGCTTCGGAGCGTGTCGCAAAAAAGTTGTACGTTGCTGTGGTGGCGAGGAGGAGGACAGGAATCGCGATAATGACAGCAACTGTCACTAGGACGATTCGGCGTAGCTTTCGCATCGTGCACTCATTTCAGAATATGGCGAAGCCCTTTATGGCACTTTGCAAGTGAGATCGGCTAAGCAATCTCGAGGGCCCAGCGGAAATGCCACGACGTCGGGCCACCCGTGACACAAAGTCACGGGTGGCCCTGCCAAGCTGGGTTGCACCCGTGGTCCGTCACTTGTCTCGTCGGGGCAGCCGCAGATCACGAATTTCGTGATGCTCGCCGTTGTGGATCCCGTAGGAGACGACAGGCGTGAACTCAGATCAATTGGCGCCCGTGTGACCGAGAATGTAGACGGCACTAGGGTTGGGGAGTGCGTACTAGCTGGTTGCATCCTTCTGGATCAAGAGCATCGCGTCGTCGACCGGATCGAAGTACAGAGCCGGGTCGGCAACCAGTGCAGCGTCGTCACCATGAGTTTGCATGGTGACAACCCAGGCACGATCGTCGTGTTCCACGTAATAGGCACCCGCGAGGACCCCGATGGAACTGCCGCCCTTGAATCCGCCGTAAGTGAACCATTTCGCGGACTCGTCACTGAGCGCCGGATCCTCGGCGAGAATGTCTCGAACCGGTGCGCCGCTCTCGGTCTTCGCCATCTCTTGCAACGAGACCAACGCGGCACGCAGGTCGGCGGGCGAGGCGAACCAATCGATGTCGAAAGGCCATGCGGGGGTGGTGAACGCTGACGCCGGGATGTCCACCAGGCCGCCAGGTAGTGCCGCGAGTATCGCTCGACGCTCGTCCGGAGTTCCGTCGCGCCAAGCGATACGTTGTGCGCCTTGGTCACCCCAGCCGAGTTGGAACAGTGCGCGGGTCGGCTTGAGCGGGATGTTGAGCGAAGGATTTGCCATGCCCATCGGGGCGAATTCGGCTTCTACCTGCTCGCGCCCGACAGCAGCGATCAGCATGTCGGTGGCGGTGTTGTCGCTGATCGAGATCATCTTGCCGGCGGTATCTCGGACCGTGACTTCAGTTCCCGATGGCAGGTCCTGCATGGTCCCGCCGGGCATCGATTTGAGGTCGTCGGTGATGGTGAGCTTCTGATCCCAGGAGAGTGTCCCGTTCTGGACGGCCGTCGCGACCGCGCCGAGAACGTACAGCTTGATCGTTGACCCTGTGGGCTGTGGTGAGGTATCGCCGACACTGAAGACTTCGGCGTTCTTTCCTTCGGTGACCTCGGTGACGGTCAGATTGGTCGGCGCGGGAAGCGCTTTGACAGCTGCCTCGAGCTCGTGCCACGACGCAGCCGGCACATGAACGTCCTTGGTCGGTGTGATCGCCATCCCGAGGATCAGCCCGTTGCCGTCGACGACGACGTTGACGTCGAACGCACCGCCGGTGGTGCTGGTGATGGAAACTGTGCCGTCGGAGTCGCCTCCCTTGTAATTCACTGTTGTCCAAGGCTGTCCGGCTCGGATGGAGTCGAAGTCCGGAGGTGTCAGGATTACGGGTGCAATGGGCCCGAAGTGTTCGGCGATTTCTTCCTGGGTCAACGGCGTGCTCATGTTGAACGCACTGAGAAGCCAGGTGATCTGCTTGCCGACGGAGCTGTCAGGGATCGTGACCGTAGCGGGTGCCGCGGTGGGGGAGGTCTTTGTGCTGTTTTCAGAGGTTTGTGCGGAATCAGTCCCGGAAGTACATGCGGCGAGGGCGAATACCGCTGCGGAGGCAAGTGCTACCAGCGCGAGCGGGCGGCCTTTCCTGCGTGTGTGTTCGAGATTCATGGACTCATTTCATCAGCCATCTCTTCGGCGCGCGACGGTCTGCGGTACCGAATCTTCTAGTGCTCGAGTACCGCACTGTCACAATCCTCTACTGACAAATGTCACAACATGGGTTGGTCACGCATAAGTATGAAATTGTCAGGAGGACTGTGGTGCAATGCTTTTCGGTGGTAGAAGGGGAGTCGCACGGAGTGGTGCGCAGGCTGCCGCGCTCAGTCCGACAGCCAACCGCCATCCCTGAAATCGACTGCGGCGGTCGGTGGAGGCTCTTTTAGGGACGTGCCATTTGGGAGTGTGCAGAGAGGAGAATGTACGAGGGGCAGACGCGGTGGGGTCGCGCCTAAAAGGCGGAAGCATTTCATCGTGCATTCGTGTTGTCGGGTCGGTTATATGAGACCTGTTAAGAGACAGGCTCGTCGGTGAACGACTGCCCTCGAAGGCCATGCCTCTCGCCGGGTGTCCGGCGTCGATGAGAGAGTCGATCACCGTGCGAGACTCTTTGCGAGAGTAGTCGACTCGTCCTGCTGCGTGGATCTGGCGGCGGCACGCTATTCGTCATGGCCATCTCTCCGCTCCTGTGCCTGCTCTCGTGAGCCAGCGCATGTTCGATCGATCTTGCGATGAACTGCCGAGATCGAATCATCAGGGCGTCGCGGCCGGTCCTCGAGGTCTTCTCCGAGGATGAGGTCTTTCGGCCTAGTTGTCCTGTCTGAAATAGCGATTGCCCGTGTGGGGCCTCTTCCGAATGTATGGCTCCGAGATGATGGTCGCTCAACATCCCCCGGGATCGCTGCCACCGAAGATGCCGACCTGGGTGATGGGCGCATCGAACACTGTCACAGAAACCGTTGGTGCGTCAGCGCCGCCTCGCCAATACCAGCTGTGCATCCCCACCGATTGCTTCGCGTCACACGGCATCATGCCGGCGACGTCCTCGTTGAGGGGCAGGTGCATTTCCATCCATCGCACCGCCGTGTCGAAGCTCATTCCAGGAAGGTCGAAGCTGATCGATTCGGCACCTATGTGAGTTGGATTGGTGGCGACTCCTGGCACCAGGATCCCGTATTTCCCTGAATCTTGCGTCTCGGGGGTCGGCGCCGCGGGCGATGAGGGCGAGCTCAGGGTTGACTGAGCGAGGTTCGTTGGCGCATCGCTCGATCCGCATCCGGCCACCAGTGATGCACAAACCAAGACGACTGCCGTGGCATAGGCCTTGTTCATCTCTGCATCAAATCAGACCAGAATCACGAAAACTGTTGTTTGGGAGAGGCTGTGATGCGGTGAATTGTCGGCGCGGATCTCACTCGTCTCACTCCCACCTAGGGAGGACGTTGCCCTCCATGTGGAGCAGGTGCGATGTGGCCTCGCCCGCCACCTCGAAGCGTTCAACCTTCTGTGATGATTCAGCGGACCTGTGCGCGAGGACATGTTTGCCTCTACGTGGTGCCGGGTAGCAATTGTGCGATCCACCGGCAGCCGAACCCCCAAACTTCGCTACCGGTGGGTCGCCCGTGTTGTACCTGACCTCTGCCGGGCCGCGGTACACACACTGCCCGTCGGGTTTCGCTCGTTCGAAACCTGACGGGCTCAATCTCTGCGGTATCAGAACGAGGCAGTGAGCGACTTGATAGTTGGTCGCAGCAGGGTGGTGCGCATGCCGCGCCGACCTCGCACCCACACGTGACGACACAGGAGAACGAATGCCGATGCAGCGGGGAACAGGAGGGGATGCGCTGCCGAAGTATGGATCCACGGATGGACTAACGCAGAGTGCACGCACGTGACGTCGCTTCGTGTTCGCCGCCGAGCCTGTAACTTTTCTGCCGCGAAATCGGATATTACCGATCGTAAGTCAAACTAATGATCAGAAGGCAAACAATTTGTTGCACCTTGTCACATTCGATCGACCTCGATGACATCCGAGGACGCGTCCATCCACGACGACTCCATCGCAGCCGCGCAGTGGAGAGACCGCAAGCGGTATTGGTGGCCGTTGGCCCTGCTGATTCCGATGAGCCCGTTTGTCTCTTGGTTGCTCGTCGAGTACCTGCACTGGGGATTGTTCTGGGCTACCGGAGCGTGGATTCTGCTGCTCCTCGTCCCTCTCGTGGACTTCATCTCCGGTCCGGACGGGCACAGTCCTCCCCGCGAGGCGATAGCAGGGCTGCAACAAGACTGCTACTACCGTTGGTGCACTTATCTGTTCGTGCCTTTGCAGTACAGTGGATTGCTGTTTGCGTGTTGGTGTTGGGTGCATGCGCCTATGGCAACGGGGGAGAAGATCGCTCTGGCGATGACCGTCGGTGTGGTTGCCGGAGTCGGAATCAATGCGGCCCACGAACTCGGCCACAAAAGCGAGATCCATGAACGATGGTTGGCGAAGATCGTTCTCGCGCAATCGCTGTACGGTCACTCCTACGTCGAGCACAATCACGGCCACCATGTCAATGTTGCGACTCCTCAGGACCCGGCAAGCGCGCGATTCGGGGAATCGTTCTGGATGTTCCTTCCCCGCAGCGTGATCGGGGGATTTCGGTCGGCCTGGGCGATCGAAGCCGCGCGGCTGCGCCGACGCGGCCGGCGCGTGCTGTCGTCGGGAAACAGCATCGTACAGACGTGGGCTATGAGCGTGGCTCTGTTCGCATCCCTGATTGCTGGGTTCGGCTGGCAGATCGTGCCCTGGCTTTTTCTGCAAGCATTCGCCGGCGTCACCTTTCTCGAGGCAGCCAACTATCTCGAACACTACGGATTGCTCAGGGCTCGGCGCAGCGATGGCAGATTCGTCAAAGCCCGGCCCGAAGACAGTTGGAACAGTGACCATCTCGTGTCCAATCTGTTCCTCTATCAATTGCAGCGGCACAGTGATCATCACGCGAATCCGCGTCTGCGTTACCAGTCGTTGCGCAGTGCGCCGGACGCGCCGCAGCTGCCCGCTGGTTATGCGGTGATGATCGTTTGCGCTGCCGTTCCGCCACTGTGGCGAGCTGTGATGGACCGTCGTGTGCTCGATTACTACGGAGGAAATATGGACCTCATTCACACACGGACAACCAGGACGCCTACCCGATGAGCCGCCACGACAAAGGCTCAGATGAGCACCGCATGGCAGCGAAAGACGGTGAGAATTCCGGCACGGAACAATGCGTGTCTTCGAAGAGCGCACTTGCGCACCCTGCGCCGAGTCCAGAGGTCATCGCAGCAACGGAATTTCTTCTCGCTCAACCCGATGCGTACCTCTATCGGCGCCGTTATCTCGAGTTGGTCGTGCGCGGCCGGGGATTGGGAGCAGCCGCCGACTACGCCGCGGCCGAGAGATATCTGAAAGCTACAGCGGCTGCGGGCCGGCGTTCGTTGCGACGAAGCGAATCCTCGTCCGCCGAAGACTGACGTCCATTGCCCGGAAGTGGGGATGCGCAGCCTGCGATCGGGGTGTACAGATAGAGACTTGGGGGTTATAGGTTTTCTTCTCGTCCTTTGGCTTGTCTTCGTCGTCGTAGGTTTCGTCGCCAAAGGCTTACTGTGGCTCGCGATCCTCGGTATCGTCCTCTTCGTCGCCACAGCCGCATGGGGATGGATCAAACGGAATGCTTCCACGTAGGACGCGTCGACCTTGATGATGCGCGCTCAGTCTGGGCTCGACGAAAAGATCTGAGCTGTCAACGAACGCACATGGCGTTGTCCTCTGTGTCCGCGCGTTCCGGTAGGCGATCGGTAGTCTGCTAGCTGGAGTTGGGGTTGCTGCAGATGAAGGGCTGAAACTGCAGGAGCGCTGCCGGAGAAGTAGGGGCATTGCGACGTAACTGTTCTCGACCCGTCTCGACGATGTTCACAGTGATGGATGACCCGGATCAGCCGGTTTCACTCGTGTTCGGCTAAGTTGTTGCTCGGCGCACCACATCAGGGTGGCTACTGCCGGAAACAGCGCGCCGAGTAGGCACACAGCTGTCCAACCCGAGTGGGCATAGACCAGTGCGGACAGGACACTGCCGATCGATCCTGCGGTGAAGTAGGCAGTCATATACGCCGTGTTGAGTCGACTTCGGGCGCCGGGGCGCAGCGGATAGAAGATGCTCTGGTTGCTGATGTGCGTGCCTTGGACGCCGAGATCGAGTAGCGCCACCCCGAGTGCGAGCAGCCAAATGTGGTGTTGGCCGAGCGCAAGAGGTATGAAACTGAATGCGGTCAAGGCTACGAATGCGCCGGTTTGCAGTTTGGCGAAGCCGCGATCTGCAAGAGTCCCGGCGAAGCGGGCGGCGAGGGCGCCTGCGATGCCGACGACGGTGAATATTCCGATCCGGGTGTCGGACCAGTTGTACGGCGAATCGGCGAGCAGAAACCCGATACTGGTCCACAGCACACCGAATGACGCGTAGGTGAGCATCCCGAACCAGATGCGTGAGCGAAGAACCGGTTCTTCTCGCACCAGGGCTGCCACCGATGCGAGTAGTCGGCGGTAGGGGAGCGAAGTCTGGGAAGGCGACGATGGCAATAGGCGAACCAGGCCGCATGCGGTCAGGGTCAGCGCCGCTGCAACTACGAAAACAATTCGCCATCCAGCGATTCCGGCGATGAGGCCCGACATCACCCGGGAGAGAAGAATGCCCAGCAGCAGGCCGGTCATCACATTTCCGATGACCTTGCCGTGTTCGTCCTCGTGCGCCAACGCGGCGGCGAACGGAACCAGAATCTGTCCTACCACCGAACCCAGTCCTACGAGTACCGCTGCCGATGCGAGAATTTGCCATGTAGGGGCGATGACCATGACCGCTAAGCAGGCAGTAGTACCTAGCAGCATGAAGGTCAGTAGTCGGCGTCGCTCGAGAAGATCGCCCAGAGGGACGAGCAAAGCCAGTCCGATGGCATATCCCACCTGGCTTGCCGTGACGACGAACCCCACGCTCTGGCTCGTCACACCGAAGGTCGCGGCGATTGAACCGACCAGAGGTTGCGCGTAGTAGCTGTTCGCGACGACCAGTCCCGATGCCAGGGCCATCACTGCCACCAGCTTCGGATCCATGCGGCCCTGTGCGGAGGGCGTTGGTCGAGTGGGAGAGTGGTTGCTGGGTTCGCCGCTATTCATGGCCCTATCTTCAGCTGCAACTCACTATGCTGTCCAACAACTTATTTCAGTGATATTGAGAAGTAGACTCACTGAATGGATTTTCGAAAACTGACACACTTCGTCGCGGTCGCCGAACTCGGACATTTCACCCGCGCAGCCGAAAGTCTCCACGTCTCGCAATCAGGACTCAGTGCTTCGATTCGATCGCTCGAGAACGACCTGGGATGTGTGTTGTTCGAACGCACCACCCGTAGCGTCCTCTTGACGGCTGCCGGTCACGTCCTGCATGGACATGCATCGAAGGTGCTGCAAGAAATCGCTGACGCACAAAGATCTTTGAGGTCTGTGACGGAGTGCGGTACAGGTACTTTCGCTCTCGGCATTGTGCAAACTCTGACAGTGGTCGACGTCCCCTCAGTCTTGGCGGAATTTCATCAGCGATATCCGCGGGTGGAGGTCACTCTCACCGAGGCACCTTCCTCGGACCTGCTCGCGGCTGTGGCCAGCGGCCGTCTCGATCTTGCATACGTCGCGTTGGGCTCGACGGAACTCCCGCCTGAATTCGTCGTATCGAGAAAATATGCTGAACGGCTCGTTCTCGTGGTCAGTGACGACCATCCGCTGGCGAGGAGGAGCGCGGTTGATATCACGGAATTGCCCGAGTATACGTTTGTCGATTTCCAGGCGGGGCTGGGATTGGAAACTGTTGTCGCGGAGCTTTTCACGGACGCAGGAATTGATCGGAACGTCTCCTTTCGCACCAGTGAGATGGATCTGGCGCTCGCTCTCGTCAGTCATGGTCTCGGGGTGGCGATCGTTCCCGAGCCGATCGCGCACCGAAGTGGAATGCACCAGCTGTCTTTACGGCCCGGCGACCCGATCAGAGAGCTCGCATTGATCAGCCGCACTGCGCCACCCACCAATCCGGCAGCACACGCCTTTCTCCGACTCACGGCTGAACGACACGCTGATGCCGGTGCTGACTGCACCAAAGGGGAGGGAGTTCGACCGCCGACCGGTGCCTAGACGCTTTGCAGTTCACAGGGGGAGCGTTCCTCTCTGATGCTCCCGATCCACAACACTCTGGTACGACGCGACAAGCGGCCGCCAACCGGTATGTCGCATGTTCTGCTCACCAAATATGTGAAATGCATTGCACTGCAGCGAGTTGCGTACCTTTTCGGCAGTCCGCCAATGTGTCATTCTGATCGAATACGGCGGTATTCTTCGATCTGGAAGCAACCCCACGCCTGGACGCGATACGTCGATCGGCTGGCACCGGTCATAGGATTTTTTTGAGATCAACGACTGGACGGCAGGTCCGCTCGAGAACGGACCCGACGTGGTCCGCCTGCTCTCGGACGGTTTCGCCGAGGCCACCAGGTGCTCGCTCCACGTATCCGCCGGCTTCCTGGTGAGAGGTTTGTCAGGCGTCGTACGCGTAAGAGCAAATACGCGCACAAACCCACCCTCGTCCTGCCCTAGCCACAGCGTGCACCTATCTACTTGGATGGTGGAGAAGATCACTCTCAGCCACCACTGTCACCGCTGGTGCGATGCCATTTGCAATCGTGCTTGATCGTCCCCTCGACAGGAAATTCGAGGGGAATTCGGTCAAGGGCGTTGCGACGCACAACAGCTGGCGTGCGCACACACAGTGCGCGATCTGTGGTGGACCGGCCAGGGCAGCTTAGTCGCTCAGATGCCGCTCCACCGGCAGGTGAACTGAGCGACAACCCCCGGCGACATTGTCAACAGTCGGTGTGGGTTGCGCAGTTCACCGAAACCCGCACCGACTGCTGTTGTTTCACTCTTTCGGTGCACTCAGTGCGTCAATTCGTCCTTCTTGGCGCGAGCCTTTTCGAGCGCCTTCTC
>JADGMW010000464.1_pt1 | contig 13051 bp, 13 predicted proteins | sample 8641801 | NCBI WGS metagenome assembly JADGMW01 (sample SAMN16272018, study PRJNA661076) | feces metagenome | isolation source: fecal sample from diarrhoea affected cattle A | host: Bos taurus | place: South Africa: Lokaleng Village, Mahikeng | collected 2019-09
CTCGTATGCGCGCCGTTCTTCGACACTACAGCAGTACGGTCGAAAAGTCGCGTTCTCGCACGGATGAGGTCAGTTCTGCTCGTCCCAGTCGAATCCGGCGGTGGTCCCGGCGAGCACGGCAGCACGACGGCGGATGCTCCACGCCGCGAGCTCCTCACCCTCCAGCGACAGGGGCAGCTGAGGTTCGGATCGCACCGCGGCCAGCGGCATGCCGGCGCCCAGGGTCAGCCACGCCTGAGCGGGTTGCCCGTCCAGCAGCGCCGGGAACGAAACGAGTTCGGTGCGCCCCTGGTCGGCGAGCACCCGGAAGTACTCCAACAACGCCTCGGCGACGTCGTCACTGGTGGCCAGGCGGGCGCCCGTGACGAAGATGTCGAACATCTGCTCTCCCTCGCATGTCGAGCGCGCTCGGGTTGCGCGTTCACGATCGATCCATGTTCATCAAGATGCTCGCACAGACCTAGCCCTTGACCCTGCCGGAGGCCCGCGCTAGACAAAGCTCACCACAAGAGGTAGAGCGCTCCCACCACGGTGAGCACGATCACGAGCCGCTCGAAGACCTCCTGCCGCAAGCGCCGGGCCAGCACCCGGCCGGCCAGCGCTCCCACGATCACGGCGGGAAGCAGCCACAGGTCGATCCACAGGCTGTCGACCGAGAACAGCCCGAGCGCGGCGGCGAAGGGCACCTTGCCGATATTGACGACCGCGAAGAACCATGCGGCGGTGCCCAGGAACGCCTTGACGGGGAAGCGGGCCGCCAGGAAGTACATCGACATGACCGGGCCGGCGGCGTTGGCGACCATGGTGGTGAACCCGCCGAGGGTGCCGTACACGGCCGCCGCGGGCCACCCGCCGCTGGGCTCCCGGCCGCCGCGCGCTGCCGCGTACCGTCGCCACAGGGTCACCGCCACCACGAGCAGGAGCAGGACGCCGATGACGCGCCGCACCCCGCCGTCATCGGCGACGGCGAGGAAGACCACGCCGAGGAGGATGCCCGCCAGCACGGCGGGAACGAGCCGCACCAGCAAGCGCCACTCCGCGTGCCGGCGGTACGTCCACAGGGCGAACATGTCCCCCACGATCAGCAGCAGCAGGAGGGTCGCCGTCGATTCGCGGGCGGGGAGGACGGCGGCGAACAGGGCGACGGCGAGCGTGCCGGCGCCCGGGAGCGCGGTCTTGGACAGCCCGACCACGACAGCGCCCAGCGCCAGCAGCATCCACGAGACGATCGTCAGATCGTCGAGGGCGACGGCACCGGTCACCCCCTCAGGCTATGCCCCGCGGCGCCGGGGGCCTGACACGCGAAAGGGGCGGGCCCGAAGGCCCGCCCCCACGCATGATCGCTCTACTGCTCGATCGGATGCGGAGCGTCCGACTCGTGCGCGCGGATCGTGGCGTCCGACTCGTGCGCGCGGATCGTGGCGTCGCCCGCGTCGGTGGACACCTCGATGCGGCGCGGCTTGGCGCGCTCGCTGACGGGGATCGTGACCGAGAGCACGCCGTTGCTGTACGCCGCGCTGATGCGATCGGTGTCGATGCCCTGACCGAGGTTCAGCTGGCGGACGAACGTCGCCGCCTCCCGCTCACGGGTGATCCACTTGACGCCCTCACCCGAGGCGAGCGTGCGCTCGGCGCGGATCGTGAGCAGCTGCCCGTCCACATCGATGTCGACGGAGCCCGGATCCACGCCGGGCAGGTCGGCGGTCAGAACGTAGTGATCGCCGTCTCGGTACAGGTCCATCGGCATCCGCCGCGGACCGCGACGGGTGTCGAAGAGGGCCGACGCGAGTCGGTCGAAGTCACGGAAAGGGTCGGTGCTCGCCATGGTTCCTCCTTCTCTGCGCATGCCGGCCAGGCCGGCGGTGTGTCCAAGTTGAGCCGGGTCGGCTCAAGTGCGATCAGATTAGCACTCGCGTGGTTCGAGTGCCAAGAGGTCTGCGAGAGGATTCCGCCGGTCAGCGACCCGCCGCGCGCGCGGCGAGCTGGCGGCGCCAGTCGGGCGGAACCCGGCCCTCCGGGCCGGGCGAGGGCTGGGACTCGGGCCTGCTGGTCGGGGCCGCCAGCTCGGGTCCGTCGACCATCGCCTCCTCCTGGTAGTCCCACCACCAGTCCTCGCCGGGCTCGAAGCTCTGGATGTACCGGTGCCCCGTGCTGTGCCAGTGCGCGGTGGCGTGCCGCGACAGCGAATCGTCGCAGCATCCGACATGTCCGCACGCCGCGCACCGGCGCAGATGCACCCACCACCCCCCGTCGGCGTCGCAGTCGATGCAGCCCGCCGACGAGGGCGGGGCGGTGGGGTCGATCTGAGCCGGAGTCATACCTGCTCCTGGGGCGTTACGGGGCGAGCGGGCTGCCGCCGAAGGTGCTGTCGTAGACGGCGGCCAGGGCGAACAGTTGGTTGAGGAGGTAGGCGACGAACACCACGACGAAGATCAGCGTCACGGCCGACACGGCGATCCAGGCCCACACCGGCCCCAGGCCCTTACCGGTCTGCCGGCGCAGCACGACGCCGCGGCCGATGACGTACACGCCGTTGGTCACGACGATGGCGAAGAAGATCCACGCCCAGTGGAACGGCTTGTCGATCCCCCGCGCACGCAGCGCGCGCCAGTCGAGGTAGGCGAAGACGATCTGCGCGGCGATGACGAGATAGCCCAGCAGCGTCAGCAGCAGCGAGGCGCCGGCGAACGATGCCGCCCACTCCGCCGCCGCGGACCCCGAGGGGTCGAGGACGGCGGTTTCGAGGAGGCCGTTCCAGTCGAAGAAGAACAGCGGCACCAAGCTCAGCACCGGCAGGAAGACGACCAGCCAGATCCACGGCGTGTCGGTCGGGATGTCGCGGCGCACCGGCGCGGGGGCGGCGGGGGCCGCCGACGGGTACGACGGGTAGGCGGCGGGCGCCGAGGAGTAGGCGGCGGGCGCCTGCTGCTGGTACGGCGGGTACGCGGCGTTGGTCGGGGCGGCGGGGGCGGCCTGGGCGGCGGGCTGGGCCGGAGCGGCGGGCTGGGCCGGGGCGGCGGGCGCCGGGTTCGCGGGCTGGCGGGCTTCGGTCCACGCCGTGCCGTTCCACCAGCGGTGCACGGAGGGGTTGTCGGGGTCGGCGTACCAGCCCGGGGGGAACTGCTGTGCGTCGGTCATGTCGATCCTTCCGAAGTGCCCGTGTTCGGGTCGAGTCTAGGGGTCGCCGTAGTCAGCGGAAATCGCGGGATGAGTGCGTCACGCCCACCCTCAGGTCGTCGAACCGATCGGCGACGAGGTTCGTCACCCCCTCCACCGAGCGCTCCAGGATGCCGCGGACGATGAGGGCCGGCGACTCCCGCACGATGCGCCGGTGACGGTTCCACACGCCGACCGAGCAGATCACGTTGACCAGCCCGTGTTCGTCCTCGAGGTTGAGGAACGTGATGCCCGATGCCGTCGCCGGTCGCTGCCGGTGGGTCACGAGCCCGGCGACCTCCACCCGGCGGCCGTTCTCGTATGTGCGCAGCTCCCGCGAGGTGAGCACTCCGCGCGCGTCGAGCTGGGAGCGGTAATGCGCAAGCGGATGATCGCCCGGCGAGATGCCGGTCGCCCACAGGTCGGCGGCGAGCACCTCGTAGCTGGTCGGGTCGGGGAACAGGGGCGGCTGCACCGACACCATCGACTCGGGCAGGTACTCGGCGCGATCCTGTGCGGCCGAACCGGCGCTCCAGATCGCCTCCCGGCGGGTGATACCGAGGCACTCGAAGGCGCCCGCGGTGGCGAGGGCCTCCAGCTGTGCGGCGGTGAGGCCGGTGCGGCGCACCAGGTCGCGCAGATCGCGGTACGGACCCGACGCCTCCCGCTCGGCCACGATGCGCTCGGCCGCCTTCGTGCCGATCCCGGTGACGGCGGCCAGCCCGAGGCGCACGGCGAACCGCCCGTCCCGGCGGTGCGCCTCCGACTCGTCCGGCTCGGTGGGGTCGAAATCGCCCACCGGCGGCTGCACTCGCTCGGCGCACGCCTGCCGCCCCGTCGGCGGAAAACGAGGGGATCGATCCGCAGCATCCTCGGTTCCCGGGATCCCCTCGGTATCCGCGTGCGGTTCGAGGAGGGCTTCGACTCCCGAGCGCAGCAGATCGGGGCGGCGCACCTCGACGCCGTGCCGGCGGGCGTCGGCGCTCAGGGTCGCCGGTGAGTAGAACCCCATCGGCTGGGCGCGCAGCAGTCCCGCCAGGAACGCCGCGGGGTAGTGCAGCTTGATCCACGAGCTGGCGTACACCAGCAGCGCGAAGGAGAGGGAGTGGGATTCGGCGAAGCCGAAGTTCGCGAACGCCTGGATCTTGTCGTAGATGCTGTCGGCCACCTCGCCGGTCAGGCCGTTTCGGGCCATGCCGGCGTACAGCTTCTCGCGGAGCTTCTCGATCCGCTCCACGCCGCGCTTGGACCCCATCGCCCGGCGCAGGAGATCGGCGTCCTCGGCCGTGCAGTCCCCCACCGCCACGGCCATCTGCATGAGCTGCTCCTGGAACACCGGCACGCCCATGGTCCGCTCGAGCACCGGCTTCAGATTCGGGTGGGCGTACGTGACCTCCTCCTGCCCGAGCTTGCGCCGGACGAACGGATGCACCGCCCCGCCCTGGATCGGGCCGGGACGCACGAGCGCGATCTGCACCACGAGGTCGTAGAACCGCCGCGGCTGCAGGCGCGGGAGCAGCCCCATCTGCGCGCGCGACTCGACCTGGAAGACCCCGATCGAATCGGCGCGGCACAGCATGTCGTAGACGGCCTTCTCCTCCTTGGGGATCGTCGCGAGCTCCCACTCCTCCCCCGTGGCGTCGCGGATGAGGTCGAAGCAGTACTGCAGCGCCGCCAGCATCCCCAGGCCCAGCAGGTCGAACTTCACCAGCCCCATCCAGGCGGCGTCGTCCTTGTCCCACTGGATGACCGTGCGGTCCTCCATGCGCGCATGCTCGATCGGCACGACCTCGCCCACCGGCCGATCGGTGAGCACCATGCCGCCGGAGTGGATCCCCAGGTGCCGCGGCGCCTTCAGCAGCTCGGTGGCGTACGCGAGCACCTGATCGGGGATGTCGTGGTCGGCGCCGGTGTCCAGCGCCGCCCCCCAGCGCTCGACCTGCTTCGACCACGCGTCCTGCTGCCCGGGCGAATGCCCGAGGGCCTTGGCCATGTCGCGCACGGCGTTCTTCGGGCGGTACTGGATGACGTTGGCCACCTGTGCGGCGCGGTCGCGGCCGTATTCGCGGTACACCCACTGGATGATCTCCTCCCGGCGGTCGGAGTCGAAGTCCACGTCGATGTCGGGCTCCTCGTCGCGCAGGCTCGACAGGAACCGCTCGAAGGGCAGGTCGTAGGCGATCGAGTCGACCGCGGTGATATCGAGCAGGAAGCACACCGCACTGTTGGCCGCCGACCCACGGCCCTGGCACAGGATGCCGCGGCGCCGGGCCTCCTGCACGATGCCGTGCACGATGAGGAAGTAGCCGGGGAAGTCCTTCATCTCGATCACCGCGAGCTCGCGCTCGATGCGGTCGCGATCCTTTCGCTTCAGATCGGGGTACTTGCGCGGCACCGCCTCCCACACCAGGTGCCGCAGCCACGTCATGGGCGTGTGCCCCTCGGGAACCTGTTGCTTGGGCAGCGCGGGCTTGGCCCGCCGGAGCGGAAAGGCCAGCTCGTCGGCGAGCGTCACGGTGCGCGCCACCGCGCCGGGGTAGCGCGCGAACCGGCGGGCCATCTCCGCGCCCGAGCGCAGGTGCGCGCCGGCGTGGGCGGGCAGCCATCCGTCGATCTCGTCCAGGCCCCGGTTCGCGCGGACCGCGGCGACCGCCGCGGCGAGGAGCTCCCGTTCGGGCGCGGCGTAGTGCACGTTGTTGGTGGCCAGCACCGGAAGCCTCCGCTCGGCGGCGAGGGCGGCGAGCACGTCGTTCTGGCGGGAATCGAGCGGATTGCCGTGATCCATCAGCTCCACATGCACCGCCTCGGAGCCGAAGAGCTCGACGAGCCGGTCGAGCTCCGCGGCCGCGGCATCCGCCCCGCCCTCGGCGAGCGCACGGCGGACGGTGCCCTTGCGGCATCCGGTGAGCACCGCCCAGTGCGGATCGCGCGGACCGCCGGAACGCTCGGCGAGCTCGTCGAGGTCGTACACCGGCCGGCCCTTCTCCGCGCCCCGCAGCTGGGCGGCCGTGATCGCCGCCGCCAGACGGTGGTACCCCTCCTCCCCGCGGGCCAGGACGAGCAGGTGCGATCCGACCGGATCGGGTTCGCCGTTCTGCGGCCCTGGGAGCTCCAGCGACAGCTCGGCGCCGAACACCGTGCCCAGCTGCAGCGCCTCGGCCGCCTCGGCGAAGCGGACGATGCCGTAGAAGCCGTCGTGGTCGGTGACCGCGAGGGCGTGCAGCCCCAGCCGCTCGGCCTCCTCGGCCAACTCCTCGGGCGAGGAGGCGCCATCGAGGAACGAGTACGACGAGTGCGCGTGCAGCTCCGCGTACGGCACCGTGTCGGCGGGACGCTCGATGGCCGGGGGGACATAGGGCCCGCGCTTGTGCGACCACGCCGGGCTGTCGCCGCCGTCGGCACCGGCGGGAACGGGGCGCGGTCGGCGCCGGTCGCTGAGGGTGCGCTCGATCTCCGACCACGGCACGGGCGGGTTGTGGAAGCCCATCAGCTCCCCTCTCCGTCCGGCCTTGGTGGGGAGCTCAGAGGCGAGGTGAGCGGAGGATCAGTCATAGCGGCCCTCCGCGGTCCACGCGCCGTCCTCCTCCACCAGCAGCCACGCCGTTCCGTCGTCATCGACCACCTGGAAGCGGTGCGCACGGCGACGGCGGGCCGCATCCCACCCCCGCTCGCGGATCGGCCACGGTCCCGCCCATGAGCGGATGCGGCTGCGCCGCGCCCCCGCGGCGAGGAAGGCCGGCGGGGCGCTCAGAACCTCCCGCTCCCCCACCACCACCGTCGCCCCCGCGACGTCGGTGACCTCCACCGTTCGCGGTTCGGGGTAGACGGTGGTCGGCAGCGGATCGGGCAGGCTTCCCGGCCACGGGCGCGCGCGCTCCTTCGCCACGACCGCCCGGTCACCCCACGGCACGAGCACCTGCCGCTCGACCAGCCAGCGACCGCCGCCGATCGCCGGGGTGAGCACGCCGCGATGACCGAGCATCGCCTGCACGCGCGAGAGGGCGTGATGCACCCGTTCCTCCGGGCCCGAGCCGAACAGCCCGATCACGTGATGGGAGGCCTCGTCCACGGCCTCGGGCGAGATCCGCACGCGCGCGACGCCGCTGCCGAGGATGCTCTGGGCGTCTTCGGCGAGCTGCCATCGCACCCGGTCGACGACGGCTGCCGCGTCGAAGGATCCCGGATGCAGCCACACCCGTTCGCTGCGCTCCCCGCGGTCTCCGGTGAGCTCGACGCGCAACTCCGTGCACACCAGCCGCCGCTCGCCCAGCGCCGAGACGAACTCGTCGGCGGCGATGCGCATGCCGAAGGCGATCTGCTCGGCCAGCTCCAGAGGTGGCTCGAAGACCACCTCACGGTGCAGCTCAGGTGGCGGGGTGCGCGGCTCGATCGGGCGGGAGTCGCGTCCGCCCGCGAGCGCGTGCAGCCGCACCCCCTGCTCGCCGAACCGTTCGCGCACGCGGTCGACGCCCATCTCCGCGAAGGCACCGAGAGTATGCACGCCCAGCCGCGCGAGCAGCTCGGGGAGACCGGCCTCGCGGGAACCCCCGCGTCCCGGCGACCCCGCCGGGAACCCGGTGGAGGCATCGAGCACGGCCACCGACAGCGGCGCGAGGAATTCCGCCGCCTCCCCCGGCGGCACGACCCGTACGGGATCGTCGGGGCGGGCGGCTCGGGCGGCCAGCTGGGCGGTGAACAGCCCGTCGGCGATCCCCGCGCACACGGCCGCCACCCCGTCTCCTCGAAGCGCGGTCACGAGGGTGCGCGCCGCCTCCGCCTCTCCCCCGTAGTAGCGGGCGGGCCCGCGTGCCCGCAGGGCACACAGCCCGGGACGCACGATCTGCACGCCCGGGGCGAGTTCTTCGATCCGCGCGACCAGAGGCGCGAAGGCACGCGCATCGCGCACGGGATCGGCCGGGACGACGCTCAGCCCCGGACAGGCCGCTTGTGCGTCTCGCCGACGCTGGCCACGTCGTACGCCCGCGGCCCTCGCCGCATCCGAGCACGCCACCACGACGTTGTTCTCGAACACCGCGACGGGGGCGCCGGGGTCGAGCGCGGCGCCGTCCAGAAGGAGTGCGGTCACCGGCCAGTCGGGGAACCACAGCACGAGACTGCGCACGGGTGACAGCACTCAGCCCACCGCCCTCACCTCGGACAGCTCCGGCACCGCCTCCAGGCGGGGACGCGCGGCGGCGGCCGGCCCGAGAAGCGACACGGTGCCGTCGGCGGCGGGCAGCAGCATCCGCGCCCTGCGCGCCGTCGGCGACCGGCGGCTCGTCACCGACACGGTCAATTCGCGTCCGGCGAGATAGCCGTGCCCGGCGCCCAGCCCCGCCCAGCGCGGATCGGCGACGTCGATCGCCGCCTCCGCCTGCGGCCACGGCCCCTGCACGAGCAGCACCGTCCCGCGGTCGCGCAGGCGGGCCGCCAGACGAGACACCGCGCTCTCGGTCACGCGCGCCGGCGGACGCACGGCGACCACGGGCATCACTTCGGCGATCGTCGCGGTGATCGCCAGCCACCGCGGACCGGGCTCAGGCACGAACACGAGCCGGTCGAGGTCGAGCCCGTACCGTTCGGCGGCCTCGGCACCCAGGTCGGGCATGCCCACCGCCGCACACCAGGCGCCGTCCTGCGAGGGCCGGGCCATCAGCGCCAGCAGCAGGGCGGTCGAGGACGCGAGGGCGTAGGCGGATCCGGGGCGCAGCCCGCCGCCGGGGAGAAGGCCGGCGAAGGCGGGGTGCGTCGGCAGCACGGGGGCGTCGAGGCGACGGCCCTGCATCCGCTCGAGCTGCGCACGCAGCTCGCTCACGTCACGCAGCGCCTCCGCCTCGGTCCGCACGATCGCCCTCACTCCCACAGGCTAGAACATCTGTTCTAGGGTCTCAATCCCGTGGTTCGAAGATACGAACGGCCTCCGACATCCGGGAGGCGGGCGAAGCTCAGGCGGCGGAGTTCAGGCGGCCAGGGCCAGGTAGGGCTCCCAGCGCGGATCGGCGCGATCGGTGCCGCGGACCGTCCACTGCATCCCCCGCGGCGGGCCGGGGATCATGCGCAGCTCCCACGACATCTCCTGCGGCGTGCGATCGCCCTTGAGGTTGTTGCAGCGCAGGCAGCAGGCCACGAGGTTCTCCCACGAGTCCGCGCCGCCGCGCGAGCGGGGCAGGATGTGGTCGATCGTCGACGCCGCCTTGCCGCAGTAGCCGCACCGGTGCCCGTCGCGCCGCAGGACGCCCCGGCGCGTCACCGGCACCCGTCGCGCGCCCGGCACGCGCACGTACCGGGTGAGCAGGATGACGGCGGGACGGTCGTAGCTGTCCATCGCCCCCCAGACCGGATCGCCCTCGACCCGTTCGATGACGGTGGCCTTGTCGTTCATGACGAGCACCAGCGCCCGCTTGAACGACACGACCGCGAGCGGCTCGTAGCCCGCATTGAGCACCAGTGTGCGCATTCCGCTTCCTCTCGAATGGCCGGGACGGATTCTCGGATATTCGACGTGCGACGGATCAAGGGGTGCGAGGGTATGAAAAAGGCGCTGTCTTCACAGACAGCGCCACGATGTCACGGCGGGGCCGCGGCATCCGATTCCATGATGCCGAAGGACGAGCAGGCCGAGCGCATCCGTGGTGCGGATGCGAGGTGTGCTGCCCATCGGCGACCTCCGCTTTCTCTCAGCGTCGCTGACAGGGTAACCCACGGGGCCGGAGGCGGGATCGGCTGCGGGCAAACGCGCTACGGCGTGTCGGGCGGCGGCGATCCACCCCGGAGCGTCAGCCCGCGTTGGCCTGCAGCCAGCCGTACGGGTCGACGACGGAGCCGTTGACGTGCACCTCGAAGTGCAGGTGGCACGCGGTGGAGCTGCCGGTCGAGCCGACCACTCCGATGAGCTGACCGGGGGCGACCGTCTGGCCCGACTGCACGACACGGCTGCCGTAGGTCATGTGGCCGTACAGGGTGCTCACGCGCTGGCCGTTGATGACGTGGTCGATCGTGACCGCCACGCCGTAACCGCCGAAGCTCTCCTGGGACACGCGCACGACACCGCCGGCGGCGGCGAACAGCGGCGTGCCGCATCCGGCCAGCAGGTCGACGCCCTGGTGGTAGCCGGAGTCACCCAGCCCGCGGCCGAGCCGGTAACCCGACAGCGGCCAGCGCACCTCGCCCGAACCGGGCGCGGTCATGGACAGGTCGACCGACGACAGCGTCGTCACCGGAGTCGCGGCGGCGCGTGCGCGGGCACGCTCTGCTGCGGCTTCGGCGGCCTTCTTCTTCTCGATCTCCTCGGCCGTGGTCGCCGCATACGAGCTGCGCTCGAGCTGCATTCCCGACACGTCGGATGCGACCACGAGCGTCTGGGCGTCATCGGCCGCCATCTGCTGGAGGGTCTGAGGCTCCTCCTCCGGCTGCCACGCCGCGTAGGCGGGGAGCGCAACGGTGGCGATCAGGCCGGCGACCATGGTCAGGATGGCGGCGCTGCGCAGCGGGGTGGTCTTGCCCGATCGCACCCGCGCCGGTGCGGAAGGTCGCTCGACGGCGCGCGGTGCGCGCGCGACGGGGCGCGTCTTCTCGCGGGGGGATGTGCGCGCTCGGGCTCGGCGCGTCATGTCGGTGATGTTCTGCTCGGGTGCAGATTCCACCGGCTCGGTCTCTTCAGCCAATAGTTCCTCCGGCGCCTCCGCGCCGTCAGGCACTGGTTCGTCGGCACTCGATGTCTGGGCACGATATGCGGGTTCAACCCTCCGCAGACGACGAACCGATGAGGCAGCCTGCGCGGGGTCCGACGGTGGGCTTCTCACCTGTGGACGGGGTCGAGGCTACCCGAAGGTAACGAATAAGTCACGTTCAGGAGAACCCTGTGGAAAACTCTCGGCGGATCCGGATGTGGGAACTCAGCGCCGGTCGTCGACGAGGAAGATGTGGGATGCCACTTCGACGGGCAGTTCGAGGCCCTCCTCGCTGCCCTCCATCTGCACCAGGACGTACCCCTCGCTGAAGCGGTAGTCACCGCGCGCGCCGGGCATGACACCGGCCGCCTTGAGCTGCTGGAGCAGCTCCGGATCGACCTGCGCGGGCTCGGCGAGCCGGCGCACGGTGCCCTCGATGGGCTCCCCCGCCTCGGTGAGCCGGCGCACCAGTCCCACGACCCCCTGCTCGAACGTGTTCGCGGGGACGTCGCCGAGCTGATCGAGCCCAGGGATGGGGTTGCCGTACGGCGACTCGGTGGGGTGGCCGAGCAGCTCGACCAGACGTCGTTCCACCTGCTCGCTCATGACATGCTCCCACCGACATGCCTCTTCATGTACGTATGCCCAGTCGAGGCCGATCACGTCGCTGAGGAGACGCTCCGCGAGGCGGTGCTTGCGCATGACGTCGACCGCCTTCTGGCGCCCGGCGGCGGTGAGCTCGAGGCGGCGGTCATCCGAGACGACGACGAGTCCGTCGCGCTCCATGCGCCCCACCGTCTGCGACACCGTCGGGCCGGAGTGGCCCAGGCGTTCGGAGATCCGTGCCCGCAGCGGGACGATGTTCTCCTCCTCGAGTTCGAGGATCGTGCGCAGGTACATCTCCGTCGTGTCGATGAGATCGGTCATGGGGGTGTCCTCGGCGCTCGGGTGGAGCATCCAGCCTATCCAACGCAGGGGACGGCGGCCCCGGGCGGACGAGGCGACATCGGCGACCGCCCTACAATCGAGCCATGCCGCACGTGGACCTGCCTCGCGACCTGCTGCCCGCCGACGGACGCTTCGGATGCGGGCCGTCCAAGATCCGCGGAGCGCAGCTGGAGGCGCTGGTCACCCGCGGCGCCACCCTGCTGGGAACCTCTCACCGCCAGGCGGCCGTGAAGGGCCTGGTCGGCAGCGTGCGCGGCCGCCTGGCCGAGCTGTTCCGCCTCCCCGACGGCTACGAGGTCATCGTCGGAAACGGCGGATCCACCGCGTTCTGGGATGCCGCCACCTTCGGGCTGGTCGAGCAGCGCGCGCAGAACCTCGTCTTCGGGGAGTTCGGCGGCAAGTTCGCCGCGGCTGCGAAGGCGCCGTGGCTGCAGGCCCCCGACGTGCGCAGGGCGGAGCCGGGCACGCGCACGGTAGCCGAGCCGGTCGAAGGCGTGGACGTCTACGCGTGGCCGCACAACGAGACCTCCACCGGCGTGGCGGCCCCCGTCGTGCGGGTCGCCGGCGACGCCGGCGCGCTCACGGTGATCGATGGGACGAGCGCCGCGGGCGGCATCGACCTGGAGATCGGCGAGGCCGACGTCTACTACTTCGCCCCGCAGAAGAACCTCGGCTCCGACGGCGGCCTGTGGTTCGCCGTCGTCTCCCCCGCCGCCATCGAGCGCATCGAGCGGATCGCCGCATCCGGCCGGTACATCCCCGAGTTCCTGAGCCTGAAGAACGCGCTGGACAACTCCCGCCTGCAGCAGACCCTGAACACCCCCGCGCTCACGACGCTTCTGCTCCTGGACGACCAGCTCGGATGGATCCTCGACAACGGCGGGCTGGCATGGGCCGGCGCCCGCACGCGCGAGTCGTCGCAGCTGCTGTACGACTGGGCCGAGGCATCCGCCGCGGCGACCCCCTTCGTCGCCGATCCCGCCGACCGCTCGCCGGTCGTGGTGACGGTGGACTTCGATGAGCGGGTGGATGCGGCGGCCGTGGCCGCGAGCCTGCGTTCCAACGGAATCGTCGACACCGAGCCGTACCGCAAGCTCGGCCGCAATCAGCTGCGCATCGCGACGTTCGTCTCGATCGAGCCCGACGACATCCGCCAGCTGATCCGCTGCATCGACTACACGATCGAACGGCTCTGACGCGCGCCCGCCCCTGGCGCGGACGGGCGGACTGAGGCGCCGCTCAGGCGGCGCTCAGTCCTCGTCGTCCGAGTCGGAGTC
>JADGMW010000616.1_pt1 | contig 13014 bp, 13 predicted proteins | sample 8641801 | NCBI WGS metagenome assembly JADGMW01 (sample SAMN16272018, study PRJNA661076) | feces metagenome | isolation source: fecal sample from diarrhoea affected cattle A | host: Bos taurus | place: South Africa: Lokaleng Village, Mahikeng | collected 2019-09
GCTGGTGGCGCTGCTCGGCCCGTCCGGCTGCGGCAAGACCAGCCTGCTGCGCATCATCGCCGGCCTGGAGACGCCGGATACCGGCAGCATCGTGTTCCACGGCGAGGATGTCTCCGGCCATGACGTGCGCGACCGCAACGTCGGCTTCGTCTTCCAGCATTACGCGCTGTTCCGCCACATGACGGTGTTCGACAACGTTGCCTTCGGCCTGCGCATGAAGCCCAAGAAGCAGCGCCCGAGCGAAACGGTGATCGCCGAGAAGGTCCACGAACTGCTCGGCCTGGTGCAGCTCGATTGGCTGGCCGACCGCTACCCTGAGCAACTGTCCGGCGGTCAGCGCCAACGCATCGCCCTGGCCCGTGCGCTGGCGGTGGAACCCAAGGTGCTGCTGCTCGACGAACCCTTCGGCGCGCTGGATGCCAAGGTGCGCAAGGAGCTGCGCCGCTGGCTGGCGCGCCTGCACGAGGATGTGCATCTCACTTCCGTGTTCGTCACCCATGACCAGGAAGAGGCGATGGAAGTGGCTGATCGCATCGTGGTGATGAACAAGGGCGTGGTCGAGCAGATCGGCACACCGGCCGAGGTCTACCAGAACCCGGCCAGCGATTTCGTCTATCACTTCCTCGGCGATGCCAACCGCCTGCAGCTGGGCGGTGACCGCTCCGTGCTGTTCCGCCCGCATGAGGTGTCGCTGAGCCGGGAGCTGGTGGCCGACTATCAAGTCGGCGAAGTGCGCGATATCCGCCCGTTGGGCGCGACCACTCGGGTCACGCTGCGCGTCGCCAGCCAGGCCGAGCCGATCGAAGTGGAAGTTGCCAACGACCACGCCAGCCTGCAGGGCGCCCATCGGGGCGAGACGCTGTACTTCCGGCCGCTGGAGCAGCACTCCCGCGCGGTGAGCTGAGTTTCTGCCGGGCGGCGCTGCCCGCGGGTGAACCATCGAGGGATATCGGCTACCCAAAGGATTTCAATCCTTTCAAAGGGGGCAGCCATGAACGATGAGCAACGAACACTCACCACGCGGCAGGGCCATCCGGTCCAGGATAATCAGAGCCTGCGTTCGGTCGGCGAACGTGGGCCAGCCACGCTGGAAAACTATCCCTTCATCGAGAAGATCACGCACTTCGACCGCGAGCGTATTCCCGAGCGCGTGGTCCATGCGCGCGGCACCGCAGCCCATGGCTATTTCGAGGCTTACGGCAAGATCGGTGACGAAGACGCCAGCCGCTATACCCGCGCCAAGGTGCTGACCAAAGCCGACGTGAAGACCCCAGTGTTCCTGCGTTTTTCCACCGTGATCGGCGCCAAGGAATCGCCCGAGACGGCACGCGACCCGCGCGGCTTCGCCATCAAGTTCTACACCGAGGACGGCAACTGGGACCTGGTGGGCAACAACCTCAAGGTCTTCTTCATCCGCGATGCGATCAAGTTCCCCGACATGATCCACGCCTTCAAGCCGGACCCGATTTCCAACCGCCAGGAACCCTGGCGCTTCTACGATTTCGTCCAGCACCACCCCGAAGCCCTGCACATGGTCACCTGGGTGAAGAGCCCCTGGGGCATCCCCGCCAATTACCGGCACATGCAGGGTTCGAGCGTGAATACCTACAAGCTGGTCAACGACCAGGGCGAGGCGGTGCTCTGCAAGTTTTCCTTCGAGCCCAAGCTCGGCGTGAAGAACCTCACCAGCGAGCAGGCGGCGGAGATCCAGAAGCACGACGTCGGCCACGCTACCCGCGATCTCTATGACGCCATCGAGCGCGGCGATTACCCCGAATGGGAAATGTGCGTGCAGATCATGTCCGACGATCCCCACGACGAGCTGGACTTCGATCCGCTGGACGACACCAAGCGCTGGCCCGAAGACCAGTTCCCGCTGTTGCCGGTGGGCCGGCTGGTGCTGGACCGCAACCCGTCGAACTTCTTCGCGGAAACCGAGCAGGCGGCGTTCGGCACCGGCGTGCTGGTCGACGGCATCGATTTCTCCGACGACAAGATGCTGCAGGGCCGCACGCTGTCGTACTCCGATACCCAGCGCTACCGCGTCGGGCCGAACTACCTGCAGCTGCCGATCAACGCACCCAAGCGCCCCGCGGCCACCAACCAGCGTGACGGCCAGATGGCCTTCTATGTCGACAACGGTGGCGAGAACCCCCACGTCAACTACGAGCCCAGCTCGCAGAACGGCCTGCGCGAGGCGCCCAAGCCCGAGAAGGATTATCACCAGTGGGTCGAAGGGCACCTGGGCCGCTACCAGACCACCCGTACGCGCAGCGACTACCAGCAGGCGGGCGAGCGCTACCGCACCTTCGAGGATTGGGAGCGGGACGATCTGATCGCCAACATCGTCGCGGATCTCAAGGAATGCCCCGAGAACATCCAGCTGCGCATGGTCTGGCACTTCTGGCATTGCGACGAGGATTACGGTCGTCGTCTGGCCGAAGGCGCCGGCATCGATCTGGAAAAGGCCAAGGCCCTGTCACCCCTGGAAAGTCGGCCGGCACCTGGCTCGGACCGTGACCGGCCCACCTACACCAGCGGCGAGGCGGAAGGGCCGGCGGGTAGCTGATCGACCCGAGATCTGTCCCATTGCAGCTAAAAGCGACGCGGGACTGGTTAGCCCGCGTCCGGGCTTGTATAAACGCGCTTTCTTGGCGTGAACGGGGGGCCCTATGGAAGAGGTAATCGAACAGCTGCGCGAGCTCAACGAGCCGGTGCCGGTGCCGCTGGAGCTGCCGGATGACGAACGTCTGGTGGAGGTCGAGGAAGAACTGTTCATAAACCTGCCGTATGGCCTGCGTGAATTCCTCCTGCTGGTCAGCGACGTGGTCTACGGCCGGCTGGAGCCCGTCACCGCCACCGATCCGCAATCGCACACCTACCTGCCGGAAGTTGCGGCACTGGCCTGGGATGCCGGGGTGGAGCGCGACCTGCTGCCCATCTGCCAGGACGGCAACGACTTCTACGTGGTCGACCTGGAAGGCGAGGTCATGCTGTTCGACGGCGATACGCATGAGATGACCAGCGAAAGCTGGGAAAGCGTCTGGCACTGGGCGCGGGACGTCTGGCTGGCGAGCTGAGGCTGCTCAGCGGCGCAGCTGCTCCAGGGTCAGGCGGCGCAGCCGCTTGCCGGGTTCTCGTTCGATATCCACGTGACCGGCGACCGGATCGATTCTATAGGTCAGGTCGTAGAGCTGCTGCGGCTGGCTGAGCGGCGTGTCGCGAAAGGCCGCCAGGCAATCACCTGGCCAGCGGGCCGACGGATAAAGGACGCCCGGCAGGCCTTCATGGGCCAGACGCTTGCCGATGGATTGCGGCCAGGCGTAGTCGTCACCGGTCAGGGCGGGAAATTCCTCCAGCTTGCCGCGCAGGTCGATGAACAGGCCGTTGGCCTGCACCTGCCAGACCTTGCGATAGCGCGTCACCACGCGGTCGATTCCCTCGATTTCGCGCAACATCTGGATCTGGTGGTAACAGGTTTCCGCCAGTGCCGTGTCTTCGTCCAGCGCGCCATACCAGACGCGAATGCTGCCGTCGCCGTAACGGCTGGCGACGCTGACATCAGCCTCGAACGGATAGCCGATGGCCTCGCTGTAGGCCAGCCCGCGCTCGATCACCCCCGGGCCGGCACTGCGCACACGCATTTCGGCGGCCATGGCGGCTTCCTGGCCGCGGCTGTCGGGAATCAGGTCGTCGAACAGGTTCCGGGATATTCGCAGCGAGACGATGTTGCGAAACACCGGCGCGGAAAAATCACAGCTGACATCGAGCAGCGCCATGGACCTAGCGACCTCGCTGGAAATCGACCAGGCGGGCGACGCGGGCGATACCGATCAGGCCATCACGCACCATCACTTCCAGCGGCGTGGCGCCTTCCAGCGCGAGGTTGCGCCGGTGCACCCAGGAGAAGCGCAGCTCCTCGTCCTCGGGAAACAGCAGCCGCAGGCCCTTGTGGATACCCAGCAGGTAGCCGGCGCGGTCCAGGCTGTCGCGGCTGCCGGGCAGGGCCTGCTCGCCACTGCGGTATCGCGGCAGGAGCTTGCGGCTCTTGGGGCTCATCCCCAGCAGCTGCATCTGCAGTTCGGTATCCAGTTTCCAGCGATCGAACAGCGCCGTGATCACTCGCGCCAGATCACGCCGGCCGTCTTCATCGGCGAGTTGCGGTTCGTCGGCGTATTTCAGGACAGGTTGCATGGATGTCTCCAAAGTTCTGTAGCTGTGTCTACAGTATGAGTAGACAAGGCTACATTGACAAGCTTGTCAAGCTGATTGATCGCCGCGCTGGTAAGCTTGGCGCCTGTTTCGACGAGCTGTAATTCGATGCTTACCCTGGGCAATTTCACCTTCTTCCTGTTGGTCCTCGCTGCCGGTGCCTGGCTCTGGCACGGCCATGGCATCCGCGAGCGGGCGCTGGCAGCCGTGCAGCGGCATTGCAAGAAGATGGATGTGGAGCTGCTGGACGGCAACGTGGCGTTCCGGCGGATCGGCCTGCAGCGTGACAGCCGTGGCCGGCGACGGATCGGGCGGGTGTACGGTTTCGAATTCACCGTGACGGGCGAGCGCCGGCACCCGGGCACCATCGTCATGTTCGGCGCCCAGGTCGGGCGCATCGAGATGGAGGCGCATCCGTTCGAACCGGATGCCGAGCCAGCCCGGGTGGTCCAGCTCGATGACTGGCGACGCCCACCGAGCTGAGCGAAGCAAGATCGGCATAGCCCGTAGGGTCGAATTCATTCGGCCTAAGGCTGGCGAGGGCCGAACAAGTTCGGCCCTACGGCCAGTCAACGCCCCTCGGACGACAGGTCATCGCGCTCCGTGCCGATCAGGCAACCCTCCAGCCCGCTGATTAACGCTTGTTCATCCTGCGGCTCGGTGAAGATCAGTTCCAGGCGTGAATCACGCCGCCATTCGCTGGTGCGCAATGCCAGCGGCGCGCCGTCCAGCCCATTGGCCGATACCCAGCCTTGCGTGCCGTGCAGCACCAGCTTGGCGCGGCGCCAGGGCAGTTGGGCGAGCCAGTGGGTTACCTGGTCGATATCGAAACGCCGTGCGGGATGCCAGCGCCAGCCGATGCTCCAGCCTTCGGCAGCGGCATTGCTGAGCACGATGGGCTGCAGAGGGTCGAGCCAGATGCTGGCCAGCGGCGCGGAGCCGGGTGGCGGCAGCTGTGCGGTGGTTGACGCGCGAGCGCGGGCATCGATACCGGGCAGGCGGGCAAGGTCGAGCTGGCCATGCTCGGTCCAGTACAGCGGACGCGGCGGCAGTTCTTCCAGCACGCCCGCCCGCGCCGCTTCGTCCAGCCCCTCGCACTTGTTCAGCACCAGCAGGCCGGCTTCGGCTGCCAGTGCCTGCTGGCTGGGCGTGAGCGCAGCGCCACCGGCCAGGGCGGTGGCATCCAGCAGCATGAGCGGAGCCTGCAGCGCCAGCACCTGATCCCAGGGCGGCTGACGCAGCTGTGCGAGCAGCTGCGCCGGGTGGCCGAGGCCGGAAGGCTCGATCAGCAGACGGTCCGGCCGGGCCTTGCGCAGCAGGCGGCCGAGACCGACCTGGAAGGGCACGCCGTTGATGCAGCAGAGGCAGCCGCCGGCGACCTCGGCGAAACTGACGCCGCTGTCTTCGCGGCTCAGCAGCGCCGCGTCGAGGCCGATCTGGCCGAACTCGTTGATCAGGACCGCCCAGCGTTCGTCCGCTGGCTTCTGTGCCAGCAGGGCGCGGATCAGGCTGGTCTTGCCGGCGCCGAGGGGGCCGGCGATGAGATGGGTCGGGATATGGTTGAGCATCGCGCCATGTTGCGGATTTTGCCTGTTCAGGGAAAGCCGATTCGGCGTAGAGTCGTCGCCGTTTTTCGGGGAGTAAGATTGATGCGCGCACTGATGGGGTTGTTGGGATTGCTGGGGCTGGCTGGCGAGGCGTTTGCCGAAGGTTGCGTCATCCACAGTCAGGATGAGCGCATCGAGGTCCGGCTCTGCCAGCAAAACATCAATATTCCCGCCGAACTGTTCCGCACCGGCTTTTGCCAGCCGCAGCTCAAGGACCAAGAAGTGGAAGTCACTTTCGTCGAGCAGTGCCCGACTGGTGCCTTCGGTGTCTGCCGCAACGCGCAAGTGTCGAACATGCCCTATCGCCAGGACATTCACTATTACGGCGTGGCCAGCGATGCGCGTTATCTGCAGCCGGCCTGTGAGCAGTCCAGTCAAGGCACCTGGACTGCGGAATAAGACTGCAAGCCCGTATCCATGGGCGTTTCACGTGGAACAGGCATGCATAACGTGATCGTGCCCACACTCTTCGTGGGCACGCCTGGGTGGCATTGGGGCTCGATCCAGGGAATCGGTTTCCATGCAGGAGCGTGGGAACCTGCGAAGCGGGCGGCAGCACCTGGACGAGAAGGGGATCTGGCGGTGTGATCGCGTGAGGCGGTTGAGCGAGCTTCTAACTGATCGTGCCCACGCTCCTGCGTGGGGACCATCGTTCATGCCAGGGCATTGGGCTCCCACGCGGGAGCGTGGGAGCAATCAGGTCGGCGGTGCGGTGGTGGCCGTGCTACAGCTCCAGAGCTCCAGCGCGGGCTGCTCGGCCGTGGGCGGACCTAGCCACTCACTCAGTGCGTGGCACTGGCCGCCGAAGCACAGCTGGTAATCGCCGGCTTCGGGGGTGCGCCCTACGCGCAGCGGCTGCATCGGCGGCAGCTGGCGTTTGTAGTGCCAGGCTCCGTCGCGCAGCTGGGCATCATCCGGGGCTTCCATCCCCGCGCCGCTGCCCTTGATCCGCGCTTCGCCGAGCAGCAGCCCGTCGGGCGTCACGCGGTAGTCTTCTTCCCAGCGAATCTTTTCGATCGTGTGGTTCCAGGCCAGGGTGAAGGCGGGTGTGGGCACTTGCGCCCACACCACACCTGCCAGCCCCAGGCAAAGGCCGATCACGCCGACGCCAGGCGCCCGGCGCGGCGGGCGCGCCAGACGTGCTGGGCGACCACGGCGATGCCCAGAACGAAGCCGATCTCATCACTGATCGGCATGGCCAGGATCAGCGCGACACCCGCGACGAACGCCCATAGACGTTCCCACAGCGGCATCCGCAGCGTCAGATGGCCGGTTACCGCCATGCCCCATAGGCACACCGCGAAGATCGACTTGACCAACATATATACGGTGGCCAGCCAACTGTCGCCTTGCATCATCAGCGCTGGATCGTAGACCGCCATGAAGGGCACCACGAACCCGGCCGCGGCGATGCGGATGGCCCAGAGGCTGATCTTGAAGCCGTTCTCGCGGGCGATCGGTGCAGCGGCGAAGCACGCCAGCGCTACTGGTGGCGTGAGGTCAGCCATCAGCCCGAAGTAGAAGACGAACATGTGCGAGACGATCAGCGGCACGCCCAGCTGCTCCAGCGCCGGTGCGGCGATGGCGCTGGTGATGATGTAGTTGGGGATGGTCGGGATGCCCATGCCCAGCACCAGGCAGGTGACCATGGTCAGCACCAGCGAGAGGAACAGGTTGTTCTCACCGATGGCCAGGATGTAGCCGGCGAAGGTACTGGCGATACCGGTCAGCGAGACGATACCGATGATGACGCCCACCAGCACGCAGGCGATGCCCACTGGAATGGCGTGGCGCGCACCTTCAACCAGGGCATAGAGGCAGGCACGCAGGGTGTCTCGGCCGCCCTTGACGAACCAGCAGGCCACCACCAGCGCGGCGATAACGCCGAAAATAACCCCGATGCCGAGTTGGAAGAACCCCGCGCAGAGCACGCCGAGCGCAATCCAGAAGGCGCCGCGCAGCCAGAAGCTGGAGGCCTTGAGGATGATCGCCGAACCGAGGATGACGATGGCGGTCAGTGCCAGGCCGACGGTGCCGGAGAACATCGGCGTGCGCCCGGAGAACAGCAGATACACCAGCACGAACAGCGGAATCAGCAGGTACCAGCGCGCCTTAACCGCGCCCCAGGCGCTCGGGCACTGGTCTTTTGGCAGGCCCTTGAGGTCCTTGGCACGAGCTTCCAGATGAACGATCCAGAACACCGCGAAGAAATACAGCATCGCCGGGATCAGTGCCGCCTTGGCCACCTCGACGTAAGGCACGTTGATGGTCTCGGCCATGATGAAGGCCACCGCGCCCATCACCGGCGGCATGATTTGCCCTCCCATGCTGGCCGTGGCTTCCACCGCGCCGGCGAAGGCCGGACGGTAGCCGAAGCGCTTCATCAAGGGAATGGTGAACTGCCCGGTGGTAACCACGTTGGCGACGCCGGAGCCGGTGATGGTGCCCATCAGCGCTGAGGACACTACCGATACCTTGGCCGGGCCGCCGGTCTTGTGGCCGAACACGCCCATGGCGAAATCGGTGAACAGCTTGATCATCCCGGCCTGCTCAAGGAAGGAGCCGAACAGAATGAAGAGGAAGATATAGGTCGCCGAGACATAGGTCGGCGTGCCGTAGAACCCTTCGGTACCAAACGACAGCTGGTTGACGATCTGATCGAAGCCATAGCCGCGATGGGCGAAGTCGCCTGGTAGGTACTCGCCGAACAACCCGTAGGCAAGGAAGATCGCGCAGATGGTCGGCAGCGCGATACCCATCACCCGGCGCCCAGCCTCGAACACCAGCACGATCAGGATGATGCCGATGTACATGTCGGTACTGGTCAGATCGCCTGAACGCTGAACCAGGTCGCCCTCGAAGTACCACTGGTAGAAGGCCGTCGCCATGCCGGCAAGGCCGAGCAGCCAGGCCAGCGGTTGCCACGGGCGGCCACTGCCTTTGGCGGGGTAGCAGAGAAACACCATCAACAGCAGGAAGCCGACGTGGCCCGCGCGCAGCACCTGGCTGGATACCGGGTGAAAGGCGGCCGTGATGATCTGGTAGGTGGAAAACAGCAACGCGACGTAGAACAACGTCTTCGGCCAGTCACTGGGACTGCTGTGCAGCCCTTGGGTCTCGCTCATGGGATGGCTCTCTGAAAAAAACAGCTGCAAGCTGTGAGCTTCAAGTTCAAGCGGTCAGTGCGGGGTCGGCCCGTGGCTGAAGCCTGGAACACTGCGTTGTTTTCAAGCTCCGGAAGTCGCTGCAAGCCACCTGCTGCCTTACTTGCAGCTTGTGGCTTGCAGCTTGCGGCTTACTTGAGGACGCCGGCTTCCTTGTAGTAGCGCTCGGCGCCCGGATGCAGCGGGATCGGCAGACCTTCGGTCGCGGTTTCCAGCTTGATGTCCTTGGCCGCGGAGTGGGCGCTGGACAGGCGGTCGAGGTTTTCAAAGATCAGCTTGGTCATCTGGTAGGCGACGTCGTCGGAAACCTTCTCGTGGCTGACCAGGATGTTGGTGATGGCGGCGGTAGGAATGTCTTCCTCCTGGCCGTCATAGGTACCGGCTGGAATCATCTTCGACTGGTAGGCGGCGCTGCCGATCTTGGTGACTACGTCTTCAGGAACGGCAACGAAGGTAATCGGAACCATGGCTGCCAGATCGCGAATCGCGGCCATGCCCAGACCGGACGATTGCAGGGTGGCGTCCAGCTGGCGGTTCTTGATCAGCTCGACCGACTCGGCATAGGGCATGAATTCCACGCGACCCATGTCCTCGTAGGTCAGGCCGGCGGCCTTGAAGATGGCGCGGGCATTGAGCTCGGTACCGGATTTCGGCGCGCCGACGGAGATGCGCTTGCCCTTCAGGTCTTCCAGGGTCTTGATCCCCGATTCCTTGCTGGCGACGATATGGATGTAGTTGGGGTAGGTCGCAGCGATGGCGCGCAGACGCTTGAGCGGGGCCTTGAAACCGGCGTCCTCGACACCGTTCCAGGCGTCGGCCACCGAGTCACCCAGGGAGAAGGCCAGTTCGCCGCGACCGGCCTGCAGCAGGTTGAGGTTTTCCACCGATGCCTTGGTGGCCTGCACGGAAGTCTTGGCGCCATCGATCTTGTTGTACTGCTGCGACAGGGCGACGCCGATCGGGTAGTACACGCCGCTGGTGCCGCCGGTGAGGATGTTGATGAAGGTAGGTGCCGCGAAAGCCGCGGTGCTGGCAGTGAAGGCGGCAGCCGCAGCAAGCAGGCCGAAGCGTTTGGTCAGTCTCATGGAATTTCTCCGTTCATTGTTATTGGTAGCGCTTCTGACGATAGACGATCGCCTGTCGGGACGGGCGGACGAGCAGGAAGACAGGGGTACCTGGAGGAGGAGAGGCGAACCGCGTTCTTCTTGTCGTTGTCGCGCTATCGAGCAGAAGGCACGGAGCATTTACTGTGCCAAGGGCGGGCAAGGCTCTGGCCCGGCGGCTTTGCACCGCGTGGCGTAGCTTCGTCGGCAAGATTCCGCTTATGGTGGAGGGCCCTTGGGCAATTTGTCGCCGATGGGCTCGCCAAAGGGCGCGAAGGGTTGCGCAACGCCACGCGCTGGTTACAGTGGCCTATTCCGTTACGCGATTCCTGCCCATGCGCCTTTTTTCCCTTGTCCTGCTGCTGCCGTTGCTTGCCGATGCCGCGCCGGCGCCTTATTACCTGTGGCAAAGCAGGGTCGACGGTACCGTCATCTGCCGGCAGACTTCACCGGGCCAGGGTTGGGAGCGCCTCGACAACCGCGCCTTCCGCGATCTCAACTGCACCCTGCCCGCAGCTCGCGTGGAACGGCCGGAAGGCATCCCCGGCTTTCGCTCGCCGCCCGGTCGCTGACCGGCCAGATTCCGATCCAGCAGCACACCAGAGAGGACAAGCATGAACCGCAAGATCGCCTTCATCACCGGCGCTACCTCAGGCTTCGGCCGCGCCACCGCTCGCCGCTTCGCCGAGGCCGGCTGGGCGCTGGTGCTGACCGGCCGCCGCAGCGAGCGCCTGCAGGCGCTCAAGGAAGAACTGGCGGCCAAGGTGCCGGTGCATGTCGCGACGCTCGATGTGCGCGATGCGGAGGCGGTGAAGGCCGTGGTCGCGGCCCTGCCGGAAGATTTCCGTGCCATTCGCTGCCTGGTGAACAACGCCGGGCTGGCGCTGGCACCGGAACCGGCGCAGAAGGTCGATCTGCAGGACTGGCACACCATGATCGACACCAACATCACCGGGCTGGTCAACGTCACCCATGCGCTGCTGCCGACCCTGATCGAAACCGGCCAGGGCGCCAGCATCGTCAACATCGGCTCGGTCGCCGGGCAGTGGCCCTATCCGGGCGGGCATGTCTACGGCGCGAGCAAGGCTTTCGTTCAGCAGTTCAGCTACAACCTGCGCTGCGACCTGCTGGGCACCGGCGTACGGGTCACCGACATTGCGCCGGGCCTGGCCGAGACCGAATTCACCCTGGTGCGGACCAAGGGCAACCAGGCGGCGTCCGATGCGCTTTACCGCGGCACCACGCCGCTGAGCGCCGAGGACATCGCCGAACAGGTCTTCTATGTGGCGACCCTGCCCGATCACATCAACATCAACCGCCTGGAAGTGATGCCGACTCGCCAGGCCTGGTCGGCGTTCAATATCGACCGCGACCAGTAAGCACCCGAGCACACAACCTAGGCCCGCGATCACCGCCGCGCCACAGACCGAACGGGGCCTTACGCGGCAACCGAATGCTGGATCTTTCCGCCTACCTCGGGCTTTTTCTCGCCGCGCTGGCGGCCGCGACCCTGCTGCCGATGCAGTCGGAGGCGGCGCTGGTCGGGCTGCTGCTGTCGGACGCCTTCGCGCCCTGGGCGCTGCTGCTGGTCGCCACCGCGGGCAACGTGCTGGGGTCGGTGATCAACTGGCTGCTGGGGCGTTCGCTGGAGCGCTTCCGCGAGCGCCGCTGGTTCCCGGTCAGCGCCTCCGGCCTGGCCAGGGCGCAGGGCAGCTATCGCCGCTGGGGACGCTGGTCGCTGCTGCTCAGCTGGGTGCCGCTGATTGGCGATCCGCTGACGGTGATCGCCGGCACCCTGCGCGAGCCGCTGTGGAGCTTCCTGTTGCTGGTTACCCTCGCCAAGGGGGCGCGCTACCTGCTGCTGACGGCATTCACCCTGGGCTGGTTCTGAGCCAGCGCGGCGCTGCCGGTTTCTGCCGGGGCATCCGCCAGCTGCCAGCCTTCGCGCGGCTGGCAGAGGCTTTCGTTGCGCAAATAGGGCTGCAGGATCGGCTGCATGCCCTTGAGCACCTGCACCGGCAGCGCCGAGGTGAAATGGAAGTTGTCCGCCGCGCGCCCCGGCACATAGGCCGTGAGGGTGCCGAAGTGGTTCGGCCCGAGATAGAAGACGAAGGTGGCGGTGCGGTTGATCGCCCTTGAACTGATCAGTCGCCCACTGGCGGTCACGCTTTGCAGCCGGTTGTCGCCGGTGCCGGTCTTGCCTCCCATCGCCATTGCGCTGCCGTCGGCCTGGGTGAAGCTGTCCTGGATGCGCCGCGCGGTGCCGCCTTCCACCACGCTGGCGAGGGCGTTACGTAAGGCCTGGGCGACTTCCCGCGGCAGCACCTGCTCGCCCGCGCCGGGGGCAAGGCCCAGATGGGTTTCGTACGGCGTATCGCTGGCGAATTGCAGGCGGTCGATGCGCACGCTGGGCAGGCGCACGCCGTCGTTGAGGATGATGCCCATCAGCTCGGCCAGCGCCGCCGGCTGATCACCGGAGCTGCCGAGAGCCGTGGCGAGCGAGGGCACCAGATGCTCGAAGGGGTAGCCCAGACGCTGCCAGCGCCGGTGAATGTCGGTGAAGGCTTCGACTTCCAGCATGATCCGGATGCGGCTGTCGCGCGCGCTCTTGTGCCGGCTGCGCAGTAGCCAGCCATAGACTTCCTGGCGCTGCTCGGCGCTGGCGGTGATGACCTCGCTCAGCCCGGCAGCGGGATGCTCGGCCAGGTAGCCCAGCAGCCAAAGGTCCAGCGGGTGCACTCGCGCAATGTAGCCCTGGTCCGGCAGGCTGTACTGGCCCCGGGTGTAGCGCTGATAAAGCGCTTCCCGGGCCTTGTCATCGAGCTCGGCGGCAGGCAGGTGCCTGTCCATAAACCGCGCGAAGCTGGCGCGATCGGCCTCGGGCAGTACGTATCGATGCACGGCGGCGAGCCGCGCGGGGGTCGGGCG
>JADGMW010000617.1_pt1 | contig 13013 bp, 11 predicted proteins | sample 8641801 | NCBI WGS metagenome assembly JADGMW01 (sample SAMN16272018, study PRJNA661076) | feces metagenome | isolation source: fecal sample from diarrhoea affected cattle A | host: Bos taurus | place: South Africa: Lokaleng Village, Mahikeng | collected 2019-09
CTGCGTCGTGCTCACCGGGGCGGGGGACCAGGCGTTCTCCGCCGGCGCGGACCTCAAGGCCCTGGCCCGCGGCGAGCGGCCGATCGTGCCCGGCCGCGAGCACTACGGGCTGGCCGGCTTCGTGCGCCACCCGATGAGCACGCCGGTGATCGCCGCGGTCAACGGTGCGGCCCTGGGCGGGGGCACCGAGCTGGCGCTGGCCGCCGATCTGGTCGTGGCCGCCGACCACGCCACCTTCGGCGTGCCGGAGGTCAAGCGCGGTCTGCTCGCCGCCGCCGGTGGGGTGTTCCGGCTGCCCGAGCAGCTGCCGCGCAAGGTGGCGATGCGGCTGGTGCTCACCGGCGAGCCGATGAGTGCGCAGGAGGCGCTGCGCTGGGGCCTGGTGAACGAGGTCGTCCCGGCCGCCGACGTGCTGCCGACGGCGATGGCGCTGGCCGGGGTGATCGCGGCCAACGCCCCGCTCGCGGTGCAGGCCAGCAAGCGGCTGGCCGTCGGCCTCGTCGACGGCGACCGCCCGGCGGAGACCGAGGCCTGGGACCGCTCCGCCGAGGAGATGACCCGGCTGCTCGAGTCCGCCGACGCCGCCGAGGGGATGCGCGCCTTCGCCGAGCGGCGTCCGCCGAGGTGGACCGCCGGCTGATCACCCGCCCCTGACGGGGCTCTCGCCGACCCCGTCCCGTCCCCGGACGGGGGACGACGACGGACGGTGAACCCGCGGACGCGGGTGAGCAGCCGCTCCGGGGGGCAGGTACCCGGCCATGAGCACTTCCGCGCCGCGCCTGCCCGAGGCACTCCAGGCGCTCCGCGACCTGCTGGCCGACGCACCCCTGCACCTCGACGTCCCCGGCCGGGACGACGCGCTGCGCTCCTCGCGCGCCGTCGTCGACCAGATCGACGACTACCTGCTGCCTCGGCTGCGCGACCTCGACGCCCCGCTGCTGGCCGTCGTCGGCGGCTCCACAGGGGCCGGCAAGTCCACGCTGGTCAACAGCCTGGTGGGCGCGCCGGTCACCACCGCCGGGGTGCTCCGCCCGACCACCCGCGCGCCCGTGCTGGTCTGCTCCCCGGTCGACCGCGCCGCCTTCATCGGCGACCGGGTGCTCCCCGGGCTGGCGCGCAGCACCGGGGAGGGCGAGCCCACCGGCGGCCTCCGCCTGGTGGTCAGCGAGGCGTTGCCCCCGGGGCTGGCGGTGCTCGACGCACCCGACGTCGACTCGGTCGTCGAGACCAACCGCGAGCTGGCCGGCCAGCTCCTCGCCGCCGCCGACCTCTGGCTGTTCGTCACCACCGCCGCCCGCTACGCCGACGCCGTCCCGTGGGAGTTGCTGCGCACCGCCCAGGAGCGGGGCACCGCGCTGGCCGTCGTGCTGGACCGGGTGCCGCCGGAGGCCGCGGCGGAGATCGCCGAGGACCTCGGCGGGATGCTGCGCGCCGCCGGGCTGAGCGCGGCGCGGTTGTTCGTCGTGGAGGAGCGGCCGCTGACCGACGGGTACCTGCCGGAGGACCAGGCCGGGCCGCTGCGGGCCTGGCTGCACGGGCTGGCCGCCGACCAGGAGCAGCGCGCCGCCGTCGTCCGCCAGACGCTGGCCGGTGCGCTGGAGAGCCTCGGCGCGCGGGTGGACGGGGTGGCCGAGGGGGTGGCCCGGCAGGAGGCCGCCGCGACGGCCCTGCACGAGGCGGCCGAGGCGGCCTACGCCCGGGCCCGCACCGCCGTCTCCGACGGCGTGGCCGGCGGCGCGCTGCTGCGCGGGGAGGTGCTGGCGCGGTGGCAGGAGTTCGTCGGCACGGGGGAGTGGATGCGCAGCCTCCAGGGGCAGGTCGGCCGGCTGCGCGACCGGCTCACCGCCTCCCTCACCGGCCGCCCGTCGGCCGGTGCCGGGCTGCAGCAGGCGCTCGAGTCGGGGGTCGAGCTGCTGCTGCGCGACGCCGCGGAGGAGGCCGCCGACCGCACCGTCACCGCCTGGCGCGGGACGCCGGGTGGGCCGGGGCTGCTGGCCGACCGGCAGCGGGAGCTGGAGACGGCGTCACCCGGCTTCGCCGATGCGGCGTCCGGCGAGGTGCGCGACTGGCAGGGCACCGTCCTGGACCTGGTGCGCAGCGAGGGCGCGGGCCGGCGCACCCGGGCGCGCGCCTACTCCTGGGGCGTCAACGGGGCGGGGGCGGTGGTGATGGTCGCCGTCTTCGCCTCGACCGGTGGGCTGACCGGTGGGGAGGTGGCCGTCGCGGGCGGGACGACGGCGGTCGGCCAGCGGGTGCTGGAGGCGGTCTTCGGTGACTCGGCGGTCCGGGCCCTGGCCGGCCGGGCCCGCGCGGACCTCGAGGAGCGTGCCGACCGGCTGCTCACCGATGAGCGCTCGCGCTTCGACGAGCTGGTCGGGGCCGTCGCACCGCCGCCGGGCCGCATCGACGAGCTCCGCGCGGCCGCGGCCGAGCTGGCCGCGGCCCGGAAGGCGCAGCGATGAGCCGCCGGGACCGCGGCGCGCTCCCGTTGAACGAGCGGCTCGCGGCGCTGCGCGAGGCGGTCGGGATCGCCGAGAGCAGGCTGGACGTGCCCGACGTCGCCCGGGCGCGGACGTTGCTGGCCAAGGCGGGCGCGCGGGAGGCGCTCGGCGACGCCACCGTCGTCGCGCTGGCCGGCGCCACGGGCAGCGGCAAGTCGACCCTGTTCAACGAGCTGTCCGGCGCGGAGGTGAGCACGCCGGGGGTGCGGCGGCCGACGACCGGGGTCGCGCACGCCTCGGTGTGGGGCGAGGCCGGTGCCGACCGGCTGCTCGACTGGCTGGAGGTGCCCCGGCGGCACGCCGTCGCCGACGCCGACGCGGGGCTGGAAGGCCTGGTGCTGCTGGACCTCCCCGACCACGACAGCGTCCGGCTGGAGCACCGGCTGGAGGTCGACCGGCTGGTGGAACTGGTCGACGTCCTGGTCTGGGTGCTGGATCCGCAGAAGTACGCCGACGCCGCCGTGCACGGGCGCTACCTGGCACCGATGGCCGGCCATGCCGGGGTGCTGGTCGTGGTGCTCAACCAGATCGACCGGCTCGACGAGCAGGCGGCCGCCGCCTGTCTGGCCGACCTGCGCCGGCTGCTGGCCGGCGAAGGCCTGGCGGACACCCCGATCCTGGCCACGTCGGCCCGCAGCGGCGCGGGTCTGGCGGAGCTGCGCGGCGAGCTGGGACGGCGGGTGTCGGCCCGCCGCGCGGCGACCGAGCGGCTGACCGCGGACGTGCGGGCGAGTGCTGTCGCCCTCGCCGCGCACTGCCCGGAGGGAGAGGCCGGGCGGCGGGCGGGCCGGGCCGCCGAGGAGGAGCTGGTCGGTGCGCTCGCCGACGCGGCGGGGGTGCCCGTCGTGGCCGACGCCGTGGAGCGCTCGGCGGTGCGGGAGGGCACGGCCCGGACCGGCTGGCCGGTGGTGCGCTGGGTGCGGAAGCTGCGACCCGATCCGCTGGGCCGGCTGCACCTCGGCGACGACCGGGCCCGCTCCTCGCTCCCGGTGGCCGGCGCGGTGCAGCAGGCGGCGATGACCGCGGCGCTGCGCCGGGTGCGGGGAGCCGCCGGCGACGGGCTGCCGCAGGCCTGGCGGGACGAGCTGCGGCGCACCGCGGACCAGTCGGAGTCCGGGCTCGCCGACCGGCTCGACCGTGCCGTCACCGGAGCCGACCTCGGACCGGTGCGGATCCCGCTGTGGCAGCGCGCGGTGGGTGGGCTGCAGTGGCTGCTGCTGGGCTGCGCACTGGTCGGCGCGCTCTGGCTGCTGGGGCTCGGCGTCCTGGGCTGGCTCCAGCTGGACGACGTGCTGCCCGTGCCGAAGGTGGAGGGCATCCCGCTGCCCACCCTGCTGCTGGTCGCCGGCCTGCTCGCCGGGGCGCTGCTGGCGGCGCTGGCGCGGCCACTGATCGGCGCCGGGGCCCGCCGGCGACGGCGCCGGGCGGAGCGGGAGCTGACCGCCCGGGTGGCGGAGGTGGCGCGCGCGGAGGTGCTGGCGCCGCTGGAGGAGACGGTCGAGGACGCGCGTGCCTTCTGCGCCGCCGTCGCGCGGGCCGCGGTGGGCTGATGGCCGCGGCTGATCGACCGCGGCCCCGCAGCACTTGATCAACGCGCGTCCAGGGTCGTCCGGCGGCCGCTGAGGGCGACCCTGCGTGCGTGGTGATCATGGGCCCGCGACGCCCCCGGCCGAGGCGACAGTCTTCTTGCAAATCGCTTGCAATAGACTCCCGGCGTCCCCAGGGGTAGAGGAGCCGCCACGTGCGCGCAGCGATGAGGCACGGCCGTCCGGTCGCGGGAGCGGTCGTCGCCGCCGTGGTGCTCACCGCGTGCGGGAGCGGCGGGAGCGGCTCCGCGCAGTCGGGAACGCCCACCGAGCTGCGGCTGGCGATCGGCGGCGAGTCGGAGGACGGCTACGACCCCACGCTGGGCTGGGGCCGGTACGGCTCCCCGCTGTTCCAGTCCACGCTGCTGACCCGGAACGCCGACCTCGAACTCGTCCCGGACCTCGCCACCGACTGGTCGGTGAGCGAGGACGGCCTGGTCTGGACCGTGGACCTCCGCACCGACGCCCGCTTCACCGACGGCGAGCCGGTGACGGCGGCCGACGTCGCGTACACCTTCACCACCGCCAGCCGCAGCGGCGGGCTCACCGACGTGACCGCCCTGGCCGAGGCGGTCGCCGTCGACGCGGACACCGTCGAGCTGCGCCTCCAGCGACCGCAGAGCACCTTCGTCAACCGGCTGGTCAGCCTCGGGATCGTGCCGGAGCACGCGCACGGCCCCGATTACGCGCGCAACCCCGTGGGCTCGGGGCCGTTCGAGCTGGTCCAGTGGGACGAGGGCCAGCAGCTCATCGTCGAGCGCAACGACGACTACTACGGGCAGCAACCCGCCTTCGAGCGGATCGTCTTCCAGTTCACCGGCGAGGACGCCTCGATCGCGGCGGCCTCGGCCGGGCAGGTCGACCTGGTCGGCGTGCCCGCCCAGCTGGCCACCCGCGACCTCCCCGGCATGACGCTGCTGCCGGTCGAGTCGGTGGACAACCGCGGCATGACGTTCCCGTACCTGCCCGACACCGGTGCCACCACCGACGAGGGGGCGCCGATCGGCAACGACGTCACCTCCGACGTCGCCGTCCGCCGGGCGATCAACCTCGCCGTCGACCGGGAGGCGCTCGTCGAGGGCGTGCTCGAGGGGTACGGGTCGCCCGCGACCGGGCCGGTCGACGGCCTGCCCTGGTTCGAGCCGGCCTCGGTGATCGAGGACGCCGACCCCGAGGGCGCCGAGCAGCTGCTCGAGGTGGCCGGCTGGATCGACTCCGACGGCGACGGTGTCCGCGAGAAGGACGGCGTCCGGGCGGCGTTCTCGCTGCTCTACCCGGCCTCGGACTCGCTGCGCCAGGGGCTGGCGCTGTCGGTGGCCGACATGATCGCCCCCATCGGCGTCGAGATCACGCCGCAGGGCGAGAGCTGGGACGTCATCTACCCGCGGATGCACGCCGACGCGGTGCTCTTCGGCTGGGGCAGCCTCGACCCGACCGAGATGTACAACCTCTACTCCTCCACCCAGGCCGGCGTGGAGTCCTGGAACCCCGGCTTCTACCGCAACCCCGAGGTCGACGCCCACCTCGAGGCGGCGATGACCGCGACCGACGAGGCCGAGGCGGAGCAGAGCTGGCGGGCCGCGCAGTACGACGGCGAGGGCACCGGGTTCGGCCCGTCGGGTGACGCCGCGTGGGCCTGGCTGGTCAACCTCGACCACACCTACTACGTCGACGAGTGCCTCGACCTCGGCGAGCCGCTGATCGAGCCGCACGGGCACGGCTGGCCGATCACCTCGGGGATCACCGGGTGGCAGTGGACCTGCTGACCCGGGCCGTCCGCGGGCTGGCCGGCCGGCTGGTCCGGCTGGTGCTGCTGCTCGTCGCGGTCGCGACGGCGTCGTTCGCCCTGATGGTGCACTCGCCGGTCGACCCGGTGGACGCCTACGTCGGGAGCGACATCGCCGCGATCGGGCCCGAGCAGCGCGCCCAGATCGCCGAGCGCTGGGGCCTGGACGACCCGCCGCTGGAGCGGTTCGGCACCTGGCTGGGCAACGTCGCCCAGGGCGACCTGGGCCGCTCGCTCACGTTCAACCAGCCGGTGACCGAGGTGATCGGGGAGCGTTTCCTGACCAGCCTCGCGCTGATGGCGACCGCCTGGGTGCTGTCCGGCGTCTTCGGCTTCGCCCTCGGCGTGCTCGCCGGGATGCGGCAGGGCCGGTTCGCCGACCGGGCGGTCACCTGGTGGGCCTACACGCTGGCCTCCGCGCCGACGTTCTGGGTGGGGCTGCTGCTGCTCTACGTCTTCTCGGTCTCGCTGGGCTGGACCCCGGTCTGCTGCGCGGTCCCGGTAGGCGTGCTGGCCGACGACGTCACCCTGCTGGACCGGCTGCACCACCTCGTGCTGCCCGCGCTGACGCTGTCGGTCGTGGGCGTCGCCCCGGTCGTGCTGCACACCCGGCACGCCGTCATCGAGGCCCTGGCCAGCGACCACGTCGCCTTCGCCCGCGCCCAGGGCGAGTCGACCCGCGGGGTGGTCGTGCACTCCGTGCTGCGGAACGCCGCGGCGCCGGCGGTCCTGCTCCAGTTCGCCTCGCTCGGCGAGCTGTTCGGCGGCTCGGTGCTGGCCGAGCAGGTCTTCTCCTATCCCGGCCTCGGCGCGGCGACGACGCAGGCCGCGCTCGGCCAGGACGTGCCGCTGCTGCTGGGCATCGCGCTGTTCACCACGGTGTTCGTCTTCGTCGGCAACCAGCTCGGCGACGTGGTGCACGCCCGGCTCGACCCGCGCGCCGCCCGGGAGCTCGCCGGCGCCCGCGGTCCCCGCTTGGGTCGCGGCGAGCCGGACGAGCCGCTGCTCGACCCCGATCCGCTGCCCCCGCCCGTCGCGCCCGAGCAGGCGGGCGCGCGGTGACCGCCGTCCTGGACCAGGCCCCTCCCCGGTGGTTCGCCGACCGCCGCCGCCGGACGCTGGCCTACGTCGGCTGCTCGGTGCTCGTCGTCCTCGGCGTGGTCGTGGCCGGCGGGCTGGCCGCCGACGCCGCGCAGACCACGAACCTGGCCGACCGCAACCTCGGGCCCTCGGGCGCCCACTGGTTCGGCACCGACCGGCTGGGCCGCGACATGCTGGCGCGCACGCTCGCCGGGCTGCGGTTGAGCCTGTTCGTCGGGGTGGCCGCCGCCGTCGTCTCGGCCGCGATCGCCCTCACCCTGGCCTGCCTGGCCGCCGTGTTCGGCGGCGTCGTCGACCGGGCGGTGGGGTGGCTGGTCGACCTCTTCCTCGCCCTGCCGCACCTGGTGCTGCTGATCCTGGTCGCCTTCGCCCTCGGCGGCGGAACCGGCGCGGTGGTCGCCGCGGTGGCGCTCACCCACTGGCCCACGCTCACCCGCGTGCTGCGCGGCCGGGCCCGGGAGGTCATGTCCTCGGACTACGTGGCGATCTCCCGCCAGCAGGGGCACGGCCGCGGCTGGATCGCCCGCCACCACCTCGCCGGACACCTGACCGGCCACTTCCTGGTGGGCACCGTGCTGCTCTTCCCGCACGCGATCCTGCACGAGGCCGCGCTCTCCTTCCTCGGCCTGGGCGTGGACCCCGGCGAGCCCTCGATCGGGATCCTGCTCGCCGAGTCGATGCGCTACCTGACCGCCGGCGCGTGGTGGCTGGCCGTCCTGCCCGGCCTGTGCCTGCTGGTCGTGGTGAAGCTGGTCGACACCATCGGGAGCAACGCCCGTGCGCTGCTCGACCCGCGGAGCCACCACCTGTGAGCGGGCTCGCGAGCGGACCAGTCAGCGCAGCACCCCCCGGGAACAGGAGTGACGAGCGCGGAGGTCCCGTCACCGGCGCGGTGCTGGAGGTACGCGGCCTGGAGGTCGACTTCGTGCAGTACGAGCGGGGGCTGCGCCGCCGCACCGTGCACGCGCTGACCGGCATGGACCTCACCGCGGACGCCGGCGAGGTGGTCGCGCTCGTCGGGGCCAGCGGCGCGGGCAAGAGCCTGCTCGCGCACGCGGTCCTGGGCCTGCTGCCGCCCAACGCCGTCGAGCGCGGGGACGTGCTGCTGGACGGCGAGCCACTGGACCCCGCCGGTCGCCGTCGGCACGCCGGTCGCGGGCTCGCGCTGCTACCGCAGGCGGCGAGCTTCCTGGACCCCGTCCGCACCGTCGGGCGGCAGGTGCGCCGCTCGGCGGTGCTGGCCGGGCACCCCGACCCCCGGCGGGCGGCGGCCGACGCCCTCGGGCGACGGGGACTGGGCCCCGAGGTGCTGCGCCGGTACCCGCACGAGCTCTCCGGCGGGATGGCCCGGCGGGTGCTCGTCGCGATGGCGACCATGGGCAGCCCGCGCGTGCTGCTCGCCGACGAGCCGACCACCGGCCTGCCGCCGGGCGACGTGCGCCGCACCCTGCGCGAGTTCCGCGACCTGGCCGACGACGGCGGTGCGGTCGTGCTCATCACCCACGAGCTCCGCGCCGCGCTCGAGGTGGCCGACCGGGTGGTCATCTGCCGCGGGGGCGCGACCCTGGACGTCGCCGACCCGGCCGCGTTCACCGGGGACGGGGCCGGGCTGCACCACCCGTTCACGCGGGCGCTGTGGCAGGCCCTCCCGGGCAACGGCTTCGCCGTCGCGGAGGGGATCTGATGCTCCGGGCCGAGGGGATCTGGTTCCGCTACGGGAACGACCGGCCGTGGGTGCTCGCCGGGCGGGACCTGGCGGTGGCCCCCGGCGAGGTCGTCGGGCTGTGCGGGCCCAGCGGCGGGGGGAAGAGCACCCTGGGCCGGGTCCTGGCCGGGCACCTGCGGCCCACCCGCGGCCGGGTGAGCGTGGACGGTGCGGTGCCGCGGGTGCGGCGCCGGGAGCCGCACCCGGTGCAGCTGGTGCTGCAGCAGCCCGAGCGGGCGATGGACCCGCGCTGGACGGTGCGGCAGGTGCTGGCCGCGACCGGCGCGGGCGACGCCGAGATCGCCGCACTCGACGAGCGGCTCGTCGTCCCCTCGTGGCTGGACCGGTTCCCGCACGAGATCAGCGGGGGAGAGCTGCAGCGGGTCGGCCTGGCCCGGGCCCTGCTGACCCGGCCGCGCTACCTGGTGGCCGACGAGATCAGCGCCAGCCTCGACGCCGTCACCCAGGCCCGGATCTGGACGCTGCTGCTCGAGCACGCCCGCGCCACCGGCATCGGGGTGCTGGCCATCTCGCACGACCGGCCCCTGCTGGAGACCGTCGCCGGAACCGTCGTCGACCTGTCCGCGGAGCCGGCGCGGGGGAGCGGGGTCTAGGAGACGGGTTCCGCCGCCGCGATCATGCGGCTGACCACCTCCACCCAGGCCGCCTGCACCGCGGGCGGTTGGTCGGCGACGACGGCACGCACCCCGTCGTCCAGGTCGCGCGCTCCGGTCACGGCCTCGAAGCCGAGGCGGAAGAGCAGGTCGGTGATCGTCGAGGAGGGCAGTCCGGCATCCACGAGGGGTTGCAGGATCCACTGGCGCGGGTCCACGACAGGGCTTCGTGCGGACCCCCGCGCCCGGATGCGGCCCGTGACCCACACCACTCGCCGGAGGCCTCCCGGACCCCGCCCGACGCCGCCTTGCCCACCCTCCGGAGACCGGTTGTGGCCCGTATTACTGTCCGGCCCATGATGCGCCGCTTCCTTCCCCCACTCGTCGCTGTGCTGGCCTTTTCCGGCCTGGCCGGCTGCTCCGAGGACTCCTCCGCGGACGCCGGCACGGGTGCGGCGGCCGCGACGACGGCCCCGGTGGCGCAGCCGGTCGAGTGGGAGAAGATCACCGCCCCCGACGAGTGCGAGTGCAGCGACGGCTCGGAGTTCCACTACTGGGCGCACGAGGCCGACCCGGCCAAGGTGGTCTTCGTGCTCGAGGGGGGCGGCGCCTGCTTCAGCGCGGTCACCTGCGGCGACACCGAGGAGGCCACCGCCAAGCCCAACCTGGCCGCCGACCTGCCCGACGAGCCCGGCTACGTCTACCGCGACGGGACGCCGGTGCCCGCCACCCAGGGCCTGCTCGACGTCGCCGACCCGGACAGCCCGCTGGCCGGCTACAGCGTCGTCTTCGTGCCCTACTGCACCGGCGACCTGCACCTGGGCGACAACACCCAGGACTACGGCGACGGCGTCGTCATCGAGCACAAGGGGCGGGTCAACGCCACCGCGGCCCTCGAGGGCATGGCGGAGCGCTTCCCGGACGCCGAGGAGGTCGTCGTCCTGGGCTTCAGCGCCGGCTCGGCCGGGGCGCCGCTGTACGGCGGGCTCGCCCACGACCTGCTGCCCGACGCCGACATCACGGTGATCGCCGACGCGTCCGGCGCCTACCCCGGTGACGAGCTGATCACCGGCGCGATCGGCGGCCTGTGGGGCATCTTCGACAACCTGCCCGCCTGGCCCGAGAGCGCCGGCCAGCCGCAGTCGGCGTGGTCGCTGCCGGGGCTGTTCGTGCAGGCCGGCCGGCACGTGCCGGGCATCTCGCTGGCGACGATCGACACCGCCGAGGACGAGGTCCAGCGCGACTTCACCGAGCTCATCGGCTTCGGTGACACCCCGCTGATCGACCTCATCGACGCCAACGCCGCGTTCATCGAGTCCAACGGCGTCCAGGTCAGCTCCTGGGTCGGGCCGGGCACGCGGCACGTCAGCACCGCCGACGACGACACCCTCTACGGCACCGAGGTCGAGGGCACGGTGCTGGTCGACTGGATCGCCGACCTGCTCGCGGGCGAGGACGTCCCCGACGTGCACTGCGTCGACTGCGGCTGACCGACCGAGCCAGGGCGTGCCGTGCCGCGTGGCCGCGGGGTGGGCACGGCACGCTCTGGAACGATGGACCGGCGGCCCCTCGCGCGGCCGCGCCGATCCCGGCTCGTTCGCGGGCCCGACCCGAGCGCTGCTCGCCAGGAGTGACCTGATGTCCCGCCGTTCCGCTTCCCGGGCGCTGTTCGCCGTCGCGCTCTCCGTCTCCCTCGCCGCGTGCGGTGGGTCCGACGACGAGGCGGCGGCCGGCTCCCCGTCGGCCACCCCCACCGAGCAGGCGTGCGAGACGCAGCCGCCGACGGCCGAGCCGTCCCCGGAGCTCAGCACCGACCTGACCGAGAAGCCTGCGGTGCCCGCCACCGACGCCGCGCCGCCCTGCGACCTGGTGATCACCGACATCGTCGTCGGCGAGGGCCCGGCGGTGGCGCCCGGCGACGCCGTCGCCGTCAAGTACCTGGGTGCCTACTACGGGTCCGGGGAGGAGTTCGACTCCTCCTGGTCCCGCTCCGCGGCCGAGACGATCCCGGTGACCGTCGGCCAGGGCCGGGTGATCCAGGGCTTCGACGACGGGCTGGTCGGGATGCAGGTCGGTGGCCGGCGGATGCTCACCATCCCCAGCGACCTCGCCTACGGGGCCCAGGGGCGCCCGCCGATCCCCGGCGACACCGACCTGGTCTTCATCCTGGACCTGGTCCAGGTCGGCCCCTGATGCGCGGCCGGTCGGCGTTCCTCCCCGCGACGGCGCTGGTGCTGGCCCTCACCGCCTGCAGCGGCGCCGACGCCTCGGACGCCGAGACCCGGGCCTCGGTGGTCACGGTGCCGCCGGTGAGCACGAGCGCCGCGCCGCCGACCACGCCGGCCGCCACCGACACCCCCGCGCCCGAGCTCAACGAGCGGGGCAACGTCGTGCTGGAGGTGGGCGAGCCGTCGGTGATCCACCGGGCAGGCGACCCCGCGGCGCCGGTGGCCTTCGAGTTCACCGTCGAGGAGCTCGTCGTCAACCCGGAGTGCGACAGCGGCTTCGAGCAGGAGCCGGAGACCGGCAACTACCTGGGCATCAGGCTGCAGGTCCAGACGTCGGGGGACTACGACCCCCGGGAGGTCCAGAAGATCTCCGAGTACGACTTCGGCATCCTCCGCCCCGACGGGACGCCGCTCCCGGAGGTCATCGGCAACGGGCAGACCTGCTTCGCCGAGAGCGACGAGATGTCCCACCAGCGGTTCGGTCCGGGGGAGCGGTACGAGGGCTGGATCGTGCTGGACATGCCGATCCGCGCCGGCACCGTCGTCTACGCGCCGGCCGGCCAGCCGTACGGCTGGGAGTGGGAGTACTGACCGGGCGTCCGGCCACCGCCCGGCCCGCCACGCGGGCCGGGCCGGGCGGCCGGGGCGTCTCAGCCGACGGGACGCAGCGCGTCGCGGGTGAGCGAGGCGATCGAGGGATAGCCGTTGACCGCCATGGTCAGGTCGGTCTCGGCGAGCAGGCTCCGCAGGACGTGCTCGATGCCCGCCTGCCCGCCGACCGCCAGGCCGTAGGCGTACGGGCGTCCCACGGCGACGGCACGGGCGCCCATCGCCAGCGCCTTGACCACGTCGGGCCCGCCGCGGACGCCGCTGTCGAAGATCACCGGGGCGTCGCCGGCGGCGTCGACGACGTCAGCCAGGCAGTTCAGCGCCGGCAGCCCGCCGTTGGCCTGGCGGCCGCCGTGGTTGGAGCAGTAGATGCCGTCCACGCCGGCGTCGACCGCCCGCCGTGCGTCGTCGGGGGAGCAGATGCCCTTGAGCAGGATCGGCAGCGTGGTGAGCGAGCGGAGCCAGCCGAGGTCCGCCCAGCTCAGGCTCTGGTTGCCGAAGATCGAGGCCCAGTGGCCGACGGCGCCCTGCGGGTCCTCCTCCGGGGGCGCCGACAACCGGGAGCGGAAGACCGGGTCGGAGGTGTAGTTGGCCAGGCACAGGCCGGTGAGCTGCGGGAAGCTGGCGATGGTCAGGTCACGCGGCCGCCAGCCCAGGGTGAGCGTGTCCAGGGTGATCACGATGGCGGAGTAGCCGGCCGCCTCGGCCCGGCGGACCAGGCTCTCGGTCAGCTCCCGGTCGTTCGGCGGGTAGAGCTGGAACCAGCCGGGGGTGTCGCCCAGCGCGGCGGCGACGTCCTCCAGCGGGTCCTGCATGAGGGTCGAGGCGATCATGGGCACGCCCGTCGCGGCGGCGGCGCGGGCGGTGGTGAGGTCACCGTGCC
>JADGMW010000122.1_pt3 | contig 12993 bp, 13 predicted proteins | sample 8641801 | NCBI WGS metagenome assembly JADGMW01 (sample SAMN16272018, study PRJNA661076) | feces metagenome | isolation source: fecal sample from diarrhoea affected cattle A | host: Bos taurus | place: South Africa: Lokaleng Village, Mahikeng | collected 2019-09
CGGCGCATCGACGGCGCCGTGCTGCCCGTCGACACGGTGCTCGCCGCCTGCGACGACCTGCTGGCACGAGACCGCGGGTCGCGCGCCGCGCTGGGCTTCATGCACCCGGGCCGGGTCGACGTGATCGGCGCCGGCGCGCTGGTGTGGCACGACGTCGTGGCGCGGGTGCGCGACGCGGTGCGGGCGCAGGGCCGTGACCTGTCCGAGGTCGTCACCTCGGAGCACGACATCCTCGACGGGATCGCCTGGAGCATCGCCTGAGCTGAGGGCGGGGCGGGACGGCGCCGCCTGGCCGGTCTGGCTCCGGGCCCGTGGAGGGCCGGGGGACGGCCCGCGCGCACCCGGACGGGTGAATCCGGTTGGCGAAGTACTTCACGCTGCCCGGTACTGCGCGATCCGTAGTACCGTGCGAGTCGCGGGAGCCCGCGGAGGGGCGGGCTCCCGCGACACCAATCGCCAGGAGGCACCGATGGACACCACCCAGCTGCTGAAGGGGGTCCTCGACGTCGCGGTCCTCGCGGTCGTCGCCGAGGAGGACGGCTACGGCTACGACGTCCTGCGTCGGCTGCGGGCCGGGGGGCTCGAACAGGTCGGCGACGCGTCGGTGTACGGCACACTGCGGCGGCTGTACTCGTCAGGGGCGCTCACGTCCTACGTCGTGCCCAGCGACGAGGGGCCGCACCGCAAGTACTACGGCATCAACGCGCAGGGCCGGGCGATGCTCGCGGCGCAGCGCAAGGACTGGTTCGAGTTCGCGGGCACCATGTCGCGACTCCTGGAGACGGAGACTTCCCGATGAGCAGCACCCACGCAGGCCACGGCGTCATCACCGACGCCCACACCTACGCCGCCGAGGTGCGGCGCCACCTCGTCGGCCTCACCCCCGAGCAGGTGGACGACCTGACCGACGGGCTCGAGGCCGATCTGGGCGAGGCGCTGGTCGACGCGCCCGGCGCGGACGACCTGGTCGGCAGGTTCGGCCAGCCGAGCGCCTACGCCGCCGAGCTGCGCGCGGCGGCCGGGCTGCCCGACGGAGCCGCGGCGCCGGAGCGCCGCAGGGGTTTCTGGCGGTGGGTCACGCTCCCCGTCCGCGCCGCCTACGAGGCGTGCGTCGAGGGCTTCGACGTGCTCCGGTCGCAGCCGTGGTGGCCGCCTGTGGGGGAGCTGCTGACCGTGCTGCTGCCCGTCGCCTGGGTGCTGCGCGGCTGGTTGGCCTACCAGCTCGCGTTCGCGCTGACCGGCGGCTACACGATGGGCGCGCGGCTCAGCTGGGCGCCCTTCAGCAACCCCGCCCTCTTCGTGGCCATGCTCGCCGCGATCCTGGTGAGCGTGCAGTGGGGACGCGGGCTGTGGCTGCCCGCCGGGCGGCTGCGGGGGCTGCCGAGGATCACGACCGTCGTGGCCCTGGTCGCCGCGCTCCCGATCATGGCGACGCTCGCGTCGCACGAGGTCGAGTACCGCTACTCGACCGTGGTCGAGTACGTCGACGAGGCGGCCCCCGTCACCGACGGCGTGGTGGTCGGCGGCATGGCGGTCAGCAACCTCTACGTGTACGACGCCGAGGGGAACCCGCTCGACGGCGTGCAGATCTACGACGACCGCGGGCGCCCCGTGGAGACCATCCAGGCCGACGGGTACGAGAGGTACGAGGGCTGGTCGCTATACGGCGTGGACGAGCGGTGGCAGTTCACGTCCGTCGAGGACGAGGACGGCCGCGCCCGCTGGAACGTGTACCCGCTGCTCGGCGCGCCGATGAGCGACTTCGCCGAGTGGGACTCCGAAGGGCGCCCGTCGCCCTCGCCAGGCGCCACGATGCGCACGCCACCGCGCCCGTTCGCCAAGGCGCCCGCCGTGCCCGGGCGGCTGCAGGCGCCCGAGGCCGCGCCGAGCCCCGGGCTGGCCGACCCGGCCGCGCCGGCCAGCCCGGCGCCGGCTGACCCGTCAGCCGCGCCCGAGGCGCCGGGCGTGGAGGGGGCACAGGCGGCGCCGTGAGCCGTCTCACGCCGGCCTCGCCGAGCGGTGTCCTCGGCCCGATCTGCGCGGGCCGGGGAAGCCGACCTGGGGCTTCGCCGGGCGGTCGCCCGGCGGCGCCCGTGGGAGCGCGACCGCATGTGCGCGGGATCACGTCGGTTTCGGTTTCCACCGCTCGCGACCGGGCTTAACCTCGACGCATGCCTCAGGTCGTCGCCTCCGTTGATGCTGCCCGCGCACAGGCCCCTGCGCCCCGTCCGCGCAAGGTCCCCCGCATCGTGATCCTGGGAGGCGGCACCGTCGGCCTCTACTCGGCGCGGCGGTTGCGCAAGCGCCTGGGGCGCCGCGAGGCCGCGATCGTCGTGATCGACCCGCGCCCGTACATGACCTACCAGCCGTTCCTCCCCGAGGCCGCGGCCGGCTCGATCGACCCGCGCCACATCGTCGCCCCGCACCGCCGCGCGCTCAAGGGCGTGGACGTGCTGCAGGGCAAGGTCAACGAGATCCGCCACGCCGACCGCACGGTCGAGATCATCCCCGAGCAGGGGGAGCCGTACTGGATCACCTACGACCACCTGGTCGTCGGGCTCGGCTCGGTGGCGCGCACGCTGCCGATCCCCGGGCTCGCCGAGGTCGGCATCGGCTTCAAGAACGTCGAAGAGGCCATCGCCGTGCGCAACCACGTGCTCAACCGGATCGACGTCGCGTCGTCCACGTGGGACCCCGAGCTGCGCCGTCGCCTGCTCACCTTCACGTTCGTCGGCGGCGGGTTCGCCGGCGTCGAGGCGCTCGGCGAGGTCGAGGACATGGCGCGGGCCGCGGTCCGCTACTACACCGGCATCGAGCAGTCCGAGCTGCGCTTCGTGCTCGTCGAGGGCTCGCCGCGCATCCTCCCCGAGGTCAGCGACGAGCTGGGCGGGTACACCCTCGAGCAGCTGCGCAAGCGCGACATCGAGATCCACCTCTCGACGTTCCTCAACTCCTGCGTGGGCGGCCACGTGGTGCTGTCCAACAAGGTCGAGTTCGACAGCGACACCATCGTGTGGACGGCCGGCGTCAAGGCCAACCCCGTGCTGCAGCAGTCCGACCTGCCGCTCGACACGCTCGGCCGCGTGACCTGCTCCGCGACCCTCCAGGTCGTCGACGCGGACGGCGCCCTGGTGCCGGACGCCTACGCCGCCGGCGACTGCGCTGCCGTGCCCGACCTGTTCAACCCCGGCAAGTTCTGCCCGCCCAACGCCCAGCACGCCCTGCGCGAGGCGAAGCACCTCGGCGACAACCTCGCCGCCGTGCTGCGCAGCGCCGAGCCGACGCCGTACAAGCACAAGAACGTCGGCGCCGTCGCGTCGCTCGGCATGTACAAGGGCGTCGCGCAGATGTTCGGCCGCATCAAGGTGCGCGGCTTCCTCGCCTGGGTGCTGCACCGCACGTACCACGTCTTCGCGATGCCGACCTTCAACCGCAAGGTTCGCATCATGGCGGGCTGGACGGGCTCGCTGCTGCTCCGCCGCGAGGTCGTCTCGCTCGGCTCGCTGCACGACCCACGCGCCGAGTTCCGCGCCGCGTCCGTGCCGCCCAAGCCCGTCCAGCCGGCCCTCCCCGCGGAGCCCGCACCAGAGGCGAAGCCCGCCAGCGTCTGACCGGAGGCCTCTGCCTGGCAGGATGTGGGGCGCGCCCCCGTAGCCCAACCGGCAGAGGCAACCGGCTTAAACCCGGTCCAGTGCGGGTTCGAAACCCGCCGGGGGCACCTGCCGGACGGCCGCCCGCCCGCGGGCGGCCCGCCTCGCGCCGTCAGGCGGCCGGTCGGGGCGGGTTCTCCTCGGGCTCGGAGCCCTTGAGGTGCTGCTCGCGATCGCGGAGCTGGGCCTCCCAGTCGCGCAGCATCTTCTCGTGCTCCGCGTCGGACCTGCGCAGGCCCGCGAGGAACTCCGGGTCGTCGTCTGGCGCCACCGGGCGCGGGCGCTCGTACTCGGGGAAGCCCGCGGTGGCGGTCGAGGGCCACGGCACGCGGGATCGGGACTGGCCCTGCGGGCGGCCCGCGACCAGCCACGCGACGCCCCCGACCACCGGCACGATGATGATGAGCAGGATCCACCCCGTCTTGGACAGGTTGCGGATGCGGCCCGGGTCGGACTGGACGCAGTCGATCAGGCAGAAGACGAGGACGGCGACCTCGACCAGCACCGGCAGGAAGCGCAGCATGGTGATCCCCTCGTGGACGACGGCCGGCCGGCCGCCGGAATCCTGCACGGCACCCTAGGGGAGGGAGCCCTGGCCCGTCCGCAGTTCAGGGGCCCCGACCGGCGGCGTCATCCATCTGCCCGTGGGGAGGGCCCTGCGGCTGACGGCCCCGTCAGTCGAGGCCGACGGCCTGCTCGTCCGCCTCGATGGTGCGCGCCCAGTCCTTCTTGGCCGCCCGCCACGCCTCGTCGGTGGCGCCCAGGCGCCAGTAGCCGGAGATGGACAGGCGGGTCCGGGGCAGGCCGCGCTCGACCCGGAGGTGGTGGCGCAGCTCCTTGACGGCGCCCGCCTCGCCGTGGACGAAGGCGTGCGGGACGCCCTCGGGCCACGCCAGGTCCTGCACGGCCTCGACGAGTGCCAGGCCCACGACGCCGTGGCCCCGGTGCACCCAGTGCACCTGCACGCCGTCGGGAGCCGTGAGGGGGATCTCGTCGTGCGGGTCGTGCACCTCGACGAAGGCGTGCCCCCGGGCGTCGGCGGGGAGCCTCTCGAGGGCCACCGCGATCGCGGGCAGCGCGCTCGGGTCACCGATGAACAGGTGCCAGTCGGCGTCGGCGGCGGGGGAGTAGGCGCCGCCGGGGCCCAGCACGAGGATCTCGTCCCCCGGCTGGGCGGCGTCGGCCCACGGTCCCGCCAGGCCCTCGTCGCCGTGCACCACCACGTCGATCGTGAGCTCGAGCGTCTGCGGGTCGAAGGCGCGCACGGTGTAGCTGCGCAGCCGGGGCTGCTGGTCGGCGGGGGACGACGCGCGCACCGCGTCGAGGTCGACCCGGCCGTCGGCGGCCAGCGGCAGCTCGCCCGCAGACCCCTCGGGCAGGAACACGAGCTTGACGTACGAGTCCGCGTGCGGCGACGGGACGAAGGACGACAGGCCGACTCCGCCCAGCACCAGCCGGACCATCGCCGGCGTGAGCCGTTCGGCGCGCAGGACGGTGGCGAACAGGGCGGTCGGTCGCGGGCGGGCGGCGGGGGTGGCCGTCATGTCTACTCGTCTCAGCAGGGGGTGGTGGTGCGCCTACAGAGACTAGGCGGGCCGGGCGCCCGGGTCAGCGTCCCACGAGCCCCGTCTCGAAGGCGAGGACGACGGCCTGCACCCGGTCGCGCACCTGGAGCTTGGCGAGGATCCGGCCCACGTGCGTCTTGACGGTGGCCTCCGAGAGGAACAGCCGCTCGGCGATCTCCGCGTTCGACATCCCCTCCGCGACGGTGCGCAGCACCTCGGCCTCGCGGGCGGTGAGCTGGGCGAGCCGGGGGTCGGCGGCGGCCGCGCCATCGCCCGCGTGGCCGTCGGGCAACCGGTCGGAGAACATCTCCAGCATGCGGCGCGTGACCCGCGGGGAGACCACGGCGTCCCCGGTGGAGACGGCCCGGATCGCGGCGACGAGCTCGGCGGGCCGGGCGTCCTTGAGGAGGAACCCGCTCGCGCCCGCGCGCAGCGCGGCGAACGCGTACTCGTCGAGGTCGAAGGTGGTGAGGATGAGCACGCGGGCGCCGGTGGCCGCGGCGACCACCTGCTCGGTGGCGTCGATGCCGTTCATCCCGGGCATCCGGACGTCCATCAGCACGACGTCCGGGCGCAGGACCGATGCCTGGCGCACCGCGCTGGCGCCGTCGCTCGCCTCGCCGACCACCTCGATGCCGTCCTCGGCGTCCAGCACCATCCGGAAGCCCATGCGCATCAGCGCCTGGTCGTCCACGAGCAGGACCCGGACGGGCCCCCCTGTCTGGTCCTCGTGCGTCACGTCGTCCCCTCATCCTCTGCGGGCCCGTCGGTCGCGGGCTGGTCCTTGGCCGGCGCCTCCCAAGGCAGCACGGCGCGCACCCTCCAACCGGAGGCGTGCGGCCCGGCCTCGACGGTGCCTCCGTAGATCGTCGCGCGCTCACGCATGCCGATGACGCCGCGTCCACCGCCGCGCTCGGCCACGCGGCCGCTGCGGGGGGTCCCCGCCCCGCCGTCGTCGGCGACCTCCACCACGACGGCCTGGTCGGTGCGGGCGATCGAGACGGACACGTGGCCGGCTTGGGCGTGCCGGAGGGAGTTGGTGAGCGACTCCTGCACGATGCGGTAGACCGCGAGCTGGAGCCCGGTGTCCGAGGGGAGCTGGTCGCCGGAGACGGAGAGCTGGACGTGCATGCCCGCCAGCCGGAACCGGCCCACCAGCTCGTCCAGGTCGGTCTCGCCCGGCGTGGGGCCGAACTGCGCGTCGTCCTCCCGGAGGACCCCGAGCACGCGGCGCATGTCGGCCAGCGCGGCGCGGCCCGTCTCGGACAGCTGGTCGATGGCGGCCTGAGCGCTCGTGGGGGACCGCGTGAGGGCGGCGCCGGCGCCGTCGGCGAGCGCGACCATGACGGACAGGCTGTGCGCCACGATGTCGTGCATCTCCCGGGCGATCAGCGCCCGCTCCGCCGCGCTGGCGAGCTGGGCCCGCTGCTCCGTCTCGCGGGCGATCGCGTTGGCCCGCTCGACCAGGTCGGCGACGTGCAGGCGCCGGTTGCGGGCCGAGGCGCCGATGGCGATGGCGGCCAGCCCCAGCACCAGGAGGGCGCCGGTCTCCTTAGAGATCTCGGACGCCGGGGCGAAGGCCGTCACGCTCAACGCCATGGCGACAGCCGACAGGCCGAACGCCGTCCAGGCGACCCGGGGGGTCCGCGCGGCGGCGACGGCGTAGAGCGCGAAGGCGGCCCCGCGGTCGAACCCGGAGAGCGACGCGGTGAGGGCCAGGGCGACCGCGCCCAGCAGGGTGAGGACGCCCAGCACAGCCTCGGGATGCCGGCGGCGGAGCAGGAGCGCGGCGGCCCCGATCACGATCACCGGGGCCATCGCGGCAGCCTGGGCGCCGTCGAGCATCACCGAGTCGAGGAGCCCCGCCGCCGCGAAGCTCCCGGCGATCAGCCAGTCGACCGCGACCGGATGGCGCCAGATCCAGCGTCGGATGGGGCCGCCGTGGCGGGCGTGCTGCTCGTTGAACACAGTCGGCGCGTGGACGCCCGTCGTGCGGCTGGGGGCATGCGAGGGCGCCGGGCCGGGCTGTGCCCGACCCGGCGCCAGGGGCGCGACGTCGCTCAGGCGTCCCTCCGGCGCATGAGCACGGCCGCGACCGCGAGGAGCACGACGACGTAGCCGCCGAGCAGGCCGATGCCGGCCCAGGGTGAGAGTGAGTAGTCGGAGACCATGCCCGCTCCGGCGATGCCGCCGAACGACATGATCTGCTCGCCTGCCGTCGTGGGCATGTGGGCGCCGACGCGGGGGGCCCAGGAGACGAAGATGCCCAGGATGTTGAACACCATCGGCACCACGAGCATGATCCCGAGCGTGGTCGTGATCGCCCCGGCGGAGTGCCGGACGATCGCGCCGATCGCGAAGGCCATCAGCGTGATCGCGGTGAGGTAGAGCGGCACGCCGAGCAGGGCGCGGACGGTCTCGTCGTTGCCGAGGTCCACGGTCAACCCCGTGCCCGACAGCAACGGCAGCGTCACCAGGTAGGACAGCGCCAGGCCGATGAACGAGACCGCAACCGTGACCATCGTCAGCACCAGGAGCTTGGCCCACAGGGCCGGCAGCCTGCGGGGCGCCGCCGAGAGGGTCGAGCGGATCATGCCCGTCGAGTACTCGCCCGTGATGGTGAGCGCGCCCAGCACCGCGAGGGCCAGCTGCGCGGCGGTGTACCCGAACGTCACGCCGAGCACCCCCAGCATGCCGTCCTCGTCCGAGGCGCTGACGGCGCTGGCCTGGATCCCGATGCCGAAGATCAGGCTGATGCCGACCATGCCACCGAGGGCGAACGCCAAGGTCCACCACGTCGACCGCAGCGAGCGGAACTTGATCCACTCCGACGCGACGAGGCGCCCGAAGGCCAGGCCGCTGCGCGCGGGCCGGGAAGCGGCGGGAAGGGTGGTCGTCGCAGCGGGCAGCGTCGTCGTGCTCATCAGTTCTCCTCAGAGGTGACGCCGGCCGACGCGCCCACCGGCGTGGGCAGCCCGGTCGAGGTCGAGTGGTACTCGACGGAGTCGGCGGTCAGGGACATGTAGGCGTCCTCGAGGGACGCGGCGATCGGGGTCAGCTCGTGCAGCACGAGCTGCGCGGCGGCGGCTGTCTCGCCGATGGTCGCGGCCGTCGAGCCGGTGACCTCGAGCAGGCCGGGCTCCGAGGTGGACACCGTGATGTCCGGGCCGCGGAGCAGCTCCACCAGCTGGGTCGCGTGCGGGGTGCGCACCCGGACCGTGGTGCCGGTGGCGCGGGCGACGATGTCCTGGACGGGCGCGTCGGCGATGATGCGCCCGCGCCCGATGACGATGATGTGGTCCGCGGTGAGGGCCATCTCGCTCATGAGGTGCGAGGACAGGAACACGGTGCGGCCCTCGGAGGCGAGGAACCGGACCAGGTTGCGCACCCAGAGCACGCCCTCGGGGTCGAGCCCGTTGACGGGCTCGTCCAGGATCAGGGTGCGCGGGTCGCCGAGCAGCGCGGAGGCGATGCCCAGGCGCTGCCCCATGCCGAGCGAGAAGCCGCCGACCCGCTTCTTGGCGACAGCGGCGAGGCCGGTCATCTCGATGACGTCGCGGACCCGGGCCTTGCCGATGCCGTGGGTGGCGGCCATCGCGGCCAGGTGGTTCGCGGCGCTGCGCCCGGTGTGGACAGCCTTCGCGTCGAGCAGGGCGCCCACCTCGTGCAGCGGCTCCCGCAGCTCGGCGTAGGGGCGCCCGTTGACCGTGACGCTGCCAGCCGTGGGTCGGTCGAGGCCCACGATCATGCGCATGGTGGTCGACTTGCCGGCTCCGTTCGGGCCGAGGAACCCGGTCACCTTGCCCGGCTGGACGGAGAAGGTGATGCCGTCGACGGCTGTCTTGGACCCGTACCTCTTGGTCAGGCCGCGTGCCTCGATCATGTGACGTCCTCAGGTGCGGGGGTGTGGAAGCTGACACCGTGAACTTACGGCCGGGGGCGCCGCCGGGATAACCGCCCCGAGGCGGAGATCCGCGACGCCGGGGATACGCCGCAAGGACGACCACCCTGAGACCATCGTCAGGCCAGGCCCGTGGCGTGGACGCCCGGTCCGGCCCGGGAACGAACCGCGAGGTCCGTGCGTTTGCGTACTGTAGAGATGGGCCGCGGCTCTGCCGAGAGGTGGACCGGCCGTCGAACCGACCGCGCCGAGGGGTTCCCGGGGCGCCGCGACCAGGAGGAAGACATTGAGCAATCCCGTCTTCAGCAACAGCGACATCTTCGGTGACCCCCGAGAGCGCGCGAAGGCCAGGAAGGGCGCCGGCACGGCCACGGCGCCGTCGCCCTACGGGCAGCAGGCTGCCTACGGGAACGCCCCTGCTGACGCCGCGTCGCTGAACCAGCTGTACGAGGCCCCTGCCGCCACCACGGCGCAGACCGGCCGGATGACCTACGACGACGTGATCATGAAGACGGGCGGGCTGCTCGCCCTGCTCGTCGTCGTGGGCGCCGCGACGTGGATGATCGCGCCGGGCCTGTTCTTCGTGGGAGCCATCGCCGGCCTCGTGCTCGGCCTGGTGAACGCGTTCAAGAAGAGCCCGAGCCCCGCGCTGATCATCGCGTACACGGTGGCCGAGGGCGTGTTCCTCGGTGGCATCAGCGCCATCTTCGAGGCGCGCTACGACGGGATCGTGGGGCAGGCCGTCCTCGCGACGCTCGCCGTGTTCGGCGCGGCGCTGTTCCTGTTCCGCTCCGGCCGGGTGCGCGTCACCCCGAAGTTCACCCGGTTCTTCATCGTGGCGCTCGTCGGCTACGCCGCGTACTCGCTGATCAACGTGGTGCTCATGCTCGTCGGCGTGGGCGGCGGCGACTTCGGTCCCCTGCGCGGCGGCGCGCTCGGCATCGGCGTCGGCCTCCTCGCGGTGGGCCTGGCCTCCATGTCGCTGATCGTGGACTTCGACTCGATCAAGCGCGGCGTCGAGCAGGGCGTGCCTGCCAAGTTCGCGTGGTCTGCCGCGTTCGGGCTGATCGTCACCCTGGTGTGGCTGTACCTCGAGCTGCTCCGCCTGCTCGCGATCCTCCGGGGCGACTGACCGCCCCCCGCATGACGACAGGACGCCCGGGCGCGCACGCGCCCGGGCGTTCGCGCGTCCGGGGATGGCCCGGCCGCGACCGCCGCCCCCCGCGCGGCTACGCCACGGGCCCGACGGGTGGGATGATCGCCCAGACGACGGGGTCCGCCCTCGCGCAGCACGTCGTCCGCACCTGTCGCCCACCACCGGAGCACCGCCACCGTGAAGTACGCGCAGCACATCTCCGAGCTCGTCGGGAACACCCCCCTCGTCCAGCTCACGTCCGTGACCGAGGGCTTGTCTGCGACGGTCCTCGCCAAGATCGAGTACATGAACCCTGGCGGCTCCGCGAAGGACCGCATCGCGCTGAAGATGATCGAGGCGGCCGAGGCGAGCGGCGAGCTGCTGCCCGGCGGGACGATCGTCGAGCCGACCAGCGGCAACACCGGCGTCGGCCTGGCCCTGGTGGCCCAGCGCAAGGGCTACCGCTGCGTGTTCGTGTGCCCGGACAAGGTCTCCCAGGACAAGCGCGACGTGCTCCGCGCGTACGGCGCCGAGGTCGTGGTGACGCCCACCGCCGTCGCCCCGGACCACCCCGACTCCTACTACTCGGTCTCGGACCGGCTGGTGAAGGAGATCGACGGCGCCTGGAAGCCCAACCAGTACGCGAACCTCAACGGGCCCGCCAGCCACTACGAGTCGACCGGACCGGAGGTCTGGGACGACACCGACGGCCGGGTGACGCACTTCGTGGCCGGGGTGGGCACGGGCGGCACCATCACGGGCACCGGCCGGTACCTCAAGGACGCCTCGGCCGGTCGCGGCGCGCAGGACGGCGGCCCCGTGCGGATCGTGGGCGCCGACCCGCAGGGCTCGGTGTACTCGGGTGGCGACGGCCGGCCGTACCTGGTCGAGGGGGTCGGCGAGGACTTCTGGCCCACCGCCTACGACCCGGCCGTGCCCGACGAGATCATCGCCGTCTCCGACGCCGACTCGTTCGCCATGACGCGTCGGCTCGCCCGCGAGGAGGGCCTGCTGGTGGGCGGCTCGTGCGGCATGGCCGTGGTCGCGGCGCTGCGCCTGGCCCAGCGCCTGCAGGACGAGGACCCGCAGGCCGCCGCCGACGCGGTGATCGTGGTGCTGCTCCCGGACAGCGGCCGCGGGTACATGTCGAAGATCTTCAACGACGTGTGGATGCGCTCGTACGGGTTCCTGCCCGCCGAGGAGGGCGCCACCGTCGCCGACGTGCTCGGCGGCAAGAGCGGCCAGATCCCCGCGCTGGTGCACACCCACCCGAACGAGACGGTGCGCGACGCCATCGAGATCCTGCACGAGTACGGGGTCTCGCAGATGCCCGTGGTCGGCGCCGAGCCTCCGGTGATGATCGGCGAGGTGGCCGGCTCGGTGAGCGAGCGGGCGCTGCTGGACGCGGTGTTCTCCGGCGCGGCGGCGCTCTCCGACCGGGTGGACCGGCACATGTCCGATCGGCTGCCGCTGATCGGGGCGGGGGAGTCGGTCGAGGCGGCCCGCACGGCCCTGCAGCAGGCCGACGCGCTGATGGTCGTCGACGACGGCAACCCGGTGGGCGTGCTCACCCGGCACGACCTGCTCGGCTTCCTCACGCACTGAGCCTCCGCCAAGGCCTCCACCGACCCGATCACGACACCGCTGTCGCCCGCACTGAAGGAGTGTTCGCATGCCCCTCTTCGACCTGCCCCGCGCCGAGCTCGAGGCGTACCGGCCCGTCCTCGACGAGCCCGACGACTTCGACGAGTTCTGGCGGGGCACGCTCGCCGAGGCCCGGTCCCACGACCTCGCGCTACGGCTCGAGCGGGTGGACACCGGCCTGACGCTCGTCGAGACGCACGACGTGACGTTCGCGGGGTTCGGCGGCCACCCGATCAAGGGGTGGCTGACCCGCCCGGCGGGCGCCGTCGGGCCGTTGCCAGGGGTCGTGGAGCTGATCGGGTACGGCGGCGGCCGCGGCTTCGCCCACGAGCGCCTGGGCTGGGCGGCGGCCGGGTACGCGCATCTGCTGATGGACACCCGCGGCCAGGGCAGCGTGTGGGGCTCCGGCGGGGACACCCCCGACCCGGTGGGCTCGGGACCTGCCGGACCTGGCTTCCTCACCCGCGGCATCCTGGACCCCGCGGAGAGCTACTACCGCCGGGTCATGACCGACGCGGCGCGCGCGGTCGACGCGATCCGCGCCGTCCCGGGCGTGGACCCGGCGCGGGTCTCCGTGGTGGGGGCCAGCCAGGGCGGCGGGCTGGCGCTGGCCGTGGCCGGCCTGGTGGAGGACCTGGTGGCCGTCATGGCGGACGTGCCGTTCCTGTGCCACTACCGCCGCGCCGTGGAGATCACCGACGCGGACCCGTACGCGGAGATCACCCGCTACCTCTCGGTGCACCGCGGCGTCGAGGAGCAGGCGTTCCGGACCCTGTCCTACATCGACTCCGTGCACCACGCCCGGCGCGCGAGCGCCCCGACGCTGTTCTCCGTGGCCCTGATGGACCCGGTCTGCCCGCCGTCCACGGTGTTCGCCGCCTACAACCGGTACGGCGAGCTGGCCGGGGTCCCGGACAAGGAGATCGTCGTCTACCCCTTCAACCAGCACGAGGGCGGCCAGGGGTTCCAGTTCAGCCGTCAGGTCGCGTGGCTCGCCCCGCGGGCGGCGTCGGGCGACGGCGTGCTGGCGCCGGGCTCGTCCGCCGCCGGGTCGCTCTCGTAGGACGGCGCCGGGACCGGGGCCGCCGCGAGCACGTC
>JADGMW010000618.1_pt1 | contig 12971 bp, 14 predicted proteins | sample 8641801 | NCBI WGS metagenome assembly JADGMW01 (sample SAMN16272018, study PRJNA661076) | feces metagenome | isolation source: fecal sample from diarrhoea affected cattle A | host: Bos taurus | place: South Africa: Lokaleng Village, Mahikeng | collected 2019-09
CGCGCTCGGTCAGCAGCTTGCGAGCCGCCTTCAGCACCCGGTCGGCCGGCAGGTCGTTCATGTGCAGGATGGCCTGGTCCAGGCGCGGGTCGATCTTGCGGTATTCGTCGACCGAGCGCGGGCCGCGCACCGCCACCCCGCCCCACGGGCCGCGCTCGGCTTCGTCCGAGGGGCCATAGGCGGCGACCACCGGCGTTCCGGAGGCCACCGCCAGATCCGTCCACAGCGAGTCCCCGCCCAGATACAGGGCGCAGCGACCCACCGCCGCCACCGTCTGCAGCGGGCTCAGCCGCCCCTGCAGGGCGAGGGTCCGATGGCGGGGCAGCGCCAGCCGGATGACGTGGGCGGCGTCCCGGTCGCCCTCGGATCCGACCACCAGCACCCGGCCGCCCTCCAGCGGGCCGCCGTCGCCGACGAGCGTCGAGGCCACCTTGGCGAACCGCTCGGCGGGCCACTGGCGGCCCATCCATTCCGCTCCCGGCCCCACAGCCAGGATCGGACCGTCGCCGGGCGGGATCAGGGCGTCGGCGGCGGCCTGGGTCGCGTCGGAGACGAACAGGCGGGGGGCCGGAATCTCGTCCAGCTGCAGCACCCTCGCGGCCAGTTCGACCGCGTGCACCCCGGGCTCGCGCTCGCCCCGCACAGCCCGCTTCTGTCGCTTCAGCCGACCCGACAGGCCCGAGCCGCGCATGTCGACCACCAGCCCCCAATTGGTCGACCGCACCTGGGTCCACAGGCCGAACCAGTCGAGCCGGCTCTCCTTCTCCAGCACGATCAGCCGGTCCAGTCGCGGCGTGTCGGCGAACAGCGGCGCGCTGGCGGGCGATCCGACCACCGTGAACCGCGCCTGCGGCATGGCCCCGACCAGATAGGCCAGCACGCCCGAGGACAGCACCGCGTCCTGCGCACCCGCCTCGGCGATATACAGGATAGGAAATCGGCCCGTCATGACTGGACCGTATACGGATTCTCGCAGTCCATCAGTGGCCATCAGGTGTGGTCCACAGTCCTGCATCACCCTATCTACCCCCCATGACCACCCGCATCGCCCGCCTCGACAGCCGCGCCCTGATCCGGGTCTCCGGCCCGGACGCCAAACCCTTCCTGCACAACCTGCTGACCCAGGACGTCGAGACGCTGGCTGAGGGCGAACTCCGCTTCGGCGCCCTGCTCTCTCCGCCGGGCCGCCTGTTGTTCGACCTGTTCCTGATTGGCGAGGCCGACGGCGTCCTGCTCGACGTCGCCGCTGACCGCCGCGACGCGCTGCTGCAGCGCCTGTCGATGTACAAACTCCGCGCCCGGGTCGCGGTCGAGGCCGACGACCGCCCCGTCTTCGCCTCATGGCCGGACGTCGCCGACGGCTTCACCGCCGACCCCCGCGCGCCGGGCCTCGGCGGCCGCCGCTACGGCGGCCAGGTCGCGGCCGAGGCGGCCGAGGCCGACTGGCAGGCCCACCGTCTCGCCGTCGGCGTCCCCGACCCGACCGCCGACGCCCCGTCCGACAAGACCTACCCCATCGAGGCTGATTTCGACCTGCTGGACGGCATCGACTTCCGTAAGGGCTGTTTCGTCGGCCAGGAGACCACCTCGCGCATGAAGCGCCGCGGCAGCATCAAGAACCGCATGCTGCCCCTCGCCTTCGACGGTCCGTCCCCACCGTTCGGCGCCGAGGTCCTGAACGGCGACCGGCGCGCCGGCGAGGTGCTCAGCGGCATGGACGGCGCCGCCATGGCCCTGCTGCGGCTGGACCGGCTGGAAGGAGCGCTGACGGTGGACGGCCGGCCCGTCGAGGTCCGCTGGCCGGACTGGATGCCGCAATAGTCCCGCGGCTCACTCCGCGTCCGGCTCGATCGCCGTACTCCGCATCTCGCTCCACGCCGCCCCGGCCGCGCCGGCCGCGCGCCCCCGCTCGAACAGGTCCGCCATGGGCTCCGGAGCGAAATCGAGGCTCGAGGCCTCCACCTCGTCCGGGATCGCCGCCACATACATGCGGATGCCGTTGCGCTCGGCGAAGGCCAGATTGACCTGCAGGCTGGTGCGCAGGCTGGCCTTGCTCATGGTGTCGTAGGAACGGGCCAGTATGGCCCGCAGGTTGCCCTGGGTGATCCGCTCGTTACGGCCGACGTGACCATTGACCAGCACATACAGCGCCGTCCCCTCCGGGGCCCTCGTCGGCGTGGTCACCGTCAGCAGGCTCTCGGGTACGGCCAGGAACGGAGTGTTGACGCCCCCGTCGACGTGCATCTCCTCGACCAGGCCGCCCGCGCCGTCCACGCCCGGGATCAGCACCGGCGGAAAAACCCCTGGAATGCTGGCCGAGGCCAGCAGAACCCGACGGAACAGCGCCGCCGCCTGTTCACCACCCTGGCCGGCCAGCACCCCCATGTCCCAGATCACCGTGTCCTGGGTGTCCAGGTTGGTCGTGACCACCAGCAGGCGGCGGCCCTTGTCGTGTTCGGCCGCCACGGCGCGGAGCATGTCCTCGGTGACATAGTCATCGACCAGGTTCCTCAGGGCCCCCGCATCGAACAGGCCCGGCGTGGTCAGGGCGGCGAAGCTGCGCCAGCCCAGCAGCCTCCCGGCCCGCCCGCCGGCGTAGGCTTCGCGCAACTCGTCATCCCACTCGGGGCCGAGAAAGGCGAAGGGCGCCGCCAGCGCCCCGGTGCTCACGCCGGTGACGACGCTGAACTCCGGCCGCGCGCCGCGCTCGGTCCAGCCGACCAGCACCCCCGCGCCATAGGCGCCGTTGGCCCCGCCGCCGGACAGGGCGAGGATGGAGCGTCCTTCCTCCCCCTCCCACAAGCGGTCGCCGACCTGCTGGGCGAGGGCCGCCGTCGCCTCCAGATCGGACGCCCGGATGCGCGGGTCCTCGGTCGGCCGCCAGCTCTCCGACGCCAGCCGGACAACCCCGTCCTCGGGCCGGTAGATCGTGCCGCAGCCCGCCAGCCACAGGGCCGACAGCAAAAGGACCAGGGCAGCGGGACGGATCATGAGCTTTCCAGACCTTGGGCGTGAAAGCGGCCTCCTAGCATGTTCCTCGCCCGGCATTTACCCCCGGCGACCCGGCGCTACCCTTCATCCATGCCCGACTCACTCCGCCGCTGCGCCTGGTGCGGGACCGATCCGCTCTACGTCGCCTATCACGACGAGGAGTGGGGCGTGCCCGAATACGACGCCCGCGCCCTGTGGGAGAACCTGGTGCTGGACGGCATGCAGGCCGGGCTGGCGTGGATCACCATCCTGCGGAAGCGCGAAGGCATCCGCGAGGCCTTCGACGGCTTCGACCCGGAGAAGGTGGCGGCCTACGGCGAGGCCGACATCGAACGCCTGCTCGGCGACGCCCGCATCATCCGCTCCCGCGCCAAGATCGCCAGCGCCATCAAGGGGGCCCGGATCTGGCTGGAGATGCGCGACAGCGGCGAGGACTTCTCCGAATGGCTCTGGTCCTTCGTCGGCGGCGCTCCGATCCAGAACGAATGGCCCGACAGCGGGGCGCGGCCCGTCGCCACGCCCGAGTCGGAGGCCATGGCCAGGGCCCTGAAGAAGCGCGGCTTCACCTTCTGCGGCCCGGTTATTGTGTACGCCTTCATGCAGGCTGTGGGCATGGTCAACGATCACGGCGTCGAGTGCTTCCGTCACGGCCAGGTTCGTGCGATGGCCGACCGGTGAAGACCCCTTCGAAAAAACCGGCCAAGGGCAAGGCGACCGCCAAGGCGCCGCCGAAGACTGCGCGCGCCTTCCCGACGCTGCCGCTCGAAACGGTGCTGATGCAGTCGTGCGGCGGTCTGGTCTGCGGAGTCGACGAAGCGGGGCGGGGGCCGTGGGCCGGGCCGGTCTCGGCCGGGGCGGTTATCCTGCACCACCACGACCTCCCCGAGGGCATCGACGACTCCAAGGCCCTGACCGCCGAACGGCGCGAGACCCTCGAAATCGAGATCAAGGCCCGCGCCCTGGCCTGGGGCGTCGGCTTCGCCTCGGTCGAGGAGATCGCCGAGCTCAACATTCTGCACGCCACCGGCCTGGCCATGTGCCGGGCGATCGAGGCGATGTCGGCGCAGCCTGTCGCCGCCCTCGTCGACGGCAACTACCGCTTCAAACTTCCCTGCGATGTCCAGACGGTGGTCGGGGGCGACGGCCTGTCGCTGTCGATCGCGGCAGCCTCCATTCTCGCCAAGACGGCGCGCGACCGGCTGATGATCGCCATGGACGAGGAATACCCCGGCTACGGCTTCGCCTCGCACAAGGGCTACAACGCGCCGGTGCACCAGGAAGCATTGCGGACGCTGGGCCCCTGCCCGGCTCACCGCCGCGGCTGGGCCCCGATCCGGGCCCTGCTGGAAGGGGGCTAGAGGCTCAACGCTCCGCCCATCAGGGCCCCGGCCAGGGCGGCGACGAGACCGCCCAGGGTGATGGTCAGCCAGGCGGGCACCCCTTCGGACAGGGTCGAAAGGTCGGGGTCGCCGCTGACGGCGGGATCATTGGCCACCCGGGTGTCGAAGCGCGCCGGCGACGGCGGCCGCCAGGCGGCCGGCTCAAAGGCGTCCACCGCCCGGCCATAGGCCCGGCGGGCGTCCAGACGCCGCGAGGGGGTGAGGGTCATCTGTTCCATGGCCGACACAACGGCCGCGAGTCCGAGGCGTTCCGTTCGCCCGAACTCACGCGGCGTCGGCCAGCTTCACGCGCCGGTCGCTGACCACGAACAGATATTCGACGTTCCGCAGCCGGCCCACGGCGCCGACCTTTTCGCCCTTGGGATTGTGGATGCCGATGCGGGCCCCGACGTAGCGCGGCCGGGCGATCTCGATGACCTGAACCTCGCCCCGTCCCGACAACATCTCCACCAGCTGGTCGCGCGACAGATAGCCTTCGTCGTTGAAGGAGACGATCAGGTTCGGCGCCTTCACCCCCTCGATCACCGCCTGCAGCGCCGGCGCGATGCCGGGCCGGCTGTTGAAGGCGCTCTTGCGGGTGCGGACGTCGATTCGCTTGTTGGCCACGCCATAGGTCTCGGGCTTGTCCCACAGCACCAGGCTCTCCCAGCAGTGGTAGTTGCCGAGGTACGAGTGCTGGTTGTACGGCGGGTCCAGATAGACCAGATCCGCCTCGACACTCGGCGCCAACTCGACCGCGTCGGCGTGCGTCGCCCGGCATGGTCCCTCCGCTACGCCGGGCAGGAGGTCGGGCATCCGCAGCTCCAGCGGCTTCAGCGCCCGGCTGGCCCAGCGCTTCATATAGGCCATCTGCAGCCCGGCCGTGGAATCGACCCGGTCGGCCGCCTCCATCAGGCTGACGAGGGCGATCGCCTCCAGTTCGGGCTCCAGCGCCATGCCGGCGATCCGGTCGCGCATGGCGTCGATGCGCGCCCCATTCTCCGGCGTGAAATAGCGCGCGTCCTCGCAGAAGGTCCGTGTGAACCAGCCGGCCTCGGGCGTCACCGTCCGCAGTTCCGCCAGCACGGCCCCCGCCTTGTCCAGCCAGCGTTCCCGATCCGCCTGCACATAGGCTGTGGCCAGCGCATGGGCGTAGGCGTTGTGGTCGTTCGACCAGACCCGAAAGCCCTGCGTCTTCAGCGCATGCCCGACCCGCGCGGTGCCGGAAAACAGGTCGCAGACGGTCCCCCCGTCCGGCAGGGCCGCCCTCACCGCCGCCGTCACATGGCCGAGCAGGGCGCGCTTCGAGCCGATGTATTTGATCATGCCGACCCTCGTGGGGTCAGCCGCCTCGGCCACGCCCCTTCATCGGAACATGCGCCAACCGCAGCAGATTCGCAGCCCCCGGCGCGCCGAACGGCGTCCCGGCCAGGATCAGCAGCCGCTGGCCCGGCTCGGCCAGGCCGAATTCGACGGCCTTCGCCACCGCATCGTCGGTGACCTCCTCCAGCGAGGCCGGCTCGCGGCTCAGCCGCGGCTCCAGCCCCCAGACCAGCGCCAGGCGCCGGGCCGTCTCCGGCTTGGGGGTCAGGGCCAGCACCGTCTGCAGCGGCCGTTCGCGCGACATCCGCCGCGCCGTCCCACCCAGGGTGGTGAACACCACCACGCAGGCGGTCGACTGGGCCTCGCCGGCCTTGCGCGCCGCCGCCACCAGGGCGTCGACGTCGTGCTCGTCCATGCCGGCGTGCTCGGCGTCCATCAGGCCCGGCCACAGCGGATCGTCCTCAACCCGCTCGATGATCCGGTTCATGATGCCGACCGACTCCAGCGGATAGTCGCCCGACGCCGTCTCGGCCGACAGCATCAGGGCGTCGGCGCCCTCATAGACCGCATTGGCCACGTCCGACGCTTCAGCCCGGGTCGGCGCCGGCGCCGAGGTCATCGATTCCAGCATCTGGGTCGCCACGATCACCGGCACCCCGCGCTGGCGGGCGGCGCGGATGATCCGTTTCTGCGCCACCGGCACCTCCTCCGGGTCCAGCTCCACCCCCAGGTCGCCGCGCGCCACCATGACGCCGTCGCAATAGTCGAGGATGCTGTCGAGCTCGTTCAGCGCCTGCGGCTTCTCGATCTTGGCCAGACAAGCCGCCCGTCCCTTCACGATCTGCTTCAGCTCGGCCATGTCCTCGGGCTTCTGCACGAAGCTCAGGGCCACCCAGTCGACGCCGATGCGCAGGGCGAAGGCCAGGTCCTCGCGGTCCTTGGGCGTCAGGGCCGAGACCGGCACCACCGCCTCGGGCACCGCCACCCCCTTGCGGTCCGACAGTTTCGAGCCGCTCTCCACCGTCACATCGGCCCAGTCATCCGACCGCTCGCCGACCCGCAGCCGCACCCGGCCGTCGTCCAGCAGCAGCAGCATGCCGGTGCGCAGCGCCTTGAAGATCTCCGGATGCGGCATCTGCACCCGCGTCGCGTCGCCCGGCGTCGGGTCGAGGTCGAAGCGCATCTTGTGGCCCGGACCGACCTCGATCTCGACATCCTTGAACCTGCCCAGACGCAGCTTGGGCCCCTGCAGGTCGGCCAGCACCCCCAGCGGCCGCTTCAGGGCCAGCTCCGCCCCGCGCACGGCCTTCAGCGCCGCCGCGTGGTCCTCGTGCGAGCCGTGACTGAAGTTGAGGCGGAAGACGTCGACCCCGGCCTGGGCCAGGGACTTGACCATGCCGGGCGCCCGGCTGGCGGGTCCAAGGGTTGCGACAATGCGGGCGCGCCGGGCTCTTTTCATCGAATATCCATACGGCCGGTGGGGACGAAGCCCCCTTGTGCCATGAAAGCGCGTCCGGTTAAGGCCGGTTCGCCGCCGGACACACAAAGTTATGCGCTACAGTGGTCCACGGCGGCGCGTGGGCCGGCGAGGAGCACCATCATGGCCGGTCTGAAGGACAAGCGCGGCTTCATCGACAAGGACCGGCTCGACCTGTCCGAGCGGCAGGCGGTCGAATACTGGATGAAACGCTGGGGCGTCACCCGCGACCAACTGGTCACCGCCCACCGCAAGGCGGGCCGCATGGTCAAGGACATCGCCGCCGAACTCGGCAAGAAGCGCTGACCCTCAGCGCAGGCTGCGGAAGGTCACCGAGTAGCGAAGACGGTCACCCGGCGCGATGCTGTGCTGCCAGTCCTGCCGCGCCGATCCGTCGAGCAGATAGGCCGAGCCGGGCTCCAGCGGGAGCTTCGCCCGCTCCCAGCCCTCGCCGCGCCGACGCCGGAAGCGCATGGTCGCCTCGGCGCCGAACGACAGCCCCACGACCTTGTCGAACTCCGGCCGGTCGCGGTGCCAGCCGATCCCGGCCCCCGGCGCATATTCGGTGACCATCGCCTGAGCCAGCGCCTCGGGCGCCAGCCCCGCGAAGGCCGCCGCCGCCGCCCGGACCGGCTGCAGGAAATCCGGAACCGGCTCCGCCTGCCGCAGCCGGCTGGCCGAGAAGTCGTAGCGTCCGCCGTACGACACGATCCGCCGGTTGCCCTTGAAACCGTGGAAGTCGAAGGCCTCGAACGGCAGCCCGGCGAACGCCCCGACCAGCCGCTCCGCCTCATCGGCCGCGATCACCCCGACGGCGTAGCGCAGCCCCTCGGGAAGCCCCGCAGCCGGCGCGCCGAACAGGTCGAACTGGCCCGCCGCCGCCATCACGCCTCCAGCTGCTCCATGCGGCACTGCTCCGGTGCCTTGTCGGGCCGGAAGCGCAGCAGCTTCGTGCCGTGCCGGAAGCGCCCATCCGAGACGTGATCGAAGCCGACCTCCACCACCAGCTCGTGCCGCAGCGGTTCCCATTCGCCCGACCGCTCCGTCGACCACCGGCTCGGTCCGCCCGGCGCCCGCCCGGTGAACCCCGGCCCGCCACGCAGGCCCTCCAGCTGGCGGGTCAGGTCGCCCTTGTCGATCCCGGCGAAGGCCGAGGTGAAGCCGACGTGGTTCAACAGGCCCGCGTCGTCGTAGAGGCCGAGCAGCAGCGAGCCCACGCGCCCGCCCGTGCTCGCATAGCGGAACCCGCCCACAACGCAGTCGGCCGAGCGCAGCCTCTTCACCTTCACCATCGCCCGCTCGCCCTCGAGGTATGGCCCGTCCCGACTCTTGGCGACCACACCCTCCAGCTTTCCGCCGTCCAACCACGACTGCGCCAGCGCCGCATCCTCCGTCCCCGGCGACAGCGTCAGCCGCGGCCCGCCGAACCGCTCGACGAACGCCTGCAGCCGCTCGTGCCGCTCCCGGTGCGGATGCTTCCGCAGATCTGTCCCGTCCGCGTCCACCAGCATGTCGAACAGGGCGAAGGTCGCCGGCGTCTCCGCCGCCAGCTTGCGGATGCGCGACTCCGCCGGGTGCAGCCGCTGCTGCAGCACCTCGAAGGCGTACCGGTCGCCGTCCTGAGCCAGCAGTTCCCCGTCCAGCCCGAACGCCTCGGCCTCGATCCGCTCCAGCCGCTCGACCACCTCGGGGAAGAATCGCGCCAGCGACTTGCCGGACTTGGCCAGCAGTTCCACCCGCCCCTTCGCCTTGAAGGCCAGGCAGCGGAAGCCGTCCCACTTCGGCTCGTACCACCAGCCGTCGCCGACCGGCAGCTCCACCTGCGACTTCGCCTCCATCGGGCTGGCCGTCATCCGCATCACGCCGGCTCCGCTGCGGGGAACGGTCGACTGAGGAACCTCGAACCCCTCAGTCCGAAGCGCCACGGCGTCTGCGCCCCCTTCGTGATGCCGATCCGCGCGCCCTGCACCAGCTCCGGTCGCTGCACGTGCAGGCGCAGCGCGAACGGCGGCTCATCGAGCGGCCGGCCGTTCAGCGCGGCGTCGATCCCCAGCGCCTGACACAGCTTGCCCGGACCCGAGCACAGCGCCTCCACCGCCACGACGCCGCGCCGCTCGCGCATCCGGTCCAGCCCGACGCGCGGCTCCAGCGCCCGCACCAACACGGCGCTGCCCGCCTGACCCGCGTCGCAGACCACGTTGAAGCACCAGTGCATGCCGTAGATGCGATAGACATAGGCCCGCCCCGGCGGCCCGAACATCGGCGCATTGCGCGGCGTCGGCCCGACAAAGCTGTGCGAGGCCGGGTCGGCCACGTCATAGGCCTCGGTCTCGACGATCACCCCGCCGACCCCGTCCACCTCCAGCTCGGCCCCGATCAGGGCCCGGGCCACCGTCTCGGCCGGCTCGTCGAAAAGGTCGTGCGCCATGTCACGGCAACGCCGAAGGAGCGGCCCCGGTTCGGCCGTCCGGCGGTGGTGCGAGCGGCGGGACTCGAACCCGCAAGACCGAAGCCAAGGGATTTTAAGTCCCCCGCGTCTACCAGTTTCGCCACGCTCGCGTGGGGCTCAGCGCGCCGCGGCCGGCCGCATGGCCCGGAAATCCACGTCGGAGTCGGCGATCAGATACACCAGTGCAGCCCAGGCGGCGACGTTCTGGTTCAGCTGCGCCGGATCGATCTTGTCCAGGGTGTCGTCCGCCGTGTGGTGCAGGTCGAAATAGCGGCTGCCGTCCTGGTTGAGCCCGAACACCGGCACGCCGGCCCCGGCCAGCGGCCCGATGTCGACGCCGCCGAACAGCTCCGGCTGGGGCGAGGCCAGCACCCCGATCGGGTACAGCACGCTGTTGGCGACGCGGGCGAAGTCCGAACCCTGCGCGCCCGGCGGCAGGCCGAGGGCGTAGACCCGGTCGGCGCCGAAGTCGCTTTCGCCGGCGATCACATGATCCTCGACCGCCGCGCCGATGCCTCGCAGATAGGCCCCGCCGCCATTGCCCGTGTCGGTCGGCTGCGCCACCTCTTCCGAGCCGTACAGCACGACCCGGATGGTCCGCGCCGGACGTCGGCCGCTCTCGGCTATGGCCTTGGCCGCGGCCAGGGTGATGGCCCCGCCGGCGCCGTCGTCGATGGCCCCGGTGCCCAAGTCCCAGCTGTCCATGTGCGAGCCCAGCACGATGATCTCGTGCGGACGCGAGGCCCCGACGAAATCGCCGATCACGTTCTGGCTGACCGTCTCATAGGTGTGCGCCGTCGACGACAGGCGCAGCGTCACCGTCTCGCCCATCCCGATCAGCCGCGACAGCTGGTCCGCGTCGGGCGCGCTCAGCGCGAATCCCGGAAGCGGCACGACGCCGTCGACATAGCGGGTGGTGCCGGTATGCGGCATGCGGTGCTCGTCCGAGCCGGCCGAGCGCATGATGAAGGCGACCGCCCCCTTGGCCGCGGCCGCCGCGGGCCCGGCGCTGCGGATGCGGCTCAGCGGTCCGTAGCCCGCGCCGCTCTGCATCCGCACCATCTGGCCGGCGTCGACATAGGCGATCTTGCCCGCCAGCGACCCGGCTGGCGCGGCGTTCAGGTCTTCCAGCGTCTCGAACCGCACCACCTCGGCCTCGATCACGCCGTTGGTGCCCGGGGAGTGGCCCAAGGCGGCCGCGACCAGCCGCTGCGGCCGGTCGCCGACGATGGCGACGCTCTCCTCACCCCGCTCCCAGCCGACCAGCGGGAACTCCTCGATGCGCACGTTCTGGAAGCCGTGCTCGCGCATGTATTGCGCGGCCCAGGCCGAGGCGTCCTGCTCGGCCCTCGACCCCGCCGGCCGCGCCCCGAAGCGGGTGGTCAGCTGGGTGACGTAGTCGAGGGCGATGTTCCGCTCCATCGCCGCGTCGCGGATGGTCTCCGCCCGCTGGATGGTCGCCGCGTCCTGCGCCACGGCCGGCGCGGCGACCAGGGTCAGGGCCAGGGCGCTGGCGGCGAGAAGGCGGGCGGACAGCGTCATGGGCGGCTCCGGGACTCAGAAGGAGCCCGAACCTAGACCTCAAGCGTCGGAGGGAGAAGCGACCGACGCCCGAGTTTTGTCAGCAGGTCGACAAGCGGAGCTATTCGCCCTTGATGTAGGGCTCCACCGGGCCCTGCAGCTTGACCGTCAGGGCCTTGCCGCGGCGGTCGACGCGGTTGCCGACGGCCAGCCGGACCCAGCCTTCGGAGACGCAGTATTCCTCGACATTGGTCTTGTCCTCGCCCTTGAAGCGGACGCCCACGCCCTGGGCCAGCAGGTCCGCGTCGTGGAACGGGCTGTCGGGATCGACACACAGGCGGTCGGGAAGATCGGTCATGGTCAGGCGCTCGGCTCGGAAACAGCCCGGGCCTTTAGCCGAGGTCGGGCCGGCGTCCAAGAGAGCTTGACCTGACGCCACGTCAATTGTCTAGGTTCGTTGCGAATAGCTACGGACTATCGATGAGCGACCTCGTCACCCGCGATTTCATCGCCCCCGCCGCGGACGGATATCCGCTGTCCATGCGCCTGGTCTCCGCCGAGCGGCCGACCGTGGCGGTGCTGATGAGCTCGGGCACCGGCTTCCCCAAGGGCTTCTACGACCGCTTCGCCCGTCATCTGGCGGGCCGGGGCGGCGCGGTGCTGACCTATGACTTCCGGGGCATCGCGGGGTCCCGCCCCGACGATCTCGCCGCCATGAAGATGGACTATCCAGACTGGGGCCGGCTCGACATGCCCGCCGCCCTGGAGGCGCTGATCGCCGCCGCGCCGGACCTGCCGATCGCCCACGTCGGCCACAGCGTCGGCGGCCATTTCCTCGGCTTCATGCCCAACCAGCACCGCATCGACCGCCACGCCTTCGTCTCGGTCGGCAGCGGCTACTGGGGCCGGCACCACCGCAGCTACAACCCGCTCGAGCTGTTCTTCTGGTTCGGCTACGGCCCGTGGAGCCTGATGCGGCGAGGCTACATCAGGGGCGGCGGCCTGTGGGCCGGAACCGACTTGCCGCGCGGCGTCTGGGAGACCTGGCGGCGCTGGTGCATGAAGCCGTCCTATTTCCGCGACGAGCTGGCCGACCAGCTGCAGCCCAACCATTTCGCGCAGGTGACGGCCCCGATCCGCTCGTGGATCTTCACCGACGACCCGATCGCCACGCCGCGGACCTCGCCCGACCTGCTGGCCGTCTATCCCAACGCCCCGCGCGAGGTGGCGGTCCGCGCGCCGTCCGACTACGGCGTTCGCCGCATCGGCCACGAAGGCGCCTTCCGCCGTGGCATGGAACCGTTGTGGGACGAGATGTTCGACTGGCTGGTTGAACCGGCTGCCGGGCGGCATAGGTAAGCGGGCCGACTTCGGAGTCCGCCATGACCGACCAGCCCGCCGTCACTATCGACGGCCGCCGCATCCCCCTGCTCGGCTTCGGCACCTGGATGCTGGAGCCTGACGACGCCCGTCGCATGGTCGCCGAGGCCCTGCGCATCGGCTACCGCCACATCGACACCGCCTGGATCTACCGCAACGAAAAGGCCGTCGGCGACGGCATCCGCGACGCCATCGAGGCCGGCCATCTCGCCCGCGACGACCTCTGGCTGACCACCAAGATCTGGGTCGATCATTTCCAGCGCGACGCCCTGCTGAAACAGGCGGAGGAATCCCGGGCCAGCCTCGGCTTCACGCCCGACCTGCTGTTGCTGCACTGGCCCAAGCCGAAGCCCCCGCTCGAGGAGACCATCGGCGCTCTCAACGAGGCCCAGAACCAGGGCCTGACCCGCGCCATCGGCCTGTCCAACTTCCCCTCGGCGGAGTGGCGCCG
>JADGMW010000620.1_pt1 | contig 12952 bp, 15 predicted proteins | sample 8641801 | NCBI WGS metagenome assembly JADGMW01 (sample SAMN16272018, study PRJNA661076) | feces metagenome | isolation source: fecal sample from diarrhoea affected cattle A | host: Bos taurus | place: South Africa: Lokaleng Village, Mahikeng | collected 2019-09
CGGGGCAGCGGATGCGCGAGCCACGCCTCGGCGCGCCCCGACAGCCCCGGGCCCGGCCCCACGTCCGGGCCCGCGACGCCGGGGCGCTCCTCGGCGTGGCTCGCGCGCGCCATCAGCCCGCGACCCGGGTGGCGTCGGCCTTGGCGGCGTACTCGTCGAGCAGCAGCGCGTCGAGCGCGGCGTCGATCTTCCCCTGGTCCTCGACGTCCCCGGACTCCACGAAGATCGGGCCGACCTTGGCGAGCACGTCGAGCTGCGCCTGCCCGGGCACGTGGTCGAAGTCGAGGTTGGTGCGCTCGGTGAGCACGGTCGCGGCGACGTCCTCCTCGATCGCGGCCACCTCGGCGAGGATCTTCACCGCCTCCTCGGGGTTGGCCTGCACCCAGTCACGGGCCTTGGCGTAGGCGTCCACGACCGCCTGGGCGAGCTCCGGCTCCTCGTCGAGGAACTCCTCGGTGGCGTTGAGGAAGCCGTAGGTGTTGAAGTCGATGTTGCGGTAGAGCAGCGAGGCGCCCTTGGTCTCCTCGGCGGCCATGATCGGGTCCAGCCCGGCCCATGCGTCGACCGCGCCGTTGGCGAGCGCCGCGGCGCCGTCGGCGTGCTGGAGGTTCTCCACCGACACCTCGCCCGGGTCGACGCCCTCGGCCTCGAGCGCCTGGAGCAGGAAGAAGTACGGGTCGGTGCCCTTGGTGGCGGCGACCTGCTTGCCGGCGAGGTCGGCGACCTCGGTGATCTTCGAGTCCTTGCCGACCACGATCGCGGCCCACTCGGGCTGGGAGTAGATGTCGATCGTCTTGATCGGCGAGCCGTTGGCGCGGGCCAGCAGGGCCGCCGACCCGGCGGTCGAGCCGATGTCGATCGCCCCGGCGCGCAGGGCCTCGTTGGCCTTGTTGGAGCCGGCCGACTGCACCCACTCGATCTCGACGTCGTCGAGCTGCTTCTCCAGCCAGCCCTGGTCCTTGATCACCAGGCTCAGCGGGTTGTACGTCGCGAAGTCCAGGGCCAGCGTGCGCTCGCCGTCGCCGTCGGACGCCTCGCCCTCGGCGCAGCCGGTGGCGGCGAGCAGGGTGCCGCCGGCCACGAGCAGGGCGAGAGAGCGCTTCAGGGTGTGGGTCATCGGGTTCGTCTTTCCGTTCCGGTGGTGCGGCTGGTGCCGCGGATCAGTCCCGAGAGGGTCTGTCCCGAGTGGGTGGTGGGGGAGCGGTCTCAGTGCCGGTGCGCGTCGACGCCGAGGCTCTCCAGCAGCCGGCCGCGCAGCCGGGCCAGCTCGACCGAGCCGCGGTCGCGGGGGCGTGCGCCGGGGACCTCGACGACCTCGGCGATCCCGGCGGCGTCCTCGCCCGGCGTGCGGCCCAGGACGACCACGTGGTCGGCGAGCTGGAGCGCCTCGTCGACGTCGTGGGTGACCAGCAGGACGGTGGTCGGGGTGGCCCGGTGGATCTCGAGCAGCAGGTCCTGCATCCGCATCCGGGTCAGCGCGTCCAGGGCGCCGAACGGCTCGTCGAGCAGCAGCACGCCGGGGCGCCGCGCCAGGGCGCGGGCCAGCGAGGTGCGCTGCGCCATCCCGCCGGAGACCTCCCGGGGCCGGTGCCCGGCGTGGTCGGCCAGGCCGACCAGCTCGAGCAGCTCGCCGACCCGGGCGCGCCGCTCGGCGGCACCGGTGCCGCGAGGCAGCCCGAGCGCGACGTTGTCGCGCAGCGAGCGCCAGGGCAGCAGGCGCGGCTCCTGGAACGCGACGGCGCACCGTTGATCGGTCGCGGCGACCGGCCGCTCGCCGATCAGCACCTGTCCGGCGGTGGGCACGTCCAGCCCGCCGGCGATCCGCAGCAGCGTGGACTTGCCGCAGCCGCTCGGCCCGAGCAGGGCGACCACCGAGCCGGCGTCCACGTGGAGGTCGACGCCGCGCAGCACCGCACGCGCGGCGTCCCCTGCGCCGAAGGTGCGCCCGACCCCGGAGAAGCGCAGGGGCTGGGTGCGGACGGACCCGGACCCTGCCGGCGTCGCGGCGCGGTCGCGGGGGCGGCTCAGGACGCTCATGCGCGTACTCCTGCAATCAACTAAAGACTAGTGGAATAGTCATATTAGAGGCGGGCGGGAGGCCACCGCCACCACCGTCCGCGGATCGGCGGGTCGGGGGTGCGTGGTTCTCCCGATCAGGGCGTCGGCCGGCCCTGCTGGCGCGCAGCCGGTGCAGCGGCCGGTTCGGCCGCCGGGCTCACCCGGTCACTCGGCGAAGCCGGGCAGCAGCTCGGTGAGGATGTCGCGGAACGGCGCCTCGGTGCCGAGCTGGCACAGCACCCCGATCCCGGCCAGCCAGGTCCGGTGGATCAGCAGGTACGACGGCGGCAGGTTGAGCCGCATCCCGACGGTGTACGACGGGTCGCGCGGGTCGTTGATCCGCTGGAACTGGGTGCGCAGCCACTCCCGGGAGAAGGTGAACCGGTCCACCAGCGTCGGCTCGACGAACGGCGAGAGGTAGGCCAGCAGCAGGTCCGGGTCGACGTCGACCCGGTCGCGGACGAACCCCTCCTCGCGCAGCCCGGCCAGCAGCGCGTCGCGGTCGCCGAGGCCGGCGATCCGGATCAGCCGCCCCATCGCCTCGGGCAGGCTGCGGCTCTCCAGCCGGGCCACCGCGCCGAAGTCGAGGACGCCGAGCCGGCCGGGGCTGCCGTCGTCCTCGGGCAGCAGCCGGAAGTTCCCCGGGTGCGGGTCGGCGTGCAGCATCCCGGTCCGCGAGGGGCCGGCGAAGAGGAAGCGGACCAGCACCTCGCCGTAGTGGTCGCGCTCCGCGCGGGTGCCGGTGGCGATCACCTGGGCCAGCGAGGCCGGGCTCTCGAGCCACTCGGTGACCAGCACCGTCCCGCCGACCGCGACCACGTCGGGGACGACGACCAGCGGGTCGTCGGCGAACGCCGCGGCGAAGGTCGACTGGGCCTCGGCCTCCAGGTCGTAGTCGAGCTCGTCGCCGGCCCGGGCCTGGAGCTCCTCGACCAGCGGCCGCACGTCCACGCCGGGGACCAGGGGGCCGAGGGAGCGGGCCAGCCGGCCGATCTGGCGCAGGTCGGAGCGGAGCGCCTCGCCGGCGCCCGGGTACTGCACCTTCACCGCGACCTCGCGGCCGTCGTGCCAGCGGCCGCGGTGCACCTGGCCGATGGAGGCGGCGGCGGTGGGCGCGCCGTCGAGCCAGACCAGCCGTTCGGCCCAGTCCGGGCCGAGGTCGTGGGCGAGGATCTCGCGCACCGTGCGGGTGGGCATCGGCGGTGCGGCGTCCTGCAGCCGGGTCAGCTCGGCGCGGTACGGCGCGACCAGGTCCTCGGGCAGTGCCGCCTCGAGCACCGAGAGCGCTTGCCCGAACTTCATCGCCCCGCCCTTGAGCTCGCCGAGGGTCCGGAAGAGCTGGTCGGCGGTGCGCTGCTGGATCTCCAGGGCCACGGTCTCGGCGGGACGCCCGCCCATCCGCTTGCCCAGGCCGAGCGCCGTCCGGCCGGCGTAGCCCAGGGGCAGCGCGGCCAACCGCGCGGTCCGGGAGACCGCCTTGCGAGGCAGGTCGTTCACCACCCCAGTGTCGCCGGTGGTGCCAAGCATGCCGGTCAGGCCGGCCCCTCGGCGCGCCGCGGGGCCGGGCGGGTGCTGCCTCAGGCCACCGCGGCGAGCGCCAGCCGGGTCAGTCGGGTGGTCTTCGCCTTGGGCGCCAGCGGACGCGGCGCGAAGGTGGCGCTCTGGACGACCACCGCACCCCGGCGGGCCACCTGCAAGCGGAAGCTGGCGCGGTCGTAGGAGATCACGAAGCCGACGCGCTGGTCGCCGAGGCGGCCGATCCGCTCGCGGCGCACGGTCGCGGTGTCGCCGTCCGCGTCGACGTAGGAGCGGCAGGCCCGGGTGTAGCGCTCGAAGGCACGGACCGAGGCCACGGCCTTGGCCCGGGTGCGGAAGCGCACCGCCTGGAGGACGACGATCGGCTGGCGAGCGCTGACGTCGTCACCGCTGAACGCCACCGTCGCGCCGCTGGTGCCGCGGTGCCTCGTGTCGGCGTCGCAGGTCCGGCCGGGGGCGACGATGACACGGTCGCGATCGCCCTCGCGCTCGCCGCCCGCCAGGGCCGGGAAGACCCGGGCGACCTGCTGGATGCTCGGCAGCGTGTCCGGGGTGATCCGGCCGCCGGCCGCGGAGGCGGGCTGCCCCAGCATCGGCACGGTCAGGGCGGTGGCGCTCAGCGCGACCAGGGCGCGAGCGGCCCAGGACTTCATCAAGATCTTCTCCGAGTAGAGCGGGGGCAGCGGACCGGCCGCACGCTAGCGCCTCGCGCCGCTGCCCGCTGCCGTTCGTGCCGGGCGCGAACTGGTGGACCTGACCGCCGGACCTGCTGGCTCTGCTGGGCGGGCCGCCGTCCTGTAATGCGGGGTTATGGACGCTGCAGGCGCGGCGTACGGCGTGTGCAGCGTCCATAACCCCGCATTACAGCTGGCCGGCCGCGCGGTGCACATGCGGATCACATGCGGTGCAGATGACGGCACGGCTCAGGGGGTGGGTGCGTCGGGGGAGCGGTCCGCCCGATGGGTCGCGCACCCGGCGTTCGTGCAGATCCGCTCGTCCACGGTGGCATCCGGCTCGGCGACCCCGCGCTCGCCCTCGCGCGGGCGCAGCCGCACCTGCGCGCCGCACACCTGACAGGGCCGGTGGTCGAAGTACACGCCGGCTGCCCCCCTCTCGTCGTGGCCCGCTCGGGCCCGGCCGCCCCGGTACCCACTCACCGGCGCGGCCGCGCGACGCCGCTCAGGCGCTCGCCGGGAACCGCACTCCGGTGTTGGCGTGGCAGCGGTAGCCGAACGGGTTCTTCGCCAGGTACTGCTGGTGCGCGTCCTCGGCGTAGTAGTACGGCGTCTCGGCGGCCGGGCGGATCTCGGTGGTGATCTCGCCCAGGTCGCGGCGGGCCAGCTCGGCGCCGTACACCTCGGTCAGCTCGCGGGCGGTGGCCTCCTGCTCGGGCGTGGTCCAGTAGATCGCCGAGCGGTACTGGGTGCCGACGTCGTTGCCCTGGCGCATCCCCTGGGTCGGGTCGTGCACCTCGAAGAACCGCTTGACCAGGTCGGCATAGGAGACCTGGGCGGGGTCGAAGACCACCCGGACCGCCTCGGTGTGGTTGGTCCGGCCGCTGCACACCTCCTCGTACGACGGGTTCGGGGTGTCGCCGCCGGCGTACCCGACCGAGGTCGACCAGACGCCCGGGATCTGCCAGTAGACCTCCTCGGCGCCCCAGAAGCAGCCGAGGCCGAAGACGGCGACCTCGAAGCCGGCCGGAGCCTCGTCGGTGACCAGCGGGGTGCCCAGCACCAGGTGCTTCTCGGCCAGCCGCCAGGGCCGCTCGGTGCGGCCGGGCAGGGTCTGGTCGGGGGCGACGAGCTCGGGGTTGGAGCGGGAGAAGAACACGCGGATCACTCCTCGGGTCGGGCGTTCACCGGGTCCAACAGCGGCGGTGGCCGGATCGTTCCCGACCCCGGCTAGCCTCGGGGGATGAGCGAGCAGCACCTGAGCAAGGCGGGTTTCGAGACGCGGGCGATCCACGCGGGCTACACACCCGACCCGACCACCGGTGCGGTGATCCCGCCCATCTTCGCGACCTCGACCTACAAGCAGGACGGCGTCGGCGGGCTGCGCGGCGGCTACGAGTACAGCCGCTCGGCCAACCCCACCCGGACCGCGCTCGAGGGCGCCCTGGCGGCGCTGGAGGACGGCGAGCGCGGGTTCGCGTTCGCCTCGGGGCTGGCCGCCGAGGACACCCTGGTCCGGGCGCTGTGCCGCCCCGGCGACCACGTGGTGATCCCCGACGACGCCTACGGGGGCACCTTCCGGCTCTTCGACAAGGTCGAGCAGGCCTGGGGGCTGGGCTACAGCGCGGCGCCGGTCTCGGACGTCGACGCGGTGCGCGCGGCGATCCGGCCCGGCGAGACCCGGCTGGTCTGGGTGGAGACCCCGACCAACCCGCTGCTCACCATCGGCGACATCGAGGCGCTGGCCGGCGTCGCCCACGACGCCGGCGCGCTGCTGGTCGTCGACAACACCTTCGCCTCGCCGTACCTGCAGCAGCCGCTGGGGCTCGGTGCCGACGTCGTCGTCCACTCCACCACCAAGTACGTGGGCGGCCATTCCGACGTGGTCGGCGGCGCGCTCGTCGTCCGCGACGCCGAGGTCGCCGAGCAGGTCGCCTTCCACCAGAACTCCATCGGCGCGGTCGCCGGGCCGTTCGACGCGTTCCTGACCCACCGCGGGCTGAAGACGCTCGGGGTCCGGATGGACCGGCACTGCGACAACGCCGAGCGGGTGGTGGACTTCCTCACCGCGCACCCCGCGGTCACCGAGGTGATCTACCCCGGCCTGGAGACCCACCCCGGGCACGAGGTCGCGGCCCGACAGATGCGGCGCTTCGGCGGGATGGTCTCCTTCCGCTGCCGCGGCGGCGAGCCGGCCGCGCTGGCGGTCTGCGAGCGGGCCGAGGTCTTCACCCTCGGCGAGTCGCTGGGCGGGGTGGAGTCGCTGATCGAGCACCCCGGCCGGATGACCCACGCCAGCGTCGCCGGCACCGACCTGGAGGTGCCCGCCGACCTGGTCCGGCTCAGCGTCGGCATCGAGACCGTCGACGACCTGCTCGCCGACCTCGAGCGCGCGCTGGACTGACGCCGGCACCCGGACGGCGCAAGGCCGGGGCCGCCGCTGCGCATGCGCCGCGGCGCCGGCGGATAACCTGAGGCGGTGGAGGACCCCGGCGTCGACACCGACCGCGAGCAGGACCCGCAGCAGGACCGGCGCCGCCGGCTGAGGCGGCACCTCCCGCAGCCCGGCGAGGAGGAGAACCTGGCCAGCCGGCTGGCCCAGCAGTGGGCCCAGTTGCGCGACGAGCGGCGCTCCGAGCCGCTGCCGGCGCCGCCGGCCGCCGGGCGCTCCAACTTCAGCCGGGCCCAGGTGCCCTGGGGCCTCGACCTCGCCGCCGCCTGGGCGTGGCGCTTCCTGGTGATCGTGGCCGGTGGGTTCGTCCTGGTGAAGGCCGTCTCCTTCTTCTCGATCGTGGTGCTGCCGCTGGCCATCGCGCTGCTGGTCAGCGCCCTGGTGGTGCCGCTGGTCGCGGTGATGGACCGGATCGGACTGCCGCGCGGCCTGGCGGCGATCCTGGTGGTGGTCGGCCTGATCGGCTTCGTCGGCGCCTCGCTCACCTTCGCCGGCCAGCAGGTGGCGGCCGGGGCCACCGACCTCGCCGACCAGACCGTCCAGGGCCTGGGCAAGATCAAGGACTGGCTCAAGACCGGGCCGCTGAACGCCAGCGACTCGCAGATCAACGACTACATCAACCAGGCCCAGCGGGCGATCCAGGACTGGTCGAAGTCGGGCGCGCTCACCGGCGTCACCGAGGTCGGCGCCGCGGTCACCCACGTCTTCGCCGGGTTCTTCATCGTCTTGTTCGCGACCTACTTCTTCCTCGCCGACGGCGCCCGGATCTGGGCCTGGATGGTCCGGATCGCGCCGCGCGCCGCCCGCGCCCGGATCGACTCCTCGGGCCGGGTCGCCTGGGTCTCGCTGACCCAGTTCGTCCGGGCCACGGTGATCGTCGCCGCGGTGGACGCGATCGGCATCATGATCGTCGCCGCGATCCTCGACGTCCCGTTCGTGCTCGCCATCGGGGTGCTGATCTTCCTGGGCGCGTTCGTGCCGATGATCGGTGCCACGGTGGCCGGCTCGGTCGCGGTGCTGGTCGCCCTGGTGGACTCCGGGCCGCTGACCGCGCTGCTGATGCTGGCCGGCGTGATCGCCGTCCAGCAGCTCGAGGGCCACGTCCTGCAGCCGTTCCTGATGGGCCGCTGGGTCTCCTTGCACCCGCTCGGCGTGATCGTCGCGATCGCCGCCGGCGTGATGGCCGGCGGCGTCGCCGGTGCGCTGGTGGCGGTCCCACTGGTGGCCGCGGTCAACGCCGTGGTGCTGCACCTGTCCGCCGAGAGCGATCCCGGCGACGACCCGGTCGCCGAGCTCGCCGAGGACTACGAGGAGACCGGCGCGGAGCCCGAGCAGGTGCGCGACGAGGACGAGCCGGGGCTCGGGGACCGTCCCGAGAGCCCGGCCGAGCAGGACGGGAGCCGCCCGTGACCGCGCCGGTGCCCAGCCTGGCGGAGGTGCTCGCGGCACGCGAGCTGCTCGAGGGCGTCGCGATCACCACGCCGATGGAGGAGTCGCGCTGGCTCTCCGAGCTGGCCGGCGGCCCGGTGCACCTCAAGTGCGAGAACCTCCAGCGCACCGGCTCGTTCAAGGCTCGGGGCGCCTACGTCCGGATCAGCCGGCTCTCGCCCGAGGAGCGGGCCCGCGGCGTGGTGGCGGCCTCGGCCGGCAACCACGCCCAGGGCGTGGCGCTGGCCGCCCAGAAGCTCGGCATCCGCGCCACCGTCTTCATGCCCGAGGGGGCCTCGATCCCCAAGGAGAACGCCACCCGCGGGTACGGCGCGGAGGTGGTCGTCGCCGGGCGCTACCTCGACCAGGCGCTGGAGGCCGCGCACCGGTTCGCCGCGGAGACCGGGGCGGTGCTGATCCACCCCTTCGACCACGCCGACGTGGTCGCCGGCCAGGGGACCGTGGGGCTCGAGGTGCTCGCCCAGGTGCCCGAGGTCGCCACCGTGCTGGTGCCCACCGGCGGCGGAGGGCTGCTGGCCGGGGTCGCGGTGGCGATCAAGGAGAGCCGGCCCGACGTCCGGGTGGTCGGCGTCCAGGCCGCCGGCGCAGCGGCGTTCCCGGGCTCGATCGAGCGCGGGGTGCCGACCCCGCTGGAACGGATGAGCACGATGGCCGACGGGATCGCGGTCGGACTGCCCGGCGAGGTCCCCTTCGCCGCCGTCCGCAAGCACGTCGACGAGATCCTCACCGTCACCGAGGAGTCGCTGTCGCGGGCCCTGCTGGCGCTGGTCGAGCGGGCCAAGCAGGTCGTCGAGCCGGCCGGCGCCGCCGCGGTCGCTGCGCTGCTCGACGACCCGACGGCGTTCGCCACCCCGGCGGTGGCGGTGCTCTCCGGCGGCAACATCGACCCGCTGCTGCTGGGCAAGGTGATCCGGCACGGGATGGCGGCCGCGGGCCGCTACCTGAGCCTGGTGGTCACCATCCCCGACGTCCCCGGCGGACTGGCCCGGCTGCTCACCGAGGTCGGCGAGGAGGGCGCGAACGTGCTCGAGGTCGTCCACGAGCGGGTCGAGCCGTCGCTGCTGCTCGACGAGGTCGAGGTGCGTGTGCAGCTGGAGACGCGCGGAGCCCCGCACGCGCAGCGGGTGGTGGCGAGGCTGCGCGAACGGGGCTACCGGGTGGTGTGAGCCGCAGCGCCGAGTCGCCGCACGGGGTCGGCGCTCAGCCGGTGTAGGGCACCGCGTCGACGATGACGACCTCGAGGGTCTTGCCGTTGGGAGCCGTGTAGGAGACCGTCTCGCCCTTGGCGTGGCCGTTGATCGCCGAGCCGAGCGGCGACTGCGGCGAGTAGACGGTCAGCCCCTCCGGCTCGATCTCGCGGGCGCCGAGCAGGAAGGTCTCGACCTCGTCCTCGTCGTCGCCCACGAAGCGGTAGGTGACCACCATGCCGGGCTCGACGACGCCGTCGTTCGGGGGCGTCTCGCCGACCTCCGCGCGGCGCAGCATGTCCTCGAGCTGCCGGATCCGGCCCTCGACGCGGCCCTGCTCCTCGCGGGCGGCGTGGTAGCCGCCGTTCTCCTTCAGGTCGCCCTCGTCGCGGGCGGCGCTGATCCGCTCGATGACCTCCTGGCGGATCGGTCCCTTGAGCTCCTCCAGCTCCTTGTGGAGCTTGTCGAAGGCGTCCTGGGTCAGCCAGATCGTGCCCTGCTCGGTCGACTGCGTCATCGTTGCTCCTTGCTCGGGATGCGGCGGATCGCACCACTTGCGGTGGGTCAGAGGCCGTCTCGCTCGGGGCGGCCGGAGAGTGTGGCCGTACGCCGAGTCGCGCCAGGCCATTCGCTCGTGACGGCCCTGCGGGTCGGTCAGACAGGCAAGCGTAACAAGTTCGGGCAATCCGCGCAGGTCGACAGCGGGTGCCCTGCCGGCCCGCCGCGCGCCGTGCCCGAGCCGATCAGTGGTAGCGGGGCTGGCCCTCGGCGGTGCAGCCGAGGAACTCGACGGCGGTCGCCCGGCGCTCGGTGCGGATCTGCTCGACCAGGGTGGTGTCGCCGGGCTCCGCGGTGAACGCGACCTCGCCGACGGTGGCCTTGTCCTCGGACAGCGCCCGCAGCAGGCAGGAGACGTCCTCGGCGTCGTCGTCGACCTCCAGCTGGACCCGTGCGCTGACGGTGTGCTGATCGACCACCTCGAACGAGACCAGCCGGGACTTCACCGTCGGGGAGGAGTAGCCGACCAGGGCCCAGACCACCCAGGTGGCGGCACCCAGCACGACCACCAGGGCCAGCGCCCAGATCAGCCGGCGCCGCCACGGGGCAGGCGCGCCGTAGCGGTGGGCGAGGTCGTGCAGATCCTGCGAGGTCACCGCTCCATGGTCGCACCTAGACTCCAGACCATGTCGCAGCGCCCCTCCCCGGGACCACGTGCGGGCTACCGCCTGATGCACGTCCACGCCCACCCGGACGACGAGTCGAGCAAGGGCGCGGCCTCGACCGCGCGCTACGTCGCCGAGGGGGTCGACGTCCACGTGGTGACCTGCACCGGCGGGGAACGGGGCTCGATCCTGAACCCGAAGATGGACCGGCCCGAGATCGCCGCCAACATCAGCGAGATCCGGCGCCAGGAGATGGAGCGGGCCCGCGACATCCTCGGTGTCCGGCAGGACTGGCTCGGCTTCGTCGACTCCGGCTGGCCCGAGGGCGACCCGCCGCCGCCGCTGGCCGACGACTGCTTCGCCCGGGTGCCGCTGGAGGAGGCGGCTCGCCCGCTGGTCCGGCTGATCCGCCAGTTCCGCCCGCACGTGCTCACCACCTACGACGAGCGCGGCGGCTACCCGCACCCCGACCACATCCGCTGCCACGAGGTGTCGGTCGCGGCGTTCCACGCCGCCGCCGACCCCGAGCGCTACCCCGAGCTGGGCGAGCCGTGGCAGGTGCTCAAGCTCTACTACCACCACAGCTTCAACCGGCCGCGGACCGTGGCGCTGCACGAGGCGATGCTCGAGCACGGCCTGGAGTCGCCGTACGCCGAGCGGGTGGAGACGTGGAAGCCGGAGCCGGAGTGGGACGCCCGGATCACCACCCGGGTGCCGTGCGCGGAGTACTTCGGGGTGCGCGACCAGGCGCTGCTCGCGCACGCCACGCAGATCGACCCGGACGGCGCCTGGTTCGCGATCCCGCGCGAGCTGCAGGAGAAGGTCTGGCCGACCGAGGACTACGAGCTCGTGGTGAGCCACGTGACGTCCTCGCTGCCGGAGGACGACCTCTTCGCCGGGATCGCCGACCCCGCCTGAGACACTGGGGACATGCACCTCACCACGTTCCTCGTCGCCGAGGTCCTGCCGCTCGTCGCCGACCGGTCCCCGGAGCCCGAGGACGTCAAGGCGGGCTGGACCGGCTTCGGCATCTTCCTCGGCCTCGCGGCCGCGGTCGCGCTGCTCGGCTGGGCGCTGACCCGCCAGCTGAAGCGGACCGAGCGCAACCGGCAGGCGGGCGCCTTCGGCCCGGTGCCGCCGAGCGAGGACGCCGGCGAGCCCGGCGCGACGCCGGCGGGGGAGATCCCCGACGTGCCGGCCGCCGACGAGGGGCACCACCCGGGCGAGGGCACCGAGGGCGACCAGCCCCGGGCCTGACGCGCCTGACCGGTCGCCGCTGAGCCGGCCTCAGGCCTCAGGCCTCGGCGGAGCCGCCGCCCTGCTCGGCGAGCTGGCGGCGCACGTCGTCCATGTCCAGGCCGCGCACCGCCTCGATCACCTGCTCCAGGGCGGGCGCCGGGAGCGCGCCGGGCTGGGCGAAGACCAGCACCCCCTCCCGGAAGGCCATCAGGGTCGGGATCGACTGGATCCCGGCGCTCGCGGCCAGCTGCTGCTCGGCCTCGGTGTCGACCGAGCCGAAGACGATGTCGGGGTGCGCCTCGGAGGCCGCCTCGTAGGTCGGTGCGAACTGCCGGCACGGTCCACACCAGCTCGCCCAGAAGTCGACGAGCAGGATCTGGTCCTCCTCGACGTGGGAGACGAAGTTCTCGGCGGTCAGCGTGGTGGTGGCCATGAGGCCACGGTACGGGGCCGTGCGAGGCTGTCGGGGTGAGTTCCCCGGCAGCGCCCCCGGCCCGCACGACCCTGGTCACCGGGGGTGTCCGCTCGGGCAAGTCCCGCCACGCCGAGCGGCTGCTCGCCGCCCATCCGGACGTCACCTACGTCGCGCCCGGGCCGGTCCCGGACGCCGAGCAGGACCCGGACTGGACGGCCCGGGTCGCCGCGCACCGGGCCCGGCGGCCGGCAGGCTGGCTGACCCGGGAGACCACCGACGTGGCCGCCGCGATCGCGCAGGCACCCGGGCCGGTGCTGCTGGACTGCGTGGGCACCTGGCTGAGCGCGGTCGTCGACGACGCCGACGCCTGGGAGCACGACGGCGACACGGTGCACGGCCTGGTCCTGGAGCGCCTCGCCCCGGTGCTGGCCGCGCTCGAGGCCGCCCCCGGGCCGGTGGTGCTGGTGACCAACGAGGTGGGGCTCGGCGTCGTCCCGGCGTACCGCTCCGGCCGGCTCTTCCGCGACCTGCTCGGGGTGGTCAACCAGCGGCTCGGGGCCGCCTGCGACGAGGTGCACCTCGTCGTCGCCGGCCGGGTGCTCGTCCTGTGAGGGCGAGCGGGACGGCTCAGCGCAGCGCGTAGGTGGCCAGCGAGACGCTGATGTAGTGCGCCACGAAGGCGAGCACGGTGAACGAGTGGAAGACCTCGTGGAAGCCGAACCAGCGCGGCGAGGGGTTCGGGCGCTTGAGGCCGTAGACCACGCCGCCGAAGGTGTAGA
>JADGMW010000320.1_pt2 | contig 12948 bp, 10 predicted proteins | sample 8641801 | NCBI WGS metagenome assembly JADGMW01 (sample SAMN16272018, study PRJNA661076) | feces metagenome | isolation source: fecal sample from diarrhoea affected cattle A | host: Bos taurus | place: South Africa: Lokaleng Village, Mahikeng | collected 2019-09
AATCTCCAAGGAGTTCCCATGTCGCTAGAAGCTGCCGCCTCCACCACTGCAACTTCCCTGCCTGTCCTCATGCAGGTTCGGGGAATGAGCATGAGCTACGGCACCGCCGCCAACGAGAACAAGATCCTCGAGGACCTCGACCTCGACGTCGCAGCCGGTGAATTTGTCGCAATTGTCGGTCCCTCCGGCGTCGGCAAGACGACACTGCTGCGCTGCCTCTCGGGTTTGCTGGTTCCCAAGGCAGGGACCGTCAGTGTCAGCGGCGAACGGATCTCCGGCCCCCATCCGGATCTGGCCGTGGTCTTTCAGGACTACAGCCGTTCACTCATGCCCTGGATGAACACCCGCGAGAACGTCGCCTTTCCGCTTCAGGGCAAGGGGATAGGCAAAGCCGAGCGGAACGCGCTGGCCGAGGAAAACCTCAAGGCCGTCGGACTGGCGGGCCAGGGTGACAAGTTCCCGTGGGAGATGTCAGGCGGAATGCAGCAGCGCGTGGCGATGGCCCGCGTCCTGGCCTACAACGCAAAGGTGCTGCTGATGGATGAGCCCTTCGCCTCCGTTGACGCCCAAACCAGGTTTGACCTTGAGGACCTGGTCATTGATCTGCAGAAGAACCTCGGCGTCACCATCATCCTGGTCACGCATGACATTGATGAGGCGGTCTACCTTGCTGACAAGGTGGTGGTCATCGCCGAGAAGCCTGCACGGGTCGTGGACGTGATTGAAACCGGTTTCGGCGATGAGCGCGACCAGGTGGCCACGAAGGCCGATCCCCGGTTCGCGGAAGCCCGCGCCCGGATCCTGATCCGCCTGCGCAACCACTAACCGCCGGGCTGGACGGCGACGGCGGAGTCTTCCGAGACGCCGGCCTTTTCGATGGCCTTCAGTGTGGTCTCGTAGTGTGAGCGCAGCAGCTTCGAGGCTTCCTTGGCATCCCGGTTCAATGCCGCCGCGAGAATTTCCCGGTGTTCCTGGGCGACGTCCCTGTTGACGAACCGGGTGGCGCTACCGGCCCAGCGGTTGTAGAGCTGGGTGAGGTCGGACAGCGTGCAGGTCAGGTCGATCAGTGTCGGCACTTCGCAGGCCTCAAGCAGTTTCTGGTGGAAGGTCTGGTGGGCGCGCACCCAGTCGTCGGTCAATTGCTCGTCGTCACCCTCCGTACGGTAGGGCGTCCGTTCCAGCGTATGGTGGGCCGCCATAAGTTCGGACTCCCAGGCCAGGTCGCCGCGCTCGACGGCCAGCCGGATGCCGAACTCCTCGTTGACGCAGCGCAGCTCGGTGATGTCCCTCAGCTCCGCCAGCGAAAGGACCGGCACGAAGAAACCCCGGTTCGCCTTGAGCAGGACCAGCCGGTCGCCGACGAGCCGGGTCAGGGCCTCCCGCACGACTGTGCTGCTGGTCTGGTAATGGCTGGACAGCGACGTGAGCTGCAGCTTTTCGCCCGGAGCCCATTTGCCCGAGAGGATGTCGCTGCGGAGGGCACTGCGGACATGGGTGCTGAGCGTCTCCGCATCGATTCTCTTAGACATGTGCATAATTGTACCGATTCGCTCAGAATGTATTATTTGTTGACTTATGCAAGATCGACGCTAGGCTTTGTGCAGAGATAGAGACCCCGGTCACACATGCTGTTCCGGGGCCGGACGCATCCGGCCCCGGAACCGGCGGCCGGATGCGTCCGCTGAGATCAGCCGAAGGAGAACCACCGTGACCTATTCCCCCGCCGCCGTGCAGGCGCCCCAGGACAGTGTGGTCGATGACTTGTACTGGCGCGACGAGTACCGTCAGATCACCGAGGATGACGCGTTCCTGCGCAGCATCGTAGAGACCAGTGACCTTCCGGCACTGCTGGTGGCGCTGGCCGCCGTTACCAGGGACTTCTCCATCCTGCGCAGCAACCTCCGCCCGCCCCAGCCGCCGGCCGACACCATTGGCCAGCCGCACGGAGGCATGTCCCAGGAGGCCCAGGCGGAGGCTCGGGAGCTGGCGTTCCAGGCTCTTCGGCGAGTCCGCGACGAGCAGCTGACCAGCGTGGAGACGCTGGATGAGGACCAGGCCACCACAATACTGGAGTGGATCACCAACGCGGCGTCGCCCGAATATCACCCGTTCCTGATGCATGACATGGCACTGGCAGAGGGCAAGAGCGGCAAGCCCAGGTGGGACTACAACGACATCTCCGCGGGGCGGGAATTCAGCGTGGCCATCATTGGCTCCGGGGTGTCCGGGATGGCAGCTGCCTACCGCTTCGGGCAGGCCAACATTCCCTATACCGTGTTCGAGAAGGGCCACGCGGTGGGCGGGACCTGGTGGAAGAACACCTATCCCGGCGTGCGCCTCGATACGCCCAACTACGCTTACAGCTTTTCCTTCGCCCAGCGTGACGACTGGCCGCAGCAGTTTTCGCAGGGCCCGGAAATCCATGCCTACACCTGCGAGGTGGCCCGCCGCGGGGGCATCGAGGAGAACATCCAGTTCGGCACCGACGTAACGGGCGCCGCCTATGACGAGGCCAGCGGGCTCTGGACCGTGGAGATGGTCGTCGACGGGCAGGCGGTGAGCCGGCAGTTCAACGCCGTGGTTTCCGCCGTCGGCCAGCTGGACCGGCCGAAGTTCCCCGACGTCCCCGGCCGCACCGACTTTGCCGGAATCCACATGCATTCCGCGCAGTGGGATACCGGCGTGGACGTCACCGGCAAGCGTGTTGCCGTCATCGGCACCGGCGCCAGCGCCTATCAGATCGTTCCCGCCATCGTGGACCAGGTCCAGTCCCTCACAGTGTTCCAGCGGAGTTCGCCCTGGATGCTGCCGACCAACGGCTACTACGACGACATGCCGGATTCAGTGAAATGGCTCGTGGAGCATCTGCCGCACTACGGGCAGTGGATGCGGTTCTGGCAGTACTGGCTGGGAGTCGAGGGCCGGCAGCACACCATGAATGTTGAGGACGGATGGAAGACGCCGGGCAGCGTTTCAGCCATCAATGAGCGGGTGCGGCAGGAACTGACACGCCTGCTTGAAGTCCAGTACCAGGACCGCCCGGACCTGCTCGCGAAGGTCACACCCGACTACATTGTTGGCGGCAAGCGCATGCTGCGCGACAACGGCGTCTGGGCCGAATCCCTCAAGAAGCCGCAGACCACGCTGGTGACCAGCGGCATGGAACGGATGACGGAGACCGGCATCATCGATGCCGACGGTGTTTTCCACGAGCTGGACATGATTATCTACGCCACAGGCTTCCACGCCTCGGAGTTCCTGGAACCGCTGCAGATCACCGGACTCAACGGCCTCGATCTGCACGAATACTGGGGCGGCGATGCGAAGGCCTACGCCGGAATCACAGTGCCGAACTTCCCGAACCTGTTTATCCTGACCGGGCCCAATACCGGACACGTGGTCAACGGCAGCCTTTTCACCATGATGGAAAGTGCCATTGAGTACACCCTCGAAGCCTTCCGCCACCTTCTTGAGCAGAATCTCAAAGCGCTCGATCTCAAGCAGGAAGTGCTGGACACCTTCGTCCAGGACCTTGACGCGGCCAACTCCAGGAAGGCGTGGGGGCATCCAAGCGTGAACACCTGGTACAAGAACAAATTCGGCCGGGTGTCGCAGATTTGGCCCTACCCGGTGCTCGATTACTGGAAGATCACCCGCCGGGTCAACCTCGACGACTACAACAAGCTGTCCTGAGCATGGCCGCACCCGACACGGCTCCGGCTGCCGTCCCCAGCGCCGCCGCATCCGCCGCCTACGCGTCCCAGGTTCGCAGCGGCGTCGTGCACACACCCGGCGTCCGCTACGGAGTGCGCACGAACTCCGCCGACCGCTTCTCGCCGCTGTCCTGGCCCGACCCGGCACATCCGCAGGACACGCCCGCTGCGTTCCCGCAGAATCCCGGATCGATGGACTGGCTGCTCGGGCCCGCCCTGGAGCGGCTGCCGCAGCATGAGGACGCCTTCCAGCTGAACATCTGGGCGCCTGCCGGCGCCCGGAATGCGCCCGTGCTCGTCTTCCTGCCCGGCGGCGCGTACATCAGCGGTGCGGGAACCGCTGACTGGTATGACGGGCACCGGCTCTCCGGCGAGGGCGGGATTGTGGTCATCACGGTTAACTACCGGCTCGGGGCTGCCGGGCTGCTGGGGCCGGACGGCATGGAGAACCGGCTGCTGGAGGATCTGCTGCAGGCGCTGCGCTGGATCCGGGCCAATGTAGCCGGGTTCGGCGGAAATCCCGATGATGTCACCCTGGCCGGGCAGTCTGCCGGAGCCTGGCTGGCGTTCGCCCTGGCCTCCGCCGAGGCGGCCCGCGGCTTGTTCCGGCGCGCGGCCTTCTTCAGTCTTCCCTTCCAGCCGCCGCTCACTCCGTCAGCGGCGCGGCAGCGTGAGGATATTTTCAACGGTGCCATGACGTCCGATCCGGCCTTCGCCGGAGCGGAGGAGGTGCTGGCCGCCCAGCGCGAGGTGGACCGGGCCTATGCCGGGCGCGGGCTCGGCCTTCAGCCGGTTGCCGACGGCGTGCTGGTTCCGGCGGATCTGGCGGACTTCTCCGCCGCTGCCGACCGGCTGCATGTGGAGGCGATCCTGCTCAGTTCCACTGAGGACGAGGCCGCTGCCATGCTCCGCGGCCTGCCGGTGCCGGCGGTTTCCCCGGAAATGGCAACCGGGTTCATAGCGGAACGGTTCGAGGATCCCGGGGCTGCCGCAGCCTTCATCGATAACCGGATCCCCGGAGCAACGAACCATGCCCGCATGGTGGAGGCCATGAGCCTGCACGAATTCCGCATGACGGCCACCGAACTGGCGGCCTCAGCCTCGGCCGGGGGAGTTCCGGCCACTCTCCTGCGGTTTGCGGTGCCCAGTCAGCTGGACGGCGTCGGCAGTCCGCACAATTTTGACCTGCCGTTCCTGTTTGGCAATCGGGAAGGCTGGGAGGACGCTCCCATGCTCGCCGGTTTTGCATCCGCGGACTTTGAGGCGGTCAGTGCCGAACTGCGGGCTCTGGTCCTGGGCTTTGTGACCGGCGGCGTGGCACGCCGGCCGGACGGAAGCGCAGTACCTGCCTACGATCCCGCCCGGCCGCAGATGCTGCGGCTTGCCGCGGACGGAGCGGAGCCTGCCGTGCCGGAGGCCGGGCCCGCCCGCCGCTGACTCCTAGAAGGAGGTAATGACGGCACGCGCCACGGAGCCGCCGCGCAGCGCTTCGTAACCTGCGTCGATTCCGTCCAGGCCGATCCGGCTGGAAATCAGTTCATCGAGCTTGAACCGCCCCTGCAGGTACAGCTCGGCGTACATCGGAATGTCCACCTTGGGGTTCGTTGAACCCATGGCCACGCCCCGGATTCCCTTTTGCCGGCCCATTAGGTCACCGAAGGGCGTTACATCGATGGTGGCCCCGGGGCGGTGGACGCCAATCAGGTAAGCGGTCCCTCCGATGCCGAGCATGGCCACTGCGTCCATAGCGGTCCGGCGCTGGCCGACTACTTCGAAGGCGTGGGTTGCGCCGCCTCCGGTGAGGTCCAGGACAGCTGCCACGGCGTCAGTATCCCCCGGATTGATGACATCGGTGGCGCCGAAGACTGCGGCCAGTTCCAGCTTGGCCGGCTGCAGGTCCACGGCAATGATGCGCCGGGCTCCCGCGAGTGCCGCACCCTGGATGACGTTCAGGCCCACACCTCCGCAGCCGATCACGACGGCGGTGTCCCCGGGCCGGATGCGGGCGGAGTTGATCGCTGCCCCCGCCCCGGTCACGACGCCGCAGCCCAGGAGCGCAGCGCGGTCAAAGGGCAGCTCTTCGCTGACGCCGACAACTGAGTTCTCGTGCACCAGCACCTGCTCGGCGAACCCGCCCACTCCAATGAACTGGGTGAGGGCTGCCCCGTCCCGGGTCAGCCGCGGAGCCGCTCCGGCCGGGCGCTGTGCCTCCTGCGGAGCGCGGCACTGGTAGGGCCTGCCGGTCAGGCAGCCTGAGCAGTGCCCGCAACTCGAAATCGGGGAACTCACCACGTGCTGGCCGGGCCGGAAGCCTGTGACGTCGGGCCCGCAAGCCGCCACAACGCCGGCGATCTCGTGGCCGAGGACGGCGGGGAGGGGGAATCCGACGTCGGTGGCCGACACATGAAGGTCACTGTGGCACAATCCGCTGGCACGCACCTCGATCAGTACCTCACGGCCTTCAGGAGCGGCTATTTCGATCTCCTGGAGGGTAAAGGGGGCGCCCACGTAATCGGTTACTGCTGCCTTCATTCGTGCTCCTCGCTGGGTTTGGCCTGCCCCGGTGACGCAGATCACAAAAAACATACTATGGTGTCACGTATAAAAAGCAACGGAAAATCTATTCTTGGCTGCCGCGCTGGCCGCGGCCCCGCGTGAAGGAGCAGAACCATGAAAGCCGCACTCATCAACGCCATCGGTGGAAAGTTTGACGTCGAGGACATCGAGATCTCCGAGCCCGTCGGTGCGGAGGTTCTGGTGGAGGTCAAGGCGGCCGGGCTGTGCCATTCAGACATGCTCGTGGCGTCCGTGGACCGTGGGCGCCCGCTGCCAATGGTGGCGGGCCATGAGATGGCCGGAATCGTTGCCGCAGTCGGTCCCGATGTGCGCGGGCTGGCGGTGGGGGACCACGTCGTCGGGTCCGAGGTGAGTTTCTGCGGACACTGTGAGGAGTGCCGGACGGGCAATACCTTCCGCTGCATGAGCCCCGGTGACATCGGAAGGCCTGGGGAAGCCGGGCCGAAGCTCCGCCGGGGTTCCGAAGCCGTGCAGGCCTTCGGCGTTGCGGCCTTCGCCGAGTACACGCTGTGCCACGAAAACAAACTCGTGCGCATTCCAAAGGCCGTGCCGTTTCCGCAGGCGGCCGTCCTGGGCTGCGCAACCACCACGGGTGTCGGGGCTGCGCTGAACACCGCGCAGGTCGGGCCCGGAGATACGGTGGCCGTTATCGGGCTGGGTGGGATCGGTCTTAACATCCTCTCCGGCGCCAGGATTGCAGGCGCCGCCACCATTATCGGGATTGACGTGCATGCATCGAAGCTGGGACTGGCGGCGCGCTTTGGTGCCACCCATGTCATTAACTCCGCGGAAGAGGATCCGGTGACGCGGGTCCGCGAGATCACGGGCCGCGGGGTCCACCACTCCTTCGAGGCCATCGGGCTGGGCAAGACGCAGGGCCAGGCTCTGGATATGACCCGGGTTGGCGGCGGCGCCTACTTTATCGGCATTCCCCAGGGTGCCCCCCTGGAGCTGAATGTCATGACGCAGCTCATGATTCCCCAGCGCCGCGTGCAGGGGGTCTACATGGGGTCGAGTGACATCCGGCGGGACATCCCGCTGTATGCGGAGCTGTATCTGCAGGGACGGCTCAACCTTGATGACCTCATCGCCCGGGAAATACAGCTGGATGAGATCAATGACGCCTACCGCGTCCAGGAAACGGGAAGCATCGCCCGCAGTGTGATTACGGAATTTTAGGCCGGCAAGCAGCCGCAGGTGTTGCCAAGATCACACAAAGTAAATAATCTAGACCATAGATTATATTTTCCAGCCAAAAATGTTACATAACGCGGGTCTCCTAAGGCAGCCCGTTCAAGGAGCAGACAGTGACCGCACGCACCGGAGCAGAGTACAAGGCAGGCCTCGCCGACAACCGGGAGGTATGGCTGGGTGACCAGCGCATCAACGTCCTGGAGCATCCGGCCTTCAAGGGGTCGATCGAGGGCATGGCGGGCTACTTCGACTACCAGCACAAGTACGCCGCTGATTGCCTGATGACGGATCCGGAGACCGGATCAACCATGAACGTCAGTCTGTCGCTGCCGAAAAACGCCGACGACCTGGCCCGCCGCCACCGTGCCTTTGACCGGCTGGCCCGCTATTCCAACGGGATGCTCGGCCGGACACCCGACTACGTCAATGTTGTCCTTGCCGGCCACGTGTCCCGCAAGGACATCTTTGACAAGTCCGGCGACCCGGTGTTCCACGAACGGATCGCCGCCTACCACCGTGAAGTCGTCGAAAAAGATCTTGCGCTGACACACACCATTGTCCACGCAGCCATCGACAAGAGCGTCGGCGAACTGCAGGGCATGAACGAGGAACTGACCCTGCGGGTGGTGGACCGCACCGACGAAGGCCTCATTGTCCGCGGTGCCAAGATGCTGGCCACCCTCGGCCCGATTGCCGACGAACTCTACGTTTACCCGGCGGTGCCGATCCAGCCCGGTTTCGAGGAGTACGCGCTCTCCTTCGCCATCCCCGTTGCGACGCCCGGCGTCGTCTCCGTCTGCCGCGACCACTACGGCGTCGATGCCGAGGTCGTAGACAGGCCGTTCTCCTCGCGCTTTGACGAGCAGGACGCCGTCATTATCTTCGATGACGTCCTGGTCCCCTGGGACAGGGTGTTCATTGACGGCAACCTGAGCGTCTACAACGCACTGAACGCCGGCACCGCAACCGGGAACACGCAGCAGCAGACGGCAATCCGGGCATGCGTCAAGCTTGAATTCGCCTATGACCTCTGCGTGCAGATGGCCAAGGCCACCGCCACTGACACCAAGCCTGAGACGGCAGCCATCCTGGGCGAGATCTACTCCTATCTGCGCATCGCCCGTGCCGTGGTGCACTCAGCCGAGGTCAACGCCTCGGACTGGGGCAACGGAGCCTTCTTCTGTCACGACGACATCTCCGCCCTGCGCACCATGATGCCGCTGTGGATGGCCCGGGTGAACGACATCATCAAGTCGATGGGTTCCCACAATCTCCTGGCTACACCCACTGCGGCTGCTTTCCAGGACACGCGGCTGGGCCCCCTGCTGGAGAAGTACCTTCCGGGAGCCAACGGCATTCCGGCACAGGAGCGGGCACGTATCTTCCGCACCGCCTGGGACTTCGCCGGTTCCGCCCTGGGCAGCCGGAACGAACTGTACGAACGCTTTTACCTCGGTTCCGTGGCCCGTGCCCGCGGTCTGGACCACCGTAAGGCCCAGGCTAAGGGGGAGACCGGCGCCTACCGCGCGCTCTTCGACGAAGCGGGGATCGACCCCGTTCCTGCGCCGGAACAGCAGGACATTCTGGCCATGCAGGCTGCCGCAGGGCCGCGGGCCTAGGCCGGACATGGCCAGCACCACGACGACGGCGACGATCACCGAAACGGTGAGCCGCCACATTGCGGGCACGGGCTTCGGGGATTTCGACGCCCGGACGATCGAGCGTGCAAAGGTCAGGATCCTGGACTCGCTGGGCAACATCGCGGCCGGGTACAGGGCGCAGGGGAACGATGCTCTCGCTGCGCTTACCGTCCGGTGGGGAGGTGCCCCTGAAGCCACCGTGCTAGTGCATGGACTGCGGGTTCCGGCACACAACGCGGCCATGGTGAATGCTGCCATGATGCGTTCGTATGACTTCGAGGCCATCGGCGCGGAGGGCCCGGGCCAGACACAGGCCCCGGCGCACATCTCTGGCACTACGGTTCCTGTTGCCCTCGCGGTTGCCGAGCAGCTGCATGCCGGCGGCAAAGATCTGCTCACAGCGCTGATTCTCGGCGATGACCTGGCTGCCAGGCTGGGGATGGCGCAGGGTTTCGACGTCTATTCCGGGCAGGACAACACGGGAACGATCAACGGCCTGGGCGGAGCCGCGGTGGCGGGCAGGCTGCGGGGCCTGGACCCGAGGGCCCTGCGCAACGCCTTCGGCATCGTGGAAACCCAGCTAGCCGGAACCGTGGCCAGTATTTACGACCAGTCACCGGCCTTCAAACTGCCCATGGCGTTCGCGGCACGGAACGCCGTCGTGTCTGCGGAGATGGCAGAGCTGGGGTTCACCGGCCCGGTTGACGCCATCGGCGGCAAGCACGGGTTTCTGGAGGTTTTCGGCACGAACGCCAAGCCGGAGGGAATTACGGCCGGCCTGGGCGAGACATTTTACGGGGACTGCGTCATCAAGCCCTGGTCCGCCTGCCGGGCCAGCCATCCCTCCCTGGACGCCTGCGTGCGCCTGGCAACGGCGCACGACGTTGATCCGGATCAGATTGAACAGATCCGCATCCATGTCACGCCGCGGACACTGCGCGGCTTCGTGGGGCAGGAATTCCGGCCCGGGACCTCTCCCGAGGTGTCAGGGGCCTTCAGCATCAGGTTCACCGCGGCCACCGCCCTTATGTACAGGACCGTCCGGCCCGAGCACCTCAACGCCGCACACATGAACGACCCCCGCCTGCTGAGGCTGCTGGAGCGGATCACGCTGGTTGATTCGCTGGCGCCCGGAGAAGTCCTCACAGCCGAAGTTGAGCTGGTGATGAGCAGCGGAACCGTACTGCACAGCCGGGTGGACTCACCATTGGGTGATATCCACGCGAACCCCCTGAGCGCAGCGGACATCAGCGAAAAGTACTACGCCAACGTCGAGTTCGGCGGCCGCATCACGCGTGCCAATGCCGAACGTGCCGCCGAGGCGGTCGACCGCCTTGAGTCTCTCGAGGACGTCTCGGCCCTCGTCGACCTCTTTACTCCCGAGAACCACTAAGACAGTGCGGCCCGCACCGGTGCCGCACCTCCACAGGAGGCAATCATGACCACCACCCAGACCACCCCCGGATCCGTTTTCGACCCTATGGTCTTCCGCGACGTCGTTGGCCACTTCGCCAGTGGAGTCACCGTCATCACCACCAACGTGGACGGTGAACTGTTCGGCACCACGGCGTCGGCGGTCTCCTCCCTTTCCATGGAGCCGCCGATGATGCTGGCCTGCTTGAACAGGACCAGTTCAACGCATGACGCCGTGGTCAGGTCCGGTTACTTCGGCATCAACATCCTCGCCGAGGACCAGGGCGACCTCGCCATGAAGTTTGGCCGCAAGGGAGCGGACAAATTTGATTCGGTGGCGGTCAGCTACAGCGAGCACGGCAACGTCCCGATGCTCGACGGCGCGTTGGCACACGTCGTCTGCCGGGTCGACGAGACCCCTGCGGGCGGAACGCACACCGTGTTCTTCGGCCTGGTGCAGGAAGCCTCCGCCCGTGAAGGCGCCGAACCGCTGGCCTACTACCGCGGAACCTTTGGGCGCCTTGAGCGGGTCAAGGAACTGGCAGCCTACGACGCCGTTCGGGACTGGGTTCTTCACCGCCGCACCCCCGTGGGTGAAGCGCTGGTTCCTGAGCAGATCGCCGTCGAGATTCGTTCAGATGCCAACAACGTGCACAATGCGCTGGTCAAGCTCTCCGCCGAAGGCCTCGTGAGCCGGGGCGGGGACGGGCAGTTCGCGCCCACGCCAATGACCGAGGCGCTGATCAACTCAGCATACGAGGGGCGGGCAACGATCGAACTGGGCGTCCTCGCCAGCCACTTTGAAAAGATTACGGAAGCCGACGTCGTCGAGCTGTGCGCAATGAGTGAGAAACTCGGACAGCTGCGCGAGCGCGGTGCGGACTCCCTCGACGAGTTCCTGAAACTCAACGCTAAGTTCCACAACCGCCTCGTGTCGATCGCCGGATCCGTGCAGCTGACGGATGCCTTCCGCCGGCTCGGCATCGGTACCGTGTGGCGGCAGGCCCTCTCCGGCGCAGACTGGGCCCGGCAGATGGATCACAGCCACGTCGTCGCGCTAACTGATGCCCTGCGCAGCCGCGACGCGGTGAAGGCGGCCCAGGCAGTCCGGGAACACACCGACTTCGCCAAGAAGCTGGCCGGCGAAGTCATCTCCGGCAACGGCGGGGCCGTCTGAACAGGTGGGAATCATCGTGGCACGTACAGCAGGAATATCCCGGCGGGCAATCCTGCCCGCAGCCCTGGGCACGGTCCTCGTCATCGCCCTGTCCGGATGCGGCGGGGCGGAGGCATCAGACCCCGACGCCCCTGAGCAGCTGAGGATCGTGGCTGCCCCCATCCAGTTCGAGGCCGCGTACATAGCTGAGCAGGAGGGCTTCTTCGCGGAACAGGGACTGGAAGTCGAAATCCTGCCGGGGGCTGACCCGGCGGCCAATATGGCCATGGCTGTCAGCGGAGAAGCTGATCTGGTCACGGCGTCCTGGGGTGTCATGACTACGTCCACGGCGGCCGGCGTCCCTGTGCAGGGGGTGGTGGGCAACGGAATCGTGTCCCCGGAGGGGGACAACTCCGGGATCCTGGTGAAGCCGGGCAGCGGAATCGAGAGTGTTTCGGACCTGGCCGGGAAAACGGTTGCGATGGTTTCGATCAACTCCGGCGTGGACCTGCCGATGCTGCAGGCAATGATGGCCGAGGGCGGGGACCCGGCTTCCCTTACCCAGGTCAACGTGCCGTATGCCGGAATGGAAGCAGCTCTGGAGCAGGGAACGGTCGATGCAGCGTTTCCGGCTGACGATTTTTATCACCGGATGGTCGAAGCCGGCTACACGGTGATCTCGAACCCGGTGCGCGAATACCAGGCCTATTCGTCCGGAACGCTCTGGGCTGCAACAACACAGTGGCTGGAAACGAATCCCGAGACTGCCAGGAAGTTCGCGGCTGCCATGTCCGATGCAATCTCCTACTATGCAGATCCTGAAAACGTAGAGGCGGTCCGCGCCATTACGGCGGACGTGAAGTCCATCGATGTGAGCGAAGTGGACCCGTCGAGGTACGCGACGCTTGATCCGGCCTTCTACCCCGAGGCGGGACAGGCGCTGGTGGACGCCTATGTGGACCTGGGGCTGGTCCAGGAACCAAAGACGGCCGAGGAAATGATCTGGAAGGATGCCCTGCGCGCCAGTCCCTAGCCGCGTGACGGAGCAAAACATAAACAACGACGGCGGGAGGCCGGGTTCGTAAACCCGGCCTCCCGCCGTCGTTGGTTTGGAAAGTCCTACTTCTGCAGGTGGTCCACCAGGTTTTCGGCGATGCCGATGTACTTGGCCGGGGTGAGAGCGAGCAGGCGTGCCTCGGCTTCGGCCGGCAGGCCCAGCCCGGAGACGAATTCCTTCATGCGCTCGGCGTCCACG
>JADGMW010000621.1_pt1 | contig 12947 bp, 12 predicted proteins | sample 8641801 | NCBI WGS metagenome assembly JADGMW01 (sample SAMN16272018, study PRJNA661076) | feces metagenome | isolation source: fecal sample from diarrhoea affected cattle A | host: Bos taurus | place: South Africa: Lokaleng Village, Mahikeng | collected 2019-09
ACCGAAACTGTTGTGCAGCAGTAGTATTCATGGATAACGGTGATTATCCATCAAATTCGAACAGGGTAGTCGAGGCGCATGCTCGGGTTCCCGACCCCGGGGGACGGGGTACGTTCGCGGGTCCACGTGGTGCGACCGAGGCGCGCGGGTTCGGCGCGCGGGTTCGGCGCGCTGCGGTCGTCCGCCGTCTCTGCGGTCGGTGCCGGACGAGCGTGTGCGGAGATCGCGGTGTTCTTGCACTCGCGGCGTTCGCGTGCGCAGCGTCATCCGGGGTATCGACGGCCGATGCAGATGGTCCACGAATCCCGCGAAATCCACGGGCCGGCCGCTCGAGCGTCTCAGGATTCATGTGCCGAGCGGGCTGAGGGGCTAACCGCGCCACTCGTCGGCGCATCATGTGACGGCACCGGAGCCGGGTGTGCCGGAAACGGCATGGGTCGCTCGGCGGGCGTGCCACTCCCTCCGGGGGCGGGTCTGATCCGCGTTACTTGACATAATGTAGATTATCGGCGAAACGGTGACCTGCGGAAACGGCAGTGTGTAATCCCTGAGCCCGCCGGAGACGTTGCGTATCGCTACGCAGCTGATGCGACGTCGTCGCAGCTTTTCGCATCGCGCCTCGGCGCGCGCTGGTCGCTTCCGGTCTTCCGCCCACCGGCGCCGATCGTCGGGCCGAATCGTCCTCGACGCCTGGTGGCCGGCGATCCGATCTCCGGCTCCCGCCTCGGCTGTCCGATTCGAATACACCGGCACTCGAGCCCCGGCGACCCTCCCCGCTCCCATCCTGCCCGTGGACATCAAAACGTCACAGTGACGTTTTATGTCCACCCTCCGGCTTGCTGTATTTCATCGTCTCCGGCGCCCGCTCCGGAAAATGCACCAGGACGATCTTCGGTCAGGTGCCGGGGTCCGTCGCCGCTCGCGTCCACACGTCACGTGACGAGCTGTGGAATGGGGAAGTTATCGGCCCGACGAGTGACAATCGACCCTCGTCGGGCCGAGGTCGACAGCCGTAAGGTTGGGCAACTTTCATCCGAGGAGAAGCCGTGAGCCACGAAGTGAAGATGATCGTCCTGTCGACCGACAACCTCGACGAGTCGATCAAGTTCTACAGCGAGGGCCTGGGAATGCGACTGAAGTTCCGGGACGGCACGCATTTTGCCGCGCTCGACGGTGGCGCGGTCACGGTCGCGCTCGCGACATCGGTCGATCATCCGATCCACGGACAGGTCGTCGTGGGCATCAAGACCGATGATGTGGATGCCGCCGCGAAAGCCACCGAAGAAGCCGGCGGCGGCATCGTGCAAGGTCCGTACGACGACGCGCACGAGCGGCGTGCGGTGGTGTACGACAACAAAGGCAACGGCTTGGTCTTCTACAGCCCGTTGAATCGTTGATCGTGAGTTGACCCGTCGGGGGGATGCGGCCGGGTGCTTCGAGGGGTCTTCCTCGCAGCACCCGGCCGCAGCGGTTCCTCCCCGCTCCTACTCCCCTGCCGTGCGTGCCGTGAACGGCAGCACGAGTCGGGAGTGGTGCGCGGCATCCCGGTAGATCTTGTGGGTCACCGGGCGGCCGACCGGAAGGTGGAAGGCGTCAGGCGGGAGCAGCGCATTGTGCTCGTCGGCGAGCGGTTCCCCGTTCGACAGTTCCACCGTCAGCTTGTGTCCCGGCAGGAACGTATTCGCGAACGGGTACAGACGCAGCACGTACTCCTCGATCGCGCCGGGCTCGACCGGCACCGCCCGCGTGTGCGGATGGTACGGGTTGCCCTGGGTGGTGCGCTCCTCGTCCAGTTCGCGGTGCGACGCTTTCAGGTACCCGGTCGTGATCAACTGGCGCTTGCCGTTGGGAGCGTAATCCCACAGTCTCAGAATGAAATTCGAATCCGGCTGATCGAGTTCGGCGAAGATGTGCGCCGCACCGGTGCCGATCATCTCCGTGGGTTCCTCGAAGACCGGGGTTTCCCACTTCAGGATCTCGACCTTGTCGGTGACCGTGAGCGGCGCCTGGTAGAAACCGTCCGGCGCGGCGTACTGCACGCCCATCGGTTCCGGTTCGGTGGACAGCTTCCCGCGCGGACGCAGATACAGCGACCGGTACTCGACATCCTTCGGGGGCCATTGGTCACCGGTGACCCGTTCGCGGGAGCCCTCGACGAAGACCTGCACCGCGGGTTCGTCCATGATCCCGTTGTCGATGCCCTTGATCCAGTAGTCGTACCACCGGAACATCTTGTCGTGCTCTTCGATGAAGGGCCGCGACTGCATGGGCGGGTACGGACCGATGTCGAGTTTCTTCGGCCCGCGCAGTGCGTCGAAGAGTTCGATCGTGCCGTCCATCGTCCACCCGCGCCCCTGATCGATCTGCAGGTAGACGGGGATGTCGATGTTCGGAGCGAGCGTGATGGGGTTGCGTTCCTCGTACCACGGTCCGTCGAGTTCGTTCATGACGATGTCGAACCAGGCTTCGTGGTGCTTGGGGTAGTTGAGCACGTGGACCAGGTTCGGCCATGCGGCGACGTCGGGGTCTTTCAGGCGCTGCGCGACGCGCTCGGCGATTTCCTCCGGAGAGTACGTCTCGAGCATCCGGGATTTGACGCCGTCGGTGAATGCCCACCCGGAGTCGCCACCGCGGCCTTCGCGGGCGGCGCGCGGCATGAACCACATGATTCCGCCGTGGTAGGTGGTCTCGTAGAAGTCGTAGTGTCCGCCGCTGACGAAGATCGCCTTGAGGTGCGGGGGCCGTTCCGCCGCGGCGAGGACCTGCATCGAGCCGAAGTAGGAGATGCCGATCATGCCGACGTTGCCGTCGCACCACGGCTGGGCGGCGACCCACTCGATGAAGTCGTAGGCGTCTTGTCCGAGGGAAACCCCGCCGGCGTTGTAGTTGCCGATGTGCTCTCCCCCGGAGTGACCCGAGCCGCGGAGGTCGCCGATGACGTGGACGTAGTCTTCGGCGACGACCCGGGCGATGTCGCCGGCTTCGATGCAGCCGTCCCACATGGGGCTGGGGCGGCGCTGCGGCGGAGTGGTGAGGGCGAGAGCCTGCAGTTCCTTGCCGTAGGGGCTGAGCGCGACGAGCGCCGGGCGGGGCTTGTCGTCGACGCCCTGATAGGCGTCGGCGGCCAACTCGATGCCGTCGCGCATCGGGACCCGCAGATCCTTGCGGATGTGGATGGTGCGGCCACCTGCGTCGAACGTTTCGAATTCGGCCATGAGGCTACGACTCCTCTTCTCTGTCAGGGTTTCTGGGTGAACTGCGTGCGGTAGCCGTGCAGCGTCGTGAAGAACGGGGACGGCTCGAGGGTGGGGTCGCCGTCGTAGCCGAGTTCGTCGGCGACGGACGCGAACGGTGAGTACACCGAGTCGGTCTCCCCCAGTCCCTGACACAGGCACCGGTGCGCGGCGTGGTGGACGCTGCTTTCGATGTCGGTGCTTTCGCGCAGTGCTTCGGCGGCTTGATCACGGTCGAGTTCGACGCCGTACGCCACGCCGTCGGCGCGTCGGTAGGGATGGCCGAGGTACAGGTGCCGGGGCCGGATCTGTTCGCGGAGGTAGCGCAGGCTCGTCCGGTACGCCTCGGGGTCCGAGTAACCGGGGAATCCGTTGGCGGCACCGTGGACCTGCACGGCGTCGCCGACGAAGACGTCGTCCTGGCCGTCGAGGACGTACGCCACCGAGCCCGGGGTGTGTCCGGGGATGGAGTGCACCGAGACGGTGACGTCTCCGCCGAGCGAGAGGGTTTCCCCACCGCGGACCAGGACGGTGGGTTCCATCTCGCCGGAGATGACGGCCTGGGTCGCCGCCGCGACCTTGGCGGCACCCTCGGGATCGCCGAGGTAGGTGCCGCGCGCGCCGAGATAGTCGTCGACGTGGGCTTGCCGGGAACGCAGCAGTGGGGCGTCGGCTTCGTGGATGACGACCTTCGCCTTGCGGCCCGTGGCCTCCCACAGGGCGTGCGCGCCGCCGATGTGGTCGATGTGCCCGTGGGTGAGCAGTATCCATCGAATGTCTTCGATGCGGCGGCCGAGGGCTTCGAGTGCCGGTGCCATGCCTTCGGCGGGTGACGATGCGATGCCGGTGTCGACGATCGCGGGTTCGGGGGCGTCGATGAAGAACGTGTACAGACCGAACCGTCCCCACGGCGAGACGATGGGGTGGATCTTCACCTCGCTCGCCATGTCACTGTTCCTGTCGGGTGGAAAGGTCGCTGTGCAGGAACTCGGCGGTCTCCTCGAAGACCCCGGCGAACTCGGGGATCCACGAGAAGTTCTGCACGAACCCGTGGTTGGCGCCGGCGTAGCGGCGGACCGTGGCCGGTACCCCGGCGTCGGTGAGTCGAGCGCCGTACAGTTCGCCCTCGTCGCGCATGGGGTCGTATTCGGCGGTGACGATCAGTGCCGGGGGTAGTCCGGTGAGGTCGTCGCGTTTGATCGGCGAGACGCGGGGGTCGGCGGGGTCGGCGCCGCTGTCGAGGTAGAAGGAGTTGAAGCCCTTCAGCCCGGCGGTTTCCACGCCGTATCCCTCCGCGTTGTCGCGCAGCGACGGGTAACGCTCGGTGTCGAAGTCGAGGTCGAGCGACGGGTAGTACAGGATCTGGTGGGTGATGCGGTCGAACCCGTCGTCGTGTGCGAGGGCGGCGACGGCGGCGACGAAGGTTCCGCCGGAGCTGTCCCCGGCGAGAGCGAGCGTGGTGCCGTCCCACCCGAGGGTGTCACCGTGGTCGGCGGCCCAGCGCACGGCGGCGAGGCAGTCGTCGAGTCCGGCGGGGAACGCCGCTTCGGGTGCGCGGCGGTACCCGACGGAGACGACCTTCAGGCCGGTGGCTTTCGCCAGGTTCCGGGCTACGTGGTCGTGGGTGTCGAGGCTGCCGAGGAAGAAGGCACCGCCGTGGAAGTACACGAGCAGTCCATAGCTGTCGGTCTCGACCGGGGTGTAGATCCGGACGGGCACGTCCCCCACCGGCGTGGTGGCGACGGTGTCCTCGACCCGGTGCAGAGGCAGACGGTCGGCGAGGGGCGGGACCTGGGATTCTTCGACGGCGCGCAGGATCTGCGGGTCGAGCGGTCCGTCGGGCGGTGCCGGCAGGTCGGCGAGGAAGTCGGCGATTCGGGGGTGGAGCGGCATGGCGCGTTCTCCTCTAGTGGGCGGCGGGCTGCTGCGAGGCGGGCTTCTGGCCCGGGAAGACGTCGTTGACTTCGTCTTCGGTCCAGCCCTGGCGGGAGATGCGCTGCAGTTCGTCGGTGACGGGCTTGCGGGTGGCCTGGAAGTCGGCGAGTGCTGCGGCGACGGTGTCGGCGTCGCGCAGGGCGTCGGCGAGGGCGCCGGCGTCGAGGATCGCGGAGTTCGCGCCCTGTCCCTGGTGGTGCAGCATCGAGTGGGCGGCGTCGCCGACGAGGACGGCGGAGTCGGAGTGCCAGGTGTCGACGGGGTCGATGTCGTAGACGGCGCGGAGGTTGACGGTGTTCATGTCGATCTCGCGGGCGATCTGCACAATGCGTTCGTCGAAGCCCTCGAGGGTGGCGAGGAGATCTTCGCGGGTGGCTTCGGGCGACCAGGTGCTGTCGGGGCACAGCGCGGTGACGTCGAAGGACACGTCGTTGCGGTGACGCAGCGGCAGGAAGTACACCTTGGTGCCTTTGCCGATGTACATGCGCAGGTTGTCGTCGGTGGCGAGGCCGTGGGTGGCGTCGGCGGAGATGACGGCGCGGTAGGCGTGCTCACCGGAGAAGACGGGCTGCTGGTCGCTGAACAGTTGCTTGCGGACGACGGATTTGATGCCGTCGGCGCCCACGACCAGGTCGGCTTCGACGACGGTGCCGTTGGTGAAGGTCAGGACGGTCTTGTCGCCGCGGTCTTCGACGGTCTCGAGTTTGTGGCCGAGTTTGACCATGCCGTCGGGCAGCACGCTCACGAGTGCGTCGATGAAGTCGCCGCGGTGGATGAGGTGGGTGTGGGTCTTGACCTCGTAGTCGTCCATGCCCGGCCAGTCTTCTTTCATGATCGGCTGACCGGTGGCGGTGAGGATCTCGAAGTAGTCGCTGGGCGAGCTGACTGCGGCGATGGCGTCGAAGGTTCCCCACTCGCGGAAGCGCTGCATGCTGGACGGGCGGAGTCCGATGCCGGCGCCGACCTCGCGGATTTCGGTGGCCTGTTCGTACACGGTGACATCCGCGCCGAGCAGACTCAGAGCCTTGGCGGACGCGGCGCCGGCGTATCCGGCGCCGACGATGGCGATGGTCAGGTTCTTCAGGTCTGCAGACTGCATGGTCTTGTCTCTCTGGTGGGGCGCGGCGGTGCGCCGGGAAGATTGGTGGGTCAGGCCTGGATGGTGAGGAAGTCGGCCGGGTTCTCGACGAAGAGCTTGGTGATGGTGGCGTCGTCGAGACCGGCCTCGCGCAGGTCCGGAATGAGGTCTTCGAACAGGTAGTTGACGGTGTGGCCTTTGACGCCCGGCCAGCCGAGTGGGCTGCAGTTGGCGTCGACTCCGGCGAGTGCCTGGTCGAGGTGCCCTGCGCGGAGGAAGCGGAGGAAGTGGTCGAGGCGTTCTTTGCGGGGCCGGGCCCAGAACGGCGGGTCTTCGAGTTCGGTTTCGTAGCCGAAGGTGTCGAAGCCGACGCGGCCGCCCTGGGAGGCGATCCACGTGTCGCGGGTCTTTTCGGCGTTGATGCCGTCGTCGGCGTGGCCGAACAGGACCCGGTGCAGCGGCAGGCCTTCTTCGTTGAAGATGGCGATGGCGTTTTCGGCGTCGATGGCCAGGTGGGTGAGGATCGGGACGCCGGTGTCGAGGGCGGCGCGGGCGGCGGCGCGGTAGATGCGCTTGTCGAGGTCGGTCATGCGGCCGCCTCGGCTGACACCGACCTTGATGACGCCGGCGCGGCTGCCGGTGTTGCCGATGCCCACGGTGATTTCGTGGACGAACTGGGCGGTGAGGTAGTCGACGTCGGCGCGTTCGAAGAACGGCAGGGCGGTGTCGCCGCCGACGAAGCCGGTGCAGGCGATGATGTGGACGCCGGTCTTGGCGGACAGCGACTTGTAGTAGTCGATGTCGCGGCCGTTGCAGATGCCGGTGACGTCGACGAAGGTGCCGCCGCCGTACTCGTGGAACTTACGGAGTTTCGGGACGGTCTCCTCGTAGCGGACCTCGGGGGTTTTCCACCACCTGGTGTCCAGTTCGGAGCCGGGCATGCCGTATCCGATGTGTTCGTGGATGGCGACGATGCCCAGTTCCTCGGTCGCGATGGGACCCAGGACGGTGTTGACTCTCGACACAGCTACTCCCCTTCGGGAAAAGATTCGGTGGTTTCGGCGGGGGTCAGTGCACGGCGGGGTGCACCGACAGCAGGTCGCGCGGGTTGTCGACGAGGATGCGCTGGACGTCGGCGCCGGGCAGTCCCTGGGCGGCGAGCAGAGGCACGAACGTCGACAGCACGTGGCCGAAGGGCACGTCGCGGCCGGGATGTCCTTTGGCGACGCCGGTGGCGTTGCACGACAGCAGGATCCGGTCGCCGTAGCCGGCGTCGACAAGGTCGCGGACGAGTTCGGCGCGTGCGGTGTCGGTGAGGTGCGCGTCGTCTTCGGTGCCGACGTGGTCGAGGGCGACGTACGCGCCGCGTCGCGCGATCTCGAGGGGTGCGCCGGCGTCCACGGCGTCGCGGCGGTCGAGACCGCCGACGACGATGCGATCGGCCGGCAGGTTCTCGTCGAGGGCGACGTCGAGGTCGGCGAGCGGGTCTTTGCCGTAGCGCAGGGACACGGCGACCCCGGTGGTGCGGGCCGCGCGGGCGGCACCGCGGAACAGGCTTTCCTCGGTGGCGGTCATGCCGGTGGGGTCTGCGGCGGTGGTGACCAGACCGGCGGCGCCGCGGCGTTCGATGCGGGGTACCACCATGCCGTCGGTGATCTCCGCGGCGAACAGGTCGGCGAACTTCTCGGCCGGCCACGGGGTGGGCGGGTTGGTCTGCGGGGTCAGGAAGTATCCGCCGAGCAGGTTTTCCGGCCCCATGCCGGTGGACGCGACGATGTGCACGCCGGTGGTGCGGGACAGCGCTTCGTACAGGGTGACGTCGCGGCCGTGGAACATGCCGGTGCTGTCGACGATGGTGCGGCCGCCGTGCTCGCGGAAGTCGGTCAGTTTCGCCGCGAGGGTGTCGAAGATTTCTGCGCGGTCGAAGGTGATGTCGAAGGCGTGTTCGGCACCGGGGACTACCGACAGCAGTGCCTCGTGGACCGCGACCACTCCGAGGTCCTCGGCGGGTACGGGTCCGAGGACGGTGTGGACGACGGCGTTCTCGGCCGTGTGGGTGCCAGTCATCGGCACTTCCTTTCGTCAGCGTCATGTCAGCACGACGTGGTGGCAGTCACAGTAAGCTTTCGCATTACATCATGTCAAGTGAGTGGCCGCAGCGATATTTTACTGAACGAGCTGGTAAGTGGGTGTACTGCCGCTAGGATTCGGTTCCATGTCACTCCGTGCGGCGCAGAAGCAGATGACCTACGACCTCTTCCTCGCGAAGGCACTCGAGCTGTTCTCCGAGAAGGGATACGGCGCCACGACGATCGACGACATCGCCACCGCGGCCGGCTCCACCCGCACCACCTTCTACCTGCACTTCTCGTCGAAGGCGGACGTGATGATCGCGTTGCTGACCAAGGCCGACCAGATCCTCACCTCAGCGGACAAGCCGACGCTGACCGCGGTGGTGGCGTCGGGATCGCGCGAGTTGATCAGGGAGTGGCTCGATCGCAAGTTCTCCCAGTGGGACGAGATCAAGCCCTACATCACCGCCTCGTACCAGGCCGCCCATGAGCAGGAGGTGGCGGCGAAGACCGAGCGCTGGTTCGAAGACTCGGTCGGACAGATGATCCAAGGACTGGACCAAGCGAACCGTTTCCCGCCGGAGCGCCGGCGGGTCCGCTGCGTACTCGCGTTCGGGCAGCTCGAGTACCTCTCGCGCCGCTACTTCTCGCTCGGCTGGGTCACGCCGCGAGAAATCTGCCTCGACGAAACCGTCGATTCGTGGTGCTACCTGCTCACCGCGGACCACTGAGGCCGGTGCGGGGAGCCGGGATCACGCGGGCGACCCGAAGGTGGACGCTTCGACGAGAATCTGCCGCAACCAGCCGATGAACTCCGCGTCCGCCAGCCGCGGGTTCCACACCATGTCGATGCCCAGCGGTGCGACCGGCAGCGGAAACTCCTCGATTCGCAGAGGCGTGCGCTCGGACATGACGATCGCCACGAGGTAGGTGTGCACGGCGACCCCGCCGCTCTTGGCGACCAGATGCGGAACGAGCAGAAAATCGGAGATCAGCTGCCCGATCCGGTAATCCAGACCGTGCGCGTCCATCGCCGCATACGGAGCGACCCGATTCCGGGCGTCGTAGGTCACGTGCGGCAGCGACGCGAGCAAGTCGAGCGCGGACGCGTCCGGGTCGCTGTCCGGGTGGGCGACGACCACCCACCGGTTCTCGTAGAGCCGTTCCCGCGGATACGGCGAGGAGAACGCCCCCGACACCAGCACCACGTCGACGCCCTCGTCGGTGAAGTCGCTCGGCTGCGGCTCGACGAAGTTGCGGATGCGCAGGGTGGACTTCGGTGCGCGCTCGGCAATCAGGCGCGCCAGATGCGGCCCCAGCACGAACGCGGTGCTGGTGGTCATCGCCACCGTGATGGTCCGGCTGTCGCGGGACGGGTCGAAGCCGGGGAAATCCACCACCCGCGACGTCCGGCGCAGCACATCACGCAGCGGCCCGATCAGCTCCCGTCCCCGCGGGGTCAGCACCAGCCCGCTCCCCTGGCGCGTGACCAGTTCGTCCCCGAGGAGGCGGCGCATCCGGGCCAGTGCGTGACTCATCGCGGGTTGGGTGATGCCCACCCGCGCCGCGGCGCGGGTGACCGATTGTTCCTCGAGCAGTGCCAGCAGCGGCACCAGCAGGTTGAGGTTGACCGACGCGAGCCGTCCCAGATCGGGGTCGCTCGGATGGTCCGGCAGCTGGTTCATCCACACGGATGGTACGCATCCGCTCGGCGGGACCGCAGGATGTCGCGCCACCGGCGACCGGGCGGGCTCACCCGGTGGTGGACGCCAGGCGGCGCAGTTTCGGAATCGGGATGCGCTGGTTGACCGCCACCGCGACCGCGTGGCCGTCCTCGTGGGTCCAGCGCATCACCGCCGGGCCTTCGGGCCGGTCTCCGGTGAGAAATTCCGGTTCCCCGGCTGCCGGCAGGTGCCCGACCGCCTTGAGATTCAACCCGAACTGTTCGGTCCAGAAGTACGGCTCGAGGTCCAGTTCCGGGGCCGCGTCGCCGGTCAGCAGTGCCACGGCCGCTACCTTGGCCTGTTCGATCGCACTGTTCCACAGCGGGATCCGGCGCACCCCCGACCGCGTCGGGATGGCCGCGACGTCTCCGGCGGCGACGATGCCCGGTGCTACCCGCCCGCGCGTATCCGCCACGAGTCGGCCGCCGGTCAACAGGCCGCTGCCGGCCAGCCATTCCGTGTTGGGGATGTCACCGATCGCCGTGACGACCAGTTCCGCCTCGACCCGCGCGCCGTCGTCGAGGAGCACGGTGTGCGGGCCGTCGAGTCCCACGGCGGTCCCGTCGACCAGTTTCAGTCCCCGGGCGACCGCGGCCGTGGTGAACGCATCGGACAGGTACGGCCCCAGATGGACGCGCATCGGCGGTCCGTCGGCGACGAGGGTGACCTCGCACCCTGCCGACAGGGCCGCCGAAGCGATTTCCATGCCCAGGGGGCCGGCCCCGACGACTGCGACCGACGGCCGCGTCGCCAGCCGGTCCCGCAGTGCCAGGGCATCCTCGAGGGTGCGCAGGGTCAGCTCGGGGCTGTCGGGGCCGCCCAGTCGGCGGGCCCGCGCACCGGAGGCGATCACCAGTCCGTCGTAGGACAGTTCCGAGCCGTCGTCGAAACCGACCCGCCGGGTGTGGGTGTCGAGGGCGAGCGCCGCCACCCCCAGGATCTCGGTGGCGCCGTGGGTGGGGGACGCCAGTTCGTGGGAGCCGCCGTCGACCAGCAGCGCCTTCGACAGCGCCGGTCGGGAGTAGGCGGGGTGCGGCTCGTCGCCCACGATGGTCAGTTCGCCGTCGAATCCTGCCGCACGCAGGGTGTCGCAGGCGGTCTGGCCGGCGATGCCGTTGCCGACGACGACGATGCGGCGGGCAGCGTCGGTGCGGGTGCTGTTCATGTGGGGTCCGTTCGTGCGGGTGGGTCAGGCCAGTTTCAGGGCGGCGACGGGGCAGACCCGGACGGCGGCGCGGGCGGCGGCGAGTTCGGTGCTGTCGTCGGGAAGCTCGCCGACGTCGATGATCAGTTCACCGTCGTCGTCGAGGTGCATCAGTGCGGGTGCGGCTTCTTCGCACAGTCCGTGGCCTTCGCAGCGGGGCCGGTCGAGGATGATGTTCATGCGGGGACCACCTTCAGGATGTCGAGTGCGTCGATGGAGCGGGTGATGTTGCTGGGCAGTCGCACCGGTTCGGCGGCGTCCAGACGCTGCGCGTGCGTTGCGAGTGCCGCGATGACGGCGTGGGCTTCGAGACGGGCGAGGCCTTGTCCGGCGCAGCCGTGCGAGCCGTAGCCGAAGGACAGATGGTCGGCCGGGTTGCGTTCGACCAGGAAGGCGTCCGGGTTGTCGTAGTGCCGCGGGTCGCGGTTGCCTGCGCCGAAGAGGATGGCGACCTGGGATCCGGCCGGGACGAGGACGCCGTCGATCTCGACGTCGCGGGTGACCTCGCGGCCCCAGGCGTGCAGGGGCGCCCAGAAGCGGAGCACTTCGTTGAATGCCGCGGGTACGAGGCTGGGGTTCTGGCGGACCAGGTCGAACTGGTCGGGGAAGGCGGCGAACAGGGCGACGATGTTGCCGAGGGCGGTGATGGTGGTGTCGACGCCCGCGCCGAGGTACTGGTGGATGATGTGGCCGGCGGTGCCGGGAGGGATGGTGCCGCGGGCTTCGGCGTCGAAGATGCCGCGGCCGACCGACCCGGGGGCGAGGTCTTCGGCCTGCACTCCGGCGCACCATGCGTACAGTTCGCCGGCGATCGGGAAGTTCTCCAGGGTGCGGGGATTCAGGGGGCCGATGACTTCCATGGCCGCTTGTCCCCAGCGCAGCATGTTGTCGCGGGCGGCGCCGGTGAAGCCGATCAGGTCGGCGACGACCTCGAGGGGAAATGCCCGGGCGAGGGCGTCGATCGCCTCGAAGGTGCCCTGGGCGACGAGGTCGGCGACGAGGGCCTCGGCCTTGGTGTCGATGCGGGTCTTGAGTCCGCGCAGTGCGCGTGGGGTGAGGTTCTCGGTGAGGGCGGCACGCAGCTCGGTGTGGACCGGTGGGTCGGAGGCGAGCGATGTGCCTTGGAGTGCTTCGTTGACCATCGGGTTGAAGCCGATGGTGCGGGAGGAGAAGGTGGCGGGGTCGGCGAGCGCGGCACGGATCGCGTCGTAGCGGGTCAGCGCGTAGACGTTGTTGACGGGTAGGTGCACCACCGAGCCGAGTTCGCGCAGTTCGGTGAACGTCGGGTAGGGGTCGGTGAGGATCGAGTCCGCGAAGAGGTCGATCTGGGAGATCGCGGGAGCGCTGGGGGTCATGTGTTCAGTGAAGGGACTCCCGTCACATAAAGCCAACTCATCTTTGGCATGTCAGAACATGAATGAAATCGATAGTGGAGTGTCGGCGCCCTGGTGGCGCCGCTCGGGCCCGCTCAGACCCACTGCACGAGTTGCCATACGAGACCGTTGGGATCGGCGAACTGGCAGAACCGCTCCCCCCACGGCTCGGTCTCGGGCGCGGTGACCACTGTCGCGCCGGCGGCGGCGATGCGGGCGTATTCGTCGTCGAGAGCATCGACGACGAAGGCGATCAGCATGCCCTGGCCGGCCGGACCGGCGATCGAGGCGGGCTTGAAGGTGCCGAGTCCGGTGCGCAGGAATACGA
>JADGMW010000097.1_pt2 | contig 12909 bp, 5 predicted proteins | sample 8641801 | NCBI WGS metagenome assembly JADGMW01 (sample SAMN16272018, study PRJNA661076) | feces metagenome | isolation source: fecal sample from diarrhoea affected cattle A | host: Bos taurus | place: South Africa: Lokaleng Village, Mahikeng | collected 2019-09
CGCCCGCGCCGTCTCCCGCCGGGTGGCCAGCGGCGACGTGGCGAGGCCCAGGTCGTGGGCGACGTCGAGCACCTCGTCCCACCCGCCGGCGACCCGGGCGACCGGGTCGGGGGACGTGCGGCGCCGACGGCGGCGGCGCAGCTTGACCGCGACCACCAGCAAGAACGGCAGTGCCAGCAGCAGCAGCGGCACGGCGACCGCTCCGGCCACGATGGCGACCCGCAGCCACAACGGCCGGGCGTCGGGCGTGGCCTCGGGGTCCTGCGCCTGGGGCTGCTCGGTGTCGTCCTCGGGCGGCGACTCGGGCTCGGGCACCGGCGGCGGGGGCTGCACCACCTGGGGCTCCGGGTCGGACGGCGACGTCGTCGAGTCCTCGTGCGGGGTCTGCGTGCGCGGGGGCGTCGGGTCGAACGCCACCCAGCCATGGCCCTCGAACGCGATCTCGACCCAGGCCTCGACGTCGTCGCCGGTGAACGTGACCTCGTCCGACGGCTCGCCGCCCTCCGCGTCCTCGCTGGACGGCTGGCCGGCGCCGTCCTCCTCGCGGTCCTGCGACGCGACGAAGCCCATCACGACGCGCGAGGGCAGGCCCATCTGGCGGGCCATCAACGCCATCGCGGAGGCGTACTGCTCCCCGTCGCCCACCATCAGGTCGCCGCCCAGCAACGACGTCAGGCGGTCGGCGCCGTGGCCGGACAACGACGGGTAGTCGCCGCCGAGGCCGTGGCTGAAGAAGCCGTCCTCCGCGAGCGCCTTCTGCAGGCTGCGGGCGATCTGCACCGGCGTGCCGGCGTCACGCGCCACCGACGCGGCGGCCACGGCCACCGCGTCCGGCACGGCGGCGGCCGTCGGCGCCACCACGGAGGCGGCGGAGGCGTCGCCGATCACCTCGTCCGACGGCTCGTCGGGGATCACCACGTCGAGCGTGTAGACGAGGCCGGGCCGCAGCCCGCTGGTGAGCACCGCGGAGCCGGTGGCGTCGTTGTAGCGGACGTCGGCGGCAGCGGCGCCGTCCACGTCCAACGCGCGGGCCTGGCCCACCGTCGGCAGCCACACCCCCGACAGGTCGTGGACCTCGACCTCCAGGCGCGCCCGCTCGCCGCGGGCCGTGGTCTCGATGCTCTGCCCGACCCGCCGGTACTCCCCCGACGCGGCCGCGGAGCCGTCGCCCGCGACGTTCCACACGACGCCGTCGAACCGGTCCATGGTGGCCAGGCGCACCCGTGCGCCCGGAGGGAGGCCGCGCACGGTGAACAGCGCGGCATCCTCGTCCTTGACATGCTTGCGGAACGCCGACAGCGGGCTGGGGTAGTCGCTCGGGTCGAACGGCGGCACGAGCTCGTCGCGGAGCACGAACCGGGGCGTGTCCCCCACGACCGCCGGGCCGCCGACCAGGCCGCCGGCGACCGTGAGCGCCACCATCGACGCCACCGCGGCCACCCGGCGCGCGCGCAGCGCGCCGGACCGCCACGCGGCCCAGCCGAGCATGGCCAGGCCGAGCGCCACTCCGCCGGCCACCGGCGCGACCGTGGTCCGGGAGCCCAGCAGCACCGCCAGCGGCAGGGCCGCCACCGGCACGACGGCCGCCACGGCCGCGATGGCGGGACGCGCGCGCAGCGTCAGGGCGACCGCGGTCGCGGATCCGGCCAGGGCCAGCAGGAACGGCACGACGAGGAAGTTGGAGGCGGCGCCGAGCGGTGGCTGCAGCGTCAGCATCTGCTTCCACGAGGTCGCGGCGCCCGCCACGAGCGACGGGACGGTGTCGAGGGTGGGCAGGACCCCGGCGACCGTCGTCGAGGGGGCCGCGAACGCCCCGCCGCAGACCAGGTACGCGAGGACGAGCCCGGCCACGACGGTGACCGCCGACCAGCGGCGCAGCGCGCCGAGCACGGCCACGCCGGAGCCGAGCACCAGGCCGCCGGCGATGGCGAGGGCGGCGGCCGACGCGCCGTACACCGGGACCACGGGGATGAGGGCGGCCGCGAGGGCCGCGACGAGCACGACCACGTCGACCACGGCCCGCCAGCCGGTGCGGGGAGCCACGGCGCTCATCCGAGCGCCCTGCGCAGCACCCGGGGCAGGTCGTCGAGCCTGCCCAGCACGCCGAGGGTCAGCGATCCCTGGGTGCGCACCTCGACGTCGGCGCCCAGCGCGCAGGTCAGCACCACCGTGCGGGTGCCCACGGGGACGTGACGCACCCCGGCGCGCAGCTGGCCGACCGTCGGTGTCGAGCCGGCGACCAGCAGGGCCACCGACGCCTCCGGGGCGTCGCGTGCGATCCGCCGGCCGAGGTCGCCCGCGCCGGCGGTGCCGAGCGCGAGGCCCAGCGCCGCGCAGTCGTCGAGGAGCCGTGGCGGGGTCTCCACGCGCAACCGCCCGGGCCCTGCGAGGACGGCGAGGTCGCGCTCCTCGCGCAGCACCTGGACGCCGAGGGACGCCGCCGTCGAGACGGCCAGCTCGAACTCGTCCGCGTCGGCGTAGTCCCGGGGGTCGGTGGACAGCGCCACGACGGTCTGCGTGCGCCGCGTGTCCTCGAACTGCTTGACCATCAGCACCCCGCGGCGCGCGGTGGTGCGCCAGTGGATGTAGCGGCGGTCGTCGCCCGCGACGTAGTCGCGCAGCGCGTGGAACGACAGGTCGGAGTCGGACAGGTCGCGGGTGGACTGCCCCTCGAGGTCGCGCAGCAGCCCGGAGCTGGCGCCCGTGAGCGAGACGATCTGGGGGTGCACGAAGAGCTCGACGGGCTCCGTCCAGCGCAGCCGCCGCCGGGCCAGGCCCAGCGGGTCGCCGCGCACCGAGCGCACCGGCCCCACGACGACGACCGCGCGGCGGGACGTCGGGATGGCGAAGAGGTCCTCGTGCTCCTCGCCGCCGGACAGCGACGGGAGCGGCAGCTCCGCGGCGCCCGTGCCGACGGGGAGCTCGATCCGGGCGGGCAGCGAGCGCCGCCGGGACGCGTTGCGCACGGTGAGGCGGCCGACGGCCCGCTCTCCGACCCGCACCCGCCGGTCGGCCAGGTACAGGTCCACCACGTACCGGTCGCGCCCGACCGTCATCACCAGCGAGACGATGATCGCCACGCCCAGCGCCGCCCCCAGGCCCGCGAGCTCGAGCCAGCCGAGCCGCCGGCCGAGCACGAGGCCGGCCAGGGCGCCGATGACGGCGCCCCAGCCGACGGGGCTGATGCGTGGCAGCACCGTCAGACCGCCCGCAGGGCCGGGGGCTGGGTGTCAGCGACGATCCGGTCGAGCACGTGGGTGGTGGTCACGCCCGCGAACTCGGCCTCGGTGTCCAGCATGAGCCGGTGCGCGAGCACCGGCGTGGCGAGCGACTTCACGTCGTCCGGCACGACGTACGCGCGACCCTCGGAGGCTGCCCAGACCTTCGCGCAGCGGACGAGCGCCAGCCCGCCGCGCACGCTGGCGCCGAGCGAGGTCTGGGCGTCCTCGCGCGTGGCCTCGAGCAGGCGTGCCACGTAGTCCAGGACGGCGGCGTCGATGTGCACCGTCGTGGCGAGCTGGGCCATGTCCCCCACCGCGTGGGTGGTGATCTTCGGCTTCAGCGTCGTGGTGCGGTCCTTCGCCCCCGCGAGGATCTCGACCGCCGCCGCCCGGTCCGGGTAGCCCAGGGACGTCTTGATCAGGAACCGGTCCAGCTGCGCCTCGGGCAGGCGGTAGGTGCCCGCCTGCTCGATGGGGTTCTGCGTGGCGATGACCATGAACGGGCGGCCCACCGGGTGGGTCACCCCGTCCACCGTGATCTGGCCCTCCTCCATGACCTCCAGCAGCGCGGACTGGGTCTTGGGCGAGGCCCGGTTGATCTCGTCGGCCAGCACCACGGAGGCGAAGATGGGGCCGGGGTGGAACTCGAACCGTCCCGAGCCCTGGTCGTAGATCGTCACGCCGGTGACGTCGCTGGGCAGCAGGTCCGGGGTGAACTGGATGCGGTGGTGGGTGCCCTGCACCGTGGCCGCGATGGCCTTGGCCAGCGAGGTCTTGCCCGTGCCCGGCGCGTCCTCGAGCAGCAGGTGGCCCTCGGCGATCATCGCCGTCATGGCCAGGCGCACGGCGTGCTCCTTGCCGAGCAGGGCACGGCCCACGTTGTCCACGAGCGCGCCGAAGGTCTCGGCGAACCACGTCGCTTGCTCAGGTGTCATCGGGATGCTCTCTCTGGGTGGGGCTGGTTCGGCGGAGGTCTCAGGGGGCGCGCCGTGGCACGGCGCGGGCCGCGGACGGCTTATCGGCTCATCCGGCTCATCCGCTCGTGGCCGGGACGGCGATCTCGGCGGAGGTGGACCAGGCGCTGGGCCCGACGGCGTTGACGGCGCGCACGCGGACCGTGACGGCGCCGCCCCCGGGCGCCGTCTCCCGGGCCACGCCCAGCGTGCCGGCGCCCACCGAGCCACGCTTGAGCACCGCCGCGCCGCGGAGGATCTCCCACTCGTACCCGGTGACCGGCCGCCCGTTGTCGGCCGGCGCCGTCCAGGTGAAGTCGAGCACCTCGGCGCCCGGGGCGGAGGCCGTCAGCTGTCCCGGGGCGTCGGGGGCCGCGGCCCGGCCCGGCTGGCCCGTCTGACGGACCGGCTCAGACCAGCCGACGGCGTTCCCGACCCGGTAGTCGACGGTGACGTCCCCGCCAGCCTGCCCGTGCACCGCCGGGGGCGTGCCGTTGACCCAGTCCCGATCGTCGCCCAGCTGGCGGCTGCTGTTGACCCGGTACTGCCGCCGGTCGATCGGCGATCCGCCGTCGGCGCCGTCGGCCACCGCGATGGAGACCTGGTCGACTGCTCCCGCCGCGACGGAGAGCCTCGGCTGCTGGGGCACGGTCCTCACGGTGACGGCCGGGAAGGCCACCCACTCGCTGGCCAGGTCGCGCGTGTTGACCGCGCGGATCCGGGCGGTCACGGTCGTGCCGCCCGGGGCGGGGATGGAGAGGGTCCGGGAGGTCGTCGTGCCGTGGCCCTCGATCTCGTAGTGCGTGATCGACATGCCTCGGCCTCCGGCGTCGGCGGGCGCCGCCCATGCCAGCACCACGGCGCCGGCGCCGAACGGGGCGCCCGACGTCGTCGCCGACAGGCCCTTCGGGGTGTCCGGCGCGCTGTACGTGGTGCCCGTGACAACGCTCCAGGCGGACTCCCCCACCCGGTTGACCGCGCGGACCCGGATCTCATAGGTCTTGCCGCGCTCGGCCTCGGCGATCACGTAGTGGTTCGACGTCCCGTTGGGCACGACCGGGCCCCCGTCCACGGAGACCTGGTACCCGGTGATCGGCGCGCCGTTGTCCGCCGGGGGGTCCCAGTCCACGTCGATGCGGCCGGTGGTGCCGAACCACCCGGTGACCGTGCCGGCGGCCCGCAGCACGGGCGCCTCCGGGGCCTTCGCCGGGGTGGCCGGCGCCGACGGCGCGCTCCAGGCGCTGGGCTCGGGGAGCCTGTTGTAGGCGCGCACCTGCACGGTGTAGGCGGTGCCGTTCCGCAACCCGCTGAACGTGGCGCCCAGCGACGAGGTGCTCTGGGTGGCGCTGCCGCTGCCGGGCGCCGGCGAGATCATCACGTCGTACCGGGAGACCGGCGAGCCGGGGCTCGTCGGCGCGGTCCACGACACGCTGACCTGGCCGTCGCCCGAGACGAGCGTCGGCGGCTCGGGCCTGTCCGGCACGGCGTCGGGCCGCGCGGTCGCCGACGCCGGGCTCGGGTCGGACCAGTCCACCGCGTTCAGCGCGGCGACCGTGAAGGTGTACTCGACGTCGTTGGTGAGGTTGTCGATCGTGCACGTGGTGCTGGCGCACTGCCGCGACCCGGCGCCGGCGCCTGGGGTGGGCGTCACCCGGTAGCCGGTGATCCGCTCGCCGCGGTCGTCCGGGGCGTCCCAGCTGAGCACGACGGTGCGGTCACGGACCTCGACGACGCGCGGGGCCTTGGGGGTGGCCGGCTTGCCGCGCACGACCACGGTGATGCGGCCCTCGACCTGCCGGTCCGGGTCGCCGGTGGCGTCGCGGACGCCGAACCGGACGACCATCTCCCCGACGAAGTCGGTTCCCGGCCGCACCACGACGTTGGCGCCGGACAGCGAGGCCGTGCCGGAGCCGGGCGTCTCCACCACCGCCTCGACGATGGTCAGCGGGCTGTCCGGGAACGGGTTGCGCGCCCCCGCGAGGGCGTCGACGGTGATGTCGCGCCCCTGCACCCCGTCCGTGATGCGGCGGTCGACGACGCGGGGCATGGCCCGGGTGCTCGCGGTCGTGCGCAGGTCCACCGAGACCTCCATCGACCCCGCCCGCCCGTAGCCGAGCGTCAGGTCGATCGAGCCGATGGTGCCCTTGGCGGTGGTGCGGCCCGCGGCCACGCGCAGCACCGAGCCGTCCAACGTGGCGGTGAACCCGGAGGGGACGGCGGAGCGCAACTGGTACGAGTACAGGTCCGCGCTGCCGGTGGCGCCCTCGGGCCCGGTGGTGAGCGTCCGCAGGTCCACCGCGACCGGGTCCTCGCCCGGCGCCACGGCGATCGTCGGCGCGACGAACTTCGGCGGGTGGTCGTCCACCGCGTACACCGTGATCGACAGCGTGATGACGGAGGTGCGGCCGGTGGTGTCCGAGACGCTCGTCCGGTCCGTCACGGGCACCGTGATGGACGCCGGCCCGGCGTACCCGGAGGCCGAGGTGAACACCAGCGTCGTGGCGTCCCGCACCAGGTGGGACCCGTCGGACTTGGTGGCCTGCACCGCGGACGGGTCGACGATCGTCGCGACGCGACCCGGCGCCACCTGCACCTGCTCGTCGAGCGGGATCACGATCTCCTCGCCGGACGCCACCCGCAGCTCGGGCGCCTTGGGGCGGGGCGTCGGCGGGAAGAACCCCAGCGCCGGCACGGTGATGAACGCGTACGTCCGGGCGGTGCTGCGGGCCGTCGAGTTGGCCAGCAGGTACGGCACCGTCTGGGCGTGCTCCCCGAGCATGATGACGACGCTGCCGGTGGGGGTCACCGACGCGACGCCCGCCGCCGAGTCGGGCACCGACACCTCGAGGTCGCTCAGCGGCCCGCTCGGGTTCTGCGCCACCGCGAGCACGTCGACCTCGACGCTCTCCCGGCCGAGGGTGTCGATCGCCGGCACCACGACGTCACGGGCCACCGGGGGCAGCACGGGAGCGTCCTCGAGCACGTTGACCGTGAGCACCGCGGAGTCCCGCCCGCCGCGGCCGTTGGTCACGGTGTACGCGATCTGCAGGACGCCGGGGCTCGGCGGCGCCTGGACGATGATCCGCCGGCCCTCGACCTTGGCGTCGATGCCCTCGGCCATGTCGAGCTGCTCGGCGAGGGCGAGCTCGCCACCGCTGGCGTCGATGTCGTTGGCCAGCACGCGCACCTCGACCCGCTGGCCGGGCCGCACGGTCACGTCGTCGTTGCGGGCCACGATCTGGGCGCTCTCCGCGGGCCGCGGGCTGATGCCGACCCGGATGGTCGCGACGGCCCGTTGCCCGGTCCAGTCCTCGACCGCGTAGGTGAACGAGTCGGTGCCCGTCTCGTTGGGCAGCGCCTCGTACTCGAGCCAGTCGGCGCCCGAGTCGATGACCCGTCCCTTGGTGGGCGCCACGGCCACGCCGAGCAGCGTCACGCCGTCGCCGTCGTCGTCGATGCCCACCAGGGGCACCGCGATGCGGATGGCCTCGCCCTCGAAGACCCGGGCCGTGAGGTCGCGCGGGCGGGGCGGGGCCTTGCTGGTGGCGTCCGACGCGTGCACCCGCACCGTGAGGGTCGCCGCGGTCTCGTTGCCGGTCTCGTCGCGGACGACGAAGGTCGCGTGGGCGGTGAGCGGGCTCGCGGGGGCCTGGTAGCGGAGCACGTCCCCCGAGACGAAGAGCAGGCCCTCGCCCTCCCCGAGCGGCTCGGCGAGGTCTGGCACGACCGAGAGCGCGTCGCCGTCAGGGTCGTAGGCGTGGTCGAGCACCCGCACCGTCACGACTCCCCCGGTGCGCACGCTCACCTCGAGGTTCTCCACGACGGGCGGTTGCGCCACCGCGGACGCGGGCACCGGGTGGACGGCGATCTCCCCGACCGCCGACACCGCGCCGTTGGACACCGTGTACGTGAGGGACACGGGGGCGGTGAGGGTGCGCGTCGCGGAGATCCGGACGAGCTCGTGGTTGAGGACGGCGACCCGCAGCCCGGAGTCCTCGGGCGTGTCCACGGACTGCAGCACCAGCACCCCGCCGGCCGGGTCGGAGTCGTTCGCCAGCGGCGCCACGGTCACCTCGCGGCCGGGGGCGAGGTACACCCGGTCCCGCACCGCCACGGGCGGCTCGACCTGCGACGGCCACTCGAGCACGTCCACCCGGGCCAGGCCCGTGGCCTGCTGCGGGGCCGCCACCACCACGAAGCTCACGTAGTACGTGCCGGGGCGTGGGGCGCTGAACGTGAACGTGCCGGCGGCGAGGTCGGTGGTGATCTTGGCGCCGGGCAGGTCGTCGACCCCCGCGAGGCGCACCGGCTCCTTGCCGCTGGTGCGCACGGCGTCGAGCGGCTGCAGCCGCACCGGCTGGTCGACGTAGGTGACCGCGTGCACCGGGTCGATCTGGGGCGCCAGCGAGCCCGCGGCGCGGATGTCCACGACGAGCGTGCCCTCGACGGTCTCCTGGCCGTCCGAGACCAGCAGCCGGACCTCGGTGCGGCCCAGCGTCCCGCCGTCCGCCTGATAGGTGACGATCCCGTCCTGCCGGAAGCGCACCGTGCCCGACGTCGCCGTCGCGTCGACCAGCGTGAGGTCGTCGCCGTCCGGGTCGGTGAAGTCGGCCAGGGTGTTGTACTGCGCGTGCGCGTCCTGCTCGACGCTCAGTGAGCCGATCCGGCTCTGCACCGGCGCGTCGTTGAGGCCCGGGTCGCGGGCCGTGAGCTGCACGTCGGCCGTCGACGGGGCGCCGGTGCCCCGCCCGTCCGAGATCGTGTACGTGAAGACGACGGTCCCCGCGGCGTCGGGGTTGACGCGGACCTGCAGCGCCCGCCCCCCGTAGATCGCCTGCAGCGTGCCGAACTCCTCGGGCAGGGGGTCGAACTCGCTCACCGCGAGGATCCCGCAGTCCGAGGAGGAGTCGTTGTCGATGACCGGCAGGATCATCGTCCGTCCCGGGCGCACCCCGAAGACGTCGTCCTGGGCCTGCGGGGCGGACGACTCGGCGCCGCACTCCGCGAGGAGGTCCTGGGTGGTCGCGGCGCCCTCGGCCTCCTCCTGGCTCTCCTCGGGCTCGTCCTCCGGGACGATGTCCTGCCAGTTCGGCTCGCGGAGCGCGACATCCTCCATCGGCATCCACAGCCGGCCGCGCAGGGTGTCGTTCAGCACCACGACGCCGCGGTTGACCCGGAACGTCAGCTGGTCGCTGGTGGTCATGCCCTCGAGGTCCAACACCTCGGACTTGCCCTCGCCGCACCGCCGCAGGTACGAGCCGGAGCCCGAGGCCCATGCCCCGTGCGCACAGCCGTCGAGCCGCACCGGCGCGGCAGGCACGCCCTGGCCCGTGGTGGCGTGGCGTGCCACGTCGCCACCGCCGAGCGGCGCCTCGAGCAGGGCGTCGCGCGTCGCCACCAACACCGTGTCGTGGGCCGGGCCGGGCTGCTGCAGGACCACGTCGCGCCCGCCCTCGAGCCCCACCGCCGCCCGGCGGGTGCGCACGGTGTCGCCGCTGAGCCCCACCGGCTCGTCGCCCACCGCGGTGAGCTGCTCGACCGGGGCTCCGAGCGTGCCCGCGGGCTCGGCCCGCGGCTGCCCGTCGACCAGCGCGACCCGCGTGACGTCGCCGGTCTCGGCGGCCACGCCGTAGGCCACCCCCGCGTCGGTGACCACCACGCGCCCGCCCGCGCCGAGCACCATGTCCGGGGTGTCCGCCGCGGGGGCGAGCCCGCCGAGCTGCGCGACGGGACGCACCCACGCGTCGCCCTCCGGATCGACCAGCGCGACCGTCCCGCCGCCCATCGACACCTCGGAGCCCGAGGGCACGGCGACCTGGGCCGCGAGCGTGACCGTGGCCGGGTCGACCAGGGACACCGTGACCGGCTCGACCAGCAGCACGTCCGCGCCGTCCTGCAGCACGTCGAAACGGCTGCCGGTCGTCACCAGTCCCGCGTTGAGCTCCTCGACCTGCGCGTTCAGGCGTCCGAGCCGCAACGACTCGGTGGCGGTCAGCCACACGCCGGCGTCGTTGAGGTCGACCCGGGCCAGCGGGAAGCCGGGGTTCACCAGGGCCAGCACCAGGAGCACGGCGGGGGCCGTGACGACGGCGGCCGCCTGGGCGACGCGACGGCGGGCTGCGAGCAGTCTCATGACGCGCAGGCCTCCGCGGGCGACGCCGAGGACGCGCGGTTCGCCCGGACGATCGACACCTCGACGCACACGGTCTCATCGGCCGAGGCGGGGACGGACACGCGGCGCTCCCCGACGAGCTCGAGCTCGCCGCCGCCGGTCGCGGTCCGCACACCCCACAGGTACTGGTCGCCCTCGGCCGGGTCGGGGTTCGTCCAGGTGAACTCGACGCCGCCGGCGGTCCGGCGGCCCACGAGGTCGGCGGGCGCGGGCACCACCGAGGACACCCCGCCGATAGTCGGGCGGGCGAGCCCGCTCACTGTCGGCATGGGGGCGGGCGGGGCGTCGGCCCCGCCCCCGAGGGTCAGCGCGGCCACCCCGGCGAGCGCCGCCACGACCAGAACGCCCGAGACGGAGCTGACCGCCACGCGCCTGCGGCGGCGGGCGCCAGGCCGCTCTCGGCCGGACGGGCCAGCCGCGGGCGCCACGCCGTCGCCGGCGCGCGCTGCGCCCCCACCGCCGGGAGCCGGGGACGTCGCTCCGGGGAGCCCGGCCGTCTGCGGGAGGCCCAGTCGCCCCTGGGAGGGCCCGTCGAGCTCGGGCAGGGGCGCGCCCGCATGGGTGCGCGAGGACATCTCCGCCGGGAGCCCGGACGCGTCGATACTGATGACAGGGCGGAGCCGGGTCGCGTCGTCGCCCGCCGGCGCGGACTGCGCCGACGTCAGGTGGGCAGGGCCCAGGGGCGCCAGGCGCGCGTCGTCGGGCAGGTCGAGCGGCGTCACCGCGAAGCCGAGCGACGCCTCGACCTGCTGCAACGCCCGCGCGAAGGCGGCCGCGCTGGCGAACCGCTGGTTCGGGTCCTTGGCCATCGCCCGGGCCAGCACCGCCTGCAGCGACGCGGGGACGTCCTCGCGGCCCGTCGGCTGCAGCGGGCTGCGCTCGATCCGGGCGACGACGTCGGCGGCCCCGTTAGGGCTGCCGGGCACCTCGAAGGGGGTCCGGCCGGCCAGCAGGGAGTACACCGTCGCCGACAACGAGTACACGTCGGAGCGGGCGTCGCCGTGGGGCTGCTGGGCGAGCAGCTCGGGCGGCGACCACGGGATCGACATGCCGAGGGCTGCCCCCGCGCCGGCGCCCGTGGTGGCGGCGATCCCGAAGTCGGTGAGCGCGGGCCAGCCGAAGTCCGTGGTCAGGACGTTGGCGGGCTTGATGTCGCGGTGCAGGATGCCCGCGCGGTGCGCCGTCTCCACGGCGGAGCCCAGCCGCACGCCGATGCGCAGGGCCTCCGGCACGGAGATCCGCTCACGCCGGTAGCGCTCGGCGAGAGCCGGCCCGGAGCAGTACTCCATGACCAGGTACGGGCGGCCGTCGGGGGCGATGTCGGCGTGGTGGATCGTGACGATGGACGGGTGGTGGGACAGCTGCGCCATGAGGTTGGCCTCGGTGCGGAAACCCGAGCGCAGGTCGTCGTCGAGCGAGCCGGCCAGCAGCACCTTGACCGCCACCGAGCGGCGCGGCAGGTCCTGCTCGTAGAGGAAGACGTCGGCGAACCCGCCGAGCCCCAGCACCCGGACGTACCGGTGGCCCGCGATCTGCGGCGGCGTCGACGCCTCGCGGCGTGCGGTCACGTACCCCGCTCCACCGTGAACGTGACACCGTCCCCGAGGTCGACGAGCTCACCGGGGCGCACGACCGTCGGCTCCCCCGGGTGCAGGCGGCGCGCGCGCTCGCCATCACGGGACACGAGCACGCCGTTCGTGGACTGCAGGTCCGTGACCAGCACGTCCTCGCCCTCGGCGCGCACCTCGGCGTGCGTGCGCGAGATGTCCTGCAGGGGCGAGGGGACGCTCACCAGACGGGGTATCTCGCTGTTGGTGACCCGCAGCACCTGCGGGGCGCGCCCGAGCAGGACGGAGCGGTCGAGCGGGACGACGGCGCCCGTGGACAACACCAGGCGGGACACCGCGGGGGGCGCCGGAGCCACCACCCGGAACGGGCCGGGCACCTCGTCGCCCGCCCACGAGGGGAGCTGGTCGCGGATCGCCACGAGGTCGCTGCTGAGGATGGTCAACCCGTCATGGTCGTCCGGCAGGACCTCGCCGGACGCGACGGCTCCCTGCTGGGCGTGCAGCACGGCCTCGGCCTCGGCCACGACCGAGTCCTGGCCGGGTATCGGCAGGTGGGCGTCCGCGGCTGGCTCCGTCACGCGGTAGGCGTCGGAGACCGGGGCCTGCGGCGCGCCGCCGAGCTGCTCGAGCGGGCCGTCCAGGGCGGACGGGGCGGCAGGGGCGTCGAAGGCGACGGTCGGGGTGGGCTCCTCGGCAGGCGGCAGCAGCCAGGCGGGCGCGCCCTCGATCAGCCCTCCGGCGTCCGCGACGGGGTCGGCCGCCCGATGGCTGCCGCCCTCGAGCTCCGAGGTCCACACCGCGGCCTCGCTGGCGAGCGTGGGCTCCACCGGCGTCGGCTCGTCCGACGCGGCGGGCTCCGGAGCAGGCGCGGGCTGGGGCTCGGGTGCGGGAGCGGGAGCGGGCTCGGGCGCCTGCACGACAGCGGGCAGGGGCCCCACCTCGGGCAGCGGTTCGACGCCCAGCGCGTCGACGGGCGCCGCCGCGACGGGCGACGC
>JADGMW010000623.1_pt1 | contig 12905 bp, 12 predicted proteins | sample 8641801 | NCBI WGS metagenome assembly JADGMW01 (sample SAMN16272018, study PRJNA661076) | feces metagenome | isolation source: fecal sample from diarrhoea affected cattle A | host: Bos taurus | place: South Africa: Lokaleng Village, Mahikeng | collected 2019-09
CATGGGGTCAGCGTGCCCCCAACCGGCGTCGAGATGCACGTACTGGCTGCTGAGAACCCCGATTTCCAGCCAGTACGTGTCACTCGACGCCGGGGGCGGCCCACTCCTGGGTGATCTCCGCGCGCCGGTCGTCGACCACCACCCGGGCCAGGGCGCCGTTGACCACCGGCAGGTTCGGGGCCACGTGGCCGATGTCCACGCCGAGCACCACCGGGATCTCCAGCGGTCCGAGCGCGCCCAGGACCGCCTCGCGCTGGGTCAGTCCCGGCGAGTCCGGCGCGGCGCTGCGCCCGACCAGCACCGCGGTCGCCTCGTCGAACCAGCCGGCCAGCCGCATCCCGGTCAGCTCGCGGGCGACGTCGAAGGCGCCGTGCTCGCAGACCTCCACGTAGACCAGCAGCCCGTCCTCGGCCAGGGACTCCCCCAGCGCCGGCACGTCGCCGTACGGCGTGCCGACCAACGGCGCGATCGTCTCCACGCAGCCGCCGATCAGCCGCCCGGTCACGTCCAGACCGCCGCCGCCGACCACCTCCCAGCGGCCCTCGCCAGCGAGCTCACGCGAGGCGATCGTGGGGTCACCCTCCCAGTCGTCCCAGGCGCCGACGTGGTGGCGGCCCGGGGAGCGCTGCGTCACCGGTCCGGTGGCCTCCAGCACGTCGACCCAGTGCCACAGCCCCTCCGGCGCGGCGTACGGCGTCTCCAGCAGGTTGGCGCCGTGCAGCGAGGCCCAGCCGAGCCGGGTGGCCAGCGGCAGCATCACCGTGGTCACGTCGCTGTAGCCGACCAACCAGGTCGGGTCCGCGTCCGCCAGCGCCGCCCAGTCCAGGTGCTCGAGCACGTCGATCGCCAGCTCGCCGCCCCACGGCGGCACCACCGCGGCCACCTCGGGGTCGAGCAGCAGCGCGGTCAGCTCGGCGGCGCGCCGCGGCGCCGGGGCGGGCACGCCACCGTCCTCGGCTACCAGGCACTCCCCCGTCCGCACCTGGTAGCCGCGGGCCCGCAGCGCCTCGCAGGCCACCTCGTAGCGCGGCAGGTAGGACGGGCGCAGGCCCGAGGAGGGCGCGGTGACGGCGATCGTGTCGCCCGGACGGAGCGGGGAGGGGAAGCGCACCGGCTCACCCTGACAGGCCGGCGAGCACGTCCGCCACCGCGCACAGCCCGCGCTCCACCTCGGCGTGGCTCGTGGACAGCGGCGAGAGGCCGAGCCGCAGCCCGTGCGGCGCCCGGAAGTCGGGCAGCACGTCGCGCGTCCACAGCGCCGCGGCCACCTCCCGCATCCGCGGGTGGTCGAGGGTCACATGTCCCCCGCGCCGCGCCGGGTCGCGCGGCGAGGCGACCTCCACCCCGAGTGGTGCGAGCAGGGCGTCGGCGCGGGTCACGGCGTACGACGTGAGGCCGACCGACTTCTCCCGGACCGCCGCCACCCCGACCTCGGCGAGCAGCTCGAGCATGTCGGCCAGGGCGAGCATCCCGAGCACCGGCGGGGTGCCGGACAGCATCCGGCGCACGCCGGGAGCGGGAGCGAACTGCGGCCCCATCGCGAACGGGTCGGCGGCCCCCATCCAGCCGCGAACAGGCTGGGCGAGGTCGTCGTGGTGGCGGGCGGCGACGTAGACGAACGCCGGCGAGCCGGGGCCGGCGTTGAGGTACTTGTAGGTGCAGCCGACCGCCAGGTCGACCTGCCAGGCGTCGACCTCGACCGGCACCGCGCCGGCGGAGTGACACAGGTCCCACAGCACCAGGGCGCCCGCGTCGTGCGCCAACGCGGTCAGCGTCTCGACGTCGGCCAGCCAGGCGGAGCGATACGCGACGTGGCTGAGCAGCACCAGCGCGGTGCGCGGCCCGACGGCGTCCGCGACCTGCTCGGCGGTGACCCCGGCGCGCGGCTCGGTGCGGATCCAGCGCAGCCGCAGCCCGCACTCCGCGGCGACCCCCTCGGCGACGTACCTATCGGTGGGGAAGTTGTCGGTGTCGACGACGATCTCGGTGCGCCCGGGGCGTAGCGCGACCGCGGCCCGGATCGCCTTGTAGAGCAGCACCGTGGTGGAGTCGGCCACCACGCTCTGGCCCGCCGCGGCGCCCAGGCAGACCCGGCCCAGGTCGTCACCGAGCCGCTCGGGCAGCTCCAGCCAGCCCTCGTCCCAGCCGCGGATCAGCCGCGCGCCCCACCCCTCGGCCACGAACTGCGCCAGCCGCGGCCCGGTCACCGCCAGCGGGCGGCCCAGCGAGTTGCCGTCGAGGTAGACCAGCGGGCTCTCGGCGCCCACGAAGCGGGCGCGGTACGACGCCAGCGGATCCACGGCGTCCAGGGCTCCGGCGTCGGCGTGCTGGGGGGCCGGGGTGGCGTGGGTCACGCGACCATTCTGGGCCCGAACCGGCGACCCAGCGGCCCGACCGGCCGGAGCAGGTAGCCCAGCACCAGCCCGATCCCCACCCCGATCAGCGTCTCCAGGCCGCGGTCCACCAGCAGGGTCGCGGTCGAGACCGGGGAGACCGCCGAGATCATCAGCAGCGCCAACGGCGTCACGCAGGTCAGGGCGAGCGCGTAGTTGCGCCCGATCAGGAGCTCGGCGCCGACCTGGAAGACGGTGATCAGCACGACCAGCGCCAACCCGCGCGGCTCCAGGGCGAGCATCGCGGCGGCCACCGCCAGGCCGAGGAAGGTACCGACCACCCGGTGCAGGCCGCGGACCAGCTGGGCGCGGAAGTCGCGGGCCGCGAACGGCACCACCGCGGAGACCATCGCCCAGTACGGATGCCCGATCCCGACCCCGGTCGCGATCGTGCCGGCGAGCAGCACCGCCAGCACCGGGTGGAGGACGTGCCAGCGCCGGTGCCGGTAGCGGCCCGGGCTCGGCGGCGCCGGCGGCGTCCGGCGGCCCGGCTCGCGGCGCAGCACCGCCCCGGCCGCGCCGATGACCACCGCGAAGCCGGCGCTGAGGCCGGCGACGCAGCACGCGACCACGAGGTCCGCGGCCGTGCTGGGCAGCGAGGCGCAGGCGGTGAACGCGAAGACCGGGAAGAGCGCGCCGGGCGGGTGCCACCGCTCGGCCTCGGCGACCAGGCTCACCGCGCCCGCCAGCAGCGCCGCGAGCGGGACGGCGAGCCAGGCGCGGTGCTCGCCGGTGCCGACCAGGACGCCGGCCGTGGTCACCACGGTGAGCAGCAACCCGACCTCGGCCTGCATCCGCAGCCGACGGCGCGGGCCGTCCAGCCGGCCGTAGAGCGCGGTCATCGCCCCGAACCCGGCGTAGATCGACCAGCTCGTCTCGCCGAGGGCCCACAGCGCCAGCAGCGGGACGAGGACCGACAGCCCGGCCCGCACCGCGACCCGGTGTGCCCCGGCGTGCGGCCGGACGACGACCAGGTCCGCGCGTAGCGCTCGGGCCAGGTCCCGGCCGCGGGTCACTGGAAGCTCACGAACCGCACCCTCGGCCGGATCCGGTGCACCTGGGCCGGGGTCATCCGGCGTACGTCCTCGTCGTAGAAGAGCTTGAAGCCCATCGCGAACCGTCCCGGCCGGGCCACCGCGCGGTAGGTCGCCAGCTTCTCCCCCGGGGTGCCGAAGCCGTCGACGTGCTGGACCAGCGCCAGGCCCGGGCGAGCCCGCACCCGATCGATGCCGAGGACCATGTCGCGGCGGAACTGGTGGACGACGAAGAGCTTCTCCGGCAGGTCGCGGCGGCGCACCAGCGTCGAGAGCCACGCCGAGACCCGGTTGATCTCGCCGGCGCTCACATGGCCGATCACCTGGCCCGGCGCGCGCCCGGGCGGCATCCGCCACTCCGGGTCCAGGGCCAGACCGACGTACGGGTCGCGCAGCGCCCAGGCCCAGCGCCGGGCGACGGTGAGGAAGTCGGCGCGGCCGGGCTGGAGGTCGAGCAGCAGCAGCGCGCCGTGCCGGTGCGCGGCCCGGATGTAGCGCCGCACCTGCGCGCGGGCGATGTCGTGGTGGTGGTCGCCGTCCGCGCCGGGTGCCCGGTCGGCGATCGAGACGATCAGCTCGTAGACCGGCTGCACCGGCCGACCGGGACGCCGGAACGCCGCCGCGGTACGACGCAGCCGCCGGTGCGCGACGTCCGGCCGGTCCTCCCCGAGCACCCCGAGCGCGCCGGTGCCGGCGGTGCCGTAGTAGGCGACCAGGAACCGGCCGCCCGCGAAGACCCGGCGTCCGCCGTGCGGCAGGGTGAGCCGGCGTGCGCTCACGCCGGCGGTGCCGCGGCTGACCGGGTCGGGTGCCGCGGGGGTCGCGGCCGGGGTCTGCGGCGCTGCCGGGGCTTCGTCGGTCGGCGCGGCCTGCGGCTGGCCCGTGCTCGGGGTGGGCGCGGGCCGACCCTGGCCGGTGTGCTCGGTGCGTCCGACGTCCCAGGCGACCACCAGCAGGGCCACGAGCAGCAGTCCGACCAGGAACAGCGCGGGGCCGCGCTGCTCGGCCGGTCCGCTCACGCGGGGTCCGGGTCGTCGTCGAAGGCGGGCAGCCCGTCGATGCTGGTGCGGTTCTTCTTGCGCCGGTAGGCGACCACCCCGGCCGGGCCGCGGCGCTCCATGTTGGGGGTGAGCAGGTCCCGCTCGTCGTCCAGGCTCATCAGCGGCAACGCGTACCCGCAGGAGTCGCTGACCCGCTCGAGGTCGACCACGATCACCGCCCGCGCCGCCGGGTTCGGCTCGAACCGCGCGACCCAGGCGTCGAACTCGGCGTCGTAGCGGCTCACCACCCGGCCCCGGCCGTGCAGCCGGACGACGTTCGGCTTGGTGTCGAACGAGCAGAACATCAGCGTGATCCGGCCGTTCTGGCGCACGTGGGCGATCGTCTCCGCGCCGCTCGCGGTCAGGTCCAGGTACGCGACGGTGTGCGCGTCGACGACCGTGAACGTCCCGGCCAGGCCCTTGGGCGAGACGTTGACGTGCCCGCCGTCGCCGGACGGCGCGGTGGCCACGAAGAAGACCGGCTGGGCCTCGACGAACGCCCGCAGGCGCCCGTCGAGGCCGTCGTGGACCTTGCCCATCGCGCTCCCGGGGTCAGCTGGTGACCGCGCCGAGCGCGGCCGAGCGGACCATCTTGGCGTACTTGCCGAGCACCCCGTGGGTGAACTTCGGCGGCTCCGGCTCCCAGCCCTGCCGGCGGCGCTCGAGCTCCTCGGCGTCCACGTGCAGCTCCAGGGTGCGGTTCGGGATGTCGAGGGTGATCCGGTCGCCGTCCTGGACGAACGCGATCGGGCCGCCGTGGGAGGCCTCCGGCGCGACGTGGCCGATGCACGGGCCGGTGGTGCCGCCGGAGAAGCGGCCATCGGTGATGAGCAGGGTGTCCTTGCCCAGGCCGGCGCCCTTGATCGCACCGGTGATGGCGAGCATCTCGCGCATCCCCGGGCCACCGGCGGGGCCCTCGTAGCGGATGATCACCGCGTCGCCCTTGACGATGCGGCCCTCGGCCAGCGCGTCCAGTGCCGCCCGCTCGCGGTCGAAGACCCGCGCGGTGGCGGTGACCACCTCGGTGTCGAAGCCGGCCGACTTGATGACCGCGCCCTCGGGGGCCAGCGTGCCGGAGAGGATCGTCAGGCCGCCGGTGCGGTGGATCGGCTCGGAGACCGGGTAGATGACCTTCCCGTCCACGCTCTTCGGGGCCAGGTCCTCGAGGTTCTCGGCCAGCGTCTTGCCGGTGACGGTGAGGCAGTCGCCGTTCATCAGGCCGGCGTCCAGCAGGGCCTTCATCACCACCGGGATGCCGCCGATCTTGTCGACGTCGGTCATCACGTACTTGCCGAACGGCTTCATGTCGGCCAGGTGCGGGACCTTGTCGCCGATCCGGTTGAAGTCGGCCAGCTCGAGGTCGACGTCGGCTTCGTGCGCGATGGCGAGCAGGTGCAGCACCGCGTTGGTCGAGCCGCCGAGTGCCATGGTGATCGCGATCGCGTTCTCGAACGCCTCGCGGGTCATGATCTGGCGGGCGGTGATGCCGTGCCTGAGCAGGTTGACCACGGCCTCGCCGGAGCGGTGGGCGAACCCGTCGCGGCGGCGGTCGACCGCCGGCGGGGCGGCGGAACCGGGCAGGCTCATGCCGAGCGCCTCACCGATCGAGGCCATCGTGTTGGCGGTGTACATGCCGCCGCAGGCGCCCTCGCCGGGGCAGATCGCCTTCTCGACCCGGGTGACCTCCTCGCGGGAGATCTTGCCGGCCAGGCAGGCGCCGACGGCCTCGAAGGCGTCGATGATGGTGACGTCCTTGCCGTCGACCTGCCCGGGCATCGTGGACCCGGCGTACAGGAAGACGCTGGAGAGGTCGAGGCGGGCGGCGGCCATCAGCATCCCGGGCAGCGACTTGTCACAGCCGGCCAGCAGCACCGAGCCGTCCAGGCGCTCCGCGCTCATCACCACCTCGACGGAGTCGGCGATGACCTCGCGCGAGACCAGCGAGTAGTGCATCCCGTCATGGCCCATCGAGATGCCGTCGGAGACCGAGATGGTGCCGAACTCCAGCGGGAAGCCGCCGGCCGCGTGCACGCCGTTCTTGACCGCCTTGGCCAGCCGGTCCAGCGACAGGTTGCAGGGGGTGATCTCGTTCCAGCTGGACGCGACCCCGATCTGCGGCTTGGCGAAGTCGTCGTCCCCCATGCCTACCGCCCGCAGCATCCCTCGCGCCGCGGCCCTCTCCAGGCCATCGGTGACGTCTCGGGAACGGGGCTTGATGTCGGGCTCGGTCATGTGCTCAGGGTAGTCGGGGGCTTGCGGGGGTCGGGCGGGGTCTCATGTGTTCCGGGTTGGATGAATACCCGGTTAACCGGGGAAGCCTGACGTTCTTGGGTGTTGCAACACTCAAGAACGTCAGGCACACCCGGTTAACCGGGTGTTCCGACAGCCCCGCTCACACCGCCGCAGCCCGCACACACGTCACGTCGGGCAGGTTCTCCAGCACCGTGCGCCAGGTCTCCGCGCCGTCCGTCGAGACCCAGACCGCGCCGTTGCGGGAGCCGAGATAGAGGCCGGACGCCGGGTGCGCGTCGGTGCACATCGCGTCGCGGAGCACCCCCACCCAGAGCCGGTCCGGCAGCCCGGCGCCCAGGCCCTCCCAGGTCTCGCCGGCGTCGAGGGAGCGCCACACCAGCGGCCGGCCGTCGACCGGGTAGCGGCCCCAGCCCTGGCCGAGCGGGAAGAGGTAGACGGTCGCCGGGTCGTGCGGGTGGACGACGACCGGGAAGCCGAAGTCGCTGGGGAGGCCGGCCGCGATCGACTCCCAGGTGCCGCCGTGGTCGGTGGAGCGGTACACCCCGCCGTGGTTCTGCAGGAACATCCGCTCCGGGTGCGCCGGGTGCCGGGCGACCTTGTGGACGCACTGGCCGAACTCGGGGTACTGCACGTCGTCCGGCATGAACTCCACCCTGATCCCGCGGTTGCGCGGCTCCCAGGACGCGCCCCCGTCGCCCGACTGGTAGACCCCGCCGGTGGAGATCGCCGCGGTCACCGAGGCCGGGTCGGTGGGGTGCGGCAGGATCGTGTGGAACGCCTGGCCGCCGTACCCCTCGCCCCACTCGGCGCGGTGTGGGTGGTTCCACAGCCCCTCGACCAGCGCGAAGCTCTCCCCGCCGTTCTCGGAGCGCCAGAGCGCCCCCGGCTCGGTGCCGGCCCAGACCACCCCGGGCTCGGCGCCGGCGACCAGCTGCCAGATCCGCTCCACCGAGGCGTCGTACTGCTCGGGGAAGCGGATCGCGCCGTTCGGTGTCGCCTGCCAGGTCGCGCCGAGGTCGGCCGAGCGCCGCACCTGCGGGCCCAGCCAGCTCGAGGAGGCACCCGAGAGCAGCACCGGCCTCTCGCCGCGGGTGTCGATCAGGCAGGAGTAGACCTCCTCCATGTCGTGGTGCGGGCCGGTGACCTCCCACTCCTGGCGCTCGTCGTCGGAGCGGGCCACCCACAGCCCCTTGCGGGTCCCCACCATCAGCACCGTGCCCATCAGCCAGCCCCTTCCCGGGTCGGTCCACCCCTCCGGGGCGGCGATCTCGTAGGTTGACCGCGTGGCAGCCGGGAACTCATCGCGCCGGCTGGTCTCCCCCGTCTGGCTGGTGCTGGTCGGGATCGTCTCGGTGCAGCTCGGCGCGGGCATCGCCAAGAGCCTCTTCGACCGGGTCGACCCGACCACCGTGGTCTGGCTCCGGCTGGTGACCAGCGCCCTGGTGCTGCTCGCCGTGGCCCGGCCTCGGCTGCGCGGGCGGAGCCGGCAGGACTGGCTGGTCGTGCTCGCCTTCGGCGCCAGCCTCGGGGTGATGAACTGGGCCATCTACCAGTCCTTCCAGCGGATCCCGCTCGGGATCGCGGTGACCATCGAGTTCGCCGGCCCGCTGCTGCTCGCGGTGCTCGGCTCGCGACGGGCCCGGGACCTGCTCTGGGTCGGGCTGGCCGGCGCCGGCGTCGTGCTGCTCGGCGCCGAGCGGGCCGACCTGGACGTCGCGGGCGTGCTGTACGCGCTGCTCGCCGGCGCCGCCTGGGCGGCGTACATCCTCGCCAGCGCGGGCACCGGACGCCGCTGGCCGGGCCTCGACGGCCTGGCGGTGGCCAGCGTAGTGGCCACCCTGCTGCTCTCCCCGCTGGCGCTGGGCCGACACGGAGCCGAGCTGGGCGACGCCTGGGTGCTGCTGGTCGGCGCCGCGGTCGGGCTGCTCAGCTCGGTGGTGCCCTACACCTGCGAGCTGGTGGCGCTGCGCTCGCTGCGCCCGGCGGTCTTCAGCATCCTGATGAGCCTGGAGCCGGCGGCCGCGGCGGTGGTCGGGATCGTGGTCCTCGGCGAGCACCTCACGGTGGTGCAGTGGGCGGCGATGGCGTGCGTGGTGCTGGCCAGTGTGGGCGCCACCCGGACGACGCCGCCGCTGCGCGAGCCGGTCCCCGACTGAGCGCCCCGGGGCGCCGCCGAGGAGTTCACCGGCCCGTCACACGCTGGTGACCGGCGCGTCGCGTCGGCTCCCTAGCGTCGGCGGCGTCCCCCTCACCCGGCGTTCCCCCGCGAGCCCCCGGAGCGTGCCATGTCGGTTCCTGCCCTGCCCGCCGTCACCCGACTGGCACCGCGCGCGCTGCGCTACGCGGCCACTCCGGCGCTGCGCTGGTCCGAGGCCTGCCAGCACGCCTCGCGCCGCAACGCCCTGGTCGCCTCCACCCTGCTGGCCCAGCGCCGTGCCGAGCGGGACGACGTGGAGGAGTTCCTCGCCGCGCGTGGACGCGTCGAGGACGCCCCGGCGCCGCCCCTGCGGGCGGCGCACGGCTGAGCCCGTCGGGCGCCGCCCCTCCCCTGGCGCCCGGCGGGCCTGCGGTCTGGTCCGGGGCTGCGCCGCGCCCGCCCGGCCTGCCAGGGTCGAGCCGACCCACCGCGCCCGGGAGGCGACGACCGACCAGGAGATCCCCCGATGCTCGCTCGCCGCGTGACCGCGACCGCACTTCTCGCCCTCGGCCTGCTGCTCGGCGGCTGCGGCACCTCGTCCACCGGGAGCACCGGGAGCGCACAGGTCACCCCGGCGGACGACGCCTCGTCCCGCACCGGGGTCGCCGCCGACCCCGAGACCGGCAGCAGCCCGGACCCCGGGCTGGAGACGGCCGCGAGCGGCCCCGCACCGCCGGCCCGTCCGGACCCCGCCGGCGGCCCGTGCCCGGTGGCGTTCACCGAGGTCCACGAGGCGCAGTCCAGCGTCGGGACGACGTCGGTGGACCAGTTCCCGCGCAGCGGGCAGTGGTGGGTGTGCACCTACGTCGCCGGCCGCGCCGCCGAGCGCAGATCGTGGATGCAGTGGCGCCGCACCGGCGAGGCCCGCCCGGTCCGCGCCGAGGCGAGGGCGGACCTGCTGCACCGCCTGGTCCGCGAGACGCGCGAGCCCGACCCGGAGCTGCCCTGCACCGCGGACCTCGGCCCGCGCCTGGTCGCCGTCCACGTCGGCGGCCCCGAGCAGTCGCGCCCGGCGGCGGTGCTGGACCTGTTCGGCTGTGACGACCTGCGGCTGCTCCCCGGTCTGGACGGCGTGACGCTGAGCGGCCAGGACCCCGTGCTCCGCTCCGGCCTGGACCGGACGGCGTACCGGCGGCTGGCGGCGCTGGCTCGGTGACCGTGCGCCCGCGGCGTGCGCCCGTAGGGTCGCAGCCATGACCACGCGTGTGGGTGTCACCGTCGCGGCGCTGGCCACCGGCCTCGCCCTGCTCGCCGGCTGCACCCAGGAGGACTCCGAGCCGGGGCCGCCGAGCCCCGGCACCCCGGCCGGTGACCGGTCCGGCACCGCCTCGCCGTCCGGCACCGCCTCGCCGTCCGGCACCGCCTCCGCGCGCCCGGAGGTGGTCGGCACCGTCGTGGACGGGTTGCAGGCGCCCTGGGGGCTGGCCTTCCTCCCCGACGGCCGGGCGGTGGTCACCGAGCGCGACACCCGCCGGGTGCTGCTGGTCGACCCCGACGGTCGGCCGCGGGTCCGCGAGGCCGGGGTGGTCGACGGGGCCGCGCCGCAGGGCGAGGCGGGGCTGCTCGGGGTGGCGGTCTCCCCCACGTTCGCGGAGGACGCCGAGGTCTTCCTGTACCTGACCACCGCCGAGGACAACCGGGTGGTGCGCACCACGCTGCGCCAGGACCGCCTCGGCCCGCTGGAGCCGATCCTCACCGGCATCCCGAACGGCTTCATCCACGACGGCGGCCGGATGGTCTTCGGGCCCGACGGGCACCTCTACGTCGCCACCGGCGAGGCCGGCGACCCCGCGCGGGCCCAGGACCGCGACGACCTGGGCGGGAAGATCCTGCGGGTCACTTCCGACGGCGACCCGGCGCCGGGCAACCCGTTCGGCACCCCGGTCTGGTCCTGGGGCCACCGCAACGTGCAGGGCCTGGCGTTCGCCGGCGACCGGCTGTGGGCCTCGGAGTTCGGCCAGGACCGATTCGACGAGCTCAACCTGGTGCGCCGGGGCGCCAACTACGGCTGGCCCCGGGTCGAGGGCAGCGGCGGCACCGCGCAGGGCTTCGTCGACCCGCAGGCCACCTGGGCCACCGACGACGCCTCGCCCTCCGGGCTGGCGTACGCCGCCGGGCACCTGTGGATGGCGGCGCTGCGCGGCGAGCGGCTGTGGCGGATCCGGGTCACCGACGACGGCCGCCGGATCGGCGAGCCCCGCTCGTTCTTCGTCGGCCGCTACGGCCGGATGCGCACCGTCGCGCTCGCCCCGGACGGACTGCTGTGGCTGACCACCAGCAACCGCGACGGCCGGGGCGACCCGACCGAGGACGACGACCGGATCCTGTTAGTGCGGCCTTGACGCCCTGTCGGAATACCCGGTTAACCGGGTATTCCGACGAAGGGCGGCCCCTCAGACCCGCTCGGCGGACGGCGTCCGGACCCGGCCGACGACGGTGGCCCGCCGCGCGGTGCGCCGTAGCGTGGCCAGCACCGCCGGACCGAGCAGCACCAGCGCCACCGCGGTGGTGATCGCGCGGCCGGTGTCCCAACTGCCGGTGGAGGTGAGCAGCGTGTAGACGGCGAACGTCTTCAGGTTCTCCACGACCGGCGCGCCCGCCTCGTAGCTGAGCGTGCCCTCGTGCCCGGGCACCTCCACCCCGAGCAGGAACGGCCAGCTGGTCAGGTTCAGCAGCAGCCCGTAGGCGTAGCAGGCCAGCACGCCGTAGCCGACCAGCATCGCGATCTCGGCCCGGCCGCGGACCCGTCGCGGCAGCAGCCCGGCGCCCATCCCGACCCAGGCCGAGACCAGCATCTGGTACGGCAGCCAGGGGCCGACCCCGGCCGTCATCAGCGCCGAGGCGAACAGCGAGAGCGCGCCGAGCGCGAAACCGAACCCGGGGCCGAAGACCCGCCCGGCGAGCACCAGCAGGAAGAAGACCAGCTCCAGGCCCGCGGTGCCGGCCGAGATCCCGCGCAGCACCGCGTTGACCGCGCACAGCACCCCCAGGACGGCCAGCACCCGCGCGTCCAGGCCGCCCTCGCTGATCTCGGCGAGCACCACCGCCACCACCACCGGCAGCAGCGCCAGGAAGACGAACGGCGGGTCGACCCGCTCACCGGCGGCGTTCTGCACCAGCAGCGGCCAGCCCAGCATCATCAGCCCGGCCACCGAGGCGACCGCGAGCACCAGCACCGAGCGCCGCGAGAGCGGCACCGCGTCCACGAGGTGCGCCCGCGCGCTCACGGCGCCGCCAGCCCGGCGACGACCTCCTCGACGCGCAGCCACGGCGCGCCGAGGATCTTGGTGACCTGCGGCGCGAACGCCGGCGACTCCGCCAGCACCCGCCGCACCGGCCCGGCCGAGACGACCTCGCCGTCGGCGAGCACCACGACGTCGTCGGCGACCGACGCGACGAACTCGACGTCGTGGCTGGCCACCAGGACGGCGTGCCCGGCGTCCGCCAGGTCGCGCAGCACCGCCGCCAGCGCCCGCTTGGCGGCGTAGTCCAGGCCGCGGGTCGGCTCGTCGAGAAGCAGCACCCGCGGCTCGGCGGCGAGCACCAGGGCCAGCGCCAACGCCAGCCGCTGGCCCTCGGAGAGGTCGCGCGGGTGGGCGTCGTCCGGCACCCCGGGCACCAGTCGGTCCAGGATCCCCCGCGTCGCGGGCCCGCCGGCGGCGCACTCCTCGGCGACGGTCTCCAGGTACAGCAGGTCGGCGGCGCTCTGCGGAAGCAGCCCGACCAGCGCCCGCCGGTCGGCCGGCTCGAGTCGGGCCGGGTCGAGCTCGCCGACCGCGACGGTGCCCGCGCGCCGGGCGCCGCTGCCCTGCAGCGCCCAGATCAGCGAGGACTTGCCGGCCCCGTTGCGGCCCATCAGCGCGCTCACCCGACCGGCGGGCAGCTCCAGGTCGACGTCGCGGACGGCGACCCGGTGGCCGTGGACGACGGTGAGGCCGCGGGCCCGCAGCCCCGCGGTGGCCGGCCGCTCCGGCGGCTCCGGCGGCTC
>JADGMW010000351.1_pt2 | contig 12900 bp, 15 predicted proteins | sample 8641801 | NCBI WGS metagenome assembly JADGMW01 (sample SAMN16272018, study PRJNA661076) | feces metagenome | isolation source: fecal sample from diarrhoea affected cattle A | host: Bos taurus | place: South Africa: Lokaleng Village, Mahikeng | collected 2019-09
GCTCGTTAGCCGACGTGGCGTGCGAGCCGCGCAGACATGCGCGGCCGCATGTCGCCGTCGGGGGTGACACGTTCCTCGACGTAGGCGAGGTCGCCGCCCTCGACGATGCCGTACAGGCGCTTGGCGCCGCCCACGACTTCGCCGGACCGGGTCCGGATCACCACGTCGGTGGCGAGTTCCCACGACGACTGGGTCAGGGCGGTGCCGTAGTACAACTCGACGACACCGGAACTGTGGGTGAGCAGCAGTTCGAGGGTCTCGGGGTCGTCGCTGTCGGGGCCGCCTGTACCGGAGACGCGCCAGAATCCGCTTTCGCGACGGTCCTCGGCGACGTAGTCGCCGTTCTCGTCGAGGCGCCACGAGCGGGCTTCCCATACGAGATAGTCACCGCCGTTGTGCGCGACGACGATCTGCTGACCGAACGGGTAGTCGGTGGCGGTTTCGGGGTCGTGTGCCTCACCCTCGCCGCGCCACACGCCCACCAGCGGAAGGAGCGCGAGCAGGGCAGGGTTCAGATCGGCGCCGCGCCGCAGGTTCGCGGTGTCGTCGACGCCGGGCAGACCGGACAGGACGGGGATATTCAGCTCGGCGGTGACCCGCGCACGCTCTGCGGCCTGCGCTATGGCCTCGTCGCCGCTACGCCGAGTACCGCCGTCCGACTGGTCCGTCATGACCCGTCGGAGACCAGACGGTAGATGGTGTACAGCGCGAACCAGGTGATGAGCACCGCTGCAAGGACCAGCAAGAGTTCGAAGAAGATGACCACGGGGTCATTCTAGACTGCACCGGCTTCGCTTCACGACAAAGGGCCTCGCTCCCGGTGATCGGGGGCGAGGCCCTGTGTTCCGGAGCCGTGGCTCCAGTCTTTGCCGCGTGCTACTTCGCGACCGTCACGTCGACGTTGTGGACGCCCGGAGCGCTGGGGCTCACCGTCGAGGTGCCGTTTCCGGCACTCGACAGTGCGCGCACCGTCCACTCACCGGGCGCGGCGAAGAACCGGAAGTCGCCGGTGGCGGAGGCGACGACCTCGGCGGTGAACTCGCCGGTGCCGTCGAGCAGACGCACGAATGCGCCACCGACCGGTTCACCGGAGGCGTTGAGGACGCGGCCGGTGATGACCGTTTCCTTCTCGACATCCACGCCCGCGGGCAGGTTCTGGCTCTGAACAGGTGCTCCGCACATATTTATGCTCCCAACTCGATCGGTGCGCCGACGAGCGAGCCGTACTCGACCCAGCTGCCGTCGTAGTTCTTGACGTTCTTCTTGCCGAGGATCTCCTGCAACACGAACCAGGTGTGGCTCGAGCGCTCGCCGATACGGCAGTAGGCGATGGTTTCCTTGCTGTCGTCGAAGCCCTTCGCCGCGTACAGCGCGGTGAGTTCGTCGTCGGACTTGAAGGTGCCGTCCTCGTTGGCGGTGGTGCTCCAGGGGATGTTGACGGCGCCGGGGACGTGGCCACGCTGCTGTGCCTGTTCCTGCGGCAGGTGGGCCGGGGCGAGAATCTTGCCGGCGAACTCGTCGGGGGAACGCACGTCGACGAGATTCTTGGAACCGATCGCGTCGATCACCTCGTCGCGGAAGGCACGGATCGACGTGTCCGGTGCCTGTGCCTTGTATTCGGTTGCGGGCCGGGTGACTTCGTCCTTCGACAGCGGGCGGCCGTCGAGTTCCCACTTCTTGCGACCGCCGTCGATGAGCTTGATGTCCTGATGGCCGTACAGCTTGAAGTACCAGTAGGCATACGCGGCGAACCAGTTGTTGTTGCCGCCGTACAGCACGACGGTGTCGTCGTTGGCGACGCCCTTGGCGGACAGCAACGCCGAGAACTGTTCCTGATTCAGGAAGTCGCGGCGGACACCGTCCTGCAGGTCCTTGCGCCAGTCCAGCCGGATGGCGCCTTCGATATGGCCGCCGTCGTAGGCGCTGGTGTCCTCGTCGACCTCGATGAACACGGTCTTGGGTGCATCGAGATTCTGCTCTGCCCAATCGGCGGAGACCAGGACGTCGGAGCGAGCCATGGATATTCCTTTCGGTGATGGTGCGTGTGGTTGTTGAAGCCGGGTGGTGATCAGGCCGCGACGGAACGCAACCGAGCGATCAGTGGGTAGATCTGGCAGCCGAGGCAGAAGCCGAAGGCGGCATTCAGGAGAGCGGCGAACAGCGCGAAGCCGGTGGCCACGATTCCGACGGTTCCGGCGCCGAGCGCGAACGCGACGGTGCCGACAGCCGCGAATGCGAAGCCGACGAACTGTGCAAAGCGCAGTGGCGCAACAGGTTCGGTCTCGGAAGGTGCGCCCAATCGTGGTGCGACCAGGCCGGCGAACAGCGCGCCGTACGGGCTGCGCCGCGGACCGAACGCTGCGCCGATCGCGAAGACGAGGGCCTGCACCCCGAGCACAACGCCCGCAACGGTGTTCGAGACCGTCGAGACGAGCAGTACGACGACCAAGACGGCGGTGGTGATCCACGCTGCGAAACGCGGTCCGCGGACGTCGACCTGCGAACCGGTACGGGTGGGACCGGGAACGGACATGAGAGTGCTCCTGCTGGGATCCGGGATAGCTGAGCGGGATTCGGTCGCCGAACCGCGACCGACCGCGGGGAAACGCATCGGGGGAGACGTCAGCAACTGCGGAGCGGGGACAGGAGCCCGCGGTGACTACTCAGCAGCCGTGCGTCAGGAGCAGGTACAACAACACGCGCCGAGGCGGCACAGGTCGACTGCGCGGCGTCGGGTGAGCATCAGCTCCTGGCGTGTGTGCACGCGAGGAGTTTAACCGAAGATCGGGGGAAATAGGACCACTGCGTATTACAGAGATGCGAGGGCAGCGCGGAGGTCGGCGGCCTCCGGTACACCGGACACCCGGTAGCGCTCGCGTCCGGCGGCATCGAACACGAAGGTCGTCGGTAGCGACATCACCCCGAGCTGCCTGGCGGGAAGCGGGTTTTCGTCGAGGTCGAGTTCCACGTCGAGTGCTTCTCCGGACGTGTCGCCGAGGACACGGGCGATCACGCGCCGGACGGATGCGCACGGTCCGCACCATGGAGCCGAGAAGTGCAGGATCACGGGTACGCCGCCGCCCACCCCCACCGCTGCGAGCGCAGGGTCGACGTAGTCCGATCCGGCGCCTTCCGGGCTGCTCGCGCGGATCTTGCCTTCGCGTGTGCGCAACATCACTCCGACGCCGAGTGTGGCGACGATCACGATCGCGAGAACAACGAGTGCGATCACGGGGCCGCCTGCACCTCGGTGAGATCGATCGTGGTGTTGTGCGCCTCGCCCTCGATGACGATGCGCGATCCCCGTGCCTCCACGAACGTCGGCTTCACGCCGAAGGGCAGATCCTGAGGCTCGATCGTCGTGGTGAACAACCCGAGCACGACCGGCTTCAGCGCGTCGGGCACCGCGAAGTCCGCGCGCCCCTCCCGGCCGAAGTACAGGTCGGACGCCACGATGTGCACGCGGTCCCCGTCGAGCACGAGGTCGGCCTGCACGCTCACCGTCGCGGGCTCCGGCCCGACCGGCACGGTACCGGTGAGCACGACGCCGCCGGCAGTCGTCGGTCCGGAGCCTCCCGACCCGCCGGTCCCGTCGGACTTGCTCTCCGGAGGGGCAGAAATCTGCAGGTCAGGGATGTTGTAGAGCTGCCCGAGTTCGGTGGCGTCGATCATGACGCGGCCGAACAGGAGGTCCACCGGCACGGTACGGATCGACCCGTCGAGCAGTTCGCCCGCGGCGGCATGGGCGCCGACGAGGTTCGCTTCGACGGTGATGTCCCCGAGCATCTCGGTGTGCACGCCGTCGGCCACGATTTCCACGTTCTCGTAATGCCCGTTGCGGGCCTGGAGAAGGAACGGGAAGCCGTGAATGGTGACGGCGGGGTCGGCCTGGAGTACGCCACCCTCGCGCAGTGCACGGGACACGCGGTACTCGGACCACGCCGCCGCGCCGAAGTCGGTGAGAACGGCGACTCCGAGCAGGACCACGAGACCGAAGATCAGTTTGCGCACGCCTCCCATTGTGGCCGACGCGGCCGCGGGCACCGTGCCGCGGATGCGAGCAGCGTGTCCGAAATGTGGGAATCGATCTTCTGCGACGTCGTGCTTACATGCCGGTAACAAACAGAGCGCTAATCTGTAGCACGTCGTTTACGCACCCGATCCGCGCTGGTAGCGCGAGGAACTGGAGGCCCAGTGGAGCTTCTCCTTCTGACCTCCGACCCGAACCCGGACGCGGTCCTGCCGTCGCTGGCGCTGCTGGCGCACTCGGTTCGACCGGCTCCGACGGAAGTATCGTCGCTGCTCGAGGCCAGTTCTGCCGACATAGCGATCGTCGATGCGCGCAGCGATCTCGCGGCAGCACGAGGACTGTGTCGTCTGCTCGGCAGTACAGGGTCGGCCATCCCGGTTATCGCGGTGCTCACCGAAGGCGGCCTGGTTGCCGTGAATCCCGAGTGGGGCCTCGACGACATCCTGCTCACGACCACCGGCCCGGCCGAACTGGACGCGCGGTTGCGCCTTCTCGTCGGACGTGCAGGCGGCCTCGTCAGCGCGGAGAGTTCGGGCAAGATCACCCTCGGTGAGCTGTCGATCGACGAAGGCACCTACACGGCCCGGTTGCGTGGTCGTCCTCTCGACCTGACGTACAAGGAGTTCGAACTTCTCAAGTACCTCGCCCAGCACGCCGGCCGGGTGTTCACCCGCGCACAGCTTCTGCAGGAGGTGTGGGGTTACGACTTCTTCGGTGGCACCCGCACGGTCGACGTGCACGTCCGGCGCCTCCGAGCGAAGCTCGGCCCCGAATACGAATCCCTGATCGGGACCGTCCGCAACGTCGGCTACAAGGCTGTCCGGCCGTCCTCCCGGAACAAAGCAGGGGGTATCGCCCCGGAACTCGAGGAGTCCGAGGCAGAATTCGCCGAATGAGCATTGCGTCCGAGTTCACCGGTCTTCCGTCGTCCGAACAGGCGCAGGGGGTGCGCGACGTCATCGCCCGAGCGGGCGCTGCGGACGGCACCGCGCCGGTCTCGGAGCAGGTGATCCACTCCCTCACCCGCGACAGCGACGCCAGACACCTGATCAGGACGGTCGACGACACCGTCGTCGGCTACGCGAACCTCGTACCCGCGCACGAGGACCATCCCGCCATGGCCGAAGTGGTCGTCGATCCCGCCCATCGGGGGCAGGGACTCGGCGGTGAACTGGTCGACGCCGCGCTGACGGCCGGCGGCGACGGCGCTCGGGTCTGGGCACACGGTGACCTTCCGGCAGCGCGTGCTGTGGCACACCGGCTGGGATTGACCGGCGTTCGTGAACTGCTCCAGCTCCGCCGCCCCCTCGACGTCCCCGAACTACCCGCCGTCGCGGTACCGGAGTCGATCGTGCTGCGCACCTACCAGGGGCCGAGCGACGACTCCGAACTGCTCCGGGTCAACGCGGCGGCTTTCGAGTGGCATCCCGAGCAAGGACGCTGGACGGACGTCGACGTCGCGGAGCGCCGCGCGGAGTCGTGGTTCGACCCCGAAGGGTTGTTCCTCGCGTTCGACGCCGCCGATCCCGATGTCCTGCTGGGGTTCCATTGGACGAAGGTGCATCCGGCCTCGGACGCCGAGGAAGCCCTCGGAGAGGTGTACGTTGTCGGCATCGACCCGTCCGCGCAGGGTCGCGGCCTGGGACGGCTGCTCACGCTCGCGGGGTTGCATCACCTCCGCGACCGTGGGCTCCACACCGTGTTGCTCTACGTCGAAGGTGACAACACCGCGGCGCTCAACACCTACGGCAAGCTGGGCTTCGAGCGCTTCCACGTGGACGTCGCCTACGCCCGATCGTGACCGCGGCAACAGTGCCGGCGTGACCGCGGCAACAGTGCTGCCAGGTGTATCCGGTCTGTTCATCCCCCGTTCACCCGGGGTCGTCCGTCAGTCAACCGTGAGCACCTAGTTTTTTCATACGGGTCCGTTGTGGCGGCCCGGCGCAGGGATCACCCGCGCCTCGATTCCGCTGCCTTCGGTCAGCGGTCGTGAACTCCGGAGGAGTACAGGTGAACCTCAAGCGCAATGGTGCCCTGCTGGGCGCATTGGCGGTCGGTGCTCTCACGCTCACCGCGTGCGGTACCGACGACAACTCGGGTTCGATAGATGTGGATGCGTCCGCGTCCAGTGCCACCTGTGAGGGAAAACCCAACCTGTCCGCTGCCGGCTCATCCGCACAGAAGAATGCGATGGACCAGTTCGTGGCCACCTACATCGCCGTGTGCTCGCAGAAGGGCACAACGGTCAACGTCGCGTACAACCCGACGGGCTCGGGTGACGGTCGCACACAGTTCACCGCCAGGCAGATCGACTTCGCCGGGTCCGATTCCGCGATCAAGGGTGAGCAGGCCGAGCAGGCTCTCGAGCGCTGCGCCGGCAACCCCGCCTGGAACCTTCCGCTGGTGTTCGGCCCGGTCGCGCTGGCATACAACCTCGACGGAGTCGACGGCCTCGTGCTCGACGCCGCGACCACCGCCAAGATCTTCAACGGCTCGATCACCACGTGGAACGATCCGGCCATCGCCGCACTCAACGAGGGTGTGGACCTGCCCGACAGCGCGATCACGCCGATCGTGCGCTCCGACTCGTCGGGCACCACGGACAACTTCCAGCAGTACCTCGAGGTCGCGTCCGACGGTGCATGGACCACCGGCGCGGGATCCGACTTCACCGGTGGCACCGGCGAAGGCGCGAAGGGCTCCGCGGGCGTCGCGCAGGCAGTGAGCGGCTCACCCGGCTCGATCACCTACGTGGAGAAGTCGTTCGCGGACCAGAACGGGCTGAGCATGGCGCGGATCGACAACGGCTCGGGCCCGGTCGAACTCAACGAGGAGTCCGCCGCCAAGGCGATCGAAGGCGCCGAGTTCGCGCCCGCGGTCGAAGGTGATCTGACGCTCGACCTGTCCTCGATCTTCGGGAGCACCGAGCCGGGCACCTACCCGCTCGTTCTCGCCACGTACGAGATCGTCTGCTCCGCCGGATACGACGCCGACACCGCTTCCGCTGTGAAGTCGTTCCTTCTCTCGGCGGCCAACGAGGGTCAGGACGGCCTCGGGGAACAGGGTTACGTGCCCCTGCCGAGCTCCTTCCAGGAGCGTCTGACCCAGTCGATCGACGCCATCGCGTCCGAATAGATCGGTGGACCGCCCGTTCCTGACGAACACGCCCAGAGAGAATATGAGCGCACATGACTGACGCGCCCACGAAAACGGCTCGTACGGAGTCGGACGACCCGGCCCGGTCAGGAACGGGCGGTCACCCTGGTACTACGGAGGCAACGATCAGCACCACACCACCCTCGGAGCGCACGCACAAGACTGTCGTGCGACCGGGCGACCGCATCTTCGGCTCGCTGGCCACCGGCTCCGCGATCCTGATCTCGGTGATCATCGGCGCGATCGCGGTGTTCCTGGTGTGGCGTGCCGTGCCCGCTCTGCAGCGCAACACCGTCAACTTCCTCACGAGCGACCAGTGGATCACGCAGGACATCGAGGACATGGCCTTCGGCGTCCTCGACCTGTTCCAGGTCACGGTGCTGGTCTCGCTCTTCGCGCTCGCCCTCGCGATGCCTGTCGCGCTCGGTATCGCGATCTTCCTGACCACCTACTGCCCGGGCCGCCTCAAGAAGCCGCTCGCCTACGTGATCGATCTTCTCGCCGCGGTCCCGTCGATCGTCTACGGCTTGTGGGGGGTGCTCGTGCTCGCGCCCTTCCTGCGCCCGATCGCCTCGTGGCTCAACACCACGTTCGGCTGGTTCCCGTTGTTCGCCACGGGCAGCGGTTCGATCGCGGGCGGTGGCACGATCTTCACCGCGGGGATCGTCCTGGCAGTGATGATCCTGCCGACGATCGCGGCGGTGAGCCGCGAGGTGTTCGTCCAGACGCCGGTCGCGCACATCGAGGCCGCGCTCGCGCTCGGAGCCACCCGCTGGGAGGTCGTCCGGACGACCATCATCCCGTTCGGCAAGTCCGGCTACGTCAGCGGATCGATGCTCGGTCTCGGCCGCGCACTCGGTGAGACGATGGCGCTCTACCTGATCCTGCGCACGACGTCGGCCGGGTTCTCGTGGTCCCTGTTCGATGGTGGCGCCACGATCGCGTCGAAGATCGCTCTCGGCTACGCCGAGTTCAACAACGACATCCAGGCAGGTGCCTACATCGCTGCCGGCCTGGTGCTCTTCGTGCTGACCTTCCTGGTCAACGCCGCGGCCCGCATGGTGGTCGCAGGAAAGAGGGACTGACCGATGTCGACGACAACCCTCGACTCGCCCGTCAAGGCGCCCACCTTCCAGAAGGTGAGCACCCGCCGGCGCATCACCGACGTCGGCGCCACCGTGCTGGTGACCCTGTCGGTACTCGTCGCGCTGGTGCCGCTCGTCTGGGTGCTGGCCACGGTCGTCGCCAAGGGCCTTCCGGCCCTGATGTCGGCCACGTGGTTCACCCACTCGTTGAGCGGCCTGACCGCCTCTTCGACAGGCGGCGGCATCTATCACGCGCTGGTGGGCACCCTGCTGCAGGGACTCGTCTGCGCGATCATCTCGATACCGCTCGGCGTGTTCGTCGCGATCTACCTCGTGGAGTACGCCGGCCGGTCCAAGCTCGGGAAGATCACGACCTTCATGGTCGACATCCTCAGTGGTGTGCCGTCGATCGTCGCGGCGCTGTTCATCTACGCCCTGTGGGTGTCCACGTTCGGAATGCCCAAGTCGGGCTTCGCGGTATCCCTCGCGCTCGTGCTGCTGATGGTGCCGGTGGTGGTGCGCAGCACCGAGGAGATGTTGCGGATCGTGCCGCAGGACCTCCGCGAAGCCTCCTACGCGCTGGGTGTGCCCAAGTGGAAGACGATCGTCAGGATCGTCCTTCCCACGTCGATGGCCGGAATCATCACGGGCATCATGCTCGCTCTCGCCCGGGTCATGGGCGAAACCGCGCCGCTGCTGATCCTCGTCGGGTACGCGCCGTTCATCAATTTCGACCTGTTCGGCGGTGAGCAGGGTTCGCTCCCCGGCGTCATGGTCGCCGAAATGAACAACCCGACTGCCGCCGGTTCGCAGCGCATCTGGGGCGCCGCCCTCACACTGATTCTTGTGATCGCGGTGCTGAACGTCGCGGCCAAGGTGATCAGCCATTACTCGCAGGTCGGCTCGAGGAAGTAGCCGCCGCATGACCTTCTCTCACGACATCGATACACCAGTAGGGAGCCTGTAATGGCCAAGCGTCTGGATCTCAAGGACGTCAACATCTTCTACGGAAAGTTCCACGCCGTTGCCGACGTGACCCTTTCCGTGCCGCCGCGGAGCGTCACCGCGTTCATCGGGCCGTCGGGCTGTGGCAAGTCCACCGTTCTGCGCTCGCTCAACCGGATGCACGAGGTCACCCCCGGCGCCCGCGTCGAGGGATCCGTGCTGCTCGACGGTGAAGACATCTACGGCGCCGACGTAGATCCGGTGGGCGTGCGTAAGACCATCGGCATGGTGTTCCAGCGCCCGAACCCGTTTCCCACCATGTCCATCCGGGACAACGTGGTCGCCGGCCTGAAGTTGCAGGGCGCACGCGACAAGAAGACGCTCGACGAGGTTGCCGAGAAGTCGCTGCGCGGCGCGAACCTGTGGAACGAGGTCAAGGACCGCCTCGACAAGCCCGGCGGCGGTCTCTCCGGTGGCCAGCAGCAGCGACTGTGCATCGCGCGTGCGATCGCGGTCCAGCCCGACGTGCTGCTCATGGACGAGCCCTGCTCCGCGCTCGACCCGATCTCGACCCTCGCCATCGAGGATCTGATCGCCGAACTCAAGCAGGACTTCACGATCGTCATCGTCACCCACAACATGCAGCAGGCTGCGCGCGTGAGCGATCAGACCGCCTTCTTCAACCTGGAGGCGACCGGTCGTCCGGGTCGGCTCGTCGAGATCGACGACACCGAGAAGATCTTCTCCAACCCGACCCAGAAGGCCACCGAGGACTACATCTCGGGTCGTTTCGGCTGACCCGGCACCTGGTGCGTCACACGCGAAGGCCCCGGCGGGAACATCCCGCCGGGGCCTTCACGTGTCTCGGACGAATCAGGATTCGGTGGGGTACACCGTCAGTTTGTCGACTTTGTTGCCCAGTTCGCGGATGTCTTCTTCCGTGGGGAGCTTGCCGGTGACCAGGAAGATCACGCGCCGGCCGACCTCCACCGCGTGGTCCGCGAAGCGCTCGTAGAAGCGACCGAGCAGGGTGACGTCGACGGCCGCGGCGACGCCGTGCTTCCACTCCGGGTCCATGAGGACCTTGAAGAGATGGCGGTGCAGATCGTCCATCGCTTCGTCTTCGTGATGGAGACGCAACGCGCGCTCCGGGTCGCGGGTTTCGAGGATTTCGCGGGTGGCCCCGCCGAGGGCTACCGCGATGCGGCCCATCTCGGCGAAGTATCCCTTGACCTCGTCGGGAAGCACGTGGTTCGGATGACGCCGGCGGGTCGCCTTCGCGATGTGCAGGGCGAGTGCGCCCATGCGATCGATGTCGGCGACGATCTGGATACCGCTGACCACCGCTCGGAGATCGCCCGCGACCGGCCCCTGGAGGGCGAGGAGCTGGAACGCCTTCTCCTCACACACCACGGCGAGGTCGGTGATCTTGTCGTGCTCCTCGATCACCTGCTCGGCGAGGCCGAGATCGGCGGTGAGTAGGGCTTCGGTGGACCGCTCCATTGCAAGTCCGGCGAGTCCGGCCATCTCTCCGAGGAGGTCACCGAGTTCGCTCATTTGTACGTTGTAGACGACGCGCATAATGGCACACCCTACGGTGCGGAAAAGTACAGGTCACGAGCATCGGGTGAACCCCGGGTGAACGAGTGGGCAGGAGCGGCGTCACCCGCAGAGATCGTCCCCTGCGTTGGTGATCGACAGATCGGGCGGGAGTTCGATCGAATCCTTGCTGGAGGGCGCTTCGATCTTCACCGGCTCGAGCCGGCTTCCCGCAGGAGTGGGGGCGACGACCGTGCCGTCGAACCCGGTGCCGAGCACGATCTCGACGATCGAACCGAGCTGGGCGGATGCGGGTGCCTCCTGCAGCACAGCGCCCGGGAACGCCGTGGCGACGGTCATCGCCTCGGCCTCCTGGCCCGCCGCGAAGCGGATCACCGTCTTGGCGCTCGTGCCCGAGTAGTTGCCGACCTCGTAGACGGGGAAGCCGTACGCCCCGACGGTTTCGGCGATCCGGGCTGCCAGGCCGGACTCACCGGACGCGTTGGAGACCTGCACGCTCACCGCGCCCGGGTCGACCGCGATCTGAGCGGGAGCAGTCGGAGCCGGCTCCGGTGGTGGGGCACCGGCGTCGTCCTGAGGTTCCTCGCGCCGTTCACCGGGGAGGGGGAGATCGTCGATGATCGCGGTGAAGATCGACTCGATGTCGTCGAGCCGGGGGATTTCGTTCCCCCAGTCGTTCGTTCCCGCGGTGGGCACGGTCAGGAAGGTGACGGCTCCGGCGTCGACGTTCTGCAGTGAGCGGCCCAGCTTGACCAACGATTCGGTGTTGACGTTCTCGACGAACGTCGCGCTGGTGAACGCGCTGATGAACCCGTTGAGTTTGCCCGGATCGAGGAGGACCTTGTTCGACAGGGCCGAGCGCAGCAGCGACGACAGGAATTTCTGCTGCCGGGTGATCCGGCCGTAGTCGCCGTTGCCTTCGGTGAAGACGTAGCGCGCCCGGACATAATCGAGTGCCTTGTGGCCGCTCAGCGTGTGCGTGCCGGGCGAGTCCAGAATGGTGCCGAGTTCCCCGTCCTCGAGTGGCGTGGTGGTACATACCTCGACCCCGCCGACCTTGTCGACCATGGCTTCGAACCCGGCGAAGTCGATGCCGACGAAGTGGCCGATCTTCAACCCGGACATCTTCTGGATGACCTTGACCAGGCATTTCGGCCCACCGAGGGCATACGTGGCGTTGAGCTTGTCGCCGTCCGCCGCAGGGAAGGTATCCGAGCTGTAGTCGCCGGTCGAGCTGTCCCAGCCGCGGCACACCGGACGTTCCACATCGAGATCGCGGGGGAACGACACCGCGACGACACGGCTGCGGTCCGCCGGGATGTTGACGAGGATCACGGTGTCGGCGCGGGCTCCCTCCGCGTCCTCGGTGGTGCCGGCTCCGACCGCGCCGCTGGCTCCGGCACGGGTGTCGGTGCCGACGATGAGATAGGTCTCGTCGCCGGTCTGCCCGGCCGCGTCGACGATGTCGGCGGACTCCGTGTCGAGCGCCGCGATCTGCGAGAAACCCGCTTCCGTCGACTTCACGTATGTCCACACCGATCCGGTGCCGAGGAGTGCGAGGACCGAGAAGAACGCGACCGCGGACCGGGCCGCGACGCGCAGCCTGCGATCCTTCCGTCGCTTGCTCGACTCGAGGCGGGTCAGTCCGTCTGTTCCGACCTCTTTCGGTGCCGCGTGCGCCCGGACCGTCCGGGTGTGGACGGGCTCGTCGTGCAGGTCGTCGTCGACAGGGGGCTCGGCCTCGAAGTCGTCGTCGACCGGCGCGATCAACTCGGTCGGACTGTCCTCGACGGGAGGCCGGGGTGCGCGCCGGGGCGGAGGGGGGCCGGGCGGGGGAACGGCCGCACGGGGCGGCGGCACCACGGGCGGCCGCGGTGGGGCGACAGGCGGTGGCGGGGCGACGGGCGGTGGCGACGCGACCGGTGGCCGTGGGGGGCCGGGCTGCGGTGTTCGCACCGGTGGAGGCGGTGGTGCGGCAGGAGGTGCTGCGGTGGGTGGTACGGGGGGAGGCGATGCCGGAAGGGGCCGGCCCGTGGGCGGCGGAGGAACCGGCCGGCCGGGCGGACTCGCGGGAAGACCGTTGCGCGGATGTGCGGGAGGCAGTGAGGACGACGCCGTGACCGG
>JADGMW010000627.1_pt1 | contig 12859 bp, 9 predicted proteins | sample 8641801 | NCBI WGS metagenome assembly JADGMW01 (sample SAMN16272018, study PRJNA661076) | feces metagenome | isolation source: fecal sample from diarrhoea affected cattle A | host: Bos taurus | place: South Africa: Lokaleng Village, Mahikeng | collected 2019-09
ACGGCGGACGTGCCGGCCACCGCGCCGACGGCCGCCGCTGATGCCTCGGTCGAGCCGCAGCCCGCCAAGGCCCCCCGCAGCCGTTCGCGCCGGGTGACCAAGCCCGCTGCGGCGGCCGTTCCCGCCCCCGAGGAGGCGGCCGAGCCGTCGGCGGTCGAGCCGGCCCAGCCCGCCCCCGCGGAGGCTCCGGCCCCGCGTGCCACCCGCTCGCGCCGCGCGGTCCGGCCCGCGGCGTCCGCTGCGGTCGAGCCCGCCACCGGCGCCACGGCCGACGACGTCGCGACGAGCAGCCCTGCCGCGGCCGCCCCTGTCGCCGAGTCGCCTGTCGCCGAGGCCCTTGCCGCCGCGGAGCCCGCGCCGGCGCGCAAGCGCAGCCGTCGCTCCACCCGCCCGGCGACCGCCCCAGCCGTCGACGCCTCCGCCGCCGACCAGGCGCCCGCCGAGGCCATCGAGGCCGAGACGTCCGAACAGGACGTGGCAGCGCCGGTCGAGAAGCCGAAGCGCACCCGTCGCGCCCGCAAGGCCCCGGAGCCTGTCGTCGAGGTCGAGGTCGAGGTCGACGCCGAGGACGAGGACGAGGACGCCGCTGAGGGCTCGGCCGCCGCTGGCCGGCTCGACGTCTTCGCCGAGCTCGCCGCCACCGGCAAGGCGCCGGTGGACGCTCGCACGGCCACCGGGTCGCGGCGCGGCCGCTCCCGCGCGCCGCGGTCCGAGGCCGTCGGCGACGCTCCGCAGGAGACGGCGTCCGTGGAGCCCGCCGAGCAGGCGCGTGCCGAGGAGCCCCGCGGCGCCACCTCGCGGATGGCCACCACCGCGTTGCTCTTCCAGGCTCCGGACCCGGACGCCCGCCCCCGCCGTCGCCGTGCCCAGGCGCCCGCCGGCCCTCCCGAGCTCGTCTCGGAGGCCGCGGTCGCGCAGCACGTCGAGGAGGAGTCCACGGACGCCGCCCCCGCGGAGGCGCCCGCCGCTCCCGAGCGGCCGTCGCGCCGCCGCGGTCGTCGCACGCCCCAGGCGGTCGAGCTGGACGAGGACGAGCAGGCCGACGTCGTCGACCAGGCGCCCGCCGACGAGGACCTCTCCGACGGCGAGGCGGACGGGTCGCACGACGACGAGTCGCGCGACGACGAGCAGTCCGCGCAGCGCCGCCGTCGCCGCCGTGGCGGCCGCGGCCGTCGTGGCCGCAGCTCGGACGAGCAGGCCGACGCCGCCGAGTCGCACGACGCCGACTCCGCCGACGACCCGCAGGACGAGGACGCCGCCTCCGAAGGCACCGAGGTCGAGGGCGAGCACGACGAGCAGGGCGGCTCGAGCCGTCGCCGTCGCCGTCGCCGTCGCAGCGGCCGGGGCGAGTCGGGGGAGCCGGAGCCGTCGGCGCCCACCCGCTCGCGCGGCTCGCGCACATCGAGCGACGAGGTCACCGCCCTGCGCGGCTCGACCCGCCTCGAGGCCAAGCGCCAGCGCCGCCGCGAGGGCCGGGACGCCGGCCGCCGTCGCCAGATCATCACCGAGTCCGAGTTCCTGGCCCGCCGCGAGGCCGTCGAGCGCTCGATGGTCGTGCGGGAGGACGACGGCCGCACGCAGATCGCCGTGCTGGAGGACGGCGTGCTCGTCGAGCACTACGTCTCCCGCCAGGCGCAGGTCTCCATGGCCGGGAACGTGTACCTCGGCCGGGTGCAGAACGTCCTGCCCAGCATGGAGGCGGCGTTCGTGGACGTCGGCAAGGGCCGCAACGCGGTGCTGTACGCCGGCGAGGTCAACTGGGACGCCGCGGGCCTCGAGGGCCAGCCGCGCCGCATCGAGCAGGCGCTCAAGTCCGGCGACTCGGTGCTCGTGCAGGTCACCAAGGACCCGATCGGGCACAAGGGAGCCCGCCTGACGTCGCAGATCACGCTCGCAGGCCGGTACCTGGTGTACGTGCCCGGCGGCGGGATGACCGGCATCAGCCGCAAGCTCCCCGACACCGAGCGCTCCCGCCTGAAGAAGATCCTGCGCGAGATCGTGCCGGACTCCGCGGGCGTGATCGTGCGCACAGCGGCCGAGGGCGCCAGCGAGGACGAGCTGCGCGCCGACATCGCCCGGCTGCAGGCGCAGTGGGAGGCCATCGAGAAGAAGGCGAAGTCGGCGTCCGCGCCGGCGCTGCTGCAGGGTGAGCCGGACATGGCCATCCGCGTGGTCCGCGACATCTTCAACGACGACTTCAGCTCGCTCGTGGTGCAGGGCGACGAGGCGTGGGCGACGATCTCCGGCTACATCGGCGACCTGGCCCCGGACCTGGCCGAGAAGGTCACCCGGTGGACGGGCAAGGGCGACGTGTTCACCGCGCACCGCGTCGACGAGCAGCTCGCCAAGGGCATGGACCGCAAGGTCTGGCTGCCCTCGGGCGGCTCGCTGATCATCGAGCGGACCGAGGCCATGACCGTGGTCGACGTCAACACCGGCAAGTTCACGGGATCGGGCGGCACGCTCGAGGAGACCGTGACCCGCAACAACCTGGAGGCGGCCGAGGAGATCGTCCGCCAGCTCCGGCTGCGGGACATCGGCGGCATCATCGTCATCGACTTCATCGACATGGTGCTCGAGTCGAACCGGGACCTGGTGCTGCGTCGCCTGGTCGAGTGCCTGGGCCGGGACCGGACCAAGCACCAGGTGGCCGAGGTCACCTCGCTCGGCCTGGTGCAGATGACCCGCAAGCGCGTGGGCCAGGGACTGGTCGAGGCGTTCAGCGAGACGTGCGAGCACTGCCACGGCCGCGGGTTCATCGTGCACACGGACCCGATCGAACGGGGCGGGCGACCCGACGCGGGCTCGGGCCAGCAGGCCGCTGCCGCCCCCGCCGAGGCGGAGCCCAAGCGCGCGCGTCGCAAGCGTGGCGCCAAGGAGGCCGCTCCGGCGGCTCCCTCGGCGCTTCCCGTGGTCCCGGTGCTCCCGGAGGCCAGGGAGGCCGTGAAGGCCACTCTCGCGACCATCGCGGCTGCCGCCGCGCACGCGCACGAGCACGGCGAGGAGGGCGCCCCGCGCGCCACCGCCGCCCAGCTCGACGCGTTGGCCCCGGCCGCCCGGGGCGCGAAGGCTCCTGCCGCCACGGAGCGGCACGCCGACGCGCCTGCTGTGCCGGACGTGGCAGCAGAGGCAGCGGAGGCGCCCCCGGTGCTCGACGTGCTGGCGGCGTTCGCGGTGCCCTCTGGCGAGGCGACGGACGTCGTCGCGGCGGAGGAGGCCGTGCAGGCGCGGGCGGCCCAGGCCGAGGTGGTCGAGGCTCTCGCCCTGACTCCCGTGGCGCCCGAGGTGTTCGAGGCCGACGGGGACGACGAATCCCCGACGGCCTGACGGGTGCGGGGCGCCTCCGGCTCATTTGACCGAGCCAGAGGCGTTCCGTACTCTTGAGCGTCGGTGCCTTTGGGAGCACCGACGTGCGCGTCCGTGATGTGAGGGCCAACACCCGTGTCCATCACGTAGAGCGCGCCCCTGACTGAAGTTCGACGAGCAGAGATGAGCAGCAACGTGGTGTACGCGATCGTGAAGGCTGGCGGCCGCCAGGAGAAGGTCGCCGTGGGCGACGTCGTCGTCGTCGACCGCCTCTCCGCACAGGCTGGTGCGACTGTTGAGCTTCCCGCTCTGCTGCTCGTCGACGGTGAGAAGGTCACCCACGACGCTCAGGACCTGGCCAAGATCACCGTGACGGCTGAGGTCGTCCGGGATGAGAAGGGCCCGAAGATCGACATCCTGAAGTACAAGAACAAGACCGGCTACCGCGTCCGCAAGGGTCACCGCCAGAAGCTGACCCGCCTGAAGGTCACCGGCATCAACTGATCTTGCACCGCGGCGTGGTCCGCGGGGCGTCATCCATCTGAGCACGAAGGCAGGTTCGTCATGGCACACAAGAAGGGCGCGAGTTCGTCGCGCAACGGTCGCGACTCGAACGCGCAGCGCCTGGGCGTCAAGCGCTTCGGTGGCCAGGTCGTCAAGGCCGGCGAGATCATCGTCCGCCAGCGCGGCACGCACTTCCACCCCGGCATCAACGTCGGCCGTGGCAAGGACGACACGCTGTTCGCGCTGGCGCCGGGCGCCGTGGAGTTCGGCCAGCGTCGTGGCCGCAAGGTCATCGACATCGTGGCGGCGGCGGTCTGACCCCGTCCCATCTCGTTCGTCGAAGGGGCGCACCGGTGCGGTGCGTCCCTTCGTCGTTGCCGGCGCCGAGCAAGGCGCGGGCAGAAGCAGAGCGCGCACGCGGTGCGGGCGACGCGCAGCATGGCCTGCCAGCATTCGCGGCAGTGGAGAGTGGCCGGCACGTGCCGGCTCGAGGAGAGTGGTGACCGATGGCGACCTTCGTCGACCGCGTCGTCCTGCATGCCAGCGGCGGTGACGGTGGCCACGGGTGCGTCTCGATCCACCGTGAGAAGTTCAAGCCCTTGGCCGGGCCCGATGGCGGCAACGGCGGCCACGGCGGGAGCGTCACGCTGGTCGTCGACCCGCAGGTGACCACCCTGCTGGACTACCACCACGCCCCCCACCGGCACGCCTCCTCGGGCAAGCAGGGCATGGGCGACCACCGCCAGGGAGCCTCCGGCGAGGACCTGGTGCTCCCGGTGCCGGACGGCACCGTGGTGAAGTCGACCACTGGCGAGGTGCTCGCCGACCTGGTGGGCGCCGGCGCCGAGTACGTCATCGCCGCGGGCGGCCACGGCGGCCTGGGCAACGCCGCCATCGCGTCGCCGCGCCGGAAGGCCCCCGGCTTCGCGCTGCTGGGCGAGCCCGGCGAGGCCCGCGACGTCGTGCTCGAGCTCAAGACGATCGCCGATGTGGCCCTGGTGGGCTTCCCGAGCGCGGGCAAGTCGAGCCTGGTCGCGGCGATCTCGGCCGCTCGGCCCAAGATCGCGGACTACCCGTTCACCACCCTGATCCCGAACCTGGGCGTCGTGCAGGCCGGCTCGGCCCGCTACACCGTCGCCGACGTGCCCGGCCTGATCCCGGGCGCCAGCGAGGGCAAGGGGCTGGGCCTGGAGTTCCTGCGGCACATCGAGCGCTGCGCCGTGCTGGTGCACGTGCTCGACTGCGCGACGCTCGAGCCCGATCGCGACCCGCTCAGCGACCTCGAGGCCCTCGAGGCCGAGCTGGCCACCTACTCGGGCGACCTGGGCATCGAGGGCGGCCGTGTCCCGCTCAACGAGCGTCCCCGCCTGGTCGTGCTCAACAAGATCGACGTGCCCGAGGCGCGCGAGCTCGCCGAGATGGTGCGCCCCGAGCTCGAGGCGCGGGGCCTGCAGGTCTTCGAGGTCTCCACGGCGAGCCACGAGGGGCTGCGGCCGCTCACGTTCGCGCTGGGCGAGCTGATCGACCGGGCGCGCCGCGAGGCGCCGGTTCCCGAGCCGACCCGCGTGGTGCTGCGGCCCAAGGCGGTCGACGACACGGGCTTCACCGTGACGCGCCGCACCGAGGGCGGCCGGGACTACTTCCAGATCATCGGCTCGAAGCCCGAGCGCTGGGTCCGCCAGACGGACTTCCGCAACGACGAGGCCGTCGGATACCTCGCCGACCGCCTGGCGCGGCTGGGAGTCGAGGAGAAGCTCTTCGCCGCTGGCGCCGTCGCGGGGGCGGAGGTCGTCATCGGCGCGGGCCCGGACGGCGTGGTCTTCGACTGGGAGCCCACGCTGCTCACCGGCTCCGAGCTGCTCGCCGGCCCGCGTGGCACCGACATGCGCATCGAGGAGCGGTCGCGGCCGACCCGAGGCGAGAAGCGCGAGCAGTACAAGGACCGCATGGACGCCAAGGCCGAGGCCCGCGCCGAGCTGTGGACGGAGCGCGAGGCAGGCCTCTGGACGGACGAGGACTGACATGGCAGCCGTCCGGGGGTCGGGCAGCCCGGTGAGGAGAAGCCGTCGCGGGGGAGGATGCACCCTGTGAGCGCAGCCGCACTGCTCGACCGTCGCCAGCTCGTCGACGCGCCGCGCGTGGTCGTCAAGGTCGGGTCCTCGTCCCTCACGGACGAGGACGGCCATCTCGACCCCGAGCGTCTCGACGCGCTGGTCAAGGTGCTGGCCGCCCGGCGTGCCGCGGGCGGCCAGGTCGTGCTGGTCTCCTCCGGCGCGATCGCGGCCGGGATCGGCCCCCTGGGCCTGTCGTCGCGGCCACGCGACCTGGCGACCCAGCAGGCTGCCGCGTCGGCCGGGCAAGGCCTGCTCGTGGCGCACTACACCCGCTCGTTCTGGGACCACGGGCTGCGGGTCGGCCAGGTGCTGCTGACGGCGGACGACACGGTGCGGCGCACGCACTACCGCAACGCGCAGCGCGCCCTGACCCGGCTGCTCGAGCTCGGCGTGGTGCCGGTGATCAACGAGAACGACGCCGTCGCCACCGACGAGATCCGCTTCGGCGACAACGACCGGCTCGCGGCGCTGGTCTCGCACCTGGTGCGGGCGGACGCGATGGTGCTGCTCACCGACGTGAACGGGTTGCACACCGGGCCGCCGTCACGGCCTGGCTCGGTGCGGATCCCCGAGGTCCGGGGCCCGCGCGACCTCGAGGGCATCGATGTGACCGCCCGGGGCAGCGCCGTGGGCACGGGTGGCATGGTCACCAAGCTCGAGTCCGTGGCGATCGCGACGGCGTCGGGCATCCCGGTGGTGCTGACGTCGGCCGAGAACGCCGCGGCGGCACTGGCCGGCGAGGACGTCGGCACCTGGTTCGCGGCCACTGGACGGCGGGCCTCCACCCGCCTGCTGTGGCTCGCGCACGCGGCCCGGACCCGGGGCCGGCTCGTGCTCGACGAGGGCGCCGTGCGCGCGGTGGTGGACCGGCGCATGTCGCTGCTCCCCGCCGGTGTGACCCGCGCCGAGGGCGCGTTCGAGGCCGGGGACCCGGTCGAGCTGTGCGGGCCCGACGGCGACGTGGTGGCCCGAGGCCTGGTCGCCTACTCCTCGGAGGAGGTCCCCGGCCTGCTGGGACACACGACCTCTGAGCTGCGCGCGGACCTCGGCCCGCAGTACGGCCGCGTGCTGGTGCACCGGGACGACCTGGTGCTGGTGCGGCGCCGGCGCTGACCGCCACCCGACGCGGATCGGGCTGGCGAATCGCCTGGCCCGCATCTGCCCGGCGCCCGGCGCCGCCCTCGACGGGGCGCCGTGCGGGCGCCGCCGCATGGACGCGGTTCGACCTTGGGCGGGCTGGGCCGTCATCCTGGGGGCAGGGGACCCGCGTCCCGTGCCCGGAGCAGCCCCCGGGCTCCGACCCAGGCTCGAGGAGACCGACCATGACCGTTCGCCAGCCCACCGCCTCGCGCGATCGGCTCGGCGACGAGCCGCGGAGCGGGAGGGGCGCCTGATGACGGCCGTGGAGGGCCCTCGCCCGGCGGCGCCGAGCACCGCCTACCTGGACGAGCTGCGGGCGCAGACCGAGCGTCGCCGGGCGGCCTTCGTGCCGGTCGCCTCGCCCTTCGAGGGCGCCGACGAGCAGGACGTCGCCCTCGTCCGGTCGGCCGCGCAGTCGCTGCAGGACGACGTGGTGGGGCTGGCCCGGGTGATCCACGCGCACCCCGAGGAGGCGTTCCGCGAGCACCGGGCGGCAGCGGAGATCGCCGACCTGCTCGCACGGCACGGCGTCCGCGCCACGGTCGGCACGCACGGGCTGGCCACGGCGGTGCGCGCCGGCCTGACGGCCCACGGGCCCGACGCCGGTGGTCCGGACCCCGCCGCGGGGCCCACCGTGGCGATCCTCGCCGAGTACGACGCGCTGCCGGGCATCGGGCACGCGTGCGGGCACAACGTGATCGCGGCCGCCGCGGTGGGCGCCTTCCTCGCGCTGCGCCGCGCGGTCGCGGAGGGCATGACGTTGCCCGGGCGGGTGCTGCTCCTCGGCACACCAGCGGAGGAGGGCAACTCCGGCAAGGAGATCCTGGCCCGGGCGGGCTTCTTCGACGGGGTCGACGCGGCGGTCATGGTCCACCCCTTCGGGTACGACGTGATCGACCACCCGTTCCTGGGGCGCCGCCGGCTCCAGGTGACTTATCACGGGGTGGCGGCGCACGCGTCGGCCAGCCCGTTCATGGGCAGGAACGCGCTCGACGCCGTCGCGCTCAACTACCAGGCGGTCGGTTTTCTGCGTCAGCACATCCCGCCCACCGACCGCGTGCACGGCATCGTCGTCGACGGTGGCGAGCGGCCCAGCGTGGTGCCCGAGCGCGCCGCCCTCGAGTACTACGTGCGGTCCGCGCACGCGCCCACCCTCCGCGACCTGTCGCAACGGCTCGAGGACATCGCCCACGGGGTCGCGCTCGCCACCGGGACCACCGTCGAGGTCACCTGGGACCCCGTCCCGTTCAGCCTCCCGCTGCGCACCAACACCCCGCTCGCCGAGCGCTGGGCCCAGCACCAGGCTGCCCAGGGGCGCACCGCGCTCGCGGGCGGCATCGTGCCGGAGATCCTCGCCGCCTCCACGGACTTCGGGAACGTGAGCCAGCGGCTGCCGGGCATCCACCCGATGATCGCGGTCAGCGAGCCCGACGTCGCCTTGCACACCCGTGAGTTCGCGCAGGCCGCGGGCGGCCCCGCGGGGGACAGGGCGGCCGTCGACGGCGCCGTGGGCCTGGCGCTGACCGCCCTCGACTACCTCGCCGACCCGCGGCTGCGCGAGGCTGTCCGCCAGGACTTCGAGGACGGCGGCGGGATCGTGGACGTGCCCGGCTACTTCGACTGAGCCGATCCACCCAGGGAAAGAGGCGCCACCGCGCTGCGGAGCAGGCGCGGTCCGACGAGGGACGGGACGATGAGCATCGAGATACGCGCCGCGCGGCGCGAGGAGCACCCGGCAGTGGGACGGCTGACCGAGCACGGCTTCGCGACCGGGGCGTATGGGCCGACGACGAACCCCGACAGGCTGCGGGTGCTGCACGACGCCGCCGGCCGGGCCGCCGCCGGCGAGCTCCTCGTGGCCGTGGACGACGGCGACCTGCTCGGCACGGCGAGCCTGCTGCGGGCGGGGACGGCATACGCCCTTGAGGCGCAGGACGGCGAGGCCGAGCTCCGGCTCCTGGCCGTCGCCCCCGAGGGCAGGGGCCGTGGGGTCGGCGCGGCGCTGGCCCTCGAATCCCTCGCCCGGGCGAGGGACTGGGGCATGCGGGCGCTCGTGCTCGACACCGGGCCCGCGAACGCCGCCTCGCAGCGGCTCTACGAGCGGCTCGGATTCGTCCGCGAGCAGCAGCGCGAGACCACGGTGGCGCCCGGGGTCGGTCGCCTGGTGTTCTACCGCTACGACTTCGCCCGGGAGGGCGTCCTGGTCCGCCTGATCGCCGCGCACGAGCACGACCGGATCGCCGAGCTCACCGTCGCCGCGTACAGCCACGACTACGAGATCTCCGAGCACTACCGCGGCATGCTCCAGGACGTCGCGACCCGCGCGGCGGAGCACCAGGTGTGGGTCGCCCAGGACCTCGCGACGGGGGCCCTGCTGGGCGCGGTCACCACGCCCCGCCCCGGGTCCCGCCTCTCGGTGGTCGCGCGGGAGGGCGAGCTCGGCCTCCGCCACCTCGCCGTCGACCCGGGCGCGCGCGGCCGCGGGATCGGCGCGCTGCTCACCCGGCACGCGATCGACCTCGCGCGCGAGCGTGGCCTGCGCAGGGTGGTCCTGAACTCCGGCGAGCACATGGCCCCCGCCCACCGCCTCTACGCGCGGCTCGGCTTCGCCCGGCTGCCCGATCGCGAGGAGCGCGTGTTCGAGGGCGGGCTGCTGCTCGCCTTCGGCATCGACGTCCCCGCGGAGGCGGGCGCGACCCCGAGCCAAGGCTGAGGCCCCCCGCCGGGTCGAGACGGGGCTCGATGCGCGGGGAGCGCCGGACTACATTGGCTCTATGACAGCCTCGCTCGAGAACACCGTCGCGACCACGTCGTCCCACGTCAGCGCACCGGGCTCCGACGTGGCTGAACGGGTGCTCGACGCCGCGCGCCGCGCGAAGGCCGCGGCGCGCGTGCTCGCGACGGCGACCAGGGCGACGAAGGACGGCGCGCTCGAGGCCCTGGCCGACGCCCTCGTCGCCCGCACCGACGAGATCCTCGAGGCCAACGCCGAGGACCTCGAGCGGGGCCGTGCGAACGGCACCTCGCCCGGGCTGCTCGACCGCCTCGCGCTGACCGACGCCCGCATCGTCGCGATCGCCGAGGCGCTGCGCGAGCTCGCCGCGCTGCCCGACCCGGTGGGCGAGGTGGTGCGCGGCTCCACGCTGCCGAACGGGCTGCGCCTGCGCCAGGTGCGGGTGCCGATGGGCGTGGTCGGCATGATCTACGAGGCCCGCCCCAACGTGACCGTGGACGCCGCCGGACTCGCCCTCAAGAGCGGCAACGCCGTGGTGCTGCGCGGCGGCTCCGCGGCGGCGCGCAGCAACGAGGCCATCGTCGGCGTCCTCGCCGAGGCGCTCACCGCCCAGGGGCTCCCCGCGGACCTGGTCCAGTCGATCGACGCGTACGGGCGCGAGGGCGCCGTCGCGCTGATGCACGCCCGGGGGCTGGTGGACGTCCTCGTGCCCCGCGGCGGCGCCGACCTCATCCAGACGGTCGTGCGCGAGTCCACGGTGCCCGTCGTGGAGACGGGCGTCGGGAACTGCCACGTGTACGTCGACGCGACGGCCGATCCGGCGATGGCCCTGCCCATCCTGCTCAACTCCAAGACGCAGCGGGTCGGTGTGTGCAACGCCGCCGAGACTCTGCTGGTGCACGCCGACGCCGCCGCCGGCTTCCTGCCCGCCGCGCTGGCCGCGCTCGCGGGGGAGGGCGTGGTGATCCACGGGGACGAGGCGACCGCCGCGCTCGCGCCCGAGGGGGTCGACGTCGTCCCGGCCACCGACGAGGACTGGGCCACCGAGTACCTCTCGCTCGACCTGGCTGTGCGGGTGGTCGACGACCTCGACGCGGCCATCGAGCACATCCGCGCGTGGACGTCGGGCCACACCGAGGCCATCGTCACCCGCGACCTCGCGGCGTCGGAGCGGTTCGTGGCCGAGCTCGACTCGGCCGCGGTGATCGTGAACGCCTCGACCCGCTTCACCGACGGGGGCCAGTTCGGGCTCGGGGCCGAGATCGGGATCTCGACGCAGAAGCTGCACGCCCGGGGTCCGATGGGGCTCCCCGAGCTGACCACGACGAAGTGGGTCGTCCACGGTGACGGGCACGTCCGCGCCTGAGCGCGCGACCGACGTGCGACACTTGAGCCGCTCTGTTGAGACCTGACTGGAGGATGCCGTGCTGGCTGCCCTGCTCACTGCTGCTGTCGAAGAGGACGTCGTGAACCACTTGGAGTTCCCGCCCGTCGTCTACGGCGGCATCACGCTGGCGTGCCTCCTCGCGCTGCTCGCAGCCACGTACGCGTTCCGGAGCGTGGGCACGCGCCACTGAGCGCAGCGCCGAGCGCCACCCGCACCACGAGGACGAGAGTGAGGTTGCAGCCGATGACGCCGCGACGGCCCCGGCTCGGTGTGATGGGCGGCACCTTCGACCCGATCCACCACGGCCACCTGGTCGCGGCGAGCGAGGTGGCAGCCGAGTTCGACCTGGACGAGGTGATCTTCGTCCCCACCGGGCAGCCGACGTTCAAGCAGGACCAGCACGTCACGGCCGCCGAGCACCGGTACCTGATGGCGGTCGTCGCGACCGCGTCCAACCCGCGGTTCACCGTGAGCAGGGTGGACATCGACCGCCCAGGGCTGACGTACACGGTCGACACGCTGCGCGACCTCAACCTGCGGCGCCCAGGCGCCGATCTGTTCTTCATCACAGGCGCCGACGCCGTCGAGCAGATCCTCACGTGGAAGGACCCGGACGAGCTCTTCGGCATGGCACAGTTCGTGGCCGTGACCCGCCCAGGTCACACGTTGTCCATCGCCGGCTTGCCCGCTGACCGGGTCAGCCAGCACGAGATCCCTGCGCTGGCCATCTCCTCGACGGATGTCCGTGCGCGTGCGCGCGCCGGTCAGCCCGTCTGGTACCTCGTCCCCGACGGGGTGGTCCAGTACATCGCGAAGCACGGTCTGTATCGAGGTAACGATGAGTGAACCTGGAGAGCGCCGCCGCCGTCGAGAGATGGCGCGCCCGGACGAGCCCGGAGCCCCCGGCGGCCCCTCGGGAGCCGAGAGCACGCCGATGTCGCGTCGGGCGATGCGCAGCCAACCCGTCCAGTCGGTCGGGCCCGACGGCCACGCCGGGGCGCAAGGGCCCTACCAGGTGCCTGGCCTGGCGCCCGAGCCGCCGAGCCCGATGCGCTCGCGCCGCGCCATCCGCGACACCAGCCTCGAGCCGTCCGGGCCTGGGCAGGGTCCGTCCGCCCGCCCGGCGGCGAGCGGCTCGCCCTCCTGGGCCTCGCACCCGGGCCAGCCGTCCGCGCCGACGCAGGGCCGGCCCGAGGCGAGGCCGGCAGTCCCGCCGCCGCCAGCCCGGCCCACCTACGCCGACCGCGCCTCCTCTGCCCCGCCGGCCGCAGCGCGCCCGTCGTCCACCCCGCCGCCGGCCCCCCGCCAGCCCGAGCCGTCCCGCCCGTGGGGAGCCCCGGCGCCGACCTCCAGCGGCTCTGCGGCCTGGGGCGCCAGCACTGCTTCCGCGGCTCCCGCGCCGGCGGCGCCGTTCGGCCAGCCCAGCCCGGCGGCTCCGCAGGGCGCCGCGCCCTCACGGACCAGTGCCCGCCCGCCGGTGTGGGGCGGGGCCCCGGAGGCGGGGACCGCCGCGCCTGCCGAGAGCCCGGCGGCCGCGCCGGGGTGGCGGCCCACCGCCAGCCCCCACGGTCCGTCCTGGGCGAGCACCGCCCCGGGCGCCCCGCAGCAGGCCCGCACCGCTCCGCCGGTCGCGCCGGTCGACGTGCCGTCGCCCGCGGCCGCGGCGACTCCCGC
>JADGMW010000628.1_pt1 | contig 12847 bp, 13 predicted proteins | sample 8641801 | NCBI WGS metagenome assembly JADGMW01 (sample SAMN16272018, study PRJNA661076) | feces metagenome | isolation source: fecal sample from diarrhoea affected cattle A | host: Bos taurus | place: South Africa: Lokaleng Village, Mahikeng | collected 2019-09
CCGGCCCACGCGGTCGCCTGCGCCGAAGACGTCCCAGCCCACCGGCGCACCGGCGGCGTCGCGGGGCAGCTCGTCGTACCGCGGTATCCCGCCGTGGGGGCCGCTCACCGGGCGCTCCCCCCGGGCACCGCGCCGCAGCGGCGGCGGGCGGACTCCGACAGGACCGCGCCGTCTTCCCCGGCGTTCAGGGTGAGGACCTGGGGCATCTGCTCATCTACTCCGCTCGGGAAGCCGTGCCGGAGCACCGGGGACGCGCGGGTGTGTGTCTATCAGTCGTCCGACAGGCGCACCAGGCCGTCGGGGTGACAGCTCCGACGGACGATCCCGCAGGGGAAGGTGCTCATCACCCGTCCCGCAGCAGGATTCCGCTCCGATCCTCGCGGGAACCTCGCCCTCAGACCGCCAGGGCGGCGCCGATGATCGCGCGGGCGTCCGAGGCGCCGCGGGGTGGGCCGTCGACCGGGAAGTCGATGAGGTGCGCGTGTCCGAACCCGGCGGGATCGGGGCGCACGACCTCCACCTCGTGCCCGCGCTCCTCCAGGCCCGGCTGCCACGACGCCGGGGCGTGCGCCTCGATGCGGACGCGCTGCACCTCGGGACGCTCCCAGACGTTGAAGCCGGTGCCGGACTCGACGCCCAGCACCCAGCGCGGGGCACCGATGACCGCGGCCGGATCGGCGCCGGTCCGCAGCAGACGCGCCAGCAGCTGCAGCACCAGCTGGGTCTGCGAGTCCCCGCCCATCGTCCCCAGCACGGCGCGGAGCGAGCCGTCCGGACGGGTCACCACCGTGGGCGCCAGGGTGTGCGGCGGGCGCCGTCCGGGCCGGTACTCCGCCGGGTGCCCGGGCTCCAGGCTGAAGCTGATCCCGCGGTTGTGCAGCAGCACGCCGGTGCCCGGCACCGCCACGTGGCAGCCGAACTCCTTGGCGTTGGACTGGATGAGGCTCACGGCCATGCCGTCGCCGTCGGTGACGCAGAGGTGGATGGTGCCGCCGTCGCGGTAGCTCTCGTCCAGCGGCAACCGCTTCTGCGGGTCGAGCAGCGCGGCCCGGGCGTCCAGCCGGTCGGCGGCCAGCAGGGCCGGTCCGTCGGCGTCCTCGGACAGCTGCTGCGGGCGGTCGAACCCGGCCAGCCGGCCCGCCTCGACCGTCAGGTGCGCCCAGAGCGCGTCCTCGGGATCGGCCGGCAGCCCCACGCGCTCGGCGATCCCCGCCCCGGCCAGCGCCGCGTAGCCCGCGGAGTTCGGCGGCACGGTCCAGACGCGGTGGCCCCACACGTCCAGCGCCAGGCCCTCCACCCAGTCCGCCAGCGGCGTGGTCAGGTCGCCGGGCAGGTACTCCCCCGCGCCCACCTCCAGCAGCCGCTCGCCGAACTCCCCGCCGTAGAAGCCGTCCCGGCCCTCGGCGACGATCGCGCGCAGCATCCGGGCGGGCCCGGGCCGCCGCAGCGGGTCGCCGGCGCCGACGCCGGACCGCACCAGCTCGTCGCAGCCGGTCACGCCGGCCAGCTTGGGCAGCAGGAAGGCCAGCAACGGGGAGGTCGGGAAGCCGTTCTCGGCCAGCTCGATCGCCGGGCCCAGCACGTCGGCGAGCGGCAGCCGGCCGAGCCGCTCGTGCAGCGCCAGCCACCCGTCCACGCAACCGGGCACCGGAGCGCTGCGGACGTCGCCCAGCACCGGCATGCTGCGGTGCCCCTCGGCGCGGAGCCGATCGGGGTCCGCGCCGCTGCCGGCCCGCCCGGTGGCGTTCAGCACCAGCGGCTCCGCCGACCCCGTGCCCGGGCCGGCCACCAGCGCCATGAGGTCGCCACCCATCCCGCACATGTGCGGAGTGGTCACCGTCAGCGCCGCGCTGGTGGCGATCGCCGCGTCGACAGCGTTGCCTCCCGCGCGCAGCACGGCGACGCCGACCTCGGAGGCCAGCCGGTCCACGCTGCACACCAGCCCGTCCGGGCCCTCGACGGTCTGCGTCTCCCAGGTCATGTCGTCTCCCAGATCATGCTGTTCCTCCGTCGACGACGCGGGCCGAGGGCGCCACCAGCGGCCACGGCCGCTCCCGCTCGAACAGCGCGGCCACCGACAGCAGCAGCGCGTCGCTGTGCCGCGGCCCGACGATCTGCATCCCGATCGGCATGCCGCGCGGCGAGAGCCCGGCCGGCACGCTGACGGCCGGGACGCCGGTGATGTTCATACCCATGGTCAGGCGGCCGGTGTTGCCCAGCCCCTCGACGTCGACGTCACCGACCCGGGTCGGGCCGGGGCCCCCGGCGGCGTACGGGTCGTCGGGGTTGGTCGCGGCGAGCACCAGGTCCACCGACTCGAACAGGTCGGCGAAGGACTCGTTGAGCTGCTTGCGCAGGGGGTCGACCGCGGCCGCGTCGGCGATGGTGAAGGTCTCCGAGCGGGCCATCAGCGCAGCCACCTCGTCGGTGAGCAGCTCGCGGATCTGCGGCCAGTAGGCGTGCATGCCCTGCCACATGGTCGGCAGCGACGCCCCCGACCAGACGGCGACCATGTCCGGCAGCGTGAACCCGACGTCCACGCGCCGCATGCCGGCGGCGGCGATCAGCGCAGCCGCGGCGTCCTCGATCCCGGCGACGACGTCGGGGTGCACCACCGCGCCGCCGAAGTCCGGCAGCACCGCCACCCGCAGGCCGGCGAGCTCGTGGCTGCCGAGGCCGGCCTCGAAGCCCTCCACCCGCGGCAGGCTGAACGGGTCGCGCGGGTGCGCCCCGTTGGCGACGTCGAGCCAGCGGGCGGTGTCGCGGACCGAGCGGGACAGGCAGCCGACCGTCGAGTGCAGCGGCTCGATCTGCGCGAAGGGGGCGAACGGGATGGTCCGGAAGCTCGTCTTGATGCCGACCAGCCCGGTGTAGCCGGCTGGGATCCGGATGGATCCGCCGCCGTCGGTGCCGGTGCCGATGGGCACGACCCCTCCGGCGACGGCGGCCGCCGTCCCCCCGCTGGAGCCGCCGGGCGTCAGCTCCGGGTTCCACGGGTTGCGGGTGGTGCCGTGCAGCAGCGTGTGCGTGTAGCCGACCAGGCCGAACTCGCTGCTCGTCGTCTGGACCACCGGGATCGCGCCGCCACGGTCGCGGATCCGCTCCACGTGCACGGTCGTGTACGGCCCGACCGAGCCCTCCAGCAGCTTGCTGCCGCGCGGGAAGGGCCACCCCTCGACGGGTTCCAGCTCCTTGACGGCGAACGGCACCCCGCCGAAGGGCAGCGAGACGTCGGCCGTCCGGGCGGCGGCGAGCGCGTTCTCGGCGTCGACGTGGCAGACGGCGTTCAGCTCGCTGACCTCGACGGCGTCCAGCACCGCCTGCACCGCCTCGACCGGGCTCAGCTCCTTGGCCCGGAACGCCTCGACCAGGCCGCAGGCGTCCTGCAGCCAGGGCTCGCTCACGCGTCGACCCCGCTCGCGGTGCGGGGCGCGCCGTAGGTGGCCGGGCCGGCGCCCGAGGTCCGCCCGTCGCGCGCCTGCTCGACCGCGGCCGCCAGCGCCGCCAGGAACTCGTCGACCACCTTGAGGTGGAACGGCGACACCATCAGGTGCAGGCCACCGGGCTGCCGGTTGGGGTACCAGCCCTGCGCGGCGAGGAGGTCGGCGACGGCATTCAGGTCGACGACGTCGCTGCCGAACTGGAACACGCACAGCTCCGGCGTGGAGGTGATCGACAGCCCGTCGATCGCCTGGATGCCGGCCTGCAGCCGCCGGGTGGCGTCGCGCACCTTCGCCGCCTGGCGCAGGTAGCCCTCCTCGCCGAGGTGCTGCATCGCCGCCCACGCCCCGGCGATCGGCGGCGCGGGCCGGGTGCCGGCCGGGGTGGGCGAGCCGTACAGCCCGCCGCCCCAGGCACCGTCGTCGAACCACCACTGGGTCCGGTACTGCGCGACGTCGCGGTGCAGCAGCACGCTGGCGCCCTTGAAGGCGTAGCCGTACTTGTGCAGGTCGGCGCTGATGCTGGTGACGCCCTCGACCCGGAAGTCCCACGGCGGCACCGGCTCGCCCAGCCGCTCCCAGAACGGCAGCATCATCCCGCCCAGGCAGGCGTCCACGTGGCAGAGGACGCCGGCCTCGCGGGCGATCCCGGCGATCTCCTCGACCGGGTCCATCACGCCGTAGGGGTAGCAGGGGGCGCTGGCCACGACCATCGCGGTGTCCGGGCCGACCGCCGCGCGCATCGCCGCCACGTCGGCCCGGTGGCCCTCGTCCACCGGCACCCGCACCTGGCGCATGTCGAGCAGGTGGCAGGCCTTGGCGAACGCCGGGTGGGCGGTGACGGCGGTGACCAGCACGGGGTCCTCGATGCCCCGCTTGCGGGCCGTCTCCCGGGCGACCAGCACCGACAGGAAGATCGACTCGGTGCCGCCGCTGGTGAGCCCGCCGGCGCCCGGCGTGCCGTGCAGCAGCCCGGCCACCATGTCCGCGGTCTCCCGCTCCAGCCGGGCGAGGCTCGGGAAGCGGACCGGGTTCAGCGCGTTCTCCGCCAGGTATTCGCGGCTCACCGCCGCGAGCAGCTCCTCCAGCTCGTCGTCGTCGGGATGGAAGATCAGCCCGAAGATGCGGCCGCTCCGCCAGTCGGCGTCGTCGTGCCGGTTGGCGCGCAACCGCTCGAGGACCGCGGCGCCCTCCAGTCCGTCGGCGGGCAGTTCGGCGGGCGTTGCGGTGGACACGGGGCCTCCCGGATGTGTCGGCGGTCACCGACCACCGTCCCGCCGGGACAGTAGCCGCCGCCCGACGGGTGTCCGCAGCCGCCGTTATGGTCGGCCGGTGAAGATCCTGGTGCTGGGCGGTACGTCGTTCGTCGGTCGCGCGATGGTCGAGGAGGCGCTGGCCCGCGGGGACGAGCTGACCCTGTTCGGCCGCGGGCGCACCGGCACCGAACTGTTCCCCGACACCCCCCGGCTGGTGGGCGACCGGGATACCGGCGACTACTCCGCACTGACCGGCACCGACTGGGACGCCGTCCTCGACGTGAGCGCCTACGTCCCCCGCCACGTCGCGCAGGCCGCCGCCGCGCTCGGCGGCTCGACCGGCCGGTACCTGTTCATCTCCAGCGTCGCGGTCTACGCCGGCGGCGAGCCCGGGGACGAGTCGACGCCGCGGCGCGAGCCCGAACTGGGTACCGAGGTCGTCGACGGCCGCAGCTACGGTCCGCTCAAGGTGGCCTGCGAGGACGAGGTGCTGGCCCGCTACGGCGACCGCGCCACGCTGGTCCGGCCCGGCATCGTGGCCGGCCCGCACGACCAGACCGACCGGTTCACCTGGTGGGCCCGCCGGGCGGCCCGCGGCGGCACGGTCCCCCTCCCCGGCCGTCCGGACCAGCCGGTGCAGGTCGTGGACAGCCGGGACCTGGCCCGCCTCGTCGTCACGCTGCTGCACGACGACCGGCCGGGCACCTTCAACGCCGTCGGGCCCGCGGAGCCGGTGACGCTCGCCGGGCTCGTCGAGGCCTGCGCGCGGGGCGCAGGCGCCACGGTGGACGTCGTCCCGGTCGACCCCGCCCTCGCCGGCGGCGCCGTGCCCCTGGTGCTGCCCGACCCGCGGTTCGACACCGGCATGCAGCGCAGCGGCGCCCTCGCCCGCTCGGTCGGGCTGACCGCCACCCCGCTGGAGCAGACGGCGGCCGACGTCGTCGCCTGGGACCGGGAGCGCGGCGAGCCCGCCCTGGCCGTGGACCTGCCGGCCGACCGCGAGGCGGCGCTGCTGGCGGCTGCCGGCGCGCCCGGGAGCTGATGCGCGTCCCGCCCGGGCCGGTCGAGGTGGCCGGCGGCACCGCCGAACTGCTGGGCGACGCCGACCGCGACGGCTCGTGGGTGCTCATGGTGAACGGCACCCCGCAGTCGCACGTCGACCTCGAGGACCCCACCCACCTGGAGTTCGAGTACGTCCGCCGGATGGGGCACGTCCTGGACCTCGCCGCCCCGCCGGGGACGCCGCTGGACGTGGTCCACCTCGGCGGCGGCGCGCTGACCCTGCCCCGCTACGTCGCCGTCACCCGCCCGGGCTCGCGCCAGCGCGTCGTGGAGATCGACCAGCCGCTCACCGACCTGGTGCGCGAGTACCTGCCGCTGCCGCGCAACGCGCGCGTGCGGGTCCGGGGCGAGGACGCCCGCACCGCGCTGACGACGCTGCACCCGCACAGCGCCGACATCGTCGTCACCGACGTGTTCGCCGGCGCGCGGACGCCGGCCCACCTGACCACCGTCGAGTTCGTGCGCGAGGTCGCCCGGGTGCTGCGACCCGGCGGGCTCTACGCCGCGAACGTCGCCGACGGACCGCCGCTGCGGTTCGCCCGCAGCCAGGTGGCCACCCTGCGCGCGGTCTTCGCGCACGTGTGCCTGCTGGCCGAGCCCGGAACCATGCGCGGGCGCCGGTTCGGCAACCTGGTCGCCGTCGCCTCGGACGCCGAGCTGCCGCTGGCCGACCTGACCCGGGCCTGCGCGCGGGACCCGATGCCCGCGCGCGTGGTCGACGGCGCCGACCTGGAGCGCTTCGCCGGGAAGGCGCTGCCGGTGGGCGACGCCGAGGCGCAGCCCTCCCCCGAGCCGCCCGCGGGCGTCTTCGGGCGCTGAGCGGCTCAGCCCGGGAGCGGGCTCACCAGCTGTTGTTGCCGCGCTGCAGGCCGCGCACGGCCGGGCGCACGTCGACCAGGTAGACGAGCGCGGCGATGAGGGCCGGGAGGCCGAGGAAGCTCATGACCCCGAATGCGTAGACGACGACTGCCGCCACGCCGGTGATCGCCGCCCACACGGGCTTGGTCAGCTTGCTCATCGCGACGAAGTTCGCCGCCGGGCGGAACAGCGCGTCGGCGAAGGCCCACAGGGTGAGCACCTGGGCGACCAGGTAGAGGCCGCGGAACACCAGGATGTCGAACTCCGCCATGCGACCGAGGGTACGCGGCACCACCCGGCCGGACGCGGACGCGACAGGGCCCCGGAGCGCTCGCGCAGCTCCGGGGCCCTGGTTCGTGGGGTGTGCGTCAGCCGTTGCGCTTGGCCGGCACAGCCGCCGGGTCGGTCCGCTTGGCGGACTTGGCCCGGGTGACGCGTGCCGACGTGGGTGCGGTGCCGGCAGCGGCACTGCTCTTCTTACCGGTCGCCTTGCGGGCCGGCTTCGGCACCTCCACGACGTCCACGGCGTCCTCGAGCTCGGCCTTGGCGGTGTCGGCGGCGTCCTCGACCGAGGCCTCGGCCTTGGCCGCGACCTTGGTGGCCTTGGCGGCGGTCTTCTGCGCGACCGAGGTCACCTCGTTCGAGGCGTCGGCGACGGCCTCGGCGGTCTCCTCGAGGATGTCCTCGAGCGCGTCCTCCACGGCGTCGACGGCCCGCTCGGCACCGCGGACCACGCGGCGGAAACCGGGCTGGCGGCGCAGGTCCTCGACGACCACGGCGCCGCGCTCGGCCAGGGTCCCGACGGTCGCGGTCGCCTGGGTGCGGGCGGTGTCCACCAGCCCGACGACGGTGCTGCGCAGCGTGTCGGGACGGACGGCCTCGGCCAGCTGCTGCGCCGTGGTGCGCGCGGTGCCGGCGGCCTCGGTGGCCCGGGTGCGCGCCGTCTCGGCGGCCTCGGTGGCCCGGGTGCGGGCCTCCTTCACGGCGAGGTCGGCCTGGATCTGGGCCTCGCCGGGCAGCGCCACGATCGAGGAGGTGGCCTTGGTGCGGAACTGGTCGAGGACGGTGCGGGCCTGGGTCAGGGCCAGGTCACCGGCGCCGACGACGGCCAGGATCGGCGTCCGGGCCTGCTCGGCCAGCGAGCGGCCCTGGGCGACGGCGAACTCGCCGTACTGCTTCACGGTCTGGGTGGGGGTCATGCCGACTCCTTCGGGGGGTGGGGCGACGTGGGCTTCGGGGTGGTGGAGTTCCGGGGTGCGGCGTCGGCCGCGGCGCCGCGGTGCTCGCGCACGTAGGTCTCGTACAGCTCCAGCAGCACGGCCTTGTGGCGCTCGGACAGCGCGTCGTCCGAACGGATCGCGGCGACGGTGTCCGGGTTGCCGGAGCGCCGGTCGAGGATCCCGGCCTGCTCGTAGAGCGTCTCGGCGGAGATCTTCAGGCCCCGGGCGATCGAGGCCAGGATCTCCGCCGACGGCTTGCGGAGCCCCCGCTCCACCTGGGACAGGTAGGGGTTGCTGACGCCGGCCGTGCGGGCCAGCTCCCGCAGCGACACCTGGGCGGCGCTGCGCTGCTCGCGGATGTAGTTGCCCACCTGCGAACCGACGGCGGTGACGTTGCTCGCCGAGGCCGTCGTGGCCTCGGCGACCGAGTCCGCGACGGTGCCGGCGACCCGGTCCACCGTCGAACGGACCGTGCTCACCTGCTCGCGGACGAACTCACCGGGTGTCTGCACGTCTCCGACACTAACCCGGAGTGCTAGCTCCTGCAAGCGGGGCAGCTAGCAGCCCGCTGTCCGGTCGGTCACACCCAGCGCCGCAGCTCAGCGCGTCAGGGACGCCGCCGCGCGGATCTCCCCCACGACGCTCTCGCCTCCGGTGACCGGCAGCTGCGCCCACGGAGCGAGCACCTCCGGCGGCACGCCGAGCCGGCGCAGTCCCGCGCACAGCGCAGGCGTCCGCCCGCGCTCCCCGCCGTCGTCGAGCTTGAGCGCGACCGCGCCGGCCCCGGGCAGCGCGGCCACGTGCACGCCGTCGGCGCCGCCCTTGACCAGCAGGCCGGGCACCGCGCGCATCAGGTCGGTGTCCTCCCGGCCGGTGCCCGCCACGAACCACGGCTCGGCCCGCATGGCGTCGGCCACGGCCCGCTCCGGCGTGCCGGCCCCGGCCTGCACGAGCGACAGCACGCCCCGGGCCAGCCCGGTCGGGGAGAGCGCGTGCTGCGGCGCACCGCAGCCGTCGACGACGACGGCCGACACGGGTTCCCCGGCGGCCTCGCCCAGCCGCGCCTCGATCGCCTGCTGCAACGGGTGCTCCCTGCGCAGGTAGCCCTCGACGGGCCAGCCCGCGGCGACGCAGGCGGAGAGCATCGCCGCGTGCTTTCCCGAGCAGTTCATCGCCAGCCGGTCCGGCGCCCGGCCCTCGACGAGCCAGCCCGCCCGAGTCGGCTCGTGGGAGGGCAGCGCGGGCGGGCAGCCCAGGTGCTCCGGCCCGAGGCCGACCGCGGCCAGCATCCCGGCGACGAGTTCGCGGTGCCCGTCCTCGCCGTTGTGCGAGCCGGCCCCGACCGCGAGCTCGGCCGCCGTCCGCGGCGCCCAGCCCGCGGCGAGCAGCGCCGTCGCCTGCACCGGCTTGTTCGACGAGCGGGGCAGCATCGGGCGGTCCACCGCACCCACGGCGGACAGCACCTCACCGGCGGCGCCGAGCACCACCAGCGAGCCCCGGTGCACCGACTCCAGGAAGCCCGAGCGCACGACCTCGACCAGGACGGCGTTCTCGGGCCACGGAGCGGGCGGCGTCGCGTCTGCCATCAGCGCCCTTCGTCGGCCAGCAGCGCCGCGACGTCGGCCTCGCCGTCCCGGTACCGGCGGCCCAGCTCCCCGGCGAGGGCGTCCATGACCTGCTGCACACCGCGCCGGCGCTCGGACAGCCCGACCTCCGCCGCGGCGAGCGCGCGCGCCCCCTGCTCCAGCAGCTCGTCGGACAGCTCGGTGATCGAGGAGAGGTCGACGCCGGGGGTCAGCGCGTTGACCCACGACTCGTAGGCGTCGGGGTTGGCCGGCTGCACCGTCTGGTGCCGGCCCAGCCCGTGCGCCGGGCCCCGGCCCTTCTCGGCCAGGATCTCCGGGAGCAGCTCCACCAGCGAGCGGCCGTCGTGCTCGGCCCGGCGCTGCAGTTCGCGGCGGACGATGTCCAGCCGGCCCTGCAGCAGCCGCCGGGTGTAGGAGAGGTTGACCTCCTGCTGCTCGGCCTGCCGGCGCAGGCTGCGCACCTCGGTCATCGACCGGCGGGTCGCGTCCTCGAGGAACGCGGGGTCCAGGAGCGCGTCGACGGCGGCGCCCCCGGCCGGACTGGTCTTGGTGCTCACGGTGCTGCCTCCATCGGCTCGATGCCCACGGACCCCCGGTCGTCGGCGGTCATCGTCGCGTCATGCTCGCGGCATGGTCGCAGACCGGACCGCCCGGATGCGATCACGCGCCGCCGCACGGGTGTCGTCGAGCTCGGCGGCGGTGTCGTCCGGGTCGATCGCGGCGGCCGAGCCTCCCACCGAGAGGACGGCGTCCGGGGCGACCGACTGCTTCACCAGGGCCAGCGCGATGACGCCGAGCTCGTGGTGCCGCACGACGGTGCCCACGCGGCCGACCTCCCGCGCACCGGAGAGCACCGGGGCGCCGGGTGCGGCGAGGTCCTCGCTCACGCCGTCGAGGTGCAGCAGGACCAGCCGGCGCGGCGGGCGGCCCAGGTTGTGCACCCGGGCGACCGTCTCCTGCCCGCGGTAGCAGCCCTTGTCCAGGTGCACCGCGCTGCTCAGCCACTCCAGCTCGTTGGGGATGGTGCGGTGGTCGCTGTCCAGGCCCAGCCGCGGACGGCGGGCCTCCACGCGCAGCGCCTCGTAGGCCTGCACGCCGGCGAGCCGGGCACCGGCGGCGAGCAGCCGGTCGGCGAGCTCCCCGACGGCGCCACGCGGCACGACCAGGTCGACCACGAGCGCCCCGCCGTCGCCGATCGGGCGCATCCGCCGGGCGAACCCGCCCCCGGGCAGCGGCTCGACCGCGTACTCGGCGGCCGGCGCCGGCAGGCCGGCCGCGCCGAGGACGTCGAGCGCGCGCGGGCCGACGAGGGAGAGCACGGCCCATTCCGCGGTCAGCAGCTGCGGCTCGACCCGGAGCAGAAAGCGCATCTTCTCCAGGAAGGCGTGCAGCGCCGCCCCCGTGCCCGGCTCGACGTCGATCCACGTGGTGCCACCGAGTTCGGCGATCACGAGGTGGTGCTCGACGTGGCCCTGCGGCGAGAGGACGAGGGCCTCGCTGCCGGTGGCGTCGGCCAGCCGGTCGAGGTGCTGGCTGGTCAGGCTGTGCAGCCAGGAGAGCCGGTCGACGCCGGGGACGGCGAGCACGTCGCGATCGCTGCGGTCGACCAGCCCGGCCCCCTCGGAGAGCAGCCGCTGCTCGCGCAGCGGGTCCCCGTAGTGAGCGGCGACAACCGGGGAATGGGCAGAGTGGGCGGCCACCGCGACGGCGGCGTCCACCGGCTCCTCGACGGCGACGGCGCCCGGGCGGGACAGCAGGGATGAGCTCATGGGTTCTCCGATCCAGCTCGTTCACGGCACGCGCGGCAGGTCCCGGACAAGGCGACGTGCCCCACGTCCACCGTGAAACCCAGATCGTCGGCCAGACGTTCCGCGGCGCTGTCGAGCAGGTCGGAGGGGACCGAGGAGATCTCCCCGCAGGTGGCGCAGACGACGTGCAGGTGCGGGCGCTCGGAGGCGTGGTAGACCGGCGCCCCCCGGCCCAGGTGGGTGTGCCAGACCAGGCCGAGCCGCTCGAGCAGCTCCAGGTTCCGGTAGACCGTCGAGGTGTCGGCGGAGGTGCCGCCGGCGCCGGCCTCCTCGCGCAGGCGGGCGCTGATCGCCTCCGGGGTGGCGTGCACCAGCGCCTCCACCGCGGCCAGCACGCTGCGGCGCTGCGGGGTCAGCCGCAGGCCACGGGCTCTCAGCCGCTCGGCCAGCGGTGCGGCCGGGAGTGCGGTCCCCTCGTCGGCGCTCTGGCCGTCGTGCCCCATGTCGCGACCTTATGCCCGCCGGTCGGGCACCCTGGACCGGTGACCGATCTGCGCAGCGTGGCGATCTGGCGGAACGGCGCTGCCGTCGCCGTCCCCGCGGACGAACCGGTGGTGACCGCCTGGGACCAGGGCCTGGTCCGGGGCGACGGGGCCTTCGAGTCGGTGGCGGTGCTCGACGGCGGCACCCCCCACCTCCCGGCACACCTGGCCCGGCTGACCCGGTCCGCGGGGCTGCTGGACATCCCTCATCCCGGCGACGACGTCTGGCGCGCGCTGGTCGGAACGGTCCTGGCGGGCTGGCCGGCGCGGACCGAGGGCGTGATCCGGCTGCTGCTCACCCGCGGGCCGGGCGAGGACGCCCCGCCCACGGTCCTGGCGCTGCTGGCCCCGGTGCCCGCCGAGACGATCCGCCAGCGCACCACGGGCATCTCGGTGATCAGCCTGTCGCTCGGCATCCCGGCGGACTTCCGGGCCCGGGCGCCCTGGCTGCTCGGCGGGGCGAAGACCCTGTCCTACGCGGTCAACATGGCCGCCTACCGCCACGCACACGCGCAGGGTGCCGACGACGTCGTCCTCACCTCGCTGGAGGGCGAGCTGCTCGAGGGCCCGACGTCGACCGTCGTCTGGGCCGCCGGCGGCACGCTGCACACCCCGCCGACGGAGGTCGGCATCCTCGCCGGCACCACCGTGGCCCGGCTGTTCGAGCACGCCGAGGCCGACGGCCTGCCCACGGCGCGGACCCGTGGAACCGTGGCCGACCTGCAGGCCGCCGACGCCGTCTGGCTGCTGTCCGGCGTCCGCGGTGCCGCGCCGGTGCACACCCTCGACGGCGTGCGCCGCGGCGACGCGGGCCTCACTGCCCGGGTGCGGGAGCTGCTCGCCGGGTAACGTCCCCACACGGTGCGCCGGGAAGTCTGGTCGGCAACGTCCTTCCCGACCCCTCCTCCGGAGCCGCCCTCGTGACCACCCCTTCCCGTTCCCCCCTCCTCGGCCGCGGTTCGTGGCCGGAGACCCAGCGCGTCACCGCCGTCCTCCGCAAGGAGACAGTCGGCGGTGCGCTGTTGCTCGGCGCCGCACTGATCGCCCTCGTCTGGGCCAACTCGCCGTGGGCCGGGACCTACGAGCAGCTGCGCGACACCCGCGTCGGGCCCGCGTCGCTGCACCTGGACCTGAC
>JADGMW010000629.1_pt1 | contig 12847 bp, 13 predicted proteins | sample 8641801 | NCBI WGS metagenome assembly JADGMW01 (sample SAMN16272018, study PRJNA661076) | feces metagenome | isolation source: fecal sample from diarrhoea affected cattle A | host: Bos taurus | place: South Africa: Lokaleng Village, Mahikeng | collected 2019-09
CTGCCTGCGTGGGAACCACGTGCGGTCCGGTCTGCTCCTGCCGCACGCACTGGGATGTGCCGGGGTCGAGCACCTCTGTGTTGCTCGCCACAGTCATCGGCCACGTGCTGCCCACCGTCGCGCGCACCGCCCGGTCGCTGCACCTGGACGTCAGCACCGCGCCCCAGCTCGTCGAGGTGGTCGACCCCCGCGGGGGGCGGGGCATCGAGCGGCTCTTCCAGCGGCTGGCCCGTGACCTCACCGCCGCCGAGCTGGACGCGGTCCGGGTGGCCACCGACCCGCCGGCTGACGGCGCGGCACTGGCCGCCCGCCTGCTGACCGCACCCAGCCTCGCCGTCGAGCTGGCCCGCCGGGGCGTGACCGTCGAGGTCGGCGTGCTGGCCGAGGCGGAGTTCTGGTCGGCCTACCAGCCGATCGTGGCGCTGGGCGACCGCTCCGTCGTGGCGCACGAGGCCCTGCTGCGCGGCGTCGTCGACGGCCGCGAGGTGGGCGGCGGTGACCTGTTCTTCGTGGCGGAGTCCGCCGGCTGGCTCGACCGGCTCGACCGCATCGGCCGGGAGGAGGCGATCACCGGAGCCGCGCCGTGGCTGGGCGAGCAGGACCTGTTCATCAACGTCGACCCGACATCGATCTACCGGGCGCAGGTGTGCCTGGCCGGCACCGAGCGGGTGGCGCACGCCTCGGGGCTCGCTCCTGAGCAGCTCGTGTTCGAGATCGTCGAGTCCCACGCCCTCACCGACCGCGGGCACCTGGTCACCGTCCTGGAGCACTTCCGCTCGCTGGGCTGGCGGGTCGCCCTCGACGACGTCGGCGCCGGTTACTCCAGCCTCTCGTTGCTGGCCGCCGTGCGCCCGGAGGTGGTCAAGCTGGACAGGGGGCTGGTCCAGGCGCTGTCCGACGACGGAGCCCGCACCGTCTGCAAGGCGGTGACCGATCTGGCGCACCAGCTCGGCGCGGTCGTCGTGGCCGAGGGCGTCGAGACCGAGCAGCTGGCCGAGCAGGTGGCGGGCCTGGGCATCGACCTCGGGCAGGGCTGGCTGTTCGGCACGCCGGTCCGCCCCGAGCGTCCGGTGGAGGAGCCGCAGGTGACCGGCTTCCAGCCGGTCACGGTCACCCGCTCGCGCTGACAGTCCCTGCGGAGCTGGGGAGTTCGTTCCTCGACAGTCTGCCTCTGAGTGCAGGGGCACTCAGAGGCAGACTGTGCGGAGGGTGGAAGGCGACCCAGGTGGTCAGCGCAGCGCCCACCCGCTCAGCACCGGCCGCGCGTGCTCGTGGCCGAGCACGCCGTAGGCGCCGGCCGGCAGCGCGAACAGGGCGCCGTCCTGCGGGCGCAGCCCCAGCCACCGGGCGGTGAGCACCCGGAGGAGGTGCCCGTGCGCCACCAGGGCGACGTCGCCGTCGGTCAGCCGGGCGCGGGCCCGGTCGAGCACCCGGTCCGCCCGGGCCGCTGCCTGGTCCAGCGACTCCCCGGGGGTCGCCCCCGGCACGGTGCCATCGGACCAGATCGACCAGGGGCGCCCCAGCGAGGCGCTGATCTCCGCGGTGGTCCGGCCCTCGTACCCGCCGTAGTCGAGCTCGGCCAGGTCCGGGTCGGCGACGGCGGGCTGCAGGCCGGCCAGCTCGGCGGTGCGCCGCGCCCGCTGCAGGGGGCTCACCCAGATGGCGGCGAAGGGTCGCGAGCCCAGCTCCCCGCGCAGCGCCCGTGCCTGCTGCTCGCCCTCAGGCAGCAGGGGGAGGTCGGTGAGCCCGGTGTGCCGGGAGCTCCGGCTCCACTCGGTCTGGCCGTGCCGCAGCACGACGATCTCGCCCTGTCGTCCGCTGGCCGTCCCGGTCACGGCGACCATGGAACACGCTCCCGGGAACACCTGCCCGCCCGCGGGTGCTGGCCGATGGCATGACCACTGCAGAACTCAGCGACATGTTCACGATCGGCGGGGACCTCCCCGTGCACCGGCTCGGCTACGGCGCGATGCAGCTCCCCGGGCCCGGCGTCTGGGGCGAGCCGGCCGACCGCGCCGCCGCCGTCCGGGTCGTGCAGGCCGCCGTCGAGCAGGGCGTGGACTTCATCGACACCGCCGACTCCTACGGCCCCGAGGTCAGCGAGCAGATCATCGCCGAGGCGCTGCACCCCTACGCCGACGGCCTGGTCATCGCGACGAAGGCCGGGCTCACCCGGCAGGGCCCCGGCATCTGGACGCCGGTCGGCCGTCCCGCCTACCTCAAGCAGCAGGTCGAGCTCTCGCTGCGCCATCTCAAGGTCGACCGCATCGACCTCATCCAGCTGCACCGCATCGACGCCGAGGTCCCCCTGGCCGACCAGCTGGGCGCCTTCGCCGAGCTCAAGGAGGAGGGCAAGGTCCGGCACATCGGTGTCTCGGAGGTGTCGGTCGAGGAGCTGAAGGCCGCCCGCGAGATCACCGAGATCGTCAGCGTGCAGAACCTCTACAACCTGACGAACCGGCAGAGCCAGGACGTGCTCGACTACGCCACCGCCGAGGGCATCGCCTTCATCCCGTGGTTCCCGATCGCCACCGGCGACCTCGCCGCGCCCGACAGCCCGGTCGCCGACATCGCCCGCGACCTCGGCGCGACGCCGTCCCAGGTCGCGCTGGCCTGGCTGCTGCAGACCTCGCCGGTCATCCTGCCGATCCCCGGCACCAAGTCCGTGGACCACCTGACGGAGAACCTGGGCGCCGCCGGTGTGCGCCTGTCCGCCGAGGACATGGCCCGCCTGGACGCGATCGCATAGTCGTCCTCGGACGGCTGGGCTCGCCCCGTCGTCCTCCGGACGGCGCGCGCCGAGTGCGACGAACCGGTGGCCATCGATAGCTGATGGCCACCGGTTCGTCGCATCCGTGCGGGTGGGCCCCCACCGCGCGACGCCTCCGGCAGCACCTCGAAGGCCGCGCGCGTCCCGCCGTGCCAGCATGTGAGCGTGGACACCGAGGACTTCCGACAGGTCAAGGCCGCCGTTCGCCAGCTGGTGCGCGAAGAGGTCATTCCGCTCGAGGAGCGCATCGAGGAGGAGGACCGCATCCCGGACGAGCTGCGCGAGCAGATCGCCGCGATGGGGCTGTTCGGCTACGCCCTGCCCGAGGAGTACGGCGGCCTCGGCGTCGGCATGGTCGAGGACGTCCAGCTGGCCATGGAGTTCGGCTACACGACGCCGGCCTTCCGCTCCCTGTTCGGCACCAACAACGGGATCGCCGGTCAGGTCATCGCCAAGTTCGGCAGCGACGAGCAGAAGAAGAAGTACCTGCCGGGTCTCGCCGCCGGCGAGCTGATCGGCTCCTTCGCCCTCACCGAGGCCGAGGCCGGCTCCGACCCGGCCGGGCTGCGCACATCCGCGCGCCGCGACGGCGATTCCTGGGTCATCAACGGCAGCAAGCGCTACATCACCAACGCGCCGCTCGCCGACCTGTTCATGGTCTTCGCCCGCACCAACCCCGAGGAGAAGGGCGGCCGGGGCATCTCCAGCTTCGCCGTCGAGACCTCCACGCCCGGCGTCACCGTCGGCCCCAAGGACAAGAAGATGGGCCAGTCCGGCGCCTGGACCGCCGAGGTCTTCTTCGACGACGTCCGGGTGCCCGCCGAGGCGCTCATCGGCGAGGAGGGCCGCGGCTACGCCAAGGCCCTCACCGTGCTCTCCCGCGGCCGGCTGCACATCGCCGCGCTCTGCGTCGGGATGGCGCAGCGGGTGCTCGACGAGTCGGTCGCCTACGCCGCCACCGCCAAGCAGGGCGGGGCGCCGATCGGCCGGTTCCAGCTGGTCCAGGCCATGCTCGCCGACATGCACGCCGAGCTGCTGGCCGGCCGCAGCCTGGTCCGCGAGGTCGCCGAGCGCTACGACAGCGGCGAGGACATGTCGATCGGCCCGTCGTCGGCCAAGCTCTACTGCACCGAGATGGTCGCCCGGGCCACCGACAACGCCGTCCAGATCCACGGCGGCATGGGCTACCTGCGCAGCACGCCGGTCGAGCGGTTCTACCGGGACGCGCGCCTCTTCCGGCTCTACGAGGGCACCAGCGAGGTGCAGCGGGTGATCATCGGCGGCGGGCTGCTGCGCGAGGCCGGCATGGCTCGTGGCTGAGCGCCCCGAGCCGTCGGCCGAGGAGCGTGCGGTCCGCCGGGACGCCGTCGCGGAACTGGGCCAGGCGCTGCGCGAGCTGGTCGACGCCGCCGTCCGCACCGAGGTGCCGCCGGACCGTCTGGCCGAGGCGACGCGCGCGGCGCGGGAGCTCACCGGGCTGCTGTCCCAGGACCTCCGTGGGCTGCACGAGATCGCGACGGTGGACGACCCGGCGACCGGTGAGCGCTGGTACAGCCCGGTCTACGGGCCGGGGAGCCCGGTGGCGCCGCCGATGGTCGTGGAGGACCTGCCGGAGGAGCGCCGCTGCGTCGGGCGGGTGACGGTCGGCAAGCAGCACGAGGGCCCGCCCGGACTGGTGCACGGGGGCGTCGTCGCGACCCTGCTCGACCACGTGCTGGCCCGGTCCGCGCGCGCCGCCGGGCACGGCGGGCTGACCGCCTCGCTGACCGTCTCCTACCGTCGCCCGGTGCACCTCGGCGTGCCGCTGGTGGTCATCGGCGAGCTGATCTCGGTCGAGGGACGCCGGGCCACCGCGACCGCCCGGGTGGTGGCGGAGGACGCCCCCGAGATCACGCTGGCCGAGGGCGAGGCGACGCTCGTGGCGCTCCGCGCCGACCGTGCGTCGGAGGTCTTCTCCCGGACCGGCCGGGACGTCGCCGCCTGGACCAGCCGGAGCTGACGCGGGCACCGCCCGGCTCAGTTCGCCCGCGGCCCTGGCGCGTTCGCGGCGTCGCCGGCCGGGTCGAGGACCGGCCCGGAGGCGGCCCGCAGCAGCGCGCCCGGACCGCCGGTACCGGCGCCCAGCGCGGCGACGAACTGCGGCAGCACCTCGTCGCTGCGGTGGAACGGCGCCCAGTCCAGGAGCCGGCGCGCCCGGGTGGTGTCGAGTGCGGGGAGCGAGGTGCCCAGGTCCAGCCAGCCGGGCTCGGTCGGGACGAGATGTGCGGCGAAGGCGGCGTGCAGGGCGGCACGCACCGCGGCCGCCGGCACCGGCACGCGCCGGCTGCCCAGAGCCCGCGCGATCCCAGCGGCGTCCAGCACGGGCTCGGCGGCGATGTTGAACGCGCCGGGGACCCGCCGGTCCACGATCCGTTCCAGCGCGTCGGCGACGTCGTCGGCGTGCACGAACGAGATCGCCACCCGCGGCAGCGGGAGCGGCAGCAGCCGGGCCACCGGGCCCGGGAGGAGCCGCGCGGCACCGAAGAGCACTGGGCCGAGGAAGTAGCGGCCGATCTCGCTGCCGGCCTGGGGCTGGAGGACCAGGGTCGGCCGGGCCACCGACAGCACGGTGCCGGAGCTGCGGCCCACGACCTGCCGCACGACCCGCTCGGCCTCGACCTTGTCCCGGCTGTACTGGGAACTCGGCACGCCGGTGGTGGGCCAGTCCTCGGCCACCTTCTGCCCGACGGCGCCGGCGGCGTAGGCCCCGATCGAGGACATGTGCAGGAACTGCCGCACCCCGGCGGCGACGGCGGCCTGCGCCACGCGGCGGGTGCCGTCGACGTTCACGAGCCGCAGTCGCTCCGGCTCCCGGCCCGGCTGCAGCGCCCAGGCCAGGTGGATCACGACGTCCACGCCGTCCAGGAACTCGCGCAGCACGGCCTCGCTCTCCGGCGTGCCCAGATCGGTGGTGGACCAGCGGACGCCGTCGTACGGGGCGGTCTGCGGCGGCAGCCGGCGGGCCAGCCCGAGCACCTCCGCGACGCCGCTGGACGGGTCGGTCAGCCGCCGCAGCAGCGCCGTTCCGACGTTGCCGCTGGCGCCGGTGACCGCGACGGTGGCGCCGTGCAGGGAACCCGGGGAGAACTCAGCCATGGCCTGCCGCTACCCGGCCGGTCGCGCGCGAACCGGCCGCCAGGTCAGCCCAGGGACAGGCCGCGCTCCTGCAGGGCGTCGCCGAGCAGCCGGAGCGCCCTCGGACCCATGCCGTGCAGGCGGAGGAGCTCGGCTGCCGGGACGCGGTCGAGCTGCCCCAGGGAGGTGTAGCCGGCCGCGGCCAGGGCGCGGGTCGCGGGGGCGCCGATGCGCGGCAGGTCCCCGGCGGGATCGGGTGCCGGGTTCACGGGCGCGGCCCGTCGGGGCCCAGTGCGCCCGCCGCCGGCGAGCCCGGGCCGCCCTCCTTGAGCTCGACGAAGAGCACGTGGGTCTCCGTCTCGCCGATGTTCTCGCCGGCGTGCTCCTGGGCGGGCAGCCAGGCGGTCGTGCCGGCGGACATCTCCACGTCCCGGGACGTGCCGCCGGCATGCAGCCGTCGACGGAAGGAGCTGAGCGTGTGCATGACGCTGTCGGGGTGCGCGTGCGGCGTCGTCCGCTCTCCGGGCCGGTCGCTGTACTCCAGGACGCGGACGCGTTCGTTCTCCAGGACCACCCGGTAGTGCTGGGGGTTGGTCGCCACGGGATCCAGGGCCATGCCGGGACTGTCCTCCGGACGTGCTTTCGGGTCCAGGGGGTCGCAGCGCGCGAGAGGCGGTGGTGGACGCTGCGGGGGAGGGGAGGTCAGCCGGCCGAGGACCCCAGCGGCACGGCGGCGTCGTCCTCCAGCGCCCGGCCCCGCCGTTCGGGCAGCCCCAGCGACGCCAGCGCGGCGATCGCGAAGAACCCGGCGAAGACGGCGAAGACCAGCCCGGTGCCACCGGCGTCCACCATGGGCGGGACGCACAGCGGGGCGGCGATCGAGGCGAGTCGGCCGAACCCGGCCGCCGACCCCGCGCCGGTCGCGCGCAGGGCGGTGGGATAGCTCTCCGGCGTCACGGCGTACAGGGCACCCCAGGCGCCCAGGTTGAAGAAGGACAGCACCATGCCGGTGACCAGGACGGCGGCGTCCCCGTCGGCGGTGGCGAAGAGCACCGCGCCCACGGCGGACCCGACCAGGAAGGTGGCCAGCGTCGGCCGCCGTCCCCACTTCTCGATCAGCACGGCTGCAGCCGCGTACCCGGGCAGCTGGGCCAGCGTGATGATCAACGTGTACTGGAACGACTTGACCAGCGAGAAGCCGTCGTCGAACAGCAGGGTCGGCAGCCAGATGAAGGCGCCGTAGTAGGAGAAGTTGATCCCGAACCAGACGATCCACAGCGCCGCGGTGCGGCTCCGCAGGCCCATCGCCCAGACCGCGCGGAGCCCCGGCGCCGCCGTGGGGGAGGGGACGGCGTCCGGCGAGGGCACCGGCTCCACCCCGGCGGCCGCCTCGAAACGGCGCACCGTCGCCTCGGCCTCCTTCGTGCGCCCGCGCAGCTCCAGGAAGCGCACCGACTCCGGCAGCCCCCGGCGGACGACGACGGCGTACAGCGCGGGCAGTGCGCCGAGCGCGAGCGCCCATCGCCACCCGTCGTCCCCGCGGGGCACGACGAAGTAGCCGATCAGCGCGGCCAGCGTCCAGCCCACCGCCCAGAACGCCTCGAGCAGCACGACCACCCGGCCGCGGACCCGGGCCGGCGCGAACTCGCTGACCAGGGTCGAGGCCACCGGCAGCTCGGCGCCCAGGCCCAGGCCGATGAGGAAGCGGAACACCAGCAGCGCCCCGATCGACCACGACAGCGCCGCCGCCCCGGTGGCGATGCCGAAGATCAGCAGGGTCAGCGCGAAGACCTGTCGCCGGCCGAAACGGTCGGCCAGCAGGCCGCCGAGGGTCGCGCCCAGCGCCATCCCGGCGAAGCCGATCGAGCCGATCCAGGACAGCTCGGTCGAGGTCAGCGCCCACTGGGCGGCCAGCGCCGCCATCACGAACGAGATCAGGCCGACGTCCATGGCGTCCAGCGCCCAGCCGAGCCCGGAGCCGACGACCAGCCGCCCGTGCTCGCGGGTGAAGGGCAGCCGGTCGAGCCGTTCGGCCCGGGAGGTCGGGGGCGCCGTCGCGGTCATGCGGTCAGTCTGCGGAGCACCGTCGGACCCGCTACGCCCTGGTCAGGACGCCGCGGAGCGCACGTGCCCGGTGACCAGCCCGGCGACCCGGTCGGCCGCCAGCTCGGGCACCCAGTGCGACACCCCGTCGATCACCTCGAGCCGGTAGGGGGCGTCGACGAGGCGTGCGGTCGCGTCGGTCGCCGCCCGGCCGAGGAAGGCGTCTCCGGTGCTCCACACGTGCAGGGTCGGCGTCCGCACCCGGCCGACCGGGTCCTTGGCGGCCCACGGCAGCGCCCGGTACCAGCCCAGCGCCGCCGACAGCGCCCCCGGCTCCTGCATGCGCCGCACGTAGTGGTCGACCCGGGCGTCGTCCAGGCCGCCGGTGCGCAGCGTCCGCCGCAGCATCGCGCCGTCCCCGGCCAGCAGCAGCCGCTCGGGCAGCAGCGGGAGCTGGAAGACGCCCATGTAGAGCGAGCGGAGTCCCTGGTCGCTGGTGACCAGGGACCGGGCCAGGGCGCCGGGATGCGGCACCGACAGCACGGTCAGCGTGCGCACCCGCTCGGGGTACCAGGAGCCGAGGGCCCAGCCGACCATGCCGCCCCAGTCGTGCCCGACGACGTGCGCGCTGTCCAGCCCCGCTGCGTCCAGCAGGGCCAGCACGTCCTCGGCGAGTTCCCGCAGCCGGTAGTGCGACCGGCCGCGGGGCCGGGCCATGGGGGAGTAGCCGCGCTGGTCCGGCGCCAGGGTGCGCAGCCCGTGCTGGTGCAGGGCGGGCGCGACGAGGTCCCAGGCGGTGGAGTCCTGCGGGAAGCCGTGCAGCAGGACGACCGGTTCGCCGTCGGCGGGCCCGGCGTCGCGGACGTCGAAGGTGAGGCCGTCGCGTCGGAAGCTGTCCACGGCTGAACTCTGCCCGCCGGCGGGCCGGCGCGCACGGGGTGGCCGGCGCGCGCCGGGTGCGGGCCGCTGCGGGCGCGGAACGCCGTGGTCGGGGACGATGGTCCGGTGACCTCCCCCTCCGTCGAGATGATCGTCCTGGTCGACGACAGCGGCCGCGCCATCGGCACGATGCCCAAGCCGCTCGTGCACCACGGGGAGACGCCGCTGCACCGGGCCTTCTCGGCCTACCTGTTCGACGACGCCGGACGCCTGCTGGTCACCCGGCGGGCCGCGGACAAGCAGACCTTCCCGGGGATGTGGACCAACACCGTGTGCGGTCACCCCGGTCCGGACGAGGACGACGACGCCGCGATCGCCCGCCGGGCGCGGTTCGAGCTGGGCCTGCGGGTCGGCGAGCTGCGGCCGGCGCTCCCGGGGTACCGCTACCGCGCCGAGTTCCTGGGCGTGGTGGAGAACGAGATCTGCCCGGTCTACCTGGGCCGGTTCACCGGCGCGCCGGCGCCCGACCCGACCGAGGTCGGCGACTGGGAGCTCCTGGACTGGGCCGCCTTCCGGCAGCGCCAGGAGACCGAGGGCGACGCCTGGTCGCCGTGGTGCCGGGAGCAGGCGCGCATGATCGAGGAGGCCGGCCTGGTCCCTTCCGCTCACCGAGCGTAGCGCGCCGGGCACGTTGGGTCCGGGGTGTCGATCACCCCGCGCAGCAGTCCCATCGCGCTCCGAAGGGCTCCGGCGCGTCGCCCGGCGGCTCCCCGGAGAGGCCCGCGCGCTCTGCTTAGCGTCGCGCCATGGAGCGACGAGGCTTCCTGCTGGCGCTCGCCGCAGGACTGGCCGTGGCCGCCGGTGGGCGGGGGGCGGTCACGGGCACCCGGGCCGGAGCAGCGGTACCCGCTGCCGCACCCCCGGCGCCGCCCCCGCCTCCGCCCGCCCCGGTGGAAGCCGCCGCCGCTGTGCCCGCCGGCCCGCTGCCCCCGCCCACCGGCGTGGTCACGGAGCTCCCCGGCGAGGGCGACGCGCTCGCGCTGACCATCGACGACGGCACCAGCAGCGAGGTGGTCGCCGCCTTCGCGACCCTCGCCGTCGACACCGGCATCCGGCTGACCTTCTTCCCCAACGGGCGCTACCGGTCGTGGGAGGAGAACGCGGCCCTGCTGCGCCCCCTGGTGGAGTCCGGGCAGGTGGCGATGGGCAACCACACCTGGTCCCATCCCGACCTCACCACGCTCGACGACGCCGCGGTGGCCGAGGAGATCGGGCGCAACCGCGACTTCCTGCGGACGACGTTCGGCGTGACCGACAGCCCGTTCTTCCGGCCCCCCTTCGGTGCCCACGACGAGCGCACCGACCGGATCGCGGCGGACCTGGGCCACCCCACGATCGCCATGTGGAACGGCACGCTGGGTGATGCCCGCGTGCTCACCGGGCCGGAGCTGGTCGGCTACGCGCGCCAGTGGTTCGCCCCGCAGACCATCGTGGTGGGGCACGCCAACCACCGGACGGTGACCACCGTCTACGGCGAACTGCTGGACATCATCCGCGAGCGCGCGTTGCGCACCGTGACCCTGGCCGACGTCTGGGCGGTGCCGCCCTCGCCCTTCCGGAGCCTGTCGGTCACCGGGTCCGTGCGGCGCTGACCCCGCCGACCTGCGACCCGGGCCGAACTCGGCCACGCTGGGAGCCGACCGAGGCCGCGCGGCGCAGGAGGACCGGATGCCGGATTCGCTGGAAGGCCGCGTCGCGCTCGTCACCGGGGCGGCGAGCGGGCTGGGCCGGGCCACCGCGCTGGCGCTCGCCGGGGCCGGTGCGCACGTGGCCGTCGGCGACATCGACGCGGCCGGCAGCGGGACGACCCGGGACCTGGTCGCCGGCGCCGGCGGCAGCGCCGAGGTGGTCGCCCTGGACGTGACCGACGACGGGAGCCGGCGGGCCGTGGTCGCCGGGCTCTTCGACGCCCATGGTGACGCCTTCGACATCCTGGTCAACGTCGCCGGGATCGACCGGCCCGGCTACATCACCGACATCGACCTCGAGGACTACCGGCGCGTGCAGGCGGTCAACTTCGAGGGCCCGGTCTTCCTCACCAGCGAGTTCACCCAGCGGGTGCAGCACCTGCCCGAGGGGCGCACCGCCGACGTCGTGCACGTCGTGTCGCTGTCGGCGATCACCGCGGGCAGCGGGGCGATCGCCTACAACGGCTCCAAGGCCGGCTTCCTCAACGCGACCCGGTGCATCCAGCGCGAGCTGCGGGAGAAGGCGGTGCGGCTGCCCGACGGCAGCGAGCGGCCCTTCCCCTGCCGGGTGCAGGCCGTCGTCCCCGCCGCCATGGACACCCCGATGATGGAACAGTGGGGCCTCCCGTCCCACCTGATGATGCCGCCCGCGGCCGTGGCCGAGATGGTCCGCACGCTCGTGCTGCTGCACCCCTCGGCCTTCGTGCCCGAGATGCAGATCGTGCCGCGGCTGGAGCCGAACTTCCCGCGATGAGGAGACGACGGATGACCGTTCCCGGCTCGGACGACCCGACCCCCGACAGCGCCCTGGACACCGGCTCCGACGCGGGCGACCCGGGCATCCACCTGGGCGTCGGTGACCTCTCGCCCAGCGAGGAGCGGCTGCTGGCCGCGCTGGAGCGCGACGTCGAGCGGCCGGACCCGGAGCCCGACGGACTGCTGCCCGGCGCCGATGCACTGGGCGTCGATCCGGCGGAGGTCCGCGCGGCCGAGGACGACGCGCCGCTGCCGGCCGAGGGCGGGCTGCCCGACGACGGGCTCGCCCCGCGCTTCGAGGAGCCCGGCGGGAGCTGAGCGGCTCAGGCCGGGCCGGGCCGCCGGGAGAGGGCGACGAGGGCGACGTCGTCGTCGGCCCCCTCGGTCAGCAGGGCGGTGAGCAGGTCGTCGCACAGCTCGTCGACGCTGCGCTTGTCCGGGTCCGCCAGCGCGCCGGCCAGCACGGCGACCCCGTCGTCGAAGACCCGGTCGCGGCGCTCCACCAGCCCGTCGGTGTAGAGCAGCAGGGTGCTGCCCGGCTCCAGGAGCACTTCCTGCTCGGTGCGCGTCCGGGTCGGGTCGACGCCGAGCATCAGCCCGGCGCGGGGTGGGTCCAGCACCTGCACGGTGCCGTCCGGGGCGCGCAGGAGCGGCGGGAGGTGGCCGGCGCTGGCCCAGCGCAGCCGCGGAACGCCGTCCGGGGCGACCGGGCGCTCCAGCCGGCCCACCAGCACGGTGGCCATGGCGCCCAGCCCCAGCCCCGCGATGGCCCCGTCGAGCTGGCCGAGCACGCCGGCCGGGCCGGCGGTGCCCGCGTAGGCGATGCCCCGCAGCAGCCCGCGGAGCTGGCCCATGGTGGCGGCGGCGCGGGTGTCGTGGCCGGCGACGTCGCCGATGACCAGCATCGTCGAGGCGTCCGGCAGGTCGAACACGTCGTACCAGTCACCGCCGACCTGCGCCTCGCGCGCGGCCGGCACGTAGCGCACCGCGAGCTCGAAGCCGGCCGGCTGCACCGGCTCGGTGAGCAGGCTGCGCTGCAGCGTCTCGGCGGCGCGCACGACGCTGCGCGAGCGGGCGTACAGCGCCTCCAGGAGCAGGCTGCGCAGCTCGCCGGCCTCGGTCAGCTGCTCCGCCGTCCACGGGTCCGAGCGGCCCTGCACAGTCTCCCGCCAGCGGTCGAAGGACTTGCGCGGGCTGAGCCGGACCTCCTCGCCCTCCTGCTGGGCGATGGCCTTGTTGGTCGGGTCGCCGCCCCAGTCGACGTGCCGCACCGCCTCGCCGCGGAACCACAGCACGTACTGCCCGTCGGGCAGCGGCAGCACCAGCGCGCCGCAGGCCAGCCCGGTCGGGACGCCGAGCGCGGCGGCGTCGCGGGCCAGCGCATCGGTCGCGACGACGTCGGCGGCCCGCGCCGCGGCCCAGCCGGCCACGGCCTCCACGACGTCCGGCGGCAGCGCGGCGCCGCTGGTGCCCGTCCGGCCCTGCAGGCGCACGACCACGCCGTCGGCCGGGACCAGCTCGAGCAGGTCGGGGGAGC
>JADGMW010000630.1_pt1 | contig 12828 bp, 12 predicted proteins | sample 8641801 | NCBI WGS metagenome assembly JADGMW01 (sample SAMN16272018, study PRJNA661076) | feces metagenome | isolation source: fecal sample from diarrhoea affected cattle A | host: Bos taurus | place: South Africa: Lokaleng Village, Mahikeng | collected 2019-09
GCGCGCGGACTGCTGGAGGCCCGCCCCGAACCCACCGCACCCGCCTTCGTCACCGACGACGGCGTCGAGGTGCGCGTGAGCGACCCCGCCCTGGCCGCCTCCGGCACGCTCGCCGGCGTGATGGACGCGCTGTGGGCGCGCATCCCCGCCGACGGCTACGTCGCCGTGCAGGCGTACGTGAACCGCCTCGCCGTGCCGCAGCTGCACGGCCTGCGCGAGCTCGTCGCCGCCGACTCCGGGCGGCCGACGACGTTCGGATGGGGCCCGCGGTTCCTGCACTCCACCGGCCAGTACCACAAGGGCGGACCCGCCGTGGGGGTGTTCCTGCAGATCACGGAGCAGTCCGACGTCGAGCTGGAGATCCCCGGGCGCCCCTTCACCTTCGGGGAGCTGATCCAGGCGCAGGCCGCCGGCGATGCGACCGTCCTGGCCGAGGGCCACGGACGTCCGGTCGTGACCCTGACCCTCACGGATCCGCAGGTCGACGTGCTCTCCCTCTTCGAGGCCGCACAGTGAGGGTACGCGCATGACCGTCGAGATCTCGCAGGGACACAACCCGCTGCGTGACCCGGAGGACCGCAGGCTCAGCCGCATCGCGGGGCCCAGCGCCCTCGTGATCTTCGGGGTCACCGGCGACCTGTCCCGCAAGAAGCTCATGCCGGCGGTGTACGACCTCGCCAACCGCGGGCTCCTGCCCCCCGGATTCGCGCTGGTCGGGTTCGCCCGCCGCGACTGGGAGGACCAGGACTTCGCGCAGGTCGTCCACGACGCCGTGAAGCAGTACGCGCGCACCGAGTTCCGCGACGAGACGTGGAAGGAGCTCCTGGAGGGCATCCGTTTCGTGCCGGGAGAGTTCGACGACCCGGATGCGTTCCGCCGCCTGCGCGAGACCGTCGAGAGCCTCGACGTCGAACGCGGCACGATGGGCAACCACGCGTACTACCTCTCCATCCCGCCCAAGGCGTTCCCCCTCGTGGCGCAGCAGCTGAAGGAGTCCGGCCTGGTCGGCAGCACCGCCGACGGCGACTCCGGCTGGCGGCGCGTGGTCATCGAGAAGCCGTTCGGGCACGACCTGGAATCGGCTCGCGAGTTGAACGCGGCGCTGGAGACGGCCTTCCCGGCCGACTCGATCTTCCGCATCGACCACTACCTCGGCAAGGAGACGGTCCAGAACATCCTGGCGCTGCGCTTCGCCAATGAGCTGTACGAGCCGATCTGGAACCGCAACTACGTCGACCACGTGCAGATCACGATGGCCGAGGACATCGGCGTGGGCGGACGGGCCGGGTACTACGACGGCATCGGCGCGGCGCGCGACGTCATCCAGAACCACCTCCTGCAGCTGATGGCGCTCACCGCGATGGAGGAGCCCATCAGCTTCAACGCGCGAGACCTGCGCGCCGAGAAGGAGAAGGTCCTCGCCGCCGTCCGCCTGCCCGAAGACCTGTCCCTCGCCACGGCACGCGGGCAGTACGCCGGCGGCTGGCAGGGCGGGGAGCAGGTGACCGGCTTCCTCGAAGAGGACGGCATGGATCCGGCTTCCACGACGGAGACCTACGCCGCCGTCAAGCTCGAGGTGAACACCCGCCGCTGGGCGGGCGTGCCGTTCTACCTCCGCACGGGCAAGCGCCTCGGCCGGCGCGTCACCGAGGTGGCCGTGATCTTCAAGCGCGCCCCGCAGCTGCTGTTCAGCCGCAGCCAGACCGAGGAGCTCGGGCAGAACGCGCTCGTCATCCGCGTGCAGCCGGATGAGGGCGTCACGATCCGCTTCGGATCCAAGGTGCCCGGCGACGGCACGCAGGTACGCGACGTGACGATGGACTTCGGCTACGGGCACGCTTTCACCGAGGCCAGCCCCGAAGCCTACGAGCGCCTCATCCTGGACGTGCTCCTGGGCGACCCGCCCCTCTTCCCCCGTCACGAGGAGGTGGAGCTCAGCTGGCGCATCCTCGACCCGATCGAGGAGTACTGGGCCGAACAGGGCGGACCCCTCGAACAGTACTCGCCGGGATCGTGGGGTCCGGCCTCGGCCGATGAACTCCTCGCCCGCGACGGCCGCACCTGGAGGCGCCCGTGATCATCGACCTGCCCGACACGACCGTCAGCAAGATCTCCAAGGCGCTCGTCAACGTGCGCGAGGAGGGCGGTGCGGTCGCCCTCGGACGCGTGCTGACGCTCATCATCGTGACGCATCACGGCGCGGAGGAGGAGGTCATCGAGGCCGCCAACGACGCATCGCGGGAGCACCCCATGCGCGTCATCGTCCTCATGATCAACGACGAGGACGACCGTCCGCGCCTGGATGCCGAGATCCGCGTGGGCGGCGACGCCGGCGCGAGCGAGGTCGTCGTGCTCCGTGTGTTCGGTGCCGCCGGATCGAACGCGGAGAGCCTGGTGACGGGGCTGCTGCTGCCCGACGCCCCCGTCGTGGCGTGGTGGCCGGCCGATCCCCCGACCTCGCCGGCGGAGTCGGAGGTGGGGCGCATCGCCCAGCGACGGATCACCGACGCCTCGAACCAGCCCGACCCGGCCGCGTGGGTGGATGCCCTCGGCAGCCACCACTCCCCCGGCGACACCGACTTCGCCTGGACCCGCCTCACGCGCTGGCGCGAGCAGCTCGCAGCCGTCCTCGACCAGCCTCCGTACGTGCCCGTCACCGCGGTGCAGGTGCGCGGCGCCGCCGATTCCCCCTCCACGGTGCTCCTGGCGGCGTGGCTGCGCCTGAAGCTCGGGGTGCCCGTCGACTCGGAGTACGTCCCCACCGACCAGTGGCGCGGCGGCATCAAGAGCGTGCGGCTCACCCGATCCAACGGCGACACGCTGCTGGAGCGTCCCACGCCCGGGGTGGCCGTGCTCACCCAGCCCGGCCAGCCCTCCCACGAGCTGGCATTCCCGCGGCGTACGCTGCGCGAGTGCCTCGCGGAGGAGCTGCGGCGCCTGGACCCCGACGTGCTGTACGGTCGCGTCATCACCGAGGGCATGGAGCTGCTGGCCCGTGGCCGGGACGGGAGCGATCGTGGCTGATGCCGGTACCGAGAAGCGCGTCGTCATCAGCGACGACGCCGAGACGCTCGCATCCTCGGTCGCCCGGCGTTTCATCGACCGCGTGAGCAAGCAGGTGGAACGCGGCAAGACCGTCCACATCTGCCTCACCGGCGGGTCGATGGGCGGCGCCGTGCTGCGCGCAGCAGCCGCCGACCCGCGGGTCGCACGGATCGACTGGTCCGGCGTGCACTTCTGGTGGGGCGACGAGCGCTGGGTCCCGCGCGACTCCGCCGACCGCAACGAGCGTCAGGCGCGCGACGCCCTGCTCGACGGCCTGGACCTGCCGGGCGAGAACATCCACGCGATGGCCTCGAGCGATGAGACGCTGGACCTGGATGCCGCGGCCACCGCGTACGCCGACGAGCTCGCGCAGTTCGCCCCGGCGGACCGCTCCGAGACCGGCCCCTGGCCGAGCTTCGACATCTGCTTCCTGGGGGTGGGACCCGACGGCCACATCGCCTCGCTGTTCCCCGACCGCCCGGAGATCCAGATCACCGACCGCGCGACGGCGGCCGTACGCGATTCACCCAAGCCGCCCCCCGAGCGCATCTCGCTCACGCGCCCCGTGATCAACTCGTCCAAGCGCGTGTGGATGGTGCTCGCCGGTGCCGACAAGGCGTCGGCCCTCGGCCTGGCGCTGGCCGGAGCCAGCTACCTGAGCGTTCCCGCCGCGGGCGCGAAGGGACGCAAGCGCACGATCCTCTTCGTCGACGAGGCCGCCGCCGCGCAGGTGCCGCCCACCCTCATCGACCGCGAGTACTGACCCTCGGTCTCAGGGACGAGGGTCAGGCCTGGCCGCGGCGCTCGCGCAGCGACTGCAGCGCGTCGTCGAGGAGGGCTTCGGCCTCTTCCTCGGTGCGGCGCTCCTTCACGTAGGCCAGGTGCGTCTTGTACGGCTCGGTCTTGGCCAGCGCCGGCGGGTTCGCCTTGTCGCGGCCGGCCGGCAGCCCGGAGTGCGGCGAGTCGATCGTCTCGGGGATCTCCTCCTCCGGGATGCCCGCGGCGAAGTGCCGCACGGTCTCATTGCCCAGCGCATCCCAGTACGAGACCGTGATGCGGTCGGCGTGGAAGCCGTGGTCCTGTTCGCCCATCGGGCCCGCACCTACGCGCGTGCCCCGGATCGCGTTGCCGCCTGTCGCCATGTCAGAGTCCCTGGAACTTCGTGATGAGGCCCAGCCCGACGATGGTCACGAACCATACGAGGGCCAGGACGATGGTGAAACGATTGAGGTTGCGTTCGGCCAGCCCCGACGAGCCCAGAGCGGACGACATGCCGCCGCCGAACATGTCGGACAGACCCCCGCCCCGCCCCTTGTGGAGCAGGATCAGCAGGGTCAGCAGGAGGCTGGTGATGCCCAGCAGCACCTGCAGGACGAACTCGATGATCTGCACAGTCGAAAGCCTTTCGTGGCGACCCTCCCCGGTCGCACAAGGGTCCAGTGTAGTCGGAGCGCTAGACGCCGACGTGCTTCTGGAAGCGGACGATCGCGGCGAACTCGTCCACGACGAGGCTCGCGCCGCCCACGAGGGCGCCGTCGACGTCGGGTTCGCGCATGAAGCTGGCGATGTTGCCCGACTTCACCGACCCGCCGTAGAGCACGCGCGTGCGCGCCGCCGCATCCGGGCCGAGCGCGGAGCCGACGACCTCGCGGAGCTTGGCGCACACCTCCTGCGCCTGTTCCGGCGTGGCGGCCTGTCCCGAGCCGATGGCCCAGACCGGCTCGTAGGCCACGACGATGTCGGCGTCGGCCGGCACGCCGGCCAGAGCCGTCTGCAGCTGCCCGACGGGCACGGCGCTCGCGCCGAACTCCTCCAGGTCCTCCGCGGTCTCGCCCACGCAGATGACGGGGATCAGCCCGTGGCGGAGGGCGGCCTGCACCTTCTGCGCCACGATCTCGTCGGTCTCGGCGTGGTACTGCCGGCGCTCGGAGTGGCCGATGATGACGTAACGGGCGTCGAGCTTGGCCAGGAACTGCCCCGAGATCTCACCCGTGTACGCACCGGAGTCGTGCGTGGAGAGATCCTGCGCACCGAGGCCGAACGGGATCTTGTCGGCGTCGATGAGTGTCTGCACCGTGCGCAGATCGGTGAAGGGCGGGAAGACGGCGACCTCGACGGTGCCGGCGTCGTGCTTGGCCTCCTTGAGCGTCCAGTGCAGCTTCTGCACGAACGCCACCGCCTGCAGGTGGTCGAGGTTCATCTTCCAGTTGCCTGCGATGAAAGGGGTGCGGGCTACTGCGCCCATCCGAGGACCTCCAGTCCGGGGAGCTTCTTGCCTTCGAGGAACTCCAGGCTCGCGCCGCCGCCGGTGGAGATGTGGCCGAACTGGTCGTCCGAGAAGCCCAGCTGGCGCACGGCGGCTGCGGAGTCCCCGCCGCCGACGACGCTGAGCCCGTCGACCTCGGTCAGGGCCTGCGCGACGGCGCGTGTCCCGGCGGCGAAGGGCGCCATCTCGAACACGCCCATGGGGCCGTTCCAGAACACGGTGCGGCTGTCGGCGATCGCCCGGGCGAAGATCTCCGCCGTGCGCGGTCCGATGTCCAAGCCGATGCCGGATGCTCCGAAGGGGGTGTCCTCCAGCGCGGTGGCGTCGGCGACGACGTGGTCGGCGTCGGCGGAGAAGGATGCCGCCACGACGGCGTCCACGGGCAGCACGATCTCCACGCCCCGCTCCGCCGCATCCGCGAGGTAGCCCTTGACGGTGTCGATCTGGTCCTGCTCCAGCAGGCTCGCGCCGACCTTGTGGCCCTGCGCCGCGAGGAACGTGAACATCATGCCGCCGCCGATGAGCAGGCGGTTCACGCGCGGGAGCAGGTGCTCGATGACGCCCAGCTTGTCGCTCACCTTCGATCCGCCGAGCACGACCGTGTACGGACGCTGCGGGTTCTCGGTGAGGCGGTCCAGCACGTCGACCTCGGCCTCGATGAGCAGGCCCGCCGCGGAGGGGAGGATCTCGGCGAGGTCGTAGACGCTGGCCTGCTTGCGGTGCACGACGCCGAACCCGTCGGAGACGAGCGCGTCGCCGAGGTCGGCGAGCTGCTCGGCGAAGGCGCGGCGCTCCGCGTCGTCCTTGGCCGTCTCCCCCGCGTTGAACCGGAGGTTCTCCAGGACCGCGACGTCGCCGTCGGCCAGGGCGGCCACGGCTTCGTGTGCGGACTCGCCCACGGTGTCGCGCGCGAACGCGACGGGCTTGCCCAGCAGCTCCGACAGTCGCTGGGCGACGGGGGCGAGGCTGTACTGCGGGTCGGGTTCGCCCTTGGGGCGGCCGAGGTGCGAGCACACGACGACGCGGGCGCCGGCGTTGATGAGCGTGTTCAGGGTGGGCAGCGACGCACGCACGCGCCCGTCGTCCGTGATGACCCCGTCCCGCAGGGGGACGTTCAGGTCACAACGGACGACGACGCGCTTGCCTGCGAGCGACCCCAGAGAGGCGAGGGTGCGCAGAGCCATGATGGGCCTTACAGGCGATCGGCGACGTACTCGGTCAGGTCGACGAGGCGGTTGGAGTAACCCCACTCGTTGTCGTACCACGCCGACAGCTTGACCTGGTCGCCGAGGACGCGGAGCAGACCCGAGTCGAAGATGGCCGAGTGCGGGTCGGTCACGATGTCGCTGGAGACGATCTCGTCCTCGGTGTACTTCAGGATGCCCTTCAGGGGCCCCTCGGCGGCAGCCTTGTACGCGGCCTTGACCTCGTCGACCGTGACCGGGCGGGAGGAGGTCACCGTCAGGTCGGTGATCGAGCCGGTGGGGATCGGAACGCGCAGCGCGAAGCCGTCGAGCTTGCCCTTGAGCTCGGGCAGCACGAGGCCGATCGCCTTGGCGGCACCGGTGGAGGTGGGGACGATGTTGACGGCGGCGGCACGCGCACGGCGCAGATCCTTGTGCGGGCCGTCCTGCAGGTTCTGGTCGGCGGTGTAGGCGTGCACCGTGGTCATGAGGCCGCGCTCGATGCCGAACGCGTCGTTGAAGACCTTCGCCAGCGGCGCGAGGCAGTTCGTGGTGCACGACGCGTTGGAGATGATGTGCATCGTCGCCGGGTCGTAGTCCTGCTCGTTCACGCCCATGACGAACGTGCCGTCCTCGCCGGTGGCGGGGGCGGAGATGAGGACCTTCTTGGCGCCGGCCTCGAGGTGCTTGCGCGCATCCTCGGCCTTGGTGAAACGGCCGGTGGACTCGATCACGATGTCCACGCCCAGCTCGCCCCAGGGGAGGTTCGCGGGGTCCCGCTCCTCGAACACCTGGAAGGACTTGCCGTTGACCGTGATGGACTTCTCGTCGAACGAGACGTCGCCGTCGAGGCGGCCGGTGACCGAGTCGTACTTCAGGAGATGGGCGAGGGTCTTGTTGTCGGTGAGGTCGTTGACCGCGACGATGTCGAGGTCGGCACCCTGTGCGAGCGCCGCGCGGAAGTAGTTGCGTCCGATCCGGCCGAAGCCGTTGATCCCGATCTTGACGGTCACGGAGTCACTCCTGAATGTTGTGCGCGAAGCGCGGTGGGTAATGCTGTTCCAGGGTGGACGACGGTGTCCCGGCGGGGGTCCCACCGGGACACCTGCGCCGTTTACGACAGTACCAGCAGACCCGCGGTCTTCTCTCGGGCCGTCGCGAAGCGGTCCTGGACGTTGGCCCAGTTCGCGATGTTCCAGAACGCCTTGACGTAGTCGGCGCGGACGTTGAGGTAGTCGAGGTAGTACGCGTGCTCCCACACGTCCAGCAGCAGCAGCGGCACGGTGGCCGCGGCGATCTGACCCTGCTGGTCCTGGATCTGCTGGATGACGAGGTTCTCGCCGATGGAGTCCCAGAACAGCCCGGCCCAGCCTGCGCCCTGCACGCCCAGCGCGGCAGCGGTGAAGTGTGCCTGGAACTTCTCGAACGAGCCGAAGGCGTCGTCGAGGGCCGCGGCCAGTTCACCCGTGGGCTGGTCCCCGCCGTCCGGCGACATGTTCGTCCAGAAGATGGAGTGGTTGACGTGGCCGCCGAGGTTGAACGAGAGGTCCTTGGTCAGCTTGTTGACGTTGGCGAGGTTCCCCGTCTCGCGGGCCTCGGCGAGCTGCTCCAGCGCGGTGTTGGCACCCGTGACGTAGGTCTGGTGATGCTTGTCGTGGTGCAGCTGCATGATCTTGCCGCTGATATGCGGCTCCAGCGCGGCATAGTCGTAAGGGAGGTCGGGCAAGGTGTACTTCGCCATATTCTCTTCTTCCGTTCGGCGCGCGCCGAGAACCCCGGCGCAGCGAGGATGACGTGTTTCATCCTAGTGAGCGCCAACGCGCGCGCACCCCGGTTGCTTCCCGCCGCGGCGCGCGCTACCTGCGGTGCGCGGTCAGTCCTCTGCGCCGACGGGGACGGCCGACTCGGTGCCGGGGATGCCCTCGGCCTCGGCCTTCTTGTCGGCCATCGCCAGGAGCCGGCGGATGCGGCCGGCCACGGCATCCTTCGTCAGCGGCGGGTCGGCGTGGTGGCCGAGCTCGTCCAGGCTCGCGTCGCGGTGGGCCAGGCGCAGGTCGCCCGCCTCGCGGAGGTGGTCGGGGACGTCGTCGCCCAGGATCTCCAGCGCGCGCTCGACCCGGGCGCACGCGGCGACGGCGGCCTGCGCCGAGCGGCGGAGGTTGGCGTCGTCGAAGTTGACGAGGCGGTTCACGCCCGCGCGCACCTCTCGGCGCTGACGCAGCTGGTCCCACTCGGCGGCGGTGCGGCGGGCGCCCATCTCGGCCAGGGTCGCCCGGATCGCCTCGCCGTCGCGCACGACCACGCGCGGCACGCCGCGCACTTCGCGCGCCTTCGCGGGCACGCCGATGCGATGCGCGGCGCCCACGAGCGCCATCGCGGCCTCGGGCGAGGGGCACGCGATCTCCAGTGACGCCGACCGGCCCGGTTCGCTCAGCGAGCCCGCCGCGAGGAACGCGCCGCGCCACACCGCGGCCAGGTCGGCGCGGGAGCCGGTGGTGAGCTTGTTGGGCAGGCCCCGCACGGGGCGACGGCGCTGGTCGAGCAGGCCCGTCTGACGCGCGAGGGTCTCCCCCGCCTCGATGACGCGCACGGCATAGTGCCCGCCGGTGCGTCCGCCCGAGCCCTGCACGTGGACGAGCTCGGGGCGCACGCCGTAGAGCTCCATGAGGTCGCGCGCGACGCGGCGGGCGAGCAGCTCGGAGTCGAGTTCGGCCTCCACGGCGACCCGGTTGGCGATCGAGTGCAGCCCCCCGGAGAACCGCAGCAGTGCCGTCAGCTCGGCGACGCGAGCCGTCGGTCGGGGATCGCGGACGGTGGTCAGCTCGGCCTTCACGTCGGCGGTCAGCGGCACAATTCTCCTCGGGACGGCGGGTGGGGACAACGGTCCAGCCTACTCGGCGCCCATCTCACTCACGACCTACTCACTCACGACCTAGGTCACGGTGTGCGACCCGCACGGCGACTCCCGGAGTGCCGCGCAGGCGCTCCGCCAGCTCCCGCGCCATCACGACCGAGCGGTGCCGTCCGCCGGTGCAGCCGATGGCCACGACGGAGTGCCGCTTGTTCTCCCGCTGATACCCGGCCAGCACGGGAGCCAGCGCTGCGGCGTAGGCGTCCAGGAACTCGGCGGCGCCGGGCTGGGCGAGCACCTCCTCGCGCACCGGAGCGTCCTCGCCGCTGAGGGGACGCAGGTCGTCCTTCCAGTACGGGTTGGGCAGGAACCGCATGTCGGCGACCATGTCGACATCGGTGGGCAGGCCGTACTTGAACCCGAAGCTCATGAGCGTGACGGTGTGGCGGGCCGCACCCTCCTCGCTGAACAGCTCGACCGCGCGCGAGGTGAGCTGGTGGATGTTGGTCGTGGAGGTGTCGATGAGCACGTCCGCCGACGCGCGCACCTCGGCCAGCTGCTCGCGCTCGCGGCGGATCCCGTCCAGGATCGTGCCGTCGCCCTGCAGCGGATGCGGCCGGCGCACGGCCTCGAACCGGCGCACGAGCACGTCGTCGCCGGCATCCAGGAACACCACCCGCACCTGGCGCCCGGCGCGCAGGATCTCCATGACGCGGGGCAGGTCGGAGAACAGCTCGCCCCCGCGCACATCGACGACGACGGCCACGCGCGGGACGGCGCCGCCGGCCAGTTCGGTGAGCTCCAGCAGCGGGCGGAACATCTGCGGCGGCAGGTTGTCCACGACGTACCAGCCGAGGTCCTCCAGCGCGTTGGCGACCGTCGTGCGCCCGGCACCGGACATGCCGGTGACGATCAGCACTTCGCCGCTGTGACGTGCTTGATCGGTCATGACCACCCCCGGAACCCCAGCCTAGCGAGCCAGATGGGCGTGGACCGCCTCGGCGAGCTTCGGGCCGATGCCCGGGAGCTCGGAGATCTGCTCGGGCGAGGCCTCCCGCAGCGCCGTGACCGACCCGAAATGACGCAGCAGCGCCTTGATGCGCGCCTCCCCCAGGCCGGGCACCTCCGACAGCACGCTGGTGATGTCGCGCTTGCGGCGCGTGCGCTGATGCCGGATCGCGAAGCGGTGCGCCTCGTCCCGCAGCCGCTGCAGCAGGTACAGCGCCTCGCTCGTGCGCGGCAGGATCACCGGGTACTCCTCCCCCGGCAGCCACACCTCCTCGAGCCGCTTGGCGATCCCGCACAGCGCGATCTCCTCGTGCCCGGCGTCCGCCAGTGCCCGCGCAGCGGCCTCCACCTGCGGCTTCCCGCCGTCGACCACCAGCAGCTGCGGCCGGTACGCGAACCGCGGGCGCTTGCGCGTGGTGACGACCTCGGCATCCGGATCGGTCACCACCTCGGCCTCCTCCGGCTCCTCCGGCCGGTCGAGGTAGGCCAGGCGCCGCGTGAGCACCTGGTACAGCGAGTCGGTGTCGTCGGTGGTCTCGGCCACCCCGAACGAGCGGTACTGATCCTTGCGCGGCAGCCCGTCTTCGAAGACCACCATCGAGGCCACGACGTTCGTGCCCGACAGATGCGACACGTCGTAGCACTCGATGCGCAGCGGCGCCTCGGCGAGGTCGAGTGCCTCCTGCAGATCGGTCAGCGCCTGCGACCGCGCGACGTAGTCGCTCGTGCGGCGCGTCTTGTGGAGCATGAGCGCCTGCTGTGCGTTGAGGGTCGCGGTCTTCAGCAGCTCGGCCTTGCGTCCGCGCTGGGCCACCTGGATGGTGACGTTCGTGCCGCGTCGCTCGCGCAGCCACGCCTCCAGCTCGGCGATGTCTTCGGGCAGGGTCGGCACGAGCACCTGCTTGGGGATGTCGGCGGCGGCGGCGTCTCCGTAGGTGCGCTGGAGCACCTGGTCCACCAGATCCGCTCCGGAGATGTCGATCTCCTTCTCGATCGTGGTGGCCCGCACGCCCCGGACGCGGCCGCCGCGGACGACGAAGTGCTGCACGGCGGCGGCCAGTTCGTCCTCTGCGATGCCGAACAGATCGGCGTCGGTGTCGGGGGCCAGCACGAGGGCGCTCTTGTTCAGCACCGCCTCGATGGCCTGCAGCTTGTCGCGGTAGCCCGCGGCCGCCTCGTAGTCCATCGCGGCCGAGGCCTCCCGCATCCGCGCGGTCAGCGCCTTGGTGAAACGCTGGTCGCCGCCGGCCATGAAGGCGACGAAGTCGTCGACGATCGCGCGGTGCTCCTCGATCGTGACTCTCATCGAGCACGGTCCGCCGCAGCGTCCGATCTGCCCGGGGAAGCACGGCCGCCCGGACTGCATCGCCTTGCGGTACGACGCGTCGCTGCACGTGCGGATCGGGAAGACCTTGATCATCAGGTCGATCGTGTCGTGCACCGCCCACACCTTCGGGTAGGGCCCGAAGTACTTGGCGCCGGGGATGCGCCGGTTGCGCGTGACGAGAACGCGCGGCGCCTCGTCGGCGAGGGTGATCGCCATGAACGGGTACGACTTGTCGTCGCGGTAGCGCACGTTGAACGGCGGATCGAACTCCTTGATCCACATGTACTCCAGCTGCAGGGAGTCCACGTCGCTGGCCACGACCGTCCACTCCACGGATGCGGCGGTGGTGACCATGCGCCGCGTCCGCTCGTGCAGCGATCGCAGCGGTGCGAAGTAGTTCGACAGGCGCGCCCGCAGGTTCTTCGCCTTGCCGACGTACAGGACGCGCCCGTCGGCATCGCGGAACCGGTAGACACCGGGATTGGTGGGGATCTCGCCGGGCTTCGGGCGGTACGGAAGCTGCGACATCCGCTCGCGGGATGCCACCCTCAGCCGGCCTTGCGCTCGAGCTCCGGCTCGCGTGCCTCGCGCATCCCCAGCACCTCGGCCAGGAACGCGCCGGTGTGGCTGCCCTGCGCGCGCGCGACCTGCTCCGGCGTGCCGGTGGCCACGATCTGCCCGCCGCCGGAGCCGCCCTCGGGGCCGAGGTCGATGATCCAGTCCGCCGACTTGATGACGTCGAGGTTGTGCTCGATGACCAGGACGGTGTTCCCCTTGTCGACGAGGCTGTTGAGCACCTCCAGGAGCCGGCGCACGTCTTCGAAGTGCAGGCCCGTGGTGGGCTCGTCGAGCACGTAGATCGAGCGTCCGTTGCTGCGACGCTGGAGCTCGGTGGCGAGCTTCACACGCTGCGCCTCGCCGCCGGAGAGGGTGGTGGCCGACTGCCCGAGTCGCACGTACCCGAGGCCGACGTCCACGAGCGTCTTGAGGTAGCGGTGGATCGCCTGGATCGGCTCGAAGAACTCCGCCGCCTCCTCGATGGGCATCTCCAGCACCTCGGCGATGTTCTTGCCCTTGTAGTGCACGGCGAGGGTGTCGCGGTTGTACCGCTTGCCGTGGCACACCTCGCAGTCGACGTACACGTCGG
>JADGMW010000430.1_pt2 | contig 12803 bp, 7 predicted proteins | sample 8641801 | NCBI WGS metagenome assembly JADGMW01 (sample SAMN16272018, study PRJNA661076) | feces metagenome | isolation source: fecal sample from diarrhoea affected cattle A | host: Bos taurus | place: South Africa: Lokaleng Village, Mahikeng | collected 2019-09
TCCCATGATGCTGATCGGAAGAATCCGCCGTGGACGACTTGTACTGACGCCGAACCTAATCCACCAGCGAGGCTGGAGTCTGGAATCGACGTTGGACTGGCATTCCATCCTCACCGTCAGGCCCGTAGTACTCGGAAACTGGGCGGTTGTGCTTCTCGGGCACCCAGCAGCACAGTGGGAGAGACGTGCGACGGTGCCCCGAGGTCTCGGCTGGGACGGGTTGCCGATCACACCGATGATCGAAGTGCATTGTCACATGCACCCGATCGATCCGGTGCTTCTCTACTCGCTGTTGCGGTTCTATCTCGAGAACCCCGGGTATCGAAGCGAGTTGGGGACCGACGCTGCGCTGGAGCGGGTCAAGGCAAGAGACTTCGGTGACGAGCACCGATGAGCGGAGCTCGCCGAATCCCCGAAGTGTTCTGCCCGGATCGAGCGGTACCCGCCGGTTGGGTGCGCGCGGGGACTGCAACGTAAACGAGGGCCGTCGCGGAGACTCGATTTCGCTTCACAGCGGTTGCCGAGGCACTTCCGGCGGGGCGATCCGCGTGCCCGTCACTTACTTCCTTCGGTCCATCGCAAGCCCCACTTGTAGGCTTTGTCGAGGTGGGATTGGTCGCCCCGGATGTATCGCACTTCTCTCTTGATATCCAGTTGACCATTCTTCTGCTTCAACAGGGCGATCGCGCACATAGGTGCACGATTGTCCCCGGAGTCGAGACGGACTTCGATCTCGGCGCCGGACGTTCGGTACAGCGTGACCACTCCGTCCGCGGCAGCCCAGTTCGGCACGCCGTCATAGATATACGCGAAGATGAGGATCCGTTTGAAGGCCCGCGGGTTCGACAGGTCGATGTACAGATTCTCACCACCGGCCACGGAGCCCGTTCGGTCGTCGCCGTCCAGCTCGATGAACGGATAAGCGTACCGCGACCCGAATGCTCCACCGAGGGCCTGGATGACGCCCTTGCGTCCGTCGGCCATTTCGTACAAACAGCCGAGATCGAGGTCGATTCCGTCGTTGCCGGCGAGGCGGCCCAGGAACCCTTTACCGGAGCCTCTGGTCGTCCAGTTCAGGTTCACTCGCATGACGCCTTGCTCCTCGCCGGCTTTCACAAGGCTCACCGAGGGGGTGTTCTTGTCGAGAGTGATCTTGGAGAGGGTGACGGGTGGCGCTGGGGGTGTCGATACGCGTGGCCTGGACGGAGGAACCCCACGGCGTTCCGTGGAGGGGGTGGGCGGCGGTGCTTGGGGCGGAGCTGGTGCTGGGGATGGAGTCGGTGCCGGGGGTGCCGGTTGGCTCACGTCGACGCCATAATTCGTCGCGAGAGCAGAGAGCCCGGTATTCCATCCCTGCGAGACGTTTCGCACCTTCCATGTCCCGTTGCGGCGATAGACCTCCATGAGGATCGCTGCCCGCTCGGAACTCAACCCGCTTGCAGGTGCCTGAACGACCAAACCTGTCGGTTGTTCGACGGTGACGCCGAGGCCGGGGACTGTCGCCAGAGTGCCGCTCACGCTCTCATCCAGAGCCACCGCGATCGACAGTGTGTGAATGCGTGCGGGAATGAGGGACAGGTCCAACGAGATTCGATCGGCACCGATCAGCCGAACAGCGCCTTCGGGCGATTTGGGCTGGTTGAAGAAGATGAAGTCGTCGTCGTTTCGTACACGCTGGTCTTCCGTCAACTGGAAGGCCATCAGATCGACCGTGCCCTGTCGTGCGCCGGACACGGACAGTGTGACGGCGCCGTCGTGGATTACGGTATTCGCTCCGGGGGGAAGTGCAGGCATGGCGTGTCCGGCCAGACGGCCGACTCCTTTCGGCGGAGGGATGTGGCCAGCCGGGTGCCGGCTGGCCACACTTCCAACTGATCAGGCGTTCACAGTGAGCGACTCGGGTCGGGGATCTTCGTCCGCGTCCGCGTCGGGGTCTGTGTCCCCGGGGTTGTTCTTGTTCCGGATGATGCTGGTGGCCAACGCTGCGAGGATCAAGAACACGCCGGTCAGGCCGGTGACGATCTCGCTGACGTGATGGCCGATCGAGTACAGCAGGATGAGCGCCAGCGCGCCGATCGCCCAGTGAGCGCCGTGCTCGAGGTAGACGTACTCCGCGAGGGTGCCCTTCCGGACGAGGTACACCGTGATCGAACGAACGAACATGGCGCCGATGAAACCGAGGCCGAGAGCGATGATGATCGGATCGGACGTCACGGCGAATGCACCGATGACTCCGTCGAACGAGAACGATGCGTCGAGCACTTCGAGGTAGAGGAACAGGAAGAAGCCCGCCTTACCCGTTGCCTTCGCGAGGTCGCTGGGACCACTCGACGATTCTTCGCCCTCCTCGTCGACGTTGAACAACTCGCCGAGGCCGTTGACCAGAATGTAGGTGATCATGCCGAGCGTGCCGGCGATCATCACCGTGGATGACTTGCCGTCGGGTGCGAGGAAAAGCGCAGTGAGAACGAGGAGCCCGGATGCAACGACCACCGAGAGTTGGTCGAGCTTGCCGATACGTTCCAGTGGACGCTCGATCCAGGACAGCCAGGTGATGTCCTTCTTTTCGAAGACGAAGCCCAGGAACAACATCAGCAGGAACATTCCGCCGAACGAAGCGATCTGCGGGTGCGCGTCCGTGATCAGGGTTTCGTAGCTCGCCCTGCCGTCCGGGAAATATGCGGCGCCGTCGGCCGGCGGATTCAGGGCCAGGTCCAGAGCCGCGACGGGGCCCAGCCCCGAGGCGACCCAGACGATGAGGAGCGGGAACACGAGTCTCATACCGAAGACGGCGATGAGTATGCCGATCGTGAGGAAGATCTTCTGCCAGAACTCACTCATTCGCCGCAGCACGGTTGCGTTGATGACCGCATTGTCGAACGACAGTGAGACCTCGAGGACGCCGAGGATGGCTGCGAGCAGGAGGGCCTGAGGGCCGCCGTAGAGGAAAGCGACGACCAGGGCGACAACGGTGACGGCGAATGATGCGCCGAATATGCGCAGAACCACGGACGTGGCCTTTCTCTATGGACGCTTCAGCGCCGGGACGCCCGATGTCGAGCGTCCCGGTCGCTTCGTGCAATCGAAACTGATGAACTCAGGCGACGTTGACGCCGTAGTCGAGGGCGATTCCTCGAAGTCCGGATGCATAACCCTGCCCGACAGCGCGGAACTTCCACTCGGTGTTGTGGCGGTAGACCTCACCGAAGATCATTGCGGTCTCGGTGGAGGCATCTTCCGACAGGTCGTAACGGGCGAGCTCGATCCCCGTGACACGGTCGATGATTCGGATGTACGCGTTGCGGACATGACCGAAGGACTGGCCGCGGACGTCCGCGTCGTAGATCGACACGGCGAAGAAGATGTTGGTCACCGACGGGGGGAGCGCAGCGAGGTCGACGTGGATGGATTCGTCGTCACCGTCGCCGTCACCGGTCAGGTTGTCGCCCGTGTGCTCGACCGTGCCGTCGGGCGAGGAAAGGTTCCCGTAGAAGACGAAATGCTTATCCGAGAGAACCTTGAATGCCGGACCGGTGATCAGCGCCGACGCATCGAGGTCGTACGGCGCACCCGTGGTGGTGCGCTCGTCCCAGCCGAGCCCCACCGTGATGGTGGTGAGGTTATCGGTGGCCTTGGACAGAGATACGTTGCCGCCCTTGGCAAGCGAGACGCTCATGTCAATCCTTTCGAGTTCCTGCGGGGAGGTCTGTCAGGACGACGCCTGGGCCCGAAATGCACCACAGGTGTCGCCGGGGTGGGCGAAGATATCAGAAGAAATGAGCGAGTAGACGGGTGGATGCCCTCGATCTACAGGTGAGCACTCCGGGACGAATCTCCGGGGCTCGGCGGAATGGTTAGTCCACGCTGCTTGATTGAACTCCTTCTGCGGGGGCACTTCTGGGCATGCCACGCAAAGGCAACAACGTGCCGTACGTCACCTGCTCCAGCCCCCGACAGACTGTCGGGGCACAACATAGCAGGTGCAACCGAGTCTTCGGAAGTTCCGGTTATTCCTGTGCTCTCGGGCCGATTTATGCGCGGAGTAAGGGGGTGGACGCGCGGCCGTGCGCTGAGCAGATGTAACAATTGCGGAGCTGGAGAGATGTACCCCGAAATGGATCGGGACGGATCGGGAGGTACGGGCGGAGAAGCACAGTGGTGGCAACCCGATAGTTCTGTCGTAGGTGCTGTTTATGGTGGTCGGCATTTCCTCCGTTCGCCTACGGAGTGACTTCATCGCGCAAATGGGGTGGTTGTGGATTCGAGGGAGAACGATCCTGAACTGAAGGATCGTGTCCAGCGATTGCTGGCGTTCTTGTCCGAGCTCGTCAAAGCACGAAGTGCTCCTGTTCGAGTCCTCGAAAGGCACCGAGGCGTGATGGCACTCGACCAGGGCAACCTGGAGGTTGCTCTCAACACGGATGCGTCCGCGGGTGATGTCGTGATCCGAGCACACCGTGTGCATCTCGAGGACCCACCTCGCCCGCCCACCGCCATCGCTTCCTCCGTTCTGGGGTCGATCGCGGACTCGAGTGCCGAACCGACGCTCCACCCCGATGCGTCGGGGGCGAGCGAGTTCGAACGATGGTTGGATAAGTGGCGTGCCTGGGCCGAGCTCGATCGGCAGCGCCGGCCCGCCTGGGATCTCTATGTGTTCCTGCAGCGCGCGATGCTGGAACTCGAAGCGCAGCCGGAATCACTGGAACTCGTGGCCGCGTCGGGACTACTCGAGCTCCCGCCCGACATTGCGGGAGAACGGGTACGCACGCACCTGATCACGCAGTCAGCGCTGGTCGAGCGGGACGCAGCATCGGGTGATCTGCTGGTACGACTGGATCCGGAATCCGCGCCCAGCCTCGAAGACACGCAGTTGCTGACGGGGCTGGAGGTTTTCGATTCAACCGGTACTCGAAGCCTGCACGAATCGTTGGCTGCCCGTGTGTGCTCGCCCATCGACCCTGCCGCCAAGATTTTCCTCAAGGATTGGTCGGACCGTGCCTTGACGACCCGCGTCGACGTCGTCGACCGACCCGACGACGCCCCGTCCAAAGACCGGTTGCTGACGCCGTCTCCCGCATTGGTCCTGCGTAAAAGAGGCGCGTACGCGCTGATCGAGTACTACGACCGCATGACCGCAGCCGCTGCAGACGAGACGGCAGGAGTCCCCCTGGGCTTGGCGCAACTCGTGGAGGCGATCGAACCCGCTGATCGGGTCGCGTGGTTGGACCGGGCAGGCACGTCGACATCTTCGCTGCTTGCCGACGACCCGCTTTTTCCGCTTCCTGCCAATCAGGAACAGCGAGATATCATAGACCGCCTCGCCGGCGACAGCGGTGTAGTGGTCGAGGGCCCGCCCGGTACGGGAAAGACTCACACGATTGCAAACCTGGTGTCGGCGCTGCTGGCGCGCGGCCAGCGTGTACTGGTCACCAGCGAAAAAGCACAGGCGCTTCGTGTGCTCCGAGACAAATTGCCCGCCGAACTACAGGACCTGTGCGTTTCGGTGACCGACACAGGCCGTGGAGGATCTGCCGAGCTGAACCGAAGCGTCAGCGAAATCGCCACCCGCAAGGCACAGTTCGACGTTCGGCGAACCGCCGCTCTCATCGACCAGGTAGCGCAGCAGCGTGACGCCGCGTTGAGTCGCCGAGCCGTACTGACGGAGCGGATCCGGCAGTGTCGTGCTGCGGAAACGCTCTCGCACAACGATATCGCGGCGGGCTATGCAGGAACACCTGCGCAGATCGTGCAGAAGGTTTCGGCACAGAGCGCCAACCACGATTGGCTGCAGGGCCCGCTCCATGCGGATAGCCCACCGCTGACGCAGGAAGAGTTTCAGACACTGCTCGCGCTGACCGAACGGTCCAGACCCGGACGTGCGGAGCGCCGACGGCAGTGGTTTCCGGATCTAGGTCTGCCGACACTGTCTGACTTCGAAACTGCATGCGAAGCGATTCGAAACGGAACCGGGTCGGATGACCTTCCCTCCTCTGGACTGGTTCGGACCTTGGAAGGTGCCGCCCCAGAGGCGCTCGAACGGCTCCGTGAACAATGTGAGTACTTGCAGCAGGCTCTGAGCGATGTCGACGGGCTCGAACCTGCGTACCGGAACCTCGCAGATGCGGTGCTGTCCGGGGGGATCGACTACCTGTGGGAAAAGACCAGCCACATCCGCGAGCTGGTCACCACCGCGTACAACGCGGACATGTTCCTGGGGACAACGACTGTCGTCGACGCCCCGGTGCTCGGACGATCTGCGCTGCACGCGTACGACGCGCTCGCAAGGGCACTCGAGGGCGGTGAGGTGTGGCGAAGCGGTCTCGGACGTTTCCGCAGGAGCAACGAGCAGACCGCGGTGGAAGCACTGGGCTCAGTCGCCACCGTCGACGGCCTCGAAGCCACTACTGCACAGCGCGCCCGTGCGGTTGCGGAGCATCTTCGTGCGCTCGATGCCATCCAGTCCGTGGCGCTGATCCTCCGCGATCTGGGCATCGATATGGAGACCACCGGCTCTCGTAGCCAGATTATCGGTGCAGCCGCGCGGGCCGCGCGGGCACGCGACCTGATTGAAGTGCTCACAGCGCGAACCAAGGAAGTCGAGCTCGCGTTGCGGCAGGTGAGCCCCGGAGTACCGCGTATCGCGAGCCTGGACCATGCCAGATCGGTGGCGACCGCGGCGCAGGCAATTGCCGCAGCTGCTTATGCAGAGGCAAACCGTATCTGGCTGACGGACACTGCGTCTCATATTCGAGCCGAGCTGACCCACGGGGTTCCCCCGGAAGGGCACCTCCTCGCCCGGGCCATCGAGTCCGCCGAATTCGGCAGGATCCGCACGGCGATTGATTCCTGGGAAGCCGCGGTCCGCGAATATCAGGAGGAACTCCATCTCGAATCGCTGCACACGCGCTTGACGGAAAAGGCGCCCGCGCTGGCACAGGCGATCTCCGAGAACCCTTCGTCGTCGGAGTGGTCGGTGCGCCTGACCTACATCGAGCAGGCCTGGGCGTGGCGTCGCGCACACGAGTGGGTCCGGCAGAACTCCCGAGGCGTAGACGACGACAAGCAGCTCCAGCACGAACTCGACGCGACCGAGAACGACATCGCCCAGTTGACCGCGCGATTGGCTGCCGAACGAGCATGGAGTGCTTGTCTCGGGCGAACGACGGCTGAGCAGGTGCAAGCATTGCAGACGTATCGCGACCACGTGTCCAGTATCGGTAAGGGGACCGGCAAGTACGCCGAGCGGTTCCGGGCGGGCGCACGTGAAGCGATGCAGGTGGCGCAACGCGCGGTTCCGGCGTGGGTCATGCCGCTCCAGCAAGTATTGTCATCCATTCCGGCCGAACAGAATTCGTTTGACGTTGTGATCGTCGACGAGGCGAGCCAGGCTGATATCAGCAGTTTGTTCCTGTTGTGGCTCGCGCCCCGGGTGATCGTCGTGGGTGACGACAAGCAGTGTGCACCCAGTGATGTGTCGTCAGGTGCTCTCGACGGTGTGTTCACCCGGCTCGACTCCTACTTGCCCGACGTGCCGAAGTACCTGCGCGACAGTTTCACACCTCGATCCAGTGTCTTCTCGCTGCTCCGCTCGAGGTTCGGAAGCGTTATCCGCCTGCGGGAACACTTCCGGTGCATGCCTGAGATCATCAACTGGTCCAGCGGTCAGTTCTACTCCGACGCACCGTTGGTGCCCGTGCGCCAGTTCGGTGCCGATCGGCTGCCGCCCCTGCGCACCACCTTCGTCGAAGGTGGAGTGGTCACCGGGCGGAATGCGACCCTCTCCAATCGAATCGAAGCTCGCGCTATTGCCGACGCGATCAAACGGTGTCTGTCGGACGAAGCGTACGACGGCAAGACGTTCGGTGTCGTGGTGCTTCAGGGACAAGCGCAGGTCGACATCATCACGAACGAATTGCTCGACCGGCTGACACCGGAGCAATGGGAACAGCGTCGATTGCGAGTAGGTACGCCACCGGATTTTCAGGGGGACGAACGTCACGTCGTCTTCTTGTCGATGGTCGTGGCGCCCGAACAGAACATCGCCGCGATGACGAAGACCGAGTACCAGCGCCGCTTCAACGTTGCTGCGTCGCGTGCCCAGGATCAGATGTGGCTGTTCCACTCACGGAGCCTGGAATCGCTGCGCTCAACCGACCTGCGGCATTCGCTGCTCACCTACATGCAATCGACTTCTCCTGCGCCGGCAGAACCGATGCCCGAAGGCGTGAAACGCGACGAACGCCATCAAGCGTTCGACAGTCTCTTCGAACAGCGCGTGTTCCTCGACATCGTGGCGCGTGGTTATCACGTGAATTCGCAGGTCGCGGTGAACGGTCGACGGATCGATCTCGTAGTCACGGGCGCGGACGGAAAATTGGCGGTCGAGTGCGACGGCGACCACTGGCACACGAGTCCCGAACAGCAGCGTGCGGACCTCGAGCGGGAACGAGAACTGCAACGCTGCGGATGGCAGTTCTGGCGTATCCGCGAGTCGGAGTACTACCTCGATCCGGTGGGATCGATGATGGGTCTCTGGGAGGAGCTCGACAGGCGCGGCATCAGGCCGCACGTTGTCGGTGTGAACGACGTCGTAAAGTCCCTGCAGGAGAGCTGGACTCCGGTAGAGCTCGTGGAGGATGACTCGCCGGTCGATGACGTAGTGGATGTGGCGGAGCAGCCGGTCATTCGTCCGGTGCCCACCGTCGTCGAGCATGCTTCGGTTCCTGTTATCGAACACTCGGAGGAACGTGCAGAGCCGCCCGCCTGCACGGGTGAGGTCGAACATCTTCCGCTGGAGGAAACCGCGACGCCGACACTCGTGTCACCCGCCCAGACACCGGTACCGGTGGTCGACCCGGCCGTCGAGAGCGGACCGGTGCGCGCACTACGAGCCGCCATCCTCGAAGAACTGGAGCGCGAACCCCTCCCCGTACGTACGCTTGCGCAGCGTCTCGGCGAAGACTGGCGGAGCGTCCAGACAGAGGTTGATCGCCTTCAGCACGACGGACGCGTCGAGGAAGTCAACGAGTTCGGGAAGCTGACCCACTATCACCTGATCGGTGGTCTCTCCCCGGTTGAAGACCCTGAGCTGTCGCACGGCGTCGAGAACGTGACACCGTCCGATCCAGGCGTAGCAGTTCCCGAACCCTCTGCCACACCGACATTCGTACGTGGCTGGGAAGTAATGCCCGCGGCGGCTACCTCGATACTTCCTCCGAGCCTCGGCTCGCGCATCTTGGAACGCCTCGCCGCCGATCCGGTTTCGCTGGCAGACCTCGAATACCGGTTGAACGAACCGAGAGACCGGATCGAAGCGATCATGGGGGAGCTGATTGCCCAGGGTCGCGCGAAGTGGATGCCCGAACGTGGCCCGCGTGTATACGGATTGGCAGACGAGGTGTCGCCTCTCATCGACGCCGCTCCCCCGGTGCACCCCGCGGCCCAGGAGGCAGTCACCCTTGCGGATCTACCGCCGGCACACCTCGATTCTGTCGCCGACGTATTGGTTACGGCCGCCGGATTCGCTGCTTTGTCGTTGGAACGGGCACGGAAGCTGACCCGACTCGACGATGAGCGCCTTCTCGTCGTTCTCGAAGATCTGGAAGCAGAGGGCCGGTTGCGCAAGAACTCCGCCGGTGCAGGAGTCACGTGGACCGAGGCGGGCCGATGACGACGGTTACCCCCGCCGGGACGCCTCTTCGTGCCTGGCAGCGCGAAGCCTTCGATGCCTGGGTGGCGGCCGACCGAAGTGCCGTGGTGGAAGCCGTCACGGGCTCAGGAAAGACAACGCTCGGTATCGCGGCGGCCGCGGACGCAGTCGCGCGCGGCCTGGACGTCTTGATCGTCGTGCCCGGGATCGAACTGCTGGACCAATGGCATCGATCGATTCGGCGCGTTCTCCCGGATATCCCCGTCGGTCGACGTGGCGGTGGGTACGTGGACAGTTTCGATGGCAAGCGGATTCTCGTCAGCACGGTGCAGTCGGCGATCAGTAGATCGGCGCCGCGTCCGGTCGCGCCGACGCTGCTGGTCGCCGACGAAGTGCACCGATACGGCGCGCTGACGTTTTCGCGACTGCTCACCGACGACTTCACGGAACGGATCGGTCTCACCGCCACGTTCGAGCGGTCCGACGACGGCGTCGAACGGCATTTGATGCCCTACTTCCGCACGGTCATCAACGGTTGTGATTACGAGCGTGGTCATGCCGACGGCATCCTCGCGCCCGTGCGAGTCATGCTTGTCGCGGTGCCGTTCGACGAGTTCGAGGCGGCCGAATACCAGGAATACGACGAGCTGGCACGCAAGCTCCGGGGTGATCTCACTGAGAAGTTCGGATGCGCGGGGGAGCCCTTCGGTGAGTTCATGCGCGACGTTCAGCTGCTCAGTGGAGGGGAGAGCGCCGAGGGTTCGACATGGGCCGCCCGGAAGTATCTTTATGCGTTCTCGAAGCGTCGCTCGCTGCTCGCCGAGTGCCGCGGAAAGCTCGAGGCTCTGAGGGGTTTCGGTACCGTGCTCAAGGAGACCGGGCAGGCACTCACCTTCTCGGAGACGAAGGATTCGTCGCGTGCCGCCGCTGAGGTGCTTCTCGAAGAGGGTGTGCTCGCCGCACCGTTCACGAGCGACCTGAAACGTGCGGACCGAGCGCGGCTCCTCACCGAGTTCAAGAACGGTACGGTAACCACGCTCGTCGCTCCGAAGGTTCTCGACGAAGGTGTCGATGTTCCCGAGGCGGACGTCGGAATCATTCTGGCGAGCAGTAAGAGTCGCCGACAGATGATTCAGCGTATGGGGCGAGTCATCCGGCCGAAATCCGATGGCCGACCGGCTTCTTTCCTGGTGATGTTCGCGGAGAACAGTTCTGAAGATCCCAGGAACGGGGCTCACGGAACCTTCCTGGAACAACTCACGGGAATTGCCTCCGAAGTGGTGACGGTCGGTCCTGGCGATGCACCTGCGCTGCTTCGTGAATGGATGCAAGCCGCTCCCCAGGGCCCGGACACTCTGTTGCCACTCGCTGAGCCTCCACGTCCCTCGGAGTCGCGAGTTGATTCGCCAACGGCCGAAGAAGTCGTCGCAATCGCGCAGCGGTTGGTTGACGATGACGCGCCCGAAGACGTAGTCACTGGTAGCGAACACGCCGAGATCGGTCGTGTCCTGCTCGAGGTGGGTGAACGGGGAACTGTCGATGATTTCGACACGGTTTTGGCATGCTTGTCGATCCTCGAACCTCGGCAGGTCTCCGTGCTCGTCATGCGTTTCGGCCTCGGTGGTGAGCGACCGAAGCGCCAGGCGGAGGTCGGAGCACGGCTCGGTGTCTCTTCGAGTCAGGTGAGTCGAATAGAGAGGACGGCCATCGAGTACCTGGGAGACACCGTCGCGGGTGAGCTGCTGTCGGACGTGATGGTGCGGATGGAGGCCGTGTAATGGCGCAGTGGTTCGAAGGGTTCGACGGCCAGGTCGTCCTCGAGGACGATTACGTCTGGATCGTGCGTGAGGGAATCCCCAGCGGTTGTTTCTCAGAGCCGACAGCGCGGCCGATCCGCGCGCTGCGCGGCGACGTCGTCGGCACCGACTTCAAGTCTGCGACCGAATCCAGTTTCGGCTCGTTACGGATCAATGTCTCAGCGGGAGCCGCTGCCACTGACTCAGTTGTACACAACGACGTCGTGCGCTTCTCGGCGGGAAGTAACGACCGATTCTCCGCGCTCAACTTGCTATTGGGCGGGAATCCCGAAGTGGTAACAGAGCCGATGAGCATCGGTGATCAGCTCCGTGCCGCGCTCGACGCGTTCGAAGGAATCGCCAGTCAAGCCGAGCTGGCCGACTCGCTCGGTGAAGTCCCTGACGTTGTGCAAACCCATGACGGCGTCATATGGAACTCGGTCGGGTCGCTGTGGGTGGCTGCAGGCGGGACCGAGGGCGCGGCCGCTGCTGTACAACTGGAGCGGATCCGAACTCTGAACGATCTGACTCGACGATTGCCGGCGAACTCCGGGATAAAGGTATTGCAGAAAGCCGTGAAGGGAACACCCCTTCACCACCTCGGCGCCCAGCGTCTCGGCACGCTGTGGGAAGCCGTCATGTCTGAGGCATTGCCTGACCCTGTGCAGTCTTCCGGTCCCTCGGGTCTCCGCTCGAAACCGAAGCCGGCACCGGCAGCGTCTCGACGCGCCGCGACCAAGCACACGGCCCGTCCACGAACGCAAGTGTGGAACAAGGAGGACAGTGTCGAGACGCGCGATGGTTCACCTCGTCCGAGTGGGGCGCGTGTTTCGAGTCCGACGGACGCCTCGAACGCTCCGACCACCCTGTCCCGTGTCGCCGAGTCGGGGCCGGCCCGGGCTCGATCTACACGAGTCATCAGTGCGCTCAGTGGCAAGAGGATTCGCGTCTACCTCGACTGTGATGGTCACCGAGTGAAGGCGTTGTTCGATCCCGATAGCAAGAAGATGGATGTGACGGTCGCGCCGGTTCGCGCTCTCTTGGGTGCGACGTACCCGGACCCCGACGCCGCCGCGGCGGCCGTGGTGTCGGCGTTCAGGCTCGGCGATGAAGGTCCGTTCGACGGATGGGAGCTATGGAAGGTAGACGATGCGTTCTCCACAACATTGAAAGATGTTGGCACGCCGGAGACTCCATGACTGCTGGGAGGCGCGTCGCAACTCGGCGATAGCGGCGCCTGTGCCTATTGCCGGACAGGGACGCTTGCCCGTATCAGGATACGTGGGCCTGCAGCGTACTTGGTAAGCGAAGTGGAATCAGCTCAGCCGCTGCCTACCTCGCTGTCCGCGATGGCAGAG
>JADGMW010000247.1_pt1 | contig 12797 bp, 15 predicted proteins | sample 8641801 | NCBI WGS metagenome assembly JADGMW01 (sample SAMN16272018, study PRJNA661076) | feces metagenome | isolation source: fecal sample from diarrhoea affected cattle A | host: Bos taurus | place: South Africa: Lokaleng Village, Mahikeng | collected 2019-09
GGGCGACCACGCTGTGCTGCAAGGTCGCCTCGGTGCGGACTCCCGGCGCCCGGGTCTGGCCCTCGAAGGCCGGCGTCTGGTTCGGGGCGTTGGCCGGCCGGGTCTCGACGGGCGAGGAATCGCCGGTCGGGACGCGGACCTGATCCTGGCCTTCGGCGCCGCAGGCGGCGGCCAGGGCCACGGCGGCCACGGAGACGGCGAGAGCGATGAGACGCATGGCGGCACCCTTGTGCGACGGAGGTCTGGAAAGCCGGACAATGGCCGTTCCGGTTCCCGACCGCCAGTGTCGCCTGCAACGACTTGAATCCGCCAGCGCCCCCCTCTATAGGCACGCCTCTTCCGGCGGACAGGCCAGTTCCCGCCGGAGCCCTTCCGGGGCTGGGTAGCTCAGCTGGTTAGAGCGGTGGATTCATAACCCACAGGTCGGCGGTTCGAGCCCGCCCCCAGCCACCATCCTTCATCAGCGGAAATCAGCGCGCGCGGCAGGTCCGCCGGATGCGCAGCGCCATCTGGCGTTCGCCGGCCTCGTTGGCCATGGCGCGGGCCTCGCGGCACTTGCCCTCATTGATGAGGGCCTGGATGCGTTCGGCCAGTTGCACCCGCTCGGCGCCGTACTCCGCCTCGGCCTCCTCGGGCGTCATGGCGTTGCGACGGCGCATCTCCTCGCTCTCGAAACGCCAGCTCTCCTGGCCGCCCGTCGTCCGGGCCGGCGATCCGACGGGCGCCCGGGGCATCTGGTAGGCCGCCTGTTGCGCCGCAGCCGGGGACGGCAGGGCCAGGGCCGACAGACAGAGCGGCAGGGCCAGCGAGCCCGCGATGGCAGCCATCTTCGCGATGCGGAACGTCATCAGCCTGACCTCCTGTAGCGGGACGCGCGCCCCGGTTGCGGTGACCCGATCATACCACGGCGTTCGCCGGGCGTCAGCGCGGCAACCGCCGGCCGGTTGTCGCGTTCACGGCAAAGGTTCAAACGCCGAAGGGGACTCGCCATGCGCATTCACGCCGCCGCCATCGCCGCCATTTCAGCCCTCGCCCTGGGGGCCGCCGCCTGCACCGAGGCCGAGCAGGACAACGCCCAGGCCGACGCCAACGAAGCCGCCGCCGACACCGGCGCGGCGGCCCAGGACGCCGGCTCCGCGCTCAAGGAAGAGGCCGCCCAGGTCGGCTCCGCCATCGCCGCGGGGGCCGGCGAGGTCGCCCAGGAGATCGACGAGGGCACCGACCGTCTGGCCCGGGAGGCCGACGAGCAGGAGGCCGAAACGGCGCGGGATACGCGCGGGAACTAGGCTTCGGCCAGCAGGGCGTCGACCAGGGCCCGCGCCTCGGGGCTGGCCCAGTCGGCCTCGCCGGAGAAATGGGCGCGGATGCGGCCCTGGCGGTCCAGCAGGACGGTCTGGGGCATCTTGCCCTTGCCCGGAAGTTCGAAGGGCAGCTGGAATTTCATGTCGCTGTACAGCGGCAGGGGCTCGTGCACGTCAATGAAGTTGCGGGCGTCGGCGACCTCGTCGGGGGTGCGGTCGACGTTGATGGGCAGGACGACAAGGTCGGAGTCGGCGTAGACCTCGGCCAGGCGGGCGAGGGTCGGCATCTCGGTGCGGCACGGCGCGCACCACATGGCCCAGAGGTTGACCACCACCACCTTGCCGCGGAAGGCGGACAGGGTGGTGTCCGCGCCGTCGCGGGTCTGGAACACGTATTCAGGGGCGATCGCGAGCGCGGCCGGGGTCTCGAGGCGGGCGATGGAGCCGGTGGCGAAGCGGGCCAGTTCGCTCTTCGCCGGAGCGGCGGGGGCGGCGGCTTTGTCGAACAGGTCGGGTTTGGCGTATAGGAGCGCCGCGCCGCCGGCGACGCCGCCCAGCAGCCCCGCCGCGACGACGCCCACGATCACCTTCGAGACCTTCATGACCGGACCGACGCCTCCTGACCGCCAGACCAAAGCCGACGCGGCGGCGAAAGGTCAAGACATGTGGGGCGGACGCTTCTCGGCCCGGCCGGCCGAGATCATGCAGGCGATCAACGTCTCCATCGGCGTCGACCGGCGGCTGTGGGCGCAGGACCTGGCGGGTTCGCGCGCGCACTGCCGGATGCTGGCGGCGAAAGGCATCGTGTCGCAGGCCGACGCCGAGGCCATCCTGGGCGGGCTGGACGCCATCGAGGCCGAGATGCGGGACGGGAGCTTCCCGTTCCGCGACCGGTTCGAGGACATCCACATGAATGTGGAGGCGCGGCTGGCCGAGCTGATCGGCGAACCGTCGGGGCGGCTGCACACGGCGCGGAGCCGCAACGACCAGGTGGCGACCGACTTTCGCCTTTGGGTGCGCGACGCCTGCGATGCGGCGGTCGAGCAGTTGCAGGGGCTGCAGCGGGCGCTGCTGGCCAGGGCGGAGCCGCACGCCGGCGACCTGATGCCCGGTTTCACCCATCTGCAGCCGGCCCAGCCGGTGACCTTCGGCCATCACTTGATGGCCTATGTCGAGATGTTCGGGCGCGACGCGGGGCGGTTCTCCGATGCGCGGACGCGGATGAACGAGAGCCCGCTGGGGGCCGCGGCCCTGGCAGGATCGCCCTTCCCCATCGACCGTCAGATGACGGCGGCCGAGCTGGGCTTCGACCGGCCGATGGGCAATTCGCTGGACGCGGTGTCCGACCGTGATTTCGCCCTCGAGAGCCTGGCGGCGGCCACCATCTGCGCCGGCCACCTGTCGCGGCTGGCGGAGGAGATCGTGGTGTGGATGACGCCGCAGTTCGGCTTCGTCACCCTGCCCGACGACCTGACCACCGGCTCGTCGATCATGCCGCAGAAGCGGAACCCGGACGCCGCCGAGCTGGTGCGGGCCAAGACCGGGCGGATCATGGGCTCGCTGGTGGCCCTGTCGACGGTAATGAAGGGCCTGCCGCTGGCCTATTCCAAGGACATGCAGGAGGACAAGCCGCCGGTGTTCGAGGCCTTCGACGCCCTGACCCTGGCGCTGGGCGCGATGACGGCGATGGTTTCGGCCCTGAAGCCGGACACCGGGCGGATGCGGGCGGCGGCCGGCTCCGGCTTCTCCACCGCCACCGATCTGGCCGACTGGCTGGTGCGCGAACTGGATCTGCCGTTCCGCAAGGCGCACCACGTGACCGGGGCGGCGGTGAAGCGGGCCGAGGCCCTGGGCGTGGACCTGGCGCAACTTCCTCTGGCTGAGCTGCAATCGCTTGAGGCGGGCGTCACGGAAGCGGTTTACAAGGTGCTCACCCCCGAGGCTTCCTGCGCCAGCCGCCAGAGCTTCGGGGGCACGGCGCCGGAACAGGTCCGGGCGCGCATCGCCGAATGGAAGACGCGTCTCGCGTAGAGGGATTGGCAGCATGAAGAAACTGGTTCTGACGGGCGCCGCCGCCCTGATCGCCGTCTCCGCCGCGGGATGCGGACGGATGGCCGACCTTGACGCGCCGCCGGCCAAGCGCACCGAGCGCAGCCTGCCCGATGCCCGCGGCCCCGGGCCGGTGGAGCCGGCCACGGTCTACCGGCCGCCCAGCCAGGCGCCGATCGACGGCGGGCCCAGCTCGAACCCCTACGGCGGTTCGGGTTCGAATCCGCGCTAGGCCCTTGCACCATTTCGACCGGATCGACGGGGCGCTCCACGCCGAGGGCGTGCCGCTGGAGGCCCTGGCCGAGGCCGTCGGCACGCCGTTCTACGCCTATTCGACGGCGACCCTGACGCGGCACTACGGCCTGCTGCGTGAGGCGGTGGAGACGCACCGCGCCTCCCTGGGCGACGCCCTGATCGCCTTTGCGGTGAAGGCCAATTCCAACCTGTCGGTGCTGGCCACCCTGGCCCGGATGGGCAGCGGGGCCGACACCGTGTCCGAAGGCGAAATCCGGCGGGCGCTGAAGGCCGGGGTTCCGGCCGGACGCATCGTCTTCTCGGGCGTGGGCAAGAGCGACGCCGAACTGGCCTTCGCCATTGAAGCGGGGGTGCGCCAGATCAATGTCGAGAGCGCCGTCGAGCTGGAGCGGCTGATCGGCATTTCAGCGGATGTGGGGGCGGCCGACAGGGGCGCGGCGCCCCAGATCGCCATCCGGGTCAATCCGAAGATCGGGGCCGGGGGGCACGCCCGGATCACCACCGGCGGGGCGGCCGACAAGTTCGGCGTGCCGGCCGAGGAGGCCCCGGCCCTGTACGCCCGCGCCGCGGCCTCGCCGCATGTGACGCCGGTCGGGCTGGCCTGTCACATCGGCAGCCAGATCACGATGCTGGAGCCGCTGGAGGGGGCGTTCCGGGCCCTGCGCGAGATGACGCTGGCGCTGCGGGCCGAGGGCTTTCCGGTCAGTCGCCTGGACCTCGGCGGCGGGCTGGGCGTGCCCTATCACGGCCAGACCGACCTGCCCTCGATCGAGGCCTATGTCGGCATGGCGGCGGGGGTGCTCGACGGGCTGGGGGTCGATACGGTGTTCGAACCAGGGCGACTGCTGGCGGCCAACGCCGGGGTGCTGGTCAGCCGGGTCATCCAGGTCAACGCCCGCAGCGACGGCCGGCGCTTCCTCGTGCTGGACGCGGGCATGAACGACCTGATGCGGCCGGCGCTCTATGACGCCTTCCACGACCTCGTTCCGGTAAGGGCGCGTGAGGGGGCGGTGGGCCGGTACGACCTGGTCGGGCCGATCTGCGAGTCGACGGACGTGTTCGCCCGGGACCGGGAGCTGTCGCCCCTGCAGGCCGGCGATCTGGTCGCCTTCATGAGCGCGGGGGCCTACGGAGCGGTGCTGGCCAGCGAATACAATTCGCGACCGCTGGTCCCGGAGGTGCTGGTCGACGGCGACCGCTGGGCGGTGGTGCGGAAACGCCCGGCCCATGAGGAGATGTGGGCGCGCGAGCCGCGGGCGGAGTGGCTGGCCTAAGCCCCCTCCCCGTTACGTGCCGGGAGAAATAATTTGCCCCGGCCATCCGTGAAATTCGGTGTGGCGGAGTCGACAGAGTCGACATCCGACTTTTGAGTATTCAAGGACTTGCGAATTCGCCCGGGTCGAGTGCGCGGGGCTGCTTGGGAGGATTTTACCCTCTGGCGGCCGGAACCGGGCGCCGGAATGCGCGCCGGGGCGGCAGCTGTGCGGGGGTTTCACCTGTCAAAGACCGGGCCGGCGCCGGACGCCCGGTGGGCAGTGTGGGCCCCTCGCTTCCTCAGGTGGGAAGATCGGCTCGAGAAAAGACGAGGCGTCTGATGTTGCTGCCTAATTTTGTGACAATCGGACCATAATTTCGCGGATTGTCCGCAAACGGCGCCGCCCATCCTGCTTTGGTCATCCTCCGGCGAGCGCCGCGAGACCGGGGAACCCGGCGGCGCCGAAGGCGACCTGTTCAGGCAGGCTGTCACTGGCGGCGGCGCTCCCGGCAGGGTCGTGCTCGCGCGCGCCGCTGGCCCCCTGGCGGAACCCGTCCTAGTCCAGGGCGCAGATGTCCGGGAGGCCGCGGAGCGCGCCCTGGTGGTCGAGGCCGTAGCCGACGAGGAAGCGGTCGGGAGCCTCCCAGCCGACGAAGTCGGGTTCCGGCGCGCGCGGCCTGGGCCAGGGCTTGCGGGCGAAGACGCAGGTCAGGACCTCGGCGGCGCCGGCCTCGCGGGCGATGCGCACGGCCTCGGCGAGCGACAGGCCGGTGTCGAAGACGTCGTCGACGATGAGCACCTTGCGGCCGGCCAGGGAGCGCTGGAACGGGGCGTGGACGTCGATGCGGCCGCGGCTCGACTGTTCGTCGCCGTAGGAGGCCAGCCACAGGGCGTCGAAGCGGAGGTTGCGGCCGAGACGCGACAGCGCCCGGGTCAGATCGGCGGCGAACCACAGGCCGCCGGTGAGCAGAACCGCCGCCACGGTGTCGTCGTCGGTGACGGGGGCGATCCGGCCGGCCAGGTCGGCGACGATGCGCGCGACCTCCGCCTCGGGCAGAAGGACGGTGGGGGTCGGGGTGTCAGCCATGCGAGGCGGATACCGCCTGCGGGCCCGGAGAGTCGATAGCCGCCGGCACTGCATCGATCGGGCGCATGTCCAGCGGGGCGGTGACATCCGGCGCGAGGGCGGGTCGCAGACCGGCGGCCTGGGCCGAAGGCGCCGGCGATTCCACGGCCGGTGCGGCGGGAAGCGGACGCGCCCGGGCCGGCGCCACGCGGGCCGGGGCCGGCCCGGGCGCGGCGGCGCCGTCCAGCACGAAGGCGACGCCCACGCCCTCGCCCTTGCTGCCGGGATCGGGAATCAGGGCGGCGAAACCCTGGACCTTGCCGGGCAGAACGGGGGCGGCGTCGATACGGACCACGGCGTGGCCGATCTCGGCGCCGTGGCGATCGAGCAGGGCGACGCGGACGGGGGGGGCGACGCGCTCCTCGTCGCGGACGTTGCGCAGGGCGCCGGAGACCAGAACCTTGGCCGGATCGTTGGGCGCGGCGCGGGCGGAGATGGCCTCGAACTCCAGGCCGGTCGGGTTCACGGTCAGGCCGACGGCGTCGTAGGCGGCGGCGGCGCGGGGCGCCATCTCGACCACCTCGACCCGGAACAGCCAGGCGGCCGCGAGCAGGGCCGCGAAACCGGAGGCGATGGCGGCCCAGACCACGCCATGGGCGGCGGCGCGGCGCAGCCGGCGCTGCTGCTCGGCGCGGGCGCGGAAGGCGCGGGGCAGTTCGGGAGCCGGCGTCTCGGCCAGGGATTCGCCGGAGTCGGCCGACTCCTCGCGGCGGGCGAAGGCGGCGGGCTCGATTCCGGGCGGCGAGGCCGACAGTTCCAGCGGCTCCTCGAGGGTCGCGCGCCAGGTGTGTTTGCAGTTCTGGCAGCGCACGGTGCGGCCGCCCGGGCCGATCGCTTCATCGGGGGTGAAATAGCTGGTGGCGCAGGACGGGCAGGTCAGTATCATGTGCGCTGACTGAGAGGCTCTTCGCCCCCTCCCGTCGCGGCCGAACGGCCGCGTCCTGACCCAAAATCGATGCCCGTCCAGCCCCGCCGCGCCGCCCTGACCGACTCCGCGACCGAGACCGTCCGCCTTTCGGGGGTGGGCTTCGGCTATGCGGACGGCCCGGACGTGCTGCGGGACGTTAACCTCATCCTGCCAGCGGGCTCTTTCCACTTCCTTACCGGTCCCTCGGGGGCGGGGAAGTCGACCTTGCTGGCCCTGCTGACCCTGGCGCGGCGACCGACGAGGGGCGAACTGGTCCTGTTCGGCGAGGACGCGGGCCGATCGCCGCGGTCCGCCCTGCCCGGCTTTCGCCGGCGCATGGGCGCAGTGTTCCAGGATTTCCGGCTGCTGGACCACCTGTCGGCCTTCGACAACGTCGCCCTGCCGCTGCGGCTGGCGGGCGTGAAGCGCGACAGCTACGCCGCCGACGTGTCGGAGATGCTGGACTGGGTCGGGCTGGGCGAGCGCATGGACGACCGGCCGCCGACCCTGTCGGGCGGCGAGAAGCAGCGGCTGGCCATCGCCCGGGCGGTGGTGACGCGGCCCGAGCTGATCATAGCCGACGAGCCGACCGGCAATGTCGACGCAGCCATGGCCGAGCGGCTGCTGAAGCTGTTCCAATCGCTGAATCGGCTGGGCACGACGGTGCTGATCGCCACCCACGACGCGACGCTGGCGGAGGCCTCGGGGGCCCCGGTGCTGCAGCTCGAGGGCGGCCGCATCCGCGGGGGCGGGGCGTGATCGCGCGGCTGACGCGGCTGCGGGCGTCCATCCTGCCGCGCGACGGCGGCGGCGAGCCGTGGCTGGCGGCGGTGATCGCCGTGCTGTGCTTCCTGGCCTGCCTGTCGGCGGTAGGCGCCATGTCGGCCGACCGGGCGGCGCACGGCTGGGCCCGGCAGCTGCGCAGCGAGGCGACGGTGCAGGTGCGGCCGCGGGTCGACGAGACCGGCGCCGAGGCGGCGGCGCGGGCCGCGCAGACGCTGGCCGGGATCGACGGGGTCGAGGAGGCCGAGGCCATGGACCGCGAGACGGCCGAGGCGCTGCTGCGTCCGTGGGTCGGGGACGCGGTGCTGCCCGACCTGCCCCTGCCGCATCTGGTCACCGTGCGCCTGGACCGCGAGGCGCCGGCCAGCGCGGTCAGCCTGAGCCGCGCCCTGGCCGAGGCGGGGGTGGACGCGTCCGTGGACGACCACAGCCTGTGGCGCAGCGAGGTGGAGCGGTCGGCGGCCCTGATCACCGCCCTCGCCGTGGCCGCCTTCCTGCTGACCGCCGGGGGCGCGGGCGCGGCCATCGTCTACGCCACCCAGGCGGGGATGGCGGCCCAGCGGGGGGTGATCGAAACGCTGAGCCTGAACGGGGCCGCGGACGGTCGCATCGCCGGCCTGTACCAGACTCGTTACGCCCTGCTGGCCGCCGGGGGCGGGGCCGCCGGGGCCGGGGCGGCCATGCTGCTGGTGGCGGGGCTGCGCTTTCTCGGCGGGGCGGACGGGGTGACGCCGGCCCTGCCGGTGGCGTGGAGCGATGTGCTGATGCTCTCGCCATGCCCGCTGCTGGCGGCTACGGTGGCGCTTGTCGCCGCGCGCATGACGGCGCTGGCGCGTCTGCGGGGCGGTCGCTAGATTAACGCCATGAAGTTTCTGACCTTCGTCGCCATCATCGGGGTGATCTGGCTGGTCGGGCTGTTCGCCTTCGCCGACCGGGTGCGCGGCTATACGCCCGCGGCCGAGCCAGCGCGCGCCGACGCCATCGTGGCCCTGACCGGCCCCTCGGCCGAGCGGGTCAACGCCGCCATCCGCCTGCTTGAGCAGGACAAGGGCCAGCGGGTGCTGATCTCGGGCGTCAACCGCGAGGTGCGCCGCCAGGAGCTGCGGGCGCTGACCCCCGGCTCGAGCAAGCTGTTCAACTGCTGCGTCGACCTCGGCTTCGAGGCCGAGGACACCATCGGCAACGCCCAGGAGATCGCCGCCTGGGCCGACGCCAAGGGCTATGACAGCCTGATCGTGGTGACCTCGGACTATCACATGCCGCGCGCCCTGACCGAGATCCGGGCGGCCTCGCCGGGGCTGGAGCTGTCGCCCTATGCGGTGGAGACGCCGTCGCTGGACAATTCGCGCTGGTGGCGGGCGGCGGTGACGGCGCGGCGGATGACCCTGGAGTACCTGAAATACCTGGCCGCCCTGGGCCGGGCGCTGGTCGGCGGCGGCGAATATCAACGGCCGGGCGCCGAACCCGTCGGCGAGGCCGCCTGAAGTGACCACCCTGCGTTCGCTCGTCTTCGTGCTGTGGCTGTACCTGTCGATGGCCCTGTTCGCCGTCGGCCTGTCGCCGGCGCTGTTGCTGCCGCACCGGTCGGCGATGACGGTGATCCGCTGGTGGGCCAGGTTCGTGCTGTTCGGCCTGCGCTGGATCGCCGGGGTGAAGGTCGAGTTCCGCGGGCTGGAGCACCGGCCGACCGGGGCCGCCCTGATCGCCGGCAAGCACCAGAGCATGCTGGACGTGATCGCGCCCTTCGCCATCCTTCCCGACAACTGTTTCATCATGAAGAAGGAGCTGCGGCCCCTGCCCTTCTTCGGCTGGTTCGCATGGAAGACGGGGATGATCGCGGTCGACCGGTCGGCGCATTCGAAGGCGCTGAAGGACATGGTCAAGCAGGCGCGGGCGCGGTTCGCCGACGGGCGGCAGATCCTGATCTTCCCGGAGGGGACGCGGGCGGAGATCGGAGCGCCGGCGGACTACAAGCCGGGGATTGCGGCGCTGTACCGGGATCTGGAGTGTCCGTGCACGCCGATGGCCACCAACTCGGGCGCGCACTGGCCGGCGCACGGGTTCCGGCGGCTGCCGGGGACGGTGGTGTATGAGTTTCTGCCGGCCATTCCGGCGGGTCTGAAGCGGGCGGCGTTCATGAGCCAGCTGGAAGAGCGGATCGAGGGGGCGTCGAACGGGCTCCTGACGGCGGAAATCCCGCCCACCTTGTCCCAAAACTAGCGCAGCGTCTCCCACGCCAGCGCGTGCACCTTGTCCTTGCCGAGGGCCGCGGCGAGGGGAGGTTCCGCGAACAGGCCGGCGATGGCGGGGTCGCGGACGTCGAGGCCGCCGGTGAAGGCGCCGAAGGCGGGGAGGACGGCGCGACGGCCGTCGGTGACGAAGGCGGGGCGGCGGACGCCCCGGCCGTGGGCGGCGACGCGGGCGGCGGGGTGGAGGTGGCCGGCGATCTCGCCGGGCTGGGCGCCGGGTTGCGGCTCGTGGATCAGGCGGAGCGAGCCGATGGAGAGGGTCTCGACCACCTCGCCCACCAGGTCGTCCATGGCTCCGGCGAGGGCGGCGATGTCATGGTTGCCTTCCAGCCAGACCCAGTCGCGGCCAGCGGCGAGGCGGTCGAGGCGCGCCCTGTCGTCGGGGGCCATGCGGGCGACGGACTGCGAGTCATGGAAGCTGTCGCCGAGGAGGACGACGGCGGCGGGGTGGAGGGCCTCGATCTCGGCCTCCAGCCGGTCGAGGGTGGCGCGGCTGTCGTAGGGGGGCAGCATCTGGCCGCGGGCGGCGAAGGCCGAGCCCTTCTCCAGATGCAGGTCGGCGGCGATCAGGGTGCGGTGATTGAGCACCCACAGGGCGCCCGAGCAGCGCAGCACGCAGGGCTCGCCCTCGATCGAGACGCGCAGGCCGCCGCTGGGGCAGCGGGCGGGGGACAGGGCCTGGCGGAGGGCGGCGTTCATGGGACGCCCCTGAAAAGCCCTCCCCCTCGATGGGGGAGGGTTGGGTGGGGGTGAGGGCACGAAAACCGACGAGGAGGCGTGGGAGGGTCCGTCGTAAAGTCCGGCGCCTCATGCGCCAGTCTTGCGAACAGCCAGCCTCCACCCCCATCCCCGGCCCTTCCCCCATCGAGGGGGAAGGGAGAAGCGACCCGGCCTCTCATCGAGCGTTCTCCAGTTCGAGGGGCGCGTCGCCCATGACCTCGGCGATCAGGTCTTCCTCGTCGAAGCCGTAAGCGGAGGCGTCGAGGATCATCTCGGCCGCCTGGCCGCCGCCGACACGCTCGCGGCCGATCTGGACGAGGACGGGGACGCAGAAGGGCGAGGGGCGCTCCAGATGCACATGGCGGATGTTGCCGTGGATGCGTTCGAGCAGCTGGCCGAGGCGGGCGACGTCGAGCAGGCCGGCGGCGGCGTCGGCGCGGGCGGTCTTGAGCAGCAGATGGTCGGGCTGGTGGCGGCGGAGCACGTCGTAGATCAGGTCGGTCGAGAAGGTCACCTGCCGGCCGGTCTTCTCGTTCCCCGGCTGGCGTTTCTCGATCAAGCCGGAGATCAGGGCGCAATTGCGGAAACTGCGCTTCATCATGAAGCTCTCATCCAGCCAGGATTCGAGGTCGTCGCCGAGCATGTCGGGCTCGAACAGGGCGTCGAGGTCGAGGCCGTCCATCGGCTTGATCGACCAGATGGCGAGGGAATAGTCGGTGACGACGAAGCCGAGCGGGCCGACGCCGAGCCGGTCGAGGCGGCGGGTCAGCAGCATGCACAGGGTGCCGTGCGCGAGACCGCCGGAGAAGGGGTAGGCGACGAGGAAATGGCGACTGCCGCGCGGGAAGGTCTCGATCAGCATGGTTTCGGCGTCGGGAATGGCGGACTTCGCCTCCTGCAGTTCGAGCCATTCCTGAACGTCGGGGGGCAGGACGCGCCAGTGGCCGCGGTCCTCGATCATGGCGCGGACGCGGTCGGCGAGCGAGCGCGACATGGGGAATTTCGAGCCGCCCCAGGAGGGGATCTTCGGGTCGCTGTGCTGGGCGTGGGTGACCAGGGCGTCCATGCCGGCGATGGCCTGGAAGGCCCAGACCTGACCGGCGAAGACGAAGGTGTCGCCGGGAACCATGGGCTCGAAATAGCTCTCCTCGGCCTCGCCGACCTTGCGGCCGCCGATCAGGCGCTGGCCCCGGCGCGAGGCGACCCGGACGTTGAGGGTGGCGGCGGTGACGATGGCGCCGACGTTCATGCGGTGGCGCTGGGCCGTCTGGGCGTTGCGCACCTTCCATTTGCCGTCGCGTGCGCGGACGATGCGGGCGAAGCGCTCGTAGGTGCGCAGCGCATAGCCGCCGGTGGCGACGAGGTCGACGACCTCCTCGAACTGCTCCCAGGTCAGGCCGCGATAGGGGCCGCAGGCGACGACCTCGGCGTAGAGCTTCTCCATGGTGAAGGGCTCGGAGCAGGCCACGCCCATGACGTGCTGGGCCAGGGTGTCGAGGGTGCCGGTGTGGACCGGCTCCCAGTCGAAGGCGTTTTCGGCCACGGCCTCGCGGGCGGCCTGGCATTCCAGCATCTCGAAGCGGCTGGCCGGGACCATGAGGGCGCGGCTGGGCTCGTCGAGGCGGTGGTTGGCGCGGCCGATGCGCTGGACGAGGCGGGAGGCGCCTTTCGGAGCGGCCAGCTGGATGACGAGGTCGACATCGCCCCAGTCGATGCCGAGGTCGAGGGTGGAGGTGCAGACCACGGCGCGCAGGTCGCCCCGCGCCATGGCGGCCTCGACCTTGCGGCGCTGTTCGGCGGCGAGGGAGCCGTGGTGCAGGCCGATGGCCAGGTTGTCGTCGTTGATGGCCCACAGCTGCTGGAAGACGAACTCGGCCTGCCAGCGGGTGTTGACGAAGATCAGGCTCATGCCCGAGCGGCGCAGGGCGTCGTAGACCTCGGGGATGGCGTGCTGGCCGGTGTGGCCCGCCCACGGGACCTTGCCCTCGGAGACGAGGACGTCGACCACGGGCGGCGCGCCGGGGTCGCCGCGGACGATGGTGACGGTGGAAGAGGCGGCCAGCCCCTCCACCGCTTCGCGGTCCCCCTCCCCATCGCTGCGCGACGGGGAGGAAAGGCCCGGAGTCGTTTTTCCTCCCCGTGACGAAGTCAT
>JADGMW010000280.1_pt2 | contig 12771 bp, 21 predicted proteins | sample 8641801 | NCBI WGS metagenome assembly JADGMW01 (sample SAMN16272018, study PRJNA661076) | feces metagenome | isolation source: fecal sample from diarrhoea affected cattle A | host: Bos taurus | place: South Africa: Lokaleng Village, Mahikeng | collected 2019-09
CGTAGATACTGTCCGTGAGGTAGTTCATCGACTCGTTGAGCTTGAGCGATGCCTGCAAGGGGGCTTTGCCAAGTTCCTCGAACTGCTTGACGGTTTCGGCCACGGCTTGCCCGGTCGCCTGCTCCCAGCGGATAGCGGTCGCGGCGAAATCTTCCAGATTGCCGGAGCTGATCTTGATGGACCGGGCGAATTCGTTAAGCGCGGCTGCAGCGTTCCTCTGCGTGCCGACAACTCCGTCGATACGCTGTGCCATGCCGTTTAGCTGCTCTGTCGTCAGCCCAATGGCGTTGCCGGTCGTAATCAGCGTGCGGTTGAATTCTTCGGACTCAGCAGCCCCGGTGCGGTACGCCATATACAGCGCACCCGCAGCAGACGCGGCCAGGGTGAAGGGATTTATCATGCCCAGCACAGCGGTTCCGAGCGCACGCGCAGCGGGCACGATGCCACCGAACATATCTTTAAGCTGTCCACCCTGCTGCATGAGGACCGTCATGGGGCGCTGCCCACCCTGCAGGCTGACCATAATGTCCGTCAGCTGCGCCGGTACGCCTCGCATGGCTGCTGCCGTCGCCTTGGCAGACATGCCGTACCTGTCCATCTGCACGGCACCAGAAGCCAGCGCGCCAGATGCTCCCTTCTGCTTCGCTTCAACAGCCTCAAGCTGCGCAAGATAGGGGCGAAGCGCATCGGTAGATATGCCCCGCTGGTTTGCCAGCGTCTCGTAATACTGAGCGCTGCTTCTGCTACCCGCTTCCATCGCAGCGGTCGTGCGCTGGATGGACTGGATCATGCTGCGAGTTGCCGTCTCGACCTTCTGCGACGACGCAGCGCCACCGCTGCCGATGTTGTCTATTGCCTTGCCAGCCTTATTTCCTTGGGCTGCAACAGACTGCGCCATGTCAGCGGCGCTTTGCTTGACCTCATTGAATCCCTGGCGGGCTTTGCTGGCGTCAACTTCTACGCCTAGCTGTATCTTGCGTTCATTCGTAGCCATTGCCCACCAGACATGAAAAAGGCCCGCCGAAGCGAGCCCAGAGATGAAGAAACCCGCCGGAGCGGGTCGTTGTTACTGCGTAGCGCTAGCAGCGCTGAACGTACCTTTCTCTTATCAGGGCCGGGGGAACCGACTCTGCGTAGACCTCTGATGCCATGCCCTTCGCTGTTTCCGCGTTCGGGGCTGCAGGGTCCGCCACAAGCGCCGATTCGGTCGTGTACGCCTTTGCCACCAGTTGGCTGATTCCGGCGTCCCTAGCCTCTGCATATCGGTACGCGATGGCTCCCTTATACAGACAGAACAGCGGTGCCTCCTTGGCTTCTGCACTCTGCCGGATCTCCGATAGCAGCGATGCGTCAGAAGTCAGCGATGCCGTCTTTTCCCAGTTTCCCGTGTTCCATGTCTTGAACGCCAGGAAGCCGCCTCCTAGAACCAGAACGAGCAGCACGGCGACAAGATACGGCGTCTGGCTCTTTTCCTTCTGCGCTGCCTTGATGGGCTCCGGAACCCGGCCCGCCAGCAGCCTTTCCTTCTGCTGCTGAAACTCGGCTTCAGTCAGCGCCCCAGCGTCTCGCAACTCCATGAGCTTCTTTACTTCGTCAGCAACAGACATATCTCCTCCGGCGTATCGTTACCGGAGGATACCGCACTACTCCTGCTTCTCGTGGATTGCCGCTAAGGCTTCGCGCTCCATGTGCCGCACATCATCTAGAAGCCAGTCGTATTCCTCGTCTGACAGCTTCATGCGGTCCAGAAACCTGAACAAGACGCCGTAGTCCATGCCCACGTAGCCGTTCATTCCGACCCGCCATTGGGTTTGCATGTCGCAGAACAGGTGGAAAGCCGCTTGATTCTCGGGCCACACTTCGACCTCTTGTTCCTTTGCCAAGGTGAACAGGTCAAAGCCGACGATCTTTGGCCTATCCTGCCCTTCCCTGGCGTACATGGCCCGAGCAGCGGCCGTCAGTTTCCCAGCTTGCCTTCCAGAATCGCGCCACGGTACGCCTCCATGATGGCGCTGGTCGCTGCGGGCAGTTCGTCCGCCAGCTGCTGCACGTTGTCCAGCGTGAAATCCTCGTCCAGATTCCAGCCCTCCACAGCCTGCATGACATAGGCAGCGTTCGAGCCGGCCGTCTTCTCCATCAGTTCGGCCATGCTGAATTGCCCGTCTTCTGGCTTGTCTTCCTTGGCCGCTGCGAAGATTTCATCAACGAAGCGGCCGAACTCCTTGCGCGTGCGATAGCGGTACGTCACCTCAATGCTGCCGGTCGAGCCGTCCAGCATCGGGAACTTGACGGCGTGACGGAAGTTTGCCGGGCGCTGACCCAATTTGATTTTTGCCATGATGTTCTTATCCTGTAGGTAGAGAAAAAGGCCGACCCGCGATCAACCGGGCGGCGTAAAAAGACCCGCCGAAGCGGGCCTTGGCAAACGGGATTAGCTGGCGTAGCCGACGAACTTGCCGAGCAGCGCGATAGACGCCTGCACGGTGTTCGGCTGGTCGCGGTTGAAGGCGGGCATTTCCGACACGGCAACGTAGCCATAGCCGTAGCCAGTCTGTCCACCGGACATAACGAACTTGAAGCCGCGTTTTTCCAGCGTGCGCGATGCCTTGAGCAGCGCCTGGTAGCCCGGCAGCGTGGGGTCGTAGCCAATGCTCATGGTGATGGTCTGTGCGTTGAAGCCGACCGGCACCTGAATGTCGTTGCGGCGCGCCAAGGGCGAGATGGTCACGAAGCGAGGGTCACCACCGGACGAAGAGACGGTCAGGATCTGGCCGATTTCCTGCCATGCGGTGACTTTCTGCACCGAGCCGACACCAGTACCCGGGGGGTAGAAGGTTGTGTTGGTCGAATCGAACCCAGCCACGTCGAACGAGCCAGCCGAAACGCCGGTCGCCTTCCAGACCGTATCGCCGGCATCTTCCCAGCCCGAACTGAGCAGGATTTCGTCGCCGTCGACCAGCGTATGGCCGGCTGCTGTTGCCTTGGCCGGGTCAGCGTTGCTGATGGCGGTCACTGCGGTGGAAGTGCCGAAAGTAGTGCCCAAAAAGAACTTAGTTCCCTCTGCGAACGTATATGCCACGGTTGGCTCCTTGATAAATTCTGCCCGCAATGGGCGTAAAAAAACCCGCTGCGATTGCTCGGAGCGGGTCTGCTTGAAAAGCCCTTGCGGGCACTGGCCGAAGCCGGTTCTATTTGCCTGCCGGGGTCAGTACCAGCAGGAGAAGTCTTGTGATGCCCCATACACTGGGACATCCGGGTCGTAATCGTTCGATGCGGCAGCTTGCGGCTTGGCGTTGAACGCTGACGCCGCCCTCATGGCATCCTCAATCTGTCGAATCATGTTGCTGGCTTCCAGTCGGGTGCTCGACCAGACGTTGACCTGCATGAAGGCGTTACGCTTGCCAGGTGGCGCATTGTTCAGTGGGTTGATGACCTCCCCGCCAAACTGCGAGTACGTTACATAGGGCCGCTGTGTCGTCACCGGAGCCACATCAGGGAACACCCTGGGGCAGACCGTTCTCAGAACGGCAGCAATATCTCCCTCGAAGCTCATGTTTTCTCGCTGATTCTGCGCAGGAGTTCTTCTGTCGCCGCCTGCATGGCTGCATCAAACTGGGCCTGCGCGCTGCGGACGAACGCCCGGCCTACCCACTGCACCGGCCCGTCTGGGCGCGGCACGTAATAGGCATCCTTTTCTGCCTGACTGGCCCGCCTGCGTGGCTTTGGCTTGCCCTGCATCTCAGGGCGAACCGCCGTGTACCACTTGCCATCCCGGCCCACATACGAGGCATAGCGCTGGATGTACCCGTTCTCGAGCAGATGGCCGTGCGGGGCCTTCCTCGTATTCCAGCTAACGTGATAGGTGGCACGCCCCGGCCCGCTGTTGTCCCGGCTGTACGCCTGATAAATGCTGTTCGACAGGTTGCCGGACTTGCGCCCGAGCCTGTCTACGTTGCTCTTTACCTGCATGTACAGCAACTGGGCTGCGGCCTGAGCTGCTGGCCTTACCGCCTCGTCAAGCTCTTCCTCTAGCTCGTCGAACAGCGCATTAAGGCTGCTCGTGTCGGCGCTAATGGTCAGCGTCATGACACCACCTCGCAGACGAGATCGACGTACTCCCTGCGCGATATGTCAGGGAGCACGGCATTGATGGCGAACACGAAGCCGTCGCACGTAGCCTGCATGCCCGAATCTAGGCCGGTCCTGTAGCGAATGCGGATTGACGCCTTTGCTACGGAGACCTGAAGCCCGGATTTCACGGCCTCCAGCCCCGACAGGAAGCGCACGTCACCCCAGACGGTGGCAACGTCCTCCCATCCTTCGATGGGCTGGCCTGCCTCGTCGTAGCCGTCGGCCCGCTTCTGCAGCGTGACGCGGCGGTCCAGTGCTCCGGCTCGCATCGCTTACTTTCCTGCAGCCTTGCGTGGCTCTGCTTCTGCCTTAGGCTTCGGCTCGGCCTTGGTTTCCACCACGACCACAGGCGCTACGTCAGGCAGGTGCACAGCCGATCCGCGCTGGGGTTCTGCGACGTTGCCGCTAATGATGGCGACGCCTTCCTTTTCCAGCTTCTTGGCGATCTCGTCAGAGACCACGTCGCCACGGCCGTAGGTCTTGACGCCGTTGCTCTCGCTTGCGATAGATATGACTTTCATGTCTTGCTCCTTGTAGGAATCAAATGCCCATGCCTACCCGGTAGGGCTGCAGAAGCGAGTACGCGCCCGTAGGCACGGCGTTTACCTGCTCGTTGGTGCTGTTCTCGCGGTTCCGGTAGAGGTCGCCCAGGAACAGCAGTACGGCCGCCTGTATGGCTTTGTTCGCCACCATCGGATCATCGCCGGCAGTGCCCGTAAGCACGGCGTCGGCTAGCGTGATCTCATCTGCGTACACCGTGCGGCCTAGAAATGCCCTAACAGCCTCTTCTGCTGCACCGAGGTACAGGCTGATATCCTCATCGGCATCGACCCGCAGATGCAGTCGTGCCTGTTCTTCCGTGACGAGCGGCATGGTCAGTCCTGCTTCTTGGTGCGAACGGGCTTGGCCGGCTCGTCGTGCGTGACCTTGGTTTCGTATTCCTGAACCCAGCCGTAGCCCTTCAGTTGCCGCAATTGGGCAGGCGTGACCTCGACTTCTGCGCCCTTCTCGACCCGACCAAGCTGGTCGTGCAGGAATGTCGCCTTAGCTTTTACTTTCATGTCACTCCCCAAAAGAAAAGGGCGACCCGAAGGCCGCCCCGTATGGCTTGCTGTGGCTTATGCGCCGCTGATTGCGCCGTAGTAGATGCCGGCCGGGCGATCCACTGCGAGGCCAAGGCGCTCTTCGGCGCGAATGGTCACAAGGTTGCGGGTGAAGTCGTCATTCACGAAGCCCATTTCCACCGTCGCGCCCTGGCGCTGGTAGATCGTGGCCGAGGTGCGCAGCGCACCGATCAGCAGGTTGCCGGCAGGAATGTGATTCGACAGCACGACCTGCACGCCGAACACGCTCATGCCTGCAGCGGTGCCAGGAGCGCCGAACAGATACGCGCCGGTGCCAGCACCTTCGCGCATGACTTCCAGAGCAGCCCAGTCAGCCGGGTTCACGATGACGGTATCGGGCACGTTGCCGGTGGACCACATCGCATACTTGGCTGCATTGATCGACTCGGCCAGGTTTGCACCGGAGGCAGCGGTAAAGGCGGTGAAGTTCCCGGTATCGGTCAGGCCGGACAGGTTAGGGGCCACGCCGTCACCGACGATCAATTGACGCTCGATGCGCTGGGCCAGACCGTCGCGCAGGCGGGTGTCGATGTACGAAACAACGGCAGGCGCATCAGCCAGCAGTTGATTCGATACCTTGATCCAGTGCGCAACCGTGGTGATCGGCACGTTGTACTGTTCGAACGTGATGTCCGATTCGGGCTTCTGTGCGCCTTCTGCCGTTTCTGCAGCGCTATTTGTCCAGCTCAGTTCGCGCAGAGCGTTGACCATGTTGCTGGTCACGTTGATCGTGGGGATGATCTGGCGAACGGTCAGCGGCAGGAAGTTGCCGGTAATGATGCCGGCGCGCTGGTCGGGCGGGGTCGTAGTCGGGCCGGTGACGATGGTGCTTTTCACCTCGATCCGGGCACGCTGAATCTGGCCGGCGACAAGCTGCTTGTATTGCTCGGACTTCACGAACTCCTGGCCGGCGCTTTCCATGGCCTCGTTACCCTTGCGGGCCGATTCCATCTTCTGCGCGATTTCGGTCACGGTCGACTCGAACTTCTCGGACAGTGCCCGCACTTCGTTCTTAACTGACTCGTCAACCTTGCCCAGATCGGCAAGTTGCGCGTCGTACTTTGCCATTGCGGTCTTGACCGCTTCGCCGTGGGTGTCCAGGGCTTGTTTGATGTCTGCGACTTCCATGATTATTTGACTCCTGTGAGCTTGAGGGTTGCCGCTTGAATCGCGGCGAGAATGTCGCTGGTCTTTGCTTCTGCCTCACGCTCACCGTGGGTCAGGGACTTGATACGCGCCACCAGCGCTGTCGCATCAGCCCGTGAAAAGCCGCCTGCATCACGCAGGAGACCTTCGATTGCTTTGAGGGATTCAGCCTCTTCCAATGCCGACTTCACATCCATGATTGCGGCCTGCTTATCTGCCGGCCAATCCACGCACGAGACCTCTTTCAGAAGGGCGATCTGGTAGATATCCCGGCCTCGGCCTGCGCTCTTGATCTTGGATCCCGTGTCGCTCACGCCGATCCCCACCGAAAGGCGATCAATCGTGCCGTGCTTCACGGCTAGGCGCACGTCCTCGGCCAGCTTCATGCCCCGCGTGAACTCAGCTCGCTCGACGAACAGGCCTTTGCTGTCCTCGCGCACGAACATCTTCCCTATGGGCAATTCCCGACGAAGCCAGCCATGGTTGAAGTACATCTTCACTTCCGCGCCATCGCCAATTGCCGACCGGTAAGCGCCTGGGTGGATGGTGTCCCCGTAGGTATCCACGCCGCCAAACACCGACGCATAGCCGCTAAACGCGCTTTGGCTGTCGTCACTGGCGAATTTGATGTCAGCATCGGCCAGTGAAATTTGCTTAAATTCCATTGCCACTCCCTGCGGGCACTTGTTGGCCCAATTTGTCTATCGGCATCATGTTGACTTGGCTCAGGAGCTTGTCGCCGCCTTCCATGCTCGGCCAGCCCTCGACCCGGCGCACCTCATTGGGCGTCAGGATCGAGCCCGCAACGGCTGTGCGATAGCCTTCAAGGCGGGATTTCAGGTCAGAGCGCAGCAATCCCTCGAAGTCGAACTCAAATTCGTACTCGCGGGCGTCTGCATCGGTGAAAAGGTTGGCCGATACCGAGGATTCGAAGCGCTCGAGGTACGGGCGCAGCGTGATCTTGTAGAAGGTGCCGATAATCTCTGCGGCCGAGCTGCCGAGCGTCGTGGTGCCTTCGTTCTGGTTGATCATGATCGACGGCACGCCGAACCAGCGGGCAATCTCGTCGATCTGGTGCTTTCGGCTGCCCAGAAGCTCGATATCTTGCGGGCTCATGCTCACGGCGTCGAACTTCATGCCGGATTCCAGCACCAGAAGGCGCTCATCGGTCCCGGTAGTCAGGTTGCCGAAGTTGACGCGCACGGCCTCGCGCTGCTCCTTGGTCAGCAGCCGGTCGAAAGACAAGACGCCGGACGGCTTTGCGCCATTGGCATAGACCTTTGTGACGGTTGATTCTGCTGCCTGGGCGATGCCGAGCATGTTTCGCCCGAACGCGAGCGGGGATTTGCCCACAATGCCATTGCCGTACAGCTTGACGTGCCACACGGACTCAGCCGCGAGCACGTCGACATTGCCGTCAGCGGTGTACAGATAGACGATAGAGCCGTCATCGAGCAGCCGGGGCTCAATCTGCGAGGCCATGAGCGGCATCAGCGAGCGCACCCGGCCACCGAGGCGCGTGATCTTGGCGTAGCAGTTGCCATGCAAGGCCAGGTTGAGCATCATCGTCTCGAAAAACTCAAGACGGGTCTGGTATCGGTTGGGCTTGCGGGCCATTAGTTGCGCAAACCAGTGATCTGGAGCCTCTACACGGCCCTGTGGCGTCTTTCGGTACACCGTGACAGGCAGACTGGCTACGGTCTCTGATAGAAGCCTGACGCATGCCCAGACAGCCGATAGCTGCATGGCCGATTCTTCCGTCACGGCTACGGCAGCAGGCGCGTCGTAAGCCGATGGGCCTGTTAGCTGGTTGCCGGCGTTGCGCGACGTGCCGCTGCCCCCCAGCCAAGACCACATGGATTGCCAAAACGCCATTTAGATTCCTATCGGGTTCATGATGAAGTCGTTGAAGGCTTCATCGTCTGACGGCTCAACGTCCGGCATGACGCCGACCGCCATAGCCAGTGCCACCATGCCGTCGATGCGGCCGGATGACTTCTGCTTGGTGAATTTCCGGTTTCCTGCTGGGTCCGTTGCGACCACAGCGTTAAAGGCGCACGACTCGAGTACCGGATGCGCCCCATGCTTGAGCTTGCGAGACAGCAGCCGGGATTCGAGGTCACGTAAGGCGGGGCTCATTGAGACCATGCCTTGGCCGAACTCGACGAACCGCTCTAATTCTTCCTCGGTGAAGCCGGCCCGCTCGAGCCAAGGCTTCAGAAACCGCATGTTGTAGCGGTCAAAGGCCAGCGCCTGGACGCTGTAGCGGTCGAACACCTCCCGCATGCGATGGGCGATGAATTCGTACTCAATCGCCCGGCCTGGCGTCGTCAGCAGATAGTCGTTATCGCGCCAGATGTCATACGGCACGCGGTCCTTTGCCGACTTCTCGATCAGCCCTTCGTCCGGTAGCCAGAAGGTTGGCAGCACATCGCCTGCGTCCGACACCAGAACGAGCGCAGTAAGGTCAGACACGCTGGACAGGTCCAGACCTCCATAGACCCGCATACCCTCGTAATCGTCAGGCTCTGCCGAGTTGTCGGCCCACACACTGCGCGACACAAACGGCGTACTGGCCTCTACCCGCTGATTCAGGATCAGGTTGCGATAGCTGGCCTCGCTCGTTGGCATGCGCCTAGCATCTTCTGCCTGGCGCAATACCTCGGCCTTGTTCATGAATACGTCAAAGTGCGGATTCGCCGCCCGTATCGCCTCCAGGCTGAACGGGTCGGCATCCATTGGCGCCGTATGCAGCGCCACCTTCTTCTGCGGGTCATCACCGGCCAGCGCATCGTCAATAAGGATGCTCAGCAGGTCGCCATCCGTGGCTGCCTGCGTGCTGATGATGATGGACAGCGGGTTATCGTGCGCCGCTGAAGCGGTTTCCAGTGCGTCGTACAGCTCGAAACGCGGCCCTTTGACCTGCCCTAGCTCGTCGTGGATCACCATGACAGGAGACAGGCCCATGGCCGTTGACGCATCCGCCGATAGCGCCCGGTACAGCGAGCCGATTTCAGGGCAGAAAAGCTGCTTCGCCGTGTCCCGAATCACTACGTATTCGGACAATTCCGGCGACATTCGCACCGTTTTTGCAGCCAAGGCGAACAGAACAGCGGCCTGATCGCGTGACTGGGCGCCCGAGAATAACTGGCTATTCGGCCTTGCCTCGGGTCCGCACAGGTGAAGCAACAACAAAAAGGCCGAAAGCGCTGTCTTAGCGTTCTTTCGGCCCATGGATAGGATAAATGTCCGGGTCGGCGTGTCGTAGATCGTCTTGATCCACTTGCGCTGGTCCGGCGTGAGCTTTACCGGCTTTCCCACTAGCTTGCCTTCAGGTATCCGGCAGTAATGCTCAATCCACTGGATATTCCGGTCGCCCCGCGTCAGCTTTCTGCGAGTTGCCACGGCTTGACCGATTTCGCCTGCCGAGACTGTGCCCGGCCTGCTGTTGTTGGGTGATCCACCGCCTGCCGCGTAATGCGCAGACGAGTCGCCAGGGACGATGCCGCTCTGCCCTCTCGCTCCTGCATGCCCAGAAGGCGGTCGTAACGCTTCAGGCCATCGTCGTCAGCCATCCAGGCGCGGTCAAAGTTGGCAATCTCGTCAGCCAGAATGCGGGCCTGGACAATGTGCCGGCAGTACTGCTCAAGCAATGGGCCATGAGTTGGAGTGAATGCACTGGCTGGCTGATCGTTGACGACCTCAAGCCACACCGACTGTTCGGCGTCCGACATGTGAGCCGGTGCAGGAAGCCGGGGTTCGCTGGAAATAGGCGCAAGTTGGCCCGCGACAGTCATTTCTGCTGTCGATCTGCGGCCTCTGGTGCCCATTTCCTAATCCCGAATTATGTAAATTTGTTCACGTTTATGAAAACAAGGCGAACCGGGCGGTTTCCATAGCTTTTCGCTATGAGTTCTGCCCTGCCCCTATGGGGTCTATCGCCTCACCACAGCCCCGCCACGCCCTTGCAGCGTGCCTGCTGCTACTCGGATATGCCCTGCTGCGCCATCGCCTCCTGCGCCCTCTCAGCGATCCCAGATCACTCGGCCCTGTGCGTCGAACTTGGCACGCGGCTTGTAGCCCAGATCCTTCTCCGTCTTCTTGCCGTGGCATGGTGCGCAGAGCACCTGCATGTTCTCGTCGCTGTCCTCCCCGCCCTTGAACAGTGGCACCCGGTGATCAAGCTCGAAGCCTGCCGGATACTCCACCAGCTTGCGGCACATCGCACAGTGCGGGTCACGCGACCAGATGCGCAGCCGAGTTGCCTGCAGTCGCCTTCCGGTGATGCGGCCTTTAGTCTCGTCTCGCATACCATCCATGCCCTGATCGGTATTCGTAGCTATCCAACGCCCTGAGTTGGTACACCTGGCTGCGTGCTTCTCGCCACGTAGCTGCCTCGATCACAGCCATCGTGCAGCCCGAAGGTTCGCTCGTCAGAATGGCGCGGTCGTCTTCGTCCAGCACAAGGGCGAATAACATGCTGACTCCGAATGCAAAAAGCCCCGACCGGATCTCTCCATGTCGGGGCTTCGTGTGTGTCTCAACAACTGCTTGCGTGGCACTCAGGCCTGACAGATACTCACCTATCAGGGAATCATCTACGGAGACCCGGCAATGCCCGATAAACCCTCATGCATCCACTGCGGCTGCGACTTCGAAGAGCTATCAGAGCGGCCAGACGGCACGCATATCTGCGACCACTGCTGGGATCTCTTTGCCGAAGAGGGCTGGTATGACTATGACGACAAGGGCGCCCGAATCGATGAGGCCCTTGAGGAAAGGTGCGAGTACGTTCGCTCCATGCAAAAAGCCCGTGAACCTCTCGGCTGACGGGCTTTGCGTTTCTTCCGGGCGCGACAAAGGAGCCGTTAGGCTCCCATCTACTCAGACGCTATTGCATCCGGCTGTCGAATTGTAGGGCTCATTATCGCGCATATCATTGTTCTGTGCAATGTGCAACGCAATATTGTGGATCATGTTGCACGCCGTGAACATGTGCTGGTCGAACTCGCTGTACCGGATCGATGCTGCCCGGCATAGCTTCTCCGGCCTGACGCGGTACACGTAGTAGCCAGCCAGCAGCATCTTCTGCTTCATGGGCAGCAGCTCATTGCGCCAGGCGCGCTCGATCAGGTGCGAGTCCCGTATCTGCGCATCACTTGGCGGCGCATGCCCGTCATCAAACTTGTATGCGCCAGCCAGTAATGCCAGCCTGTGGCATATCTTCCCTGTCTGGCTGATCCCTGGGCGCTTCTTGTCCCGGGATAGCCAGCCCCAGTTATCCAGCCTGGCATCCAGATTGGCGGGGATTCGCAGGCGGTAATCAATTCTGTGGTCCTTCAAGTTGCCTCCGAATAGGGCTTTCATGTTCACTTCTGCGCGGGCCTTCTTGTCGCGCTCCTGCTTTCGTTCGAGTAGCACCATGGGATCTGTGCCGTAGAAATGGCTATCGAGGGCCATCACGACACCGCCCACGTAATCAGCGCCAGCAGTCCCCATGTGCCCAGGAACGCCCCGAGCGCAGCGATGATGAGCACCAGCGCGTCCCTCTTTGACCCAGTTGCCATGGCGTTGCATTCCTCCAACGGTGCGTCCAGAAAGCAGCGGATATCCTTCAGCGGGTCAGTCACGGAACATCCCCACCAGTAGAGCCACAGCAGCAGCGGCGCCAATGGCGATCAGCGACCAGAAGGTGATCAGTAGCCAGTCCATTACTTCCACCCCGGCATGCGGTTGATCGCGGCCTTGCTGGTCATGCTGATCAGCTTGGGCTGGCGCTCGCTGCGGCGTGCGGCCTCCTGCATTGCCGGGCTCAGGGTCAGCGGCTTGAAGGGTGCCGGGTGCTTGGCCGTGGCAAGGGTGCTGGCCTTCTTCTTGGGGTCGATGATCATGCTGCTTCCTTCAGTTCTGTGATGCATACGCGGACCTTGCCGCCCTTTGTGACAGCGCAACGTTCGATAGTGAGCCGGTCAATCAGCCCGTCGTCCTCGATAACGCCGGCGTTCTGCAAGGCATCGAGCAATGCTTTTTGCGGGTTATCGATATCCCTGCGCCTGCGGTCTGGTGGATACAGGCTCACCAGCACGCTTAATCGGCCCTCTGGCGCTTTGGATTCGCTCGACGGTAGGCTGGCTACTGTCTCGGCTGTTAGCGCCCTGTAGGCCCTGCCTTCCTTGTTGATGTAGACGGCCACCCGGCCACCGATCACGGCACTTCGCCAGTAGCGGTTAACCGAGGGCGGGTATGGGAGTTCAAGAACAATCATGTGCCGGCCTTCAATTCGCTGATCGTTGATTCCGCCGAACACTTGCCCGGCATGCGGTCCACCAGGGCGAGCATCCCAAGCTGCTGCGCTTTGGCTACACGCGGG
>JADGMW010000633.1_pt1 | contig 12736 bp, 10 predicted proteins | sample 8641801 | NCBI WGS metagenome assembly JADGMW01 (sample SAMN16272018, study PRJNA661076) | feces metagenome | isolation source: fecal sample from diarrhoea affected cattle A | host: Bos taurus | place: South Africa: Lokaleng Village, Mahikeng | collected 2019-09
GTACTCCTGGAAGTGCAGCGCCGCCTTGCCGCTGGGCGCGTCGGGGTCCGCGACCACCACGTGCGTCTCGACCCGGTCGTCGGTCATCGGCAGCAGCCGGACGCCGGGCTGCCAGCGCCGGCACAGCGCCTCGGTGACCGCGGAGAGCGGGTAGCCGGCCTCGAGCATCTGGGTGCGGACCAGGTGGGTGGCGACGTCGCGGTCGCCGAGGCCGAACCAGGTCGGCTGCACGCCGTACTCGGCCAGCTCCTCCTTGACCCGCCAGCTCTCGTCGCGCCGGCCCCAGCCGCGCTCGGGGTCGATGCCGTCGCCGAGGGTGTACATCACCGTGTCCAGGTCCGGGCAGACCTTGAGCCCGTGCACCCAGATGTCGTCGGCGGTGTTCGCCACCACGGTGACCTCGGCGGTCGGGGAGACCCCGGGCAGCGAGCCGGCCGCGATGCCGTGGAGCAGCCCCTGGAGGAACCGCGCGCCGCCCATCCCACCCGAGAGCACGGTGATCTTGTCCATGGCCCTACTCTGCCGCAGGGCGTCGCGCGGCCCGCGGGCCGGGGCCCGCGCCCGAGGGCCCGGGGCGGCACTGGTACCCGCCGGCGGACCGGCCCATACGTCTGGGGCCCATATCAGATCCGGGCTTGACTTCGGCTGTACGACAGGCATGTAATTCCCACAGTGTCATCACTGGCGGGATCAAGCTTCACCGGGTCGAAAGGGCGAGTGCCGTGAGAGAGCTGTTTCTCCTCGAAAGCAGCGCCGGGGATGCCAGTTGGCAGGAGCGCGCCCTGTGCGCGCAGACCGATCCCGAGGCGTTCTTCCCCGAGAAGGGTGGATCGACGAGGGAGGCCAAGAAGGTCTGCCTGACCTGCGAGGTCCGGCAGGACTGCCTGGAGTCGGCGCTGGAGAACGACGAGCGCTTCGGCATCTGGGGTGGACTCTCCGAGCGTGAGCGTCGCAAGCTGAAGAAGCGCGCGGTCTGAGCCGCACGCGAGTCGGCGTCGCCGACGACGAGGGGGAGCCCCGGCCGGGTCACGGCCGGGGCCCCTCGCATTTGGCGGGTGCGCCCGGCGGTCGGCAGACAACCGGCCGCTGGCTAGGCTCCACGGTCGTGCCTGCCTCCGTCGTCGCGCTCCTGGTCAGCCACGACGGCGCTCGCTGGCTGCCGACCGTGCTGGACCGGCTGGCCGCGCAGACCCGCCGTCCGGACCGGGTGCTGGCCGTCGACACCGGCAGCAAGGACGAGAGCCCTGCGCTGCTGGAGGCCGCCGGGATCGCGGTGACCCGGCTGCCCGGGTCGACCGGCTTCCCGGCCGCCGTCCGCGCCGGCCTGGACGCCGCCGGCCCGCGCGACCGGGCCGAGGAGTGGGTCTGGATCCTGCACGACGACGCCTCCCCGGACCCGGGCTGCCTGGCCGCGCTGCTGGACGCCGCGCAGGCCGACCCGACGGCCGACGTGCTCGGCCCGAAGCTGCGCGAGTGGCCCTCGCTGCGCCGGCTGCTGGAGGTCGGCGTGACCATCTCCGGCACCGGACGCCGGGAGACCGGCCTGGAGCGCGGGGAGTACGACCAGGGCCAGCACGACGGCGTGCGCGAGGTGCTCGCGGTGAACACCGCCGGGATGCTGGTGCGCCGCCGGGTGCTGGAGGACCTCGGCGGCTTCGACGACGCGCTGCCGATCTTCGGCAACGACGTGGACTTCGGCTGGCGCGCCGCGGCCGCCGGCCACCGCACCCTGGTCGTCCCGCAGGCGGTGGTCTTCCACGCCGAGGCCGCGCACCGCGGCGTGCGGCGCACCCCGCTGACCGGGCGGCACACCCACTACCAGGAGCGGCGCGCGGCGCTGCACACGCTGCTCGCCAACAGCCCCGGCCGCCGGCTGCCGTTCCAGGTGGTCCGGCTCGCGCTCGGCACCGTGCTGCGCTTCCTGGGCTTCCTGCTGCTGCGCTCCGTCGGCCAGGCCCTCGACGAGCTGGCCGCCCTGGTCTCGGTCTTCGCCAGCCCGGGGGAGATCCGCGCGGCCCGCCGCGCCCGCCGCGCGCTGGCGCCGGACCCCGACGAACGGGTCGGCCGGCTGCTGGCGCCGTGGTGGGTGCCCTACCGGCACGGCCTGGACCTCCTCAGCGACCTCGCCGCCGCGCTCACCCACCAGGCCGCCGACGTGGCCGAGCGGCGTCGTGCCGCGGCCGCGCTGCGCGACCCCTCCTCGTTCGCCGCCCGGCGCGGCGCGCCGCCTGCCGACGACGACCTGGGTACCGACGCCGGCTGGGTCGCGCGGTTCCTCACCAACCCGGTCGCGGTGCTGCTCGCGGTGGTCGTCGCGGCGATGCTGATCGGGGCCCGCGCCGGGTTCGGCCCGGCCGCCGGCGGCGGGCTGGCCCCGGCGCCGGAGTCGGTCGGCGAATGGTGGCGGCTGTGGGCGGAGGGCTGGCACCAACTGGGGCCGGGCACCGCGGTGCCCGCTCCGGCGTACCTGCCGGTGCTGGCCGTGCTCGGCACGGTGCTGCTCGGCAGCGCCACCGCCGCGGTCAGCGTGGTCCTGGTGCTCGCCGCGCCGTGCGCGCTCTGGGGCGCCTGGCGGTTCCTGCGGGTGGTCGGCCGGCTGGTCTCGCCGCAGGGAGCGCCGCGCTGGCTGATCCTGATCGGCGCGACCACCTACGCGCTGGCCCCGATCGCCCCCGGCGCCTGGGGCGACGGCCGGATCGGGGTGCTGCTCGCCGCTGCGGCGCTGCCCTGGCTGGCGCACGCCGCCCTCGGCTTCGCCGACCCCGAGCCGGACCGCCGGTGGCGTGCCGCGTGGCGCAGCGGCCTGCTGCTCGCCCTGGTCAGCGCCGGCACGCCGGTGGCCTGGCTGGTGGCCCTGGCGATCGGGGTGGTGGTGCTCGCCGCCGCCGCGCTGGTGGTCCGCTCCGCGGTGCGCGAACGCTCGGTGTGGGGCCCGCCCGCGGTCGCGGTCGGCGTGGTCCCGGTGCTGCTCGCGCCCTGGTGGGTGCCGGCCCTGGTGGCCGGTGCCGGGGAGGCACTGCTGCTCGACTCCGGCCGGCTGCCCGGCCCGTCGCTGGCCGAGTTCGGCCTGGTCCTCGGTCGTCTGGTGGACGCCGCGGCGCCCGGCTGGCCGGGCGCGCTGCTGCTGGTGCTGGCGGTGCTGGCGCTGGTGCCGCGCGCCACGCGGGTCCCGGTCCTGGTCTGCTGGGTGGTGACCCTGGTGATCGGCGCGGTCACTGCCGCGCTCGGCGCGGTGAGCCTCGACCTGGCCGCCGTCTCGGTGGGCACCGGGCCCGGCTTCGGGGTGCTCGCCGTCCAGGGCACGCTGGTGACCGCGGTCGTGCTCGGCGGGCAGGGCCTGCTGAGCGGCGTGGCCGGACGCCGGGGGGCGCTGCGCGCGGTGCCGGCGGCGGCCGGAGCGGTCGCCGCGCTGGTCCCGGTGGTCACTCTCGGCTGGTTCGCCGCCGGCGGTGCCGGCGACCTCGACGAGGACCCGGCCGCCGGCATCCCCGCCTACATGCGCCAGAGCGCGGAGAGCGACCCGGGCCGCGGCATCCTGGTGCTGCGCGGCACCGAGGAGGACGGGCTGACCTGGGTGATCCGGCGCGGCGACGGCGTCACCCTCGGTCAGGACGAGATCCTCGCGCTGACCGCCGAGGACCGCGACCTCACCCGCGACGTGCGGGCCCTGGTCAGCCGGCCGACGCCCGCCGTGGTGGACCGGCTCGCCGAGGCCGGGGTGGAGTACGTCGTCCTGCCCGCGCCGGCGGACGGCGAGGTGGCGGCGGTGCTCGACAGCGCCGACGGCCTGGTCCCGGCCAGCGCGGAGGACCGGGCGACCCGGGCCTGGCGCCTGGACCGCGACCTGGTCCCGGACGCGCTCGCCGATCCCCGCTCGTTCCCCGAGACCTGGCTGCGCCCGGCGCTGCTGGTCCTGCAGGTGCTCGCCCTGGTGGCGGTGCTGGTGCTCGCCGCGCCGACCAGCGCCACGACCCGTGAACGGAGGCGTTCATGACCGGCGACGACAGCCAGGTCCCGCCCCCCGAGCCTGGAGATTCACGTCCCGGCGCCCGTCGATCCGGCGCCCGTCAAACCGGCGGCCGGCGCAGCGCCGCCCGCCGCGGCCGGACCGGGCGCTCGTTCCTCGACCCCACGGTGCTCGCGGCGGTGCTGCTGACGCTGGTCGCGGTCGGGGTGATGCTGCTCGCCGGCACCCAGCCCGCCCAGCAGCCCGACCAGGCGCCGTCCGACACCCCACTGGCGCGCAGCACCCTGGTCTGCCCGGCCGCGCTCACCGGGCGCGACGGCGAGGTGCTCGTCGCCGCGGCCGGCGACGCCGACGGCGCCGTGCAGGTCCGCAGCGGGGCAGGCAGTGCGGCAGACGGTGGCGACCTGGCGCTGGCCGCGGGACGCACCAGCACTCTCGAGAGCGCCGCCGACCTGTCGGTGAGCGCCCAGGGCGCGCTGGCCGCGCAGCTGGTCGCCTCCCGTGTCGCGACGGCGCCGCTGGAGGTCGCCGAGTGCCGCCCGGGCACCGCCGAGGCCTGGTTCACCGGCGTCGGCGCCGGCGCCCGGCACTCCTCGGTGCTCGCCCTCACCAACCCGGGCTCCGGGCAGGCCGTCGTCGACGTCCAGGTGCTCGGGGCGAGCGGCCCGGTGGAGGCCGACGACCTGGTCGGCGTGGTGGTCCCCGGCGGGGAGACGGTCCGCGTCGACCTGGCCGCCCAGGTCCCGCGCCGCGACGAGCTCGCCCTACGCGTCGTCACCACCCGGGGCCGGGTGGCGGCCTCGCTGAGCGACACCGTGGACCGGCTCGGGCGCAGCGCGGCGACCCGGGACTGGCTGCTCGCCCAGGCCGCGCCGGCCCGGCTCAGCACCCTGCTCGGGGTGCCCCGGGCCGGTACCGACCAGGTGCTGACCCTGGCCAACGGCGGCAGCGACGAGGTGCGCGCCGAGATCGGCCTGGTCACCGGCGAGTCGACCTTCGCGCCTGCCGACCTCGAGGAGGTCCGGGTGCCGCCCGGCGGGGTCACCCGGCTCTCCCTGGACGCCGTGCTGGGCGGGACCGACGGCGTGCTCGGCCTCCAGGTCCGGGCCTCGGCCCCGGTCACCGCCGCGCTCCGGGCGCTGTCGCGCGGCGACCTGACCCACCTGGTGCCCGGCGAGCCGCTGGCCGAGCCGGCCTCGGTGCTGGTCCCGCGCGGGGAGAAGCGGGTGGTGCTCGGGGCCGCCGACGCGGTCGGCGTGGTCACCCTCGAGGCGCTCGCGGCGGACGGCAGCAGGCTGGCCACCGAGCGGGTCGAGGTCGGCCCGGAGCGGGCCGCCAGCATCGACCTGCCCAGGGCAGCCGTCCAGGTGCGGCTCAGCCCCGAACGGGCGAGCGTCCAGGCCGCCGTCGTGGTCCGCGGCGACGGGGTGGCGACGCTGCCGGTGCGCACGCCGGTGACCTCCGACCTGGTGCCGGGGGTCCGCCCCGGGCTCACCTGAGCCTGCCCAGGACCGGGAGGCGCCGCCGGTCTCAGTCCTCGTCGGGGCCCTCGTCGGGGTCGTAGCGGGGGTCGACCTCGGCCGGGTCGACGCCGAGCAGCTCGGCGACCTGCTCGACCACCAAGGTGAGCACCATCGCCTCCAGCTCGCTGCGGGTCTCGCAGCGGTGCTCGATCGGGCGCCGGAAGAGCACCAGCCGGGTCGGGGCCGCGCCGGCGCCGCGCACCAGCGAGGAGAGCGGCACCGTGCCGGCCTCCCAGTCGTCGGGCACCTGCGGGGTGTCCTCCACGGCGTACTCGACCAGGCCGAGGCGGTCCTGCCAGCGGGTGTCGACGTCGGTGACCACGGCCAGCACCAGGTCGTCGAAGCGCTCCCGGGCGGTGCGCAGCTCGGGGGTGCCGGGGCTGCGCGGCACCACGCCGGGACCGCGCATCCCGCGCCCGCGCCGGTCCCGGCTGCGGCGACGCCGCGACGGCGCGGGACTCGGCTGCGCGGGACTCGATGCCGCGGAACTCGACGGCGGGGGGCTCGACGGGAGGTCCACGCCGCGAGCCTAGTCCGGCCGGAGCCCGGCGAGGGGTACCGTTCGCTCGTGAGCCCCGCCCGTCGTTGTTCGCGTACCGCCTGCGGCCGCCCGGCGGTCGCGACGCTGACGTACGTCTACGCCGACCAGACCGCCGTCCTGGGTCCGCTCTCCACGTACGCCGAGCCGCACGCCTACGACCTGTGCGAGCAGCACAGCGAGCGGCTCTCCGCGCCGCGCGGCTGGGAGGTGCTCCGGCTGGCCCGCGACACCGTCGACCGCGGCCCCTCCAACGACGACCTGCTGGCGCTGGCCGACGCAGTCCGGGAGGCGGGCCGCCCGCTGATCGCACGCCCGGTGGCTCCGGAGGAGGAGACCGGGCGCGAGGTCACCCGCCGCGGCCACCTGCGGGTGCTGCGCACCGACTGACCCGCCGCGGGCCGACCGGTCGAGACTGCCTGCGCCGCGCCTGTCGCGACGCACTAGGGTCGGCGTCATGGCCGGCACCCTCGACCCTGCGAACCTGCGCGCGATCTTCAAGGCCTACGACGTCCGCGGCACCGTCGGCGACCAGTTGGACGAGGAGCTGGCCCGGGCCACCGGGCGCGCGTTCGTCCGGGTCGTCGGCGCCGACGAGGTGGTGATCGGCCACGACATGCGACCCAGCTCGCCGGGGATGGCCGCGGCGTTCGGCGAGGGCGCCACCGAGGCCGGGGCGGACGTGGTGATGATCGGCCTGGCCTCCACCGACCAGCTCTACTTCGCCTCCGGCCACCTGGGGCTGCCCGGCGCGATGTTCACCGCCAGCCACAACCCGGCGCAGTACAACGGCATCAAGATGTGCCACGCCTACGCCCAGCCGGTCGGCCAGGACACCGGGCTGACCGAGATCCGCGACCTGCTGGTCGCCGGCGAGGTGGCCCGGGCCGCGACCCCCGGCTCGGTGCGCGAGCACGACGTCCTGGCCGCGTACGCCGCCTACCTGCTCGACCTCGCCCCGGTCGCCGGGCGGCGGCTCAAGGTGGTCGTCGACGCCGGCAACGGGATGGCCGGGCACACCGCCCCGGCGGTCTTCGAGCGGATCGGGCGCGACCAGGTCGAGATGGTCGGCATGTACCTCGAGCTGGACGGCAGCTTCCCGAACCACGAGGCGAACCCGATCGAGCCGGAGAACCTGCGCGACCTGCAGGCGCGGGTGCTCGCCGAGGGCGCGGACGTCGGTCTCGCCTTCGACGGCGACGCCGACCGCTGCTTCCTGGTCGACGAGCGCGGGGAGCTGGTCTCGCCGTCCACGCTGACCGCGCTGATCGCCGCCCGGGAGCTGGTCCGCTCGCCGGGCTCGGCGGTGATCCACAACCTGATCACCTCCCGGGCGGTGCCCGAGGTGGTCCGCGAGCACGGCGGCCGGCCGGTGCGCACCCGGGTCGGGCACTCGTTCATCAAGGCGACGATGGCCGAGACCGACGCGGTCTTCGGCGGCGAGCACAGCGGGCACTTCTACTTCCGCGACTTCTGGCGCGCCGACTCCGGGATGCTGGCCGCGCTGCACACGCTGGCCGCGCTCGCCGAGACCGACCGGCCGCTCTCCGCGCTGCTGGCCGGCTACGACCGCTACCCGCTGAGCGGGGAGATCAACTCCGAGGTCGCCGACGCCGCCGCGGTGATCGCCGACCTCGAGCAGGAGTACGCCGCCCGCGACGGCGTGAGCACCGACCGTCTCGACGGCCTGACCGTGTCCCACCCAGACTGGACCTTCAACGTCCGTGCCTCCAACACCGAGCCGCTGCTGCGCCTGAACGCCGAGGGCCGCGACGTGGCGACGATGTCGGCGGTGCGCGACGAGGTCCTCGCCAAGATCCGGAGCAACCGATGACCCAGCCCCTGGACCCCGCCCTGCTCGCCATCGTGGTCTGCCCGCAGTGCCACGGCGACCTCGCCCAGGCCAGCCACGACGGCACCGACGAGCTCGTCTGCACCGGCGAGTGCGGCCTGGCCTATCCGGTCCGCGACGGCATCCCGGTGCTCCTGGTCGACGAGGCCCGGACCCCGGCCTGATGGCCGCCTGGTTCGACGAGTCGCGCCTCGACGACGAGGTCGCGCTGGGCGCCGCCGACCTGCGGCTGCGCACGCTGGCCGAGTCCGGCGCCCGGGTGCGTCGGGAGAGCGCCGGGGCCGCCGAGCCGCTGGCCCGGGCGGTGGCCACCGCCGAGCAGCAGAGCCGGCCCCGCGCGGTGATCGCCGGCGGGCCCGACTCCCGGCTGTTGCGCGCCGTCCTGGAGCCGTGGTGCCCGGTCCCGTTCGTGGCCTGGCCCGGCCCGGGGCTGCCCGGCTGGGCGGGCAGCCTGGACCTGGTCGTGGTGCTGGCCCCCGACGGCTCGGACGCGGGCGCCGCCTCCACGGTCGCCGAGGCGGTGCGCCGCGGCTGCCAGGTGGTGGTCGCCTGCCCGCCGTCCTCGATGGTCGCCGAGCACGCCGCCGGCCGGTGGAGCACGATCCTGCCGACCAGCACCGGTGACCAGCTGGCCACCGCGGTGGTGGTGCTCAGCTACCTCGACCAGGTGTCCCTGGGCCCGAGCACGGACGCCGAGGAGGTCGCGGCCGCGCTGGACGAGGTCGCCACCGTCTCCTCGCCGCACCGCGACCTGGCGGTCAACCCGGCCAAGGTGCTGGCGATCGCGCTCGCCGACACCAACCCGCTGGTCTGGGGCGGCTCGGTGCTGGCCGCCCGCGCCGCGCGCCGGGTCGCCGAGTCGATCCGGCGCACCTCCGGGCGCACCGCGCTGGCCGGCGACGCCGAGCACCTGCTCCCGGTGCTGGAGGCCACCCGGCAGCGCAACGTCTTCGACGACCCGTTCGCCGACGGCGGCGGCGAGCTGCGCCCGATGCTGGTGGTGCTCGACGACGGCAGCGAGGAGCCGGTCGCCCGCGAGCAGCGGGTCCGGCTGGAGGCGGCCGCGGCCGCGCGCGGCGTCCGGGTCGAGGTGGTCACCACGGAGGCCACCAGCGAGGTGGCCCGCTACGCGTCGCTGCTGCTGTGCGGCACCTACGCCGCGGAGTACCTGCGGGTCGGTCTGGTCGAGGACTGAGTCCGCCGGACCCCGGGTACCGAGCGCGGGTGAGTAGCACCACGACGTCCTCGGCGACGCCGGCCACCACCCCCGCACCGACCGCCGGGGCCGGCCCGGGAGCCCCCGGGGCACCGGCTCGAGCGGCACGCGACCCCTGGTTCGACAACGCCAAGATGCTGCTGGTCATCCTGGTGGTGGTCGGCCACAGCTGGATGCTGGTCCCGCAGAGCGACCTGCGCGACCACCTCTACGACTTCCTGTACGCCTGGCACGTGCCGGCCTTCGTCCTGGTCACCGGCTACCTCTCCCGCTCCTTCGCCTGGACCCACCCGCGGATGTGGCAGCTGCTGCGCACGGTCGCGGTGCCGTACGTGATCTTCGAGTGCGCGCTGGCGCTGTTCCGGGTGCACGTCGGCGGGGAGCGCCTCGAGGATCTCTTCACCGACCCGCACTGGCCGATGTGGTATCTCTCCGCGCTGTTCTTCTGGCGGCTGCTGACCCCGGTCTTCCGCGACCTGCGCGGCGGCCTGGCGCTCGCCGTGGCGATCAGCCTGGGCGCCGGGCTCTACGCCGGCGACACCCTGGACATGGCCCGGGTGCTGGGCCTGCTCCCGTTCTTCGTGCTGGGCCTCAAGGCGACCCCGGAGCGGCTCGCGGTGCTGCGCCACGGCGGGGTCCGGGCCGCCGGCGTGGTGGTCCTCGCCGGGATCTGGCTGGCCACCACCTGGACGGACCGCTGGGCCAGCACCGAGTGGCTCTACTACCGCGCCCTGTACGCCGACGTCGCCACCAGCGACCTGGACGCCGTGGGCACCCGGGCGGTGCTGCTCGTCGTCGGCACCCTGGGCGCGCTGGCGTTCCTGTCGCTGGTGCCGCGCGGCGGCGGCTGGTTCGCCCGGATGGGCGCCTGGACGCTGGTGGTCTACCTCTTCCACGGGTTCGTGGTGAAGGGCGCGGGCTACGCCGGCTTCGCCGAGTGGGCGGAGCCGCGGCCCCAGACGGCGCTGCTGGTCACCACCGTCGCCGGCGTCGTGGTGGCCCTGCTGCTGGCCGCCGGGCCGCTGGCGCGCCGGCTGAACCACCTGGTGGACCCGGTCGGCTTCGCCAGCGGCCGGCTGGACCGGGCGGTGCGGGTGGCGGCGGCCAAGGGCGAGGCCGACGTCCTCGCCGGCGCGATCGAGGATGCGGCCCGGCGGCCACCGGTGCCTCGGTAGCCTTCGCTCGCGTGCCGGCGCCAGGCCGGTCTGAGCGGGGCGGCGGAGCGATGGAGGCGGACGTGACGAGGACGACCAGGGCCGGGCGGACGACGGGGGCGGTGCGATGAGCGCGGGTCTGTTCGGCCTCCTCGACGACGTCGCCGCGCTGGCGCGGATGGCGGCCGCCTCGATCGACGACGTCGGCGCCGCGGCCGGGCGGGCCGCGACCAAGGCCGTCGGCGTGGTCGTCGACGACGCCGCGGTCACCCCGCAGTACGTGCAGGGGGTGGCCGCCGAGCGCGAGCTGCCGATCGTGAAGCGGATCGCGGTCGGCTCGATCCGCAACAAGCTGCTGATCATCCTGCCCCTGGCGCTGCTGCTCAGCGAGTTCCTGCCCGGCCTGCTCACCCCGATCCTGATGCTCGGCGGCGCGTTCCTGTGCTACGAGGGCGCGGAGAAGGTCTGGGGCCGGATCCGCGGTCACGACCACCACGCCGCGCCGGTGGCCGAGCAGGGCAAGGACGCCGAGGAGTCGCTGGTCTCCGGCGCGATCCGCACCGACCTGATCCTCTCCGCCGAGATCATGGTGATCTCGCTGAACGAGGTGGCCGACGAGAGCTTCTGGAGCCGGCTGGTGATCCTGGTCGTGGTCGCCCTGGCGATCACCGTCCTGGTCTACGGCGTGGTGGCGCTGATCGTGAAGATGGACGACATCGGGCTCCGGCTGGCCGGGCGCCCCGGCGGCCTCGCGCCGGCCGTGGGTCGCGGGCTGGTCAAGGGGATGCCGACGCTGCTGACCCTGCTGTCGGTGGTCGGCACCGCGGCGATGCTCTGGGTGGGCGGGCACATCGAGTTGGTGGGCCTCGACGAGCTCGGCTGGCACGCGCCGTACGAGCTGGTGCACCACCTGGAGGAGAAGGTCCATCACGCCGTCCCCGGCGTCGGCGGCGTCCTCGGCTGGCTGGTGAACACGGTGTGCTCGGCGATCTTCGGGCTGCTGGTCGGGGCCGCGGTGCTGGCCGCGGTGCATCTGGTGCCGCGGCGCGGGGCGAAGGCCGCCGCGCACTGAGCCGCCGGGCCCGAGGGGCGAGGATTCGGGTCCGGTCGCGCAGGCGCTCTAACCTCGTGTGGTAAAGCACGGACCCCCGAGGAGCAACGATGGACTTCAAGGTCGCCGACCTCAGCCTGGCCGACTACGGCCGGGCCGAGATCCAGCTCGCCGAGCACGAGATGCCGGGCCTGATGGCGATGCGGGAGCGGTACGCCGCCCAGCAGCCGCTCCGGGGTGCGCGGATCGCCGGCTCGCTGCACATGACCATCCAGACCGCGGTGCTCATCGAGACGCTGGTCGCGCTGGGTGCGCAGGTGCGCTGGGCCTCGTGCAACATCTTCTCCACCCAGGACCACGCGGCCGCCGCGATCGCGGTCGGCCCGCACGGCACTCCCGAGGACCCGCAGGGCGTCCCGGTCTTCGCCTGGAAGGGGGAGTCGCTGGAGGAGTACTGGTGGTGCGCCCAGCAGATCCTGGACTGGCCCGGTGACGAGTTCGCCAACATGATCCTCGACGACGGCGGCGACGCGACCCTGCTGGTCCACCTCGGCGTCGAGGCGGAGAAGAAGGGCGCCGCGCCGGACCCGGCGAGCGCCACCAGCACCGAGCAGCGGATCATCTTCGAGGCGCTGCAGGCCTCGCTGGCCGAGAGCCCCGAGCGCTGGACCCGGATCGCCGCCGAGCTCAAGGGCGTCACCGAGGAGACCACCACCGGCGTGCTGCGTCTCTACGACATGCTCAAGGACGGCTCGCTGCTCTTCCCGGCGATCAACGTCAACGACTCGGTCACCAAGTCGAAGTTCGACAACAAGTACGGCTGCCGGCACTCGCTGATCGACGGCATCAACCGCGCCACCGACGTCCTGATCGGCGGCAAGGTCGCCGTCGTCTGCGGGTACGGCGACGTCGGCAAGGGCTGCGCGGAGTCGCTGCGCGGCCAGGGCGCCCGGGTGATCGTCACCGAGATCGACCCGATCTGCGCGCTGCAGGCGGCGATGGACGGCTACCAGGTCACCACCCTCGACGACGTCATCGAGACCGCCGACCTGGTGATCACCGCGACCGGCAACAAGGACGTCGTCACCGTCGACCAGATGCGCCGGATGAAGCACAACGCGATCCTCGGCAACATCGGTCACTTCGACAACGAGATCGACATGGCCGGGCTGGAGTCCTACCCGGGCGTGACCCGCAAGAACATCAAGCCGCAGGTCGACGTCTGGACGTTCCCCGAGGGCGAGGGCCGCTCGATCATCGTGCTGTCCGAGGGCCGGCTGCTGAACCTGGGCAACGCCACCGGGCACCCGTCGTTCGTGATGTCGAACTCCTTCACCAACCAGGTGCTCGGCCAGATCGAGCTCTTCACCAAGCCGGAGGAGTACCCGGTCGGCGTCTACGTGCTGCCCAAGCACCTCGACGAGGAGGTCGCCCG
>JADGMW010000635.1_pt1 | contig 12732 bp, 11 predicted proteins | sample 8641801 | NCBI WGS metagenome assembly JADGMW01 (sample SAMN16272018, study PRJNA661076) | feces metagenome | isolation source: fecal sample from diarrhoea affected cattle A | host: Bos taurus | place: South Africa: Lokaleng Village, Mahikeng | collected 2019-09
CGTTCGAGCACCACGTGCTCGAACGCGGCGGGGATCGGGTGGCGCTGGCCGGCGTCTACGACGCCACCGGCACCGGGGACGCCGAGCCGGACGCCGACGCCGCGCTGGCCGGCCTGGACCCGGCGGCCTGGACGATGATGCTGGCCCACCAGCCGCGCCAGGTCGCCGACGCACCCGCCGGCGCGGTGGACCTGCAGCTCTCCGGGCACACCCACGGCGGGCAGCTGTGGCCGGTCGATGCCCTGGTGCGGCTGCAGCAGCCGACCGTGGCCGGCGTCGACGAGGTGGACGGGACCACCGTGGTCACCGGCCGGGGAGTCGGCACCTCCGGGACTCCGGTCCGGGTCGGCTCACCGCCCGAGATCGTGCTCGTGACCCTGCGCGCGCGGCCCTAGGATCCGGGCGTGAAGAGACCGGTGGTCGGAGTCCTGGCCCTCCAGGGCGACGTCCCCGAGCATCTGCGGGCTCTCGAGGGGCACGGGGTGCAGGCCACGGCCGTGCGCCGGCCGGCGGAGCTGGCGGCCTGCGACGCGGTGGTGCTGCCGGGCGGTGAGTCGACCACGATGGTCCGGCTGGCCCGCACCTTCGGGCTGCTGGAGCCGCTGCGGGCGCGGATCGGCGAGGGGCTGCCGGTACTCGGCACCTGCGCCGGGATGGTGCTGCTGGCCGACCGGGTCGTCGACGGCGCGCCCGGCCAGGAGACCCTCGGCGGGCTGGACGTCACGGTGCGGCGCAACGCCTTCGGCCGGCAGGTGGACTCCTTCGAGACCGACCTGACGATGGCCGGACTGGCCGATCCGGTGCACGCGGTCTTCATCCGCGCGCCGTGGGTGGAGCGGGCCGGAGCGGCCGTCAGCGTGCTCTCCACCGCGGCCGGGCACCCGGTCGCCGTACGGCAGGGGCGGCTGCTGGCCACCTCCTTCCATCCGGAGGTCGGCGGCGACGCACGGGTCCACGGCCTCTTCGTCGACCTCGTCCGCGAAGGCTAGACTCGCGGGTCGGCACACACACCCCCGGCGCATCGCCGACGGCGGCAGCAGCGGCAAAGAAGAGGGATCATGTCTGGGCACTCCAAGTGGGCGACCACGAAGCACAAGAAGGCGGTCATCGACGCCAAGCGCGGCAAGATGTTCGCCAAGCTGATCAAGAACATCGAGGTCGCGGCCCGGATGGGCGGCGGAGACCCCACCGGCAACCCGACGCTCTACGACGCCATCCAGAAGGCGAAGAAGTCGTCGGTGCCCAACGACAACATCGACCGCGCGGTCAAGCGCGGCTCCGGTGCCGAGGTCGGCGGTGCGGACTACCAGACGATCATGTACGAGGGCTACGGCCCCGGCGGCGTCGCGATGCTGATCGAGTGCCTCACCGACAACAAGAACCGGGCCGCGATGGAGGTCCGCACCGCGATGACGCGCAACGGCGGCTCGCTGGCGGACCCGGGCTCGGTCTCCTTCCTCTTCCACCGCAAGGGTGTCGTGGTCGTGCCCGCCGAGCAGGAGGGCCGCACCGTCACCGAGGACGACCTTCTGGAGGCCACCCTGGAGGCCGGCGCGGACGCCGTGAACGACCTGGGGGAGACGTTCGAGGTCATCTCGGACTCCTCCGACCTGGTCGCGGTCCGCACCGCGCTGCAGGCGGCCGGGATCGACTACGACTCCGCCGACGCCCACTTCGTGCCGGACAGCACGGTCGCGCTGGACAAGGACTCCGCGCCGAAGGTCTTCCGCCTCGTCGACCTCCTCGAGGACCTCGACGACGTCCAGAACATCTTCGCCAACTTCGACGTCCCCGACGACGTGATGGCCGAGCTCGAGGACGCCTGACCTCCGAATTCGTGGGCCGGGGCTTCGTGCGCCGAGTAGCGCGCGAGTCGGCCTTCGTTGGTCGAGTAGCGAGCGCAGCCGGGCTTCGCTGGTCGAGTAGCGAGCGCCAGCGAGCGTATCGAGACCGTCGCATCGAGTGTGGTGGTCTCGATACGCCGCCGCTCGTTCCTCGCGGCGGCACTCGACCAGCGAAGGGCGTGGCGGCGGTACTCGGGCGGCGAGATCGTGGTGGCGGAGGTGGACCAAGGAACGGGCGCTCCGCGTGTCCTGCGCGGTACGCCGTCTCGCGCGGGCTAGCGTGGCGTACGAACACCTGTTCGGACGAGAGGCAGTGACGTGCGCGTGCTCGGGATCGACCCCGGCCTGACCCGGTGCGGGATGGGCGTCGTCGAGGGCGAGGTCGGTCGGACGCTGCGGCTGGTCGACGTCAACGTGCTGCGCACCTCCTCCCAGCTGCCGGTCGCCCAGCGGCTGGTGACGATCGAGAAGGGCATCGACGCCTGGCTCGACGAGCACCAGCCGGACGCGGTCGCCGTCGAGCGGGTCTTCGCCCGCTCCGACGTCAGCACGGTGATGGGCACCGCCCAGGCCAGCGGGATCGCGCTGGTCTGCGCCGCCCGCCGCGGGCTGCCGGTCGCGCTGCACACCCCCAGCGAGGTCAAGGCCGCGGTCTCCGGCAACGGTCGCGCCGACAAGGCCCAGGTCGGTGCGATGGTGGCCCGGCTGCTGCGCCTGGACGCCGTCCCCAAGCCGGCCGACTCCGCCGACGCCCTGGCGCTGGCGATCACCCACATCTGGCGCGGCGGCGCCCAGGCCCGGATCGACGCGGCGCTCGCCGCGGCCACGAGGAGAAGAGCATGATCGCGTTCGTGCGCGGCGAGGTCGCCGCGGTCACCCTGTCCAGTGCGGTGCTGGAGGTGGGCGGCGTCGGCCTGGAGCTGCTCTGCACTCCGGGCACCCTGGCCACCCTGTCGCCGAAGGTGGGCACCGGTCAGCAGGCGCTGCTGCCGACCAGCATGGTGGTCCGCGAGGACTCGCTGACCCTCTTCGGGTTCCTCGACGAGGACGAGAAGGCCCTCTTCGAGCTGGTGCAGACGGCCTCCGGCGTCGGGCCCAAGCTGGCCCAGGCGATGCTGTCCGTGCTCAGCCCCGACGACCTGCGCCGCGCCGTCGCCGGCGAGGACGTCAAGGCGCTGACCCGGGTGCCGGGCATCGGCCAGAAGGGCGCCCAGCGGATCATCCTCGAGCTCAAGGACCGGATCGGCGCCCCGGTGTCCGGGCGCAGCGTGAGCGCCCCGGCCGCCGCCGCGCCCTGGCGCGAGCAGGTGCACCAGGGACTGGTCGGGTTGGGCTGGACCGCGCGCGACGCCGACCAGGCCGTCGACGCCGTCGCTCCCGAGGCAGGCGCCGTCCCCGACGTGGCGGCGCTGCTGCGGGCCGCGCTGCGCACTCTGAGCAAGGCCTGATCGGGTGCCCTTCCACGAGGACGAGCTCGCCGACGCCGAGTCCACCCACCTGCGCTCGCTGACCGCGGCCGAGGCGGACGGCGACGAGCGCGCGGTGGAGGCCGCGCTGCGCCCCCGCACCCTGGACGAGGTGATCGGTCAGGGCCGGGTCCGCGACCAGCTCGGACTGGTCCTGGAGGCGGCGCGTCAACGCGGCCGGGCCCCCGACCACGTGCTGCTCTCCGGCCCGCCCGGACTCGGCAAGACCACCCTGGCGATGATCATCGCCGCCGAGATGACCACCCCGCTGCGGCTGACCAGCGGGCCGGCGATCACCCACGCCGGCGACCTGGCCGCGATCCTGTCGGGGATGAACGAGGGCGACGTCCTCTTCGTCGACGAGATCCACCGGATGTCGCGGCCCGCCGAGGAGATGCTCTACATGGCGATGGAGGACTTCCGGGTCGACGTCGTCATCGGCAAGGGCCCCGGCGCCACCGCGATCCCGCTGGAGATCCCGCCCTTCACCCTGGTCGGCGCCACCACCCGCGCCGGGCTGCTGCCGGGCCCGCTGCGCGACCGGTTCGGGTTCACCGCCCACCTGGAGTTCTACGAGCCGGCCGAGCTGGACCGGATCGTGCACCGCTCGGCCGGGCTGCTCGGCGTCGAGCTGACCGCCGAGGGCTCCGCCGAGATCGCCTCGCGCTCCCGTGGGACGCCGCGGATCGCCAACCGGCTGCTGCGCCGGGTCCGCGATTACGCCCAGGTCCGTGCCTCCGGCGTCGTCACCCTGCCGGTCGCCGAGGCGGCCCTGGACCTGTACGAGGTCGACCAGCTGGGTCTGGACCGTCTCGACCGGGCGGTGATCGACGTCCTGTGTCGGCGCTTCGGCGGCGGCCCGGTCGGCGTCTCCACGCTCGCCGTCGCGGTCGGGGAGGAGCGGGAGACCGTCGAGGAGGTCGCGGAGCCGTTTCTGGTGCGCCTCGGCTTCCTGGCCCGGACGCCGCGCGGCCGGATCGCGACCCCGGCGGCCTGGCACCACCTCGGCCTCGCCGCGCCCGCGACGAACTCCGTGGTGGGCGACCTCACCCTGCTCGACGACTGAGCGCCGGGAACTCCTCGGCGCCCCGATCCGTTCACCTGGGAGTCAAGCCCGACCTCCTCGACGTGATCCCGAGCACGTCGAGGATGCCCCGCCGGGCCGGGTCCCCGGTTATGCTTGCCTGTCGGTCGACCCGCCCTATGGCGTGCGGGCGCCTCCCCGAACCTCGAGAGGTCTGTCGAAGTGGAGCTCGTCTCCTTCCTGCCCATCATCGCGATCGCGGCACTCTTCTACCTGCTGATCATCCGTCCGACCTCGAAGCGACAGCGCGAGGTCTCCCGGATGCAGAGCTCGCTGAGCGTGGGCGACGAGGTCATGCTGACCTCCGGCATCTTCGGCACGATCCAGGAGCTCGCGGACGACCACGTCCGCGTCCTGGTCGCCGACGGTGTCTCGCTCAAGGTGGTCCGCGGTGCGATCGGCACCGTCGTGCACCCGGACCCGACCCCCGAGGACGCCCTCGACGAGTCCCCTGACGAGGCCGCCGGCGAGACCTCTGGCGAGACCTCCGGAGAGCACCGCCCGGTCGACCGGCCCGAGGAGAGCTGAGACGTGGCACGCAGCTCCAACCGGCCCGGCCGGCTCCTGGTCCTCTTCCTGCTCGGCGTCGTCGGCCTCTACGGGCTGACGGCGCTGGCCGGTAACTGGAAGCCCCAGCTCGGCCTGGACCTCCAGGGCGGCACCCGGATCACCCTCAAGGCGAAGAGCGACCCGAGCTCCGACAGCCTGGAGGAGGCGCGCAAGATCATCGACCAGCGCGTCAACGGCTCCGGTGTGGCCGAGGCGGACGTGACCACCCAGAGCGGTGAGTTCATCGTCGTCGAGATCCCCGGTGAGAACCGCCGCGACCTGGTCGAGACCGTGAAGCGGCAGGCGCAGATGCGCTTCCGCCTGGTCGCCTGCGTCGAGGGCGACGGCCGCTGCGACGCGGCCCCCGCCGGCGGCGCCGACAGCCCGCTCTCGGTCGACCCGTCCGGTGGCGCGCTGGCGCCCAGCGGCACCGCGAACCGGCCCGGGGTCGGCTTCTCCGACGCCACCGCGAGCACCCCCGCCTCTCCGAGCGCGACCCCGTCCGACGACGCGAACGCCCCGGTCCCCGGCGAGACCGCGGGCGGCTCCGCCACCCCGGCCCCGGGCGCGGACCAGCCGCAGGACCTCAAGACCCTGCTGGCCTGGCAGGACAGTCCCGACGAGGCCGCGGTGAAGGCGTTCCAGGAGTTCACCTGCCCGACCGACGGCTCGGCCGCGAACGTGGTCGACGACCCGAACAAGCCGCTGGTCACCTGCGAGTACGACCCGTCGACCGGGGTCTCCACCAAGTACCTGCTCTCCGCCGCGGCGATCGAGGGCACCGACCTGAAGTCGGCGTCCGCGGGCATCCCGCAGAACGGCACCAACTGGGTGGTCAGCCTGGACATCGGCGGCAAGGGCGAGGACGTCTTCGACGAGATCTCCCAGGCGCTGGTCGGCACCCAGAAGCAGTTCGCCATCGTGCTGGACGGCCAGGTCATCTCGGCGCCCACCATGGAGGCGCGGATCCCCAACGGCGAGGCGCAGATCAGCGGCAACTTCAACGAGGAGTCCGCGACCAGCCTCGCCACCAGCCTCAAGTTCGGCGCCCTGCCGATCGCCTTCGAGAACGACCCCACCACCGAGAACGTCGGCCCGTCGCTGGCCGGTAACCAGCTCCACGCCGGCATGTGGGCCGGCGGCCTCGGCCTCGGCCTGGTGATGCTCTACTGCCTGGTCTACTACCGGGGCCTGGGCATCGTGGTGCTCGGCTCGCTGAGCGTGGCGGCGGCGATCACCTACGCGCTGGTGCTGCTGCTCGGCGAGACCGCGGGCTTCACCCTGACCCTGCCCGGCATCGCCGGTCTGATCATCGCGGTCGGTGTCACCGCCGACTCCTTCATCCTGTTCTTCGAGCGGATCCGCGACGAGATGCGCGAGGGCCGCTCGATGCGGGTCGCGGTGGAGACCGGCTGGAAGCGCGCCAAGGTGACCCGGCTGGCGGCGAACACGGTGTCGCTGCTCTCCGCGGCGATCCTGTACTTCTTCGCGACCGGTGCGGTGAAGGGCTTCGGCTTCGCGCTGGGCCTGTCCACCCTGATCGACCTCGCGGTGCTCTTCTGGTTCACCAAGCCCTTCGTCTCCTGGCTCGCCAGGTTCCACTTCTTCAACGGCGGCGGGAAGCTCTCGGGCCTCAGCCCCGAGACGCTCGGCATCGACGCCGTTCCGGCAGGAGGCAAGGCCTGATGGGCAAGGCATCGCGCTACGGCAACTCGCTCTACAACGGCAGCCGCTCGATCGACTTCGTCGGTCGCAAGGGGCTCTGGTACGTCGTCTCGCTGGTGCTGGTCGCCGCCGCGCTGACCGCGATCTTCGCCAAGGGCCTGAACTTCGGCATCGAGTTCACCGGCGGCACCCAGTACCGGGTGCCGCTCGCCTCGAGCCAGGTCACCCAGGAGAACGCCGACAAGCTCCGCGACGCGATCGGCGAGGCCGACATCGAGGGTGTCGAGTCGCCGTCGGTGACCACCGCCGGCGACCAGGCGATCCTGATCCAGGTCGGCGAGCTCGACCAGGCCCGCACCGACCAGGTGACCGAGGTGATCACCGACACCGTGCCGGTCAGCGACCAGATCTCCACCGAGGAGATCGGCGCCAGCTGGGGTGCCGAGGTCGCCGAACGGGCGCTGATCGGCGTCGTGGTCTTCCTGATCCTGGTGATGATCTTCATCTGGCTCTACTTCCGCGAGTGGAAGATGTCGATCGCGGCGATGGTCGCGCTCTTCCACGACATCGTGATCACCATCGGCGTCTACGCGCTCTCCGGCTTCCCGGTCACGCCGTCCGCGGTCACCGGCCTGCTCGCCGTCCTCGGGTTCTCGCTCTACGACACCGTGGTGGTCTTCGACAAGGTCCGGGAGAACACCCACGAGCTGCGCAAGCCCGGCCAGACCTACGCGCAGGCCGCGAACCTGGCGGTCAACCAGACCCTGGTGCGCTCGATCAACACCGGCATCGTGGCGCTGATCCCGATCGGGGCGATCCTGTGGGTCAGCGTCGTCCAGCTCGGCGCCAGCTCGCTGCAGGACCTCGCGCTCTCGCAGTTCGTCGGCATGGCCGTCGGCATCTACTCCTCGGTGCTGCTCGCGCCGCGCATCCTGGTGCACCTCAAGCAGGGCGAGCGGACCGTGCAGGACGCCGACCGTCGCGCGAAGGCGCGGGCCAAGCGGAACGTCGACCCGTACGCCAACGTGCCGGCCTTCACCGAGGACATGCCGGTCGCCGAGGAGCCGAACGAGGACCGCTACGGCGCACTCGAGGACTTCGAGGTCGTCGAGGACGACGACGCGGTGCCCAGCACCCCGCGCAGCGCGCCGCCGCGTCGCGACGAGGCCACCGGCCGCGGCCGGGTCGCCCCGCCCGCCAAGGGCGGCGAGGTCCGCCGTACCGGTGCCGCGGGCCGCGAGCAGCCGTCGCGTCAGCCGCGTTCCAAGCGCGGCGGCGGACGATGAGCACGGCGATGGCCGTCGAGACCGACCAGGAGGCCGTCCTCGCCGAGGCCCGTGCGGCTCTGGAGGGCCTGGTCCTCGACGTCCCCGACTTCCCCGAGCCCGGGGTGGTGTTCAAGGACATCACCCCGGTCCTCGCCGACCACACCGCGCTGACCTCGGTGGTCGCCGGGATGGCGTGTGCCGGCCGGGATGCCGCCGGGCGCCCGGTGGTGGACAAGGTCGCGGGGATGGAGGCGCGGGGGTTCATCCTCGCCGCGCCGGTGGCGCTGGTGCTGGGGGCCGGCTTCGTGCCGGTCCGCAAGGCCGGCAAGCTGCCCCGGGCCACCCACGCGGTCAGCTACGACCTGGAGTACGGCTCGGCCACCCTCGAGCTGCACCACGACGCGATCGCCCCGGGTGACCGGGTGCTGCTGGTCGACGACGTCCTGGCGACCGGGGGCACGGTGCGTGCCTCGCGGGAGCTGGTGGAGCGTGCCGGCGGCGTCGTGGTCGGCGTCAGCGTGCTGATGGAGCTGGGCTTCCTCGCCGGCCGGGAGCTGGTCGGCGACCTCGCCGTCAGCAGCCTGGCGACGATCTGAGCCCGACCTCGGCCGAGCCAGGCGCCGAGACCTAGACTGGGCACGTGACCGAGGACCGCAGCGCACCGCCCGTCCGCGAGCGCGCCCCCGAGCGCGGTCGCGGTGACGGAGGGTCGAGCTCCTCGACGACCCGTGGGATGCGGGCCCGGCTGGCCCGGATGGGCACCCGGAACCAGACCGGCAACCCGGTCCTCGAGCCGCTCTTCCGGGCGGTGCGGACCAACCACCCGAAGGCCGACCTGGCGCTGCTGGAGCGCGCGTACCTGACCGCCGAGCGGCTGCACGGCAACCAGAAGCGCAAGAGCGGCGACCCGTACATCACCCACCCGCTCGCGGTCACCACCATCCTGGCCGAGCTGGGCATGACGGAGCCGACGCTGGTCGCCTCCCTGCTCCACGACACGGTCGAGGACACGCCGTACACGCTGGAGCAGGTCAGCGCCGAGTTCGGCGACGAGGTCGCCCGGCTGGTCGACGGCGTGACCAAGCTGGACAAGGTCCGCTACGGCGAGAACGCCGAGGCCGAGACGATCCGCAAGATGATCGTCGCGATGTCGCGCGACATCCGGGTGCTGGTGATCAAGCTCGCCGACCGGCTGCACAACATGCGGACCCTGCGCTACGTCAAGCAGGAGACCCAGGAGCGCAAGGCGCGCGAGACCCTGGACATCTACGCCCCGCTGGCCCACCGGCTGGGCATGAACACCCTCAAGTGGGAGCTGGAGGATCTCGCCTTCGCGACCCTGCACCCCAAGATCTACGACGAGATCGTCCGCCTCGTCGCGGAGCGGGCGCCGTCGCGCGACCAGTTCCTGGCCGAGGTGATCGACCGGGTCCAGGGGGACCTGCGCGAGGCCAAGATCAAGGCCAAGGTGACCGGCCGGCCGAAGCACTACTACTCGATCTACCAGAAGATGATCGTCGGCGGCCGCGACTTCTCCGACATCTACGACCTGGTCGGCATCCGCATCCTCGTCGAGGACGACCGCGACTGCTACAGCGTCCTCGGCGTACTCCACTCGCGCTGGAACCCGGTCCTGGGCCGGTTCAAGGACTACGTCGCGATGCCGAAGTTCAACATGTACCAGTCGCTGCACACCACGGTGATCGGCCCGCAGGGCAAGCCGGTCGAGGTGCAGATCCGGACCTTCGGGATGCACCGGCGCGCCGAGTACGGCGTCGCCGCGCACTGGAAGTACAAGGAGGACACCCGGGCCGGGGTGGACACCGACCGGCGCGGCGACATCGACGACATGACCTGGGTCCGCCAGCTGGTGGACTGGCAGAACGAGGTCGAGGACCCGGGCGAGTTCCTGGAGTCGCTCCGCTTCGAGATGAACCGGGCCGAGACGTACGTGTTCACGCCCCGCGGTGACGTGATCGCGCTGCCGGCCGGCGCCACCCCCGTCGACTTCGCCTACGCGGTGCACACCGAGGTCGGGCACCACACCATCGGCGCCCGGGTCAACGGCCGGCTGGTGCCGCTGGAGTCCACCCTGGACAACGGCGACGTGGTGGAGGTGTTCACCTCCAAGTCCGCCAACGCCGGCCCGTCGCGCGACTGGCTGGGCTTCGTGAAGTCCCCGCGGGCGCGCTCGAAGATCCGCCAGTGGTTCACCAAGGAGCGCCGCGAGGAGGCGATCGAGCGCGGCAAGGAGCAGATCGCCAAGCTGATGCGCAAGGAGGGGCTGCCCCTCAAGCGGCTGATGTCGCACGAGTCGCTGACGTTGGCCGCGCGGCACTTCAACATCGCCGACGTCTCCGCGCTGTACGCCGCGGTCGGGGAGGGGAACCTCTCTGCGCAGGCCGTGGTGCACCGCGTCATCGAGGAGCACGGCGGCACCGACAGCGCCCAGGAGGACCTGGCCGAGGCGGTCACCATCACCGGGCGCCGGGGCAGGTCGAAGCCCGCCTCCGGTGGCGGCGACGCGGGCGTCATCGTCAAGGGCGCCACCGACGTGTGGGCCAAGCTGGCCAAGTGCTGCACCCCGGTCCCGCCGGACCCGATCCTCGGTTTCGTCACCAAGGGCGGCGGGGTCTCGGTGCACCGCCGCGACTGCGTGAACGCCGCGGCGCTGCAGGCGCAGCCGGAGAAGCTGGTCGACGTCGAGTGGGCGCCGACGGGGGAGTCCCGCTTCCTGGTCAACATCCAGGTCGAGGCGCTGGACCGCTCCCGCCTGCTCTCGGACATCACCATGGTGCTCTCGGACGCGCACGTGAACATCCTCAGCGCGAACCTCTCCACCACCCGCGACCGGGTCGCGAAGACCCGGTTCACGTTCGAGATGGCCGAGGCCAAGCACCTCGACAACGTGATCAAGGCGGTGCGCACCGTGCCCGGCGTCTTCGACGCCTACCGGGTCACCCAGTAGGCGCACGTCTCGATACGCCCGGGTGCGGCCTCGTTCCTCGGCCGTCCCCGGGCTACTCGACGAGCGAAGGTCCGCGAGGGGTTCGTTGGTCGAGTAGCCCGCGAGGGACGGGTGGGGCCGGTTTTCGTTGGTCGAGTAGCCCGCGAGGGACGAGCGGGCGTATCGAGACCGCGGTCGGCTGCGTCTCGATACGCCCGGGTGCGGCCTCCTTCGTCGGCCGTCCCCGGGCTACTCGACGAGCGAGCACGGCCCAGGGTACTCGACGAGCGAGGGCCCGGCTCAGGAGAAGTCGGCGGAGGCCTGGCGGGCCATCTCCAGGAACTGCTGGCGCGAGGCGAGGTCCTCCTCGAGGTCGCGGACCACCATCTCGTTGCCCGCGGCCCGAGCCTTGGCCAGCTCGGCCTCGACCTGGGCGATGGCGGCCTCGAGCTGACCGACCAGGTCGGAGGCGCGTGCGGACTTCTCCGGGTCCGAGCGGCGCCACTGCTCGTCCTCGACCGAGCGGATCGCCTGCTCGACCTTGCGGATCCGGCCCTCGAGCTCCTTCATCCGGTCGCGAGGCACCTTGCCGGCGGCGTCCCAGCGGTCGGCGAGGTCGCGGAAGGCGCGCTTGGCGGCCTCGACGTCGGTGACCGGCAGCAGCGCCTCGGCCTCGACCAGCAGCTGCTCCTTGACCTCGGCGTTGGCCGCGAACTCCTGGTCCAGGGCCGCGTTGGCGGCGTCGCGGGCCCCGAAGAACGTGTCCTGCGCGCCGCGGAACCGCTTCCACAGCGCGTCGTCGACCTCCTTGGGCGCCGGGCCGGCGGCCTTCCACTGCCGCATCAGGTCGCGGTAGCGGCCGGCGACCGGGCCCCAGTCGGTGGAGTCGGCGATCGACTCGGCCTCGGTGACCAGCCGCTCCTTGACCACCCGGGCGGTGTCGCGCCGCTCGTTCTGCTCGGCGAAGTGCGACTTGCGCCGGCGGGTGTAGGAGGTACGGGCGGTGGAGAACCGGCGCCAGAGCGCGTCGTCGGAGCTGCGGTCGATGCGGGGGAGCGCCTTCCACTCCTCCAGGAGGTCGCGCAGCCGGTTCGCGCCGTGGCGCCAGTCGTCGCCCTGCGCGATCTTCTCGGCCTCGGCGACCAGGCGCTCCTTGGCGGTGCGCGCCTCGGCGGTGCGCTGCGCCTTCTCCGCCTTGCGGGCCTCGCGCTGGCTGGCGATCACCGGGCCGAGCGCGTCGAGCCGGGCACCGAGCGCGGCCAGGTCGCCGACCGCGTTGGCCTCGCTGACCTGGGTGCGGACGGTCTTGACCGACTCGGCGGCCTCCTCGGGGGAGAGGACGCCGGACTGCACGCGCTTCTCCAGCAGCTCGACCTCGAAGGCGAGGGCGGCGTAGCGCTCGGTGAAGAAGGCCAGCGCCTCCTCGGGAGTGCCCTCGGGGTACTGCCCGACCGACCGCTCACCTTCGGCGGTCCTGACGTAGACGGTGCCGTCGTCATCGACGCGGCCCCACTCGTGGCTCGTCACTGCTGATCCCTCTTCGCATCTTCGGGTCGCTCGCGGGCGGTACGTGCAGGCGCCCACTCTAGTCACGGCGGCAGGCGGGGGAGCGGGGTAATCCCCGGCACGAACCGGTGCGACACCCGGGAGGGGGCCTCGGTAGTGTGGGCGGGTGTTGATCGCCGGCTTCCCCGCAGGTCCCTGGGGCACCAACTGCTACGTCGCCGCCACCGGCGCCGGGAGCGAGTGCGTGGTGATCGATCCGGGCAAGGACGCCGCCGAGGGCGTCGCGCAGGTCGTCGCCGAGCACCGGCTCAAGCCGGTCGCGGTGCTGGTCACCCACGGCCACGTCGACCACATGTGGTGCGTGGCGCCGGTGGCCGGCACCTACGACGCGACCGCGTGGATC
>JADGMW010000312.1_pt2 | contig 12724 bp, 14 predicted proteins | sample 8641801 | NCBI WGS metagenome assembly JADGMW01 (sample SAMN16272018, study PRJNA661076) | feces metagenome | isolation source: fecal sample from diarrhoea affected cattle A | host: Bos taurus | place: South Africa: Lokaleng Village, Mahikeng | collected 2019-09
TCCGGTGCCGAAGGTCAAGAGGATCACGACGCCGGAGGTGTCCTTGCCCGCCCCGAAGGAGTCCTCGGCGATTCCGGCAGCGTCGGCGTCGTTGAGGACGGTGACCTCGCGGCCGCCCAGGGCTTTGCTGAAGAGCGCGGCCGCGTCGGTGTCGATCCAGGACTTGTCGATGTTCGCAGCGCTGCGCGCGACGCCGCCGGTCACGACAGCGGGCAAGGTGATGCCGACCGGACCGGTCCACTCGGCCTGCTCGACGATCTCGGCCACAGTGCCCGCGATCGCATCGGGAGTGGACGGCTGCGGGGTCAGGATCTTGATGCGGTCACCGATCATTTCCCCGGTGCTCAGGTCGATCGTGCCGCCCTTGACGCCGCTGCCGCCGACATCGATCCCGAAACCTGTGGTTGTCATCGTCCTGCGCTCCTGAGTGTCGAATTCGAGGTCACGATCTACCGTTGCAAACACTAACCCGAACAAGGACCCGGGCGCGTGCGACTCGAGGCGTTCGAGTGGTGCCCCTCGGTAGAGATGTGTTGCGATGGTCCGGTGCGCCCTTCAGAAAGAACGTTGCCCGACTTTTCCTCCGATTCTCTGGATCCCGCACATTTGCGGGCAGTTGCCGTAGCCGTCGCCGAACGCGCAGCCGAACACGTCCGCTTGCGTCGGCCCGAGGTATTCGGCCTGGTGGGTTCCGGTGCCGCCGAGGGTGGTTCGGTTGCTGCGAAGAGCACGCCCACCGATCCCGTCACGGTGGTCGACACCGAAACCGAGCAGGTGATTCGCGATCTTCTCGCGCAATTGCGGCCTGCAGATTCGATCTTGGGTGAGGAAGGTGGCGGAGACACCGACGATTCCGCGGGAGTTCGATGGGTCGTCGATCCCATAGACGGCACGGTGAATTTTCTCTACGGAATCCCCGCGTTCGCCATTTCGGTGGCCGTGCAGATCGACGGAATCTCGGTGGCCGGCGCTGTGGTCGACGTGTCGATGGAAACAACGTACTCCGCGCATCGGGGCGGCGGCGCAACCATGACAACGGCCGACGGCGTCGCCAGCGACCTACGCGCCAATGCGGTTACCGAACTGTCAATGGCGCTGTTGGCCACCGGTTTCGGTTACGGAGCGGATCGCCGGAAGGTGCAGGGCACGTTTATCGGGCAGATCCTGCCGCAGGTTCGCGACATCCGACGCATCGGTTCGGCTGCTTTGGATCTGTGCATGGTGGCCACCGGCCGGGTCGACGCCCACTTCGAGCACGGACTGAGTCCGTGGGACTGGGCAGCGGGCTCGCTGATCGCTTCCGAAGCGGGCGCTGTCATCAACGTCCCGGCGCCCGATTCCACTTCGGCAGACGGCGATGTCGTCTACGCGGTGGCTCCGGCAATTGCCGAGCAGTTCGCCGGCATGCTCAGTTCGATCGGTGCGGATCAGCCGATTCCGAGCTGAGGCTTGTCAGCAGCGTGCGGTGCGGGCCGCTTTGAGCAGCGCGATGTCCATCGGGGCGACTTCGGCGTTCGCGGGCTGCTCGGCCAGGGCATGCAAGATCGCGGTGGCGTCTGTGTTGGGGGTGAGGGCGCCCTTGTTGTAGGTGCCGAGAGCCAGGTCGACTGTGTCGTCGCCGCGACCGTCCTGGACCAGTTCGGCACAGGGGGCGACCAGCCAGACGGAACTGGCGGCGGCGAGGCCGTTCGCTCCGAAACGGATCTGACCCTGGCACTCCATGTTCTGGTCGACGTAGACGGGGTCGTTTCCGACCTGAACATCCGGCGCGCTGGAGAAGCCGAATTCGCTCAGTTGCGCCGCCACCTGGGCCGCCTGACCGTGTTCACCGTTGGCGTTGAACACGCGAACCTTGGTGGCCGCCAGGGGCGCGGGGTCGACGTCGAGCAGCTTCGACCGGTCGACGACGGTTCCCAACGGCAGTGGCGCCGCTGCCGACGGATCGGAGGAAGGCTGCGGGAGGTTGCAGGCCACGGTGTCACTGACTTCGGCCTCGGCGCTCAGGATGCGAACCCACAACACACTGCCGATCAATGCGAGTACCGCGAACACGGCGATCACCGGCCACGCGCGCCGACGGCGGAACGGACGTCCCTGGTCATCGGTAGAGCTGCCTTCGGTGATCAGAGAAACCACGGTATCCCTCGACTTTCTTGACGAAACTTCTACTTCGCCATCGGGCCGAGCGGTGCCGGCATGACGTTCGGTGCCTACCTTAGAGGGCATGTGTGACGACACAGCCGAAGCGAGGCTCGACGCGTCGAACTGCTGTCGATCGCCCACCGCCAGTTGGCCGATTACCGGCCTGTTTCTACCCGGATTCGGCCCGAAAACATCGCCGAAAGGTCACAGCTTGCTCTTGCCTTGGTGACAATTCGCAGTCATTTTTCTGAAATTTCCGATTCGGTTACTACTTTCGTGCTCACGTCGGCTACTGTCTGGCGGCCCAGGTCGTTCAACTGGGCATCGGCAGGACGCCGAAATGACAACCAAATGAGGCGCAGATCACGTTCTCGGAAGGAACTTCCGGGCACTAATTCCAGTCCTGCAGCGTTATGCAGCGACAGGGAATGATCTGGATGCCACGGCGGTTTCCATGCGCATCAAGGATCTACCGGATTCTCGGCGCACACGGGACCGGGATACACGAAGAGGATGGGGTAGACGAGATGGCAACTGACTACGACGCACCGAGGCGTACAGAGTCCGACGAGGTTTCGGAGGACTCGCTCGAGGAGCTGAAGGCGCGACGCAACGAAGCGCAGTCAGCCGTCGTCGACATCGACGAGACGGACACCGCGGAGTCCTTCGAGCTGCCGGGTGCCGACCTTTCCGGCGAGGAACTCTCGGTTCGAGTGGTTCCGAAGCAGGCAGACGAGTTCACATGTTCGAGCTGCTTCCTGGTTCATCACCGCAGCCGCCTGGCCAGTGATGCCAACGGACAGCTCGTGTGCATGGACTGCGCTGCCTGATCTCCCTTCCCGGTGGTCGACCCGTCAGCTCGAGGGTCGACCAAGGGTCGGGTAGTACTGCTTTGCTGTGACCGCGCTGGTCAGCGATCCAGCGCAGCCAGCAGATCAGCGGGACGACGTGTGCTCACCAACCAGTACGGCGTGGGATCCTCCGGGTCGTCGAGTACGATCAACACCATTGTCTTGACCCAGGGGCGATGTTGGACGAATGCCGACGGATCGAGTTGGCGCCCCATCGCCGCACTCTTCGCGGATGCCGGCACTGCTGCCGCCCGCGAAATCAGTTCGACCGGCAGGTGGGCTCTACCCACGTGCAGTTCTTTCACCCCTGCTGTCTCGACCACCTCGACGCGCATCCGGCTGAGCCAGAATGCCGCCCAGATCGGGATGGGGAGCAGCACGACGTAGGCCAGGTACGAGAGAAGCCCCGGGCGGCCCATGTGGACCTCGGCCGCGAGGAGTCCGGCTACGGCCAGCCCGGCGATCCACCACCAGATCGGCACCCACAGGCGCTCGGAGTACAGCGTCGTGGACGGGGGCGTTGTGGTGGCGACGTCAGGTCGAGATGTTTCGGGCACCTGTCAAGGATAGTCCGTCGCTACGAGTAGTCTTGGCCCACGTGAGCGACCATCTCTCCATCGCCTTGAAGCGACTGGATCCAGACCTGCCCGTTCCACAGCGTGCGCATCCCGGAGATGCGGGTGTGGATCTGTGCTCCACCAGCGACGTCACCATCGAACCCGGCCATAGAACACTGGTCGGAACGGGGATCGCGATCGCGTTGCCGGTGGGCACCGTCGGGTTGATCCATCCGCGTTCCGGACTCGCCGCCAAATCGGGACTGTCGATCGTGAATGCGCCCGGAACCGTGGACGCGGGATACCGGGGCGAGCTCAAGGTCTGCTTGATCAATCTCGATCCGGCACAGCCATCGACATCCGCCGCGGTGACCGAATCGCTCAGCTCTTGGTTCAACGAGTCGAACTCCCTGTTTTCGAGGAAGTCGAGTCGCTGGACGACACGACCAGAGGAACCGGAGGCTACGGTTCCAGCGGCGGTCACGCGATACTCGATACCGATGCGCCTGGCGCGGTAGTCGGAGAGGGAGTCTGAATCATGTTCGGACGCAAGAAGAAGACAGACGTCGACGAGGAACCCACCAGCTTCTTCGGTGACGAGAACGACGAGTCGGTGGAGGTCGACGAGGTCGACGACGATCTCGATGCCGCCGGCGACGAGTTCGGTGACGAATCGGAAGGCCCCTACGACATCTCGGAGATCGATTCCGACGATCCGACGGCAGGCCGTGACGGTCAGCGCCTGGATCTCGGGTCCGTTCTGGTGCCGATGCCGACCGGTGGACAGTTGCAGGTCGAGATGGCGCCAAACGGTTCGCCGCAGGCCGTGCACCTGGTCACCGAGCACGGTCGCGTCACCGTAGCCGCTTACGCCGCCCCGAAATCACCCGGTCAGTGGCGAGAGGTTGTGGCTGAGCTCGCGCAGTCGCTTCGCGACGACAATTCCGCGGTGAGCGTCGAGAACGGGCCGTGGGGCCGGGAACTGGCTGCTGTGACGGCCAACATGGACCTGCGGTTCATCGGCGTCGACGGTCCGCGGTGGATGGTGCGCTGCGTCGTCGCGGGTCCGAGCGGATCCACAGCCGCGAACGCCCCGCTGGTCGCAATCGCACGCGACATCCTGCGCGACACCGTCGTCAACCGAGGATCGGAGCCGCATCCGGTGCGGACACCGCTGCCCGTCGTGCTCCCGCAGGTACTCGCCGAGCAGTTGGCCGCCGCACACGAGCAGCAGCTGGCGGCAGCTCAACAGCAGCAGGTCGCCGCCCAGCAGCAACAGCAGGCAGCTCCACCCGCTCCGCCGGCACCCCCGGCGCGACCGACCCCGCCGCCTCGTAGCGGCGAATCCGGTTCTGCCATGCAGCAATTGGGTCAGTAACAGAGTTTTCTTCAGGCGCTCGCGGTGGTATCGGATTCGATCGCCGCGAGCGCTTTGATGCAGGTGGCCCCCAGAACAGCGGGATCGCGCCCGATCATGTCGAGCGTCGTCGTGGCCACTGCGCCGCGGGGCAGTGCCGCCGCCCAGCTTTGCGCTACCGCCGCGGGATGAACCGGATCGTCCACCGCCGACGCAATGCCGACCGGAACGCCCACCGCCCGTAGCTCGCTCTCGCCGAGCGAGTGGTACGACGCAGCCTCGTCGAGTGCTGCCGGGAGGTCGGGCCACTGCGAGCGCCAGGAGCGCTCGAGTTCGGCTCCGAGCCATGCCGGACTCGACGCGAGCATTGCCGCGATCACCGCCTCCAAACCTTCGGAGCGCAGTTGCCCTGCGGTGAACTTCGCGCTCGCCGCAGCGGGTGCGTCGTCCGCCGACCCGATCCAGGCCGGAAGCGCTGCCAACACGCTCGCGGTTCGATCGGGGTTCGCGGCGGCCCACTGGAGCGCAACGGCCGCCCCGATCGAGACCCCTCCGACGATGATTCGGCCGTACGTGTCCGCGGCGCTGTTCATCGCGTCCAGGTAGCCGTCCACGACACGCCGAGGGTCCGGTTCAATTGCGACGATGCGCACACCCAGAGCCGCCAGCGGCGCCCGGAATGCGCGGTCCGCGAAGTGGGCGTCAGAGCCTGTACCTGGGAGAACGACGGCAACGGTCGCCGATTCTGAGTTCTGCATCTTTTGATCTTGCCCGGTGCCCCCGAGACGCGGACTGACCGGTGTGGTTACACGCTCGTAATGGGTCTACAGTGGCGATCACACAGCCCTTCACGTGACGCGAAACCCTTGCGTCACACATGTTCGCAGGAGCGCGCAATGGCACCCGCCGCCGCAGGATATTTTCGTCGACTGACCCAGCGTCTGACCGAGGACGTCGACCAGTTGGACGCCCAGGAAATGGCCGAGTCCAACAAGGCTTCCGGAGGTCAGAAGGCGTGCGATTGTCGTCGCGGTGAAGAAGTCACGATGGTGGGCCGACTCCGCAGCGTCGACGCGTGTCCCAAGTCGGGAAACGCCAGTATCGAGGCCGAGTTCTTCGACGGCACCGAGGTGATCAATCTCGTCTGGATCGGGCGTCGCCGGATCCCGGGTATCGAGACCGGTAAGACCCTGCTGATCCGCGGTCGTGTGGGCGAGCGTGACGGTCGCAAGGCGATCTTCAACCCTTACTACGAACTGCGCGGCGAATAGGCGCGTTTCCCGCATTTACCGTGCAACTCGGTGACTGTGGCACCCTCGACAGGTGACTGAAACACAACAGCGATCGGTAATAGACCAACTCGGCGGGCTGAGTGGTCTGATGTATTCGTCTTTGCCGATTCTGATTTTTGTCCCGGTCAACAGCATCTGGAACCTCACTGCGGCAATCTGGGCCGCATTGGGCGTCGCTGTCGCTATCGCGGCCTGGCGCCTCTTCCGCAAGGATTCCCTCCAACCCGCTATTTCCGGGTTTCTCGGAGTCGGAGTTTCCGCGTTCATCGCCTATCGCACCGGCGATGCCAAAGGATATTTCCTCTTCGGTATCTACACGAGCCTCGCCTACGGTGCGGTCTTCCTGATTTCCATCCTCGTGCGCTGGCCACTCGTCGGAATCATCTGGGGCTATCTCAACGGGCACGGCAATCTCTGGCGCAAGCACAGCTCCGCCGTCCGCCTCTACGACATCGCGACGGCGGCGTGGGCGCTGGTCTTCGGTGCGCGGTATCTCGTTCAGTCACAGCTCTACGACACCGACCACACCGGATGGCTCGCAGTCGCCCGCATCGGCATGGGGTGGCCACTGACCGGTTTGGTGCTGCTCGTGACGGTCTGGGCCGTGCGTAAGGCCGATCGCATCGTCGAGCCGGAACCTGTTGTGGGGCCCGAAGGCAGCGAGCCCACCACAACGGACGAAGGGTCCGAAGAGGTGGGCTCGGTGAATCCGACGAAGCCGCGCGAAGACCGCGATCTCAGCTGATCAGGTCCTGGTACTCGGGGTGCTTGTCGAGAAACTTCACGACGTACGGGCAGACCGGGTGAACCTTGAGGCCGCGCGCGCGTAGGTCGTCCAAGGCTTGGCGGACGAGAACCCTGGCCAACCCGAAACCTTCGAAGGCCGGGTAGATCTCGGTGTGATTGAACGAGACGACGTCTCCGGACGTGGTGTAATCCTCGATGCCGGCGAGGTCGCCGTCAGCATGGATCTCGTACCGGCTCTGGCTTGGATTGTCGGTGACTACGGTGTTTTCGGGTGCCTGTGCCATGAGTTTCCCTTTCGTGTCGGTGTGCTCGTGTCAGTTTTCGAGACGGAGTGCTACGCGCAACTGATCCTCGGCGTCGACGGCCGCAACGAAGAGCAGTTCATCCCCGCCTTCGATGGGATCGTCCATCTGCGGGACGATCACGCGTCCGCCACGCAGAATGGTGACCAGTGCGCAATGTCGCGGCAGTTCGAGTTTCTTGACGGCCTTGCCGGCGAGCGGTGTGTTGTCGGGCAACGTGATCTCGACGAGGTTGGCCTGTCCCTGCCGCAGCGTCATCAGTTTGACCAGGTCACCGACGGAGACGGCTTCTTCGACGAGCGAAGCGAGCATCCGTGGTGTCGAGACGGCGACGTCGACGCCCCACGACTCGTCGAAGAGCCATTCGTTGCGGGGATCGTTGACGCGGGCGACAACTCGGCGAACACCGAACTCGGTTTTCGCGAGCAGACTGAGAACCAGGTTGGCCTTGTCGTCTCCGGTCGCGGCGATCACGACTTCGTACGACTCCATCGACGCGTCCTCGAGCCGGCTGAGTTCGCAGGCGTCCGCATGTACCCACTTCGCCTCGGGCACCGACTCCGGTTCGATGTGATCGAGCTTGCGTTCGATCAGCATGACGTCGTGTGAGCTTCGAATCAGCTCACGCGCAATGGAGCGGCCTACGGCGCCGGCTCCGGCGATGGCGACCTTCATCGAGAACTTCCAATCACGTTGTAGTGCAACACAGTCGCAGATTTGTTGTGAGGGACGGCGTGCGGTTCAGTCATCTGCGGCCTCCCTCAGTCGTCGCTCGGCGGTGGGTTGCCGGCCAGCGCGACAGCTTCGGCGACGGTTCCCGATACGGCCGCGATGTAGACCTGGTCGTCGGCTTGGATGACGGTCTTGCGATCGGGGAGAACGCCGGTCCCGAAGCGGATGACGAAGGCGACTCGCGAACTGGTCGCGCTCTCGAGGAGGGAGATCGGCTTTCCGGCCCAATCCTCGTGCAGGGCAAGTTCGGTGATGGCAACGGTGCCCGAAGGATCGCGCCACTTCGCAGTCTGACTTTCCTTGGTCAGCGTGTGCAGGAAACGATCCGTCGACCACGGCACTGTGGCGACCGTGGGAATGCCGAGCCGCTCGTAGACGGCGGCACGCTTGGCGTCGTAGATACGTGCGACGACGCGCTCGACGCCGAACGTCTCGCGCGCGACGCGTGCTGCGATGATGTTGGAATTGTCTCCCGAGGACACCGCGGCAAAGGCGTCCGCGCGCTCGATGCCTGCCCGGACCAGCACGTCACGGTCGAACCCCATTCCCAGAACCTTGGTTCCCGGGAAGTCGAGATCGAGACGCAGAAACGCACTCTGATCGCGGTCGATGACGGCGACCTCGTGTCCGATCCTGGTCAGAGATGCGGCGAGGGACGAACCCACCCGACCGCACCCCATGATGACGACATACACGCCCTACTCCGTTCATGGACCCTCATGGCGCGATTGCACGCCGAATCGAACGGTACAGCCCCTCACGGGAAGAGCAAGTACAACGGTCGCCTGCGTGCCGGTTGTCACGACAAAAGGTGAAGTTGGGGCGCTGATGACTCCGAATCGGGCGAGACGGCTTACGCTTTGCACGTGTCTAAGCTCTCGACCGCTACCAAGCGGCTCCTGCTCGGTCGGCCGTTCCGAAGCGACAAACTCGGGCACACGCTGCTACCCAAGCGAATTGCACTACCGGTCTTCGCGTCCGACGCGATGTCATCCGTCGCGTACGCCCCCGAAGAAATCTTCCTGGTTCTCTCCGTCGCGGGTATTTCCGCGTACGCGTACACGCCCTGGATCGGATTGTCCGTAGCCATCGTCATGGCTGTGGTGGTGGCGAGTTACCGCCAGAACGTCCACGCCTACCCGTCCGGTGGCGGCGACTACGAGGTCGCAACGGTCAACCTGGGCCCGACCGCCGGTCTGACCGTCGGTAGTGCGCTGATGGTCGACTACGTGCTGACGGTCGCGGTGTCGATATCCTCGGCGGCGTCGAACATCGGTTCGGCTCTACCGTTCGTCGCGCAGCACAAGGTGCTGTTCGCGGTCGCCGCGATCGTGTTGCTGACCGCGGTCAACCTTCGCGGTATCCGTGAATCCGGCACGGCGTTCGCGATTCCGACGTACGCGTTCATCGTCGGTATGTTCCTGATGCTCGGGTGGGGATTCTTCCGGATCTACGTCCTGGGTGAAGACGTGCACGCGGAATCGTCGTCGTTCACGCTGAACGCCGAAGACTCGCATCTGTACGGAATTGCCTTCGCGTTCCTGATAGCTCGCGCATTTTCCTCGGGCTGCGCCGCCCTGACCGGCGTCGAGGCCATCAGCAACGGCGTACCGGCGTTCCAGAAGCCGAAGTCGCGCAACGCCGCCACGACCTTGCTGCTGCTCGGGTCGATCGCCATCGTCCTGCTGATGGGCATCATCATCCTGGCTCAGAAGATCGGCATCGTCTACGCCCACAATCCGCAGGAACAGCTGGTCGGAGCCCCGGAGGGCTACCACCAGAAGACCTTGATCGCGCAGATCGCCGAAGCCGTGTTCAGTGGTTTCCCGATCGGATTCTTCTTCATGGCGATCGTCACGGCACTGATCTTGGTTCTGGCCGCGAACACCGCGTTCAACGGATTCCCGGTGCTCGGATCGATTCTGGCGCAGGATCGGTACCTACCGCGTCAGCTGCACACCCGCGGCGACCGGTTGGCGTTCAGCAACGGAATTCTCTTCCTCTCCGGTGCCGCTATCGCATTCGTCGTGGTGTTCGGCGCCGAGGTCACCAAGCTCATCCAGCTGTACATCGTCGGCGTCTTCGTCTCGTTCGTGCTCAGCCAGACCGGCATGATCAAGCACTGGACTCGGCATCTGAAGTCCGAGACCGACAAGTCTCAGCGCGCCCGCATGCAGCGTTCGCGAGTGATCAATTCGATCGGTCTGGCAATGACCGCCACAGTCTTGATCATCGTTCTGATCACCAAGTTCGCGGCCGGCGCGTGGATCGCCATCGTCGCGATGGTCGCGATCTTCATCGTGATGAAGATGATCCGCAAGCACTACGACAGCGTCGCGGCCGAGCTCGAGGAGCAGGAGTGGGACGGTGTGCTGCCCAGCCGCACGCACTCGATCGTGCTCGTCTCGAAGCTGCACATGCCGACCATGCGAGCTCTCGCCTACGCGCGAGCCACGCGACCGGACACCCTCGAAGCCATCACGGTCAACGTCGACGAGCCAGACACCCGTGCCCTTGTGCGTGAGTGGGAGAAGAGCGACGTGACGGTTCCGCTCAAGGTGATCGAATCGCCGTACCGCGAAATCACCAAGCCGGTTCTCGACTACGTCAAGCGTGTACGACGCGATGCCCCGCGTGACGTCGTCACCGTGTTCATCCCCGAGTACGTTGTCGGACACTGGTGGGAGCAGATCCTGCACAACCAGAGTGCGCTCCGCCTCAAGAGCCGCCTGCTCTTCCAGCCCGGCGTGATGGTGACGAGCGTTCCGTGGCAGCTGAGTTCGTCGGCCAAGGCGAAGCCGCTCGACATCGAGAAGACCGCAGGCGCCACGCGTCGCGGTTACGACACCGGCGAGAAATGATCACCCGCGAGAAATGATCGGCAACATCGAAATGGCAGGCGTAGTTCGTTGAGTGAGAATTGGACCGGGCAGACCTTCGAGGTCGATCTGGGCAACCCCGGTCACGGCGGGTTCGTCGTCGCCCGGCACGAGGGGCGGGTCGTGTTCGTCCGTCACGGTTTGCCGGGGGAGCGGGCGCTGGTCCGGGTGACCGAGGACAAGGGCGGATCGTTCTGCCGCGCCGACGCTATCGCCGTTCTCGACGCATCTCCGCATCGCATCGATCCGACCTGCCCGATCTCCGGCCCGGGCGGGGCAGGCTGCTGCGACTACTCGCACGCGGATCTGAGCGTCCAACGTGAGATGAAGACCTCGGTCGTGCGGGAGCAGCTTCTGCGACTCGCTCGCGTCGAATCGGACGTCGAGGTGGAGGAACTGCCCGGAACCGGAGACGGAACGGGTTGGCGCACGCGAGTCCGGTTGGCGGTGGACGGGCACGGCGTCGCCGGATACCACGCGTACCGCAGCAGCCGGATCGTCACGGACTTGCGGTGCACTCAGATCGATCAGAGCGCCTACGACGGTCTCGGCGGCCAGCAATGGACGCCGGGCAGTGAGCTGCAGGTCGTTCTCGACGCCACCGGCGAGCGGCACGTCGTGGAAATCGCCGCGCCCGCTGTGTCCAAGACGGGACGACGGACTCCGGGGCGTCGCGGCGCCATGGCACGCCGAGCGGCAAGCGGCGGTCCGCGAAAGACGCGCGTGGCCATCGGGTCGGACACAGTGATCGAGCGCGTCGGCAATCGAGAATGGGCGCTGTCCGCCACAGGTTTTTGGCAGGCCCATCGCAGCGCTGCGAACGCGTACTCACAGGTGGTCGGAGATTGGGCCGGAGCCGCTACCGACGACACGGCCTGGGATCTCTACGGCGGAGTCGGGGTTTTCGCAGCTGTGCTCGCCGACCTTGTCGGGCCGTCCGGGGTCGTGGAGTCCGTCGAATCCTCGGCGCGAGCAGTCTCCGACGGACGGGAAGCGCTCTCGGATCTCGGTCAGGTGCGCTTCCACAGTGCCCGAGTCGAGAACGTTCTCCCGGATCTGGAGCGATCGCCTGCCGTCATCGTGCTCGATCCGCCACGAGCGGGCGCGGGTCGTCCGGTCGTCGAAGCGCTCGCCGCAACTGGCGCCGAGCGGATAGTGCACATCGGCTGCGACCCCGCGTCGTTCGGTCGCGATATCGGTCTCTACCTGGAGCAGGGCTTCAGAATCGGCGGCCTCCGGGCGTTCGACGCCTTCCCGCAGACTCACCACATGGAGTGCATCGCGCTCCTCGAACGCTGACGCGTGCCGAATTCTTTCCCCGAACGGGTGTGACGCTTCTCGCGTTCACAACAGTTGCTTGCATTACGCAACTAATCGTATAGTTTCGTTCTGCAAGTAGTTTTCCGTTTTCAAGTCACGGCTCGTTCGGGCCACTCGAATTCAGGGGTAGGCAATGTCGGTACAGCCGGAGACGGCCCAGGCGCTCGTCGACACGATCTTCATGTTCGGCAGATCGCTGCGAGCCGCGGTCACCACCGGCGCAGACAGCCTGCTGCCGCCTGCACTGGTCAGCGTGTTGTTCATGCTGGCAGCGCGGGGGGAGTGCCGACAGAACGAATTGGCTGTCGATCTGTGTGTCAGTCAGTCGTCGCTCAGCCGACAAATGTCGGATCTGGTCGACGCGGGGTATGTCGAGAGAAATCCCGATCCGGCTGACAAACGGGCGTTCCGCATCCGAGTATCGGAAGAGGGACACGACGTTTTAAGGAAAACCACGCAGCGGCGTGCGGCGCGTTTGCGCAACATGCTCGAAGACTGGAGCCAGGAAGAGGCCATGGCCGCAGTGACATCGCTGCAACGTCTCA
>JADGMW010000636.1_pt1 | contig 12714 bp, 14 predicted proteins | sample 8641801 | NCBI WGS metagenome assembly JADGMW01 (sample SAMN16272018, study PRJNA661076) | feces metagenome | isolation source: fecal sample from diarrhoea affected cattle A | host: Bos taurus | place: South Africa: Lokaleng Village, Mahikeng | collected 2019-09
AGGTGCGCTACCAAGCTGCGCTACAGCCCGAACATCCGGCGCCGACAACGTCGAGCACCGAACCGCGTGAACCTTACCGCACGACGTTCGGGGGGTCGGAATCGGGCCGGGCGGCTGCTCAGCCCATCGACTTCTGCCCGTCGATCGACTCGCGCAGGATGTCGGCGTGACCGGCGTGCTGCGCGGTCTCGGCGACGATGTGCAGGAAGGTGCGCCGCGCGGTCCAGGTGGTGCCGGGCGGGAACCACGGCGCCTCGGGCAGCGGCTGGACGGCGTCCAGGTCGACCTCGAGGACCAGCGCGTCGGTGGCCGCAGCGACCTCGGCGTACGCCGCCAGCAGCCCCGCGAGGGTCTCGCCCGCGAGCATCGCGAACCCCTCCTGGTAGGCCAGCACCTCGGCCGGCGGGTCGGACCAGTCGATGTTCTCCCAGTCGATCTCCGGCCCCGGCGCGGGGCCGTCCAGGATGAACCGTGCCCACTCCTGCTCGGTGGCGGCGACGTGCTTGACCAGCCCGCCGAGGCCGAGCTGGCTCACGGTCGGCCGGGCCGCGGCCTGCTCGTCGCTGAGCCCGGCGACGGTGCGGCCGAAGAGCTCGCGGTGCTTGCGCAGCGCCTCGAGGAGGTCGGCGCGCTCGGCGGTGACGGACGGGGCGGGGGTTCCGGTGGTCATGCGCCCCACGCTAGGGCGACCTCCGGTCAGGTTCCGACCTCAAGGAGAACCCGTCGAGGATCGGCCGAGAAGACCACCGGCCGGGTCCGTCCGCACGTGCGGACGGATCCGGCCGGGTCCTGGTGGTGAGATCGGCGGACGGCGCTCAGCGCTTGCGCTTCTCCCGCGGTCGCTGCTGCAGCACGATCGGCGTCCCGACGAACCCGAACTCCTCGCGCAGCCGACGCTCGATGTAGCGCTCGTAGGAGGCCTCGAGCTTGCCGGAGGTGAACAGGATGAAGGTCGGCGGCGCGGTGGAGGCCTGGGTGCCGAAGAGGATCTTCGGCTGCTTGCCGCCGCGCACCGGGTGCGGGTGCTCGGCGACCAGGCGGCCCAGGAACGTGTTCAGCATGCCGGTGCCGACGCGGGTCTCCCAGCCCTCGAGCGCACGGTCCAGCGCCGGCACCAGCCGGTCGATGTGCCAGCCGGTGCGGGCGGTGATGTTGATCCGGGGCGCCCACTGCACCTGGACCAGCTCGCGCTCGATCTCGCGCTCCAGGTAGTAGCGGCGCTCCTCGTCGACCAGGTCCCACTTGTTGAACGCGATCACCAGCGCCCGGCCCGCCTCGCGGACGGTCTGGATGATCCGCTGGTCCTGCTCGGAGATCGACTGCCCGCCGTCGATGACCAGCACGGCCACCTCGGCCCGGTCGATCGCGGTGCTGGTGCGCAGCGAGGCGTAGTACTCGTGGCCCGAGGCCTCCTTGACCCGCTTGCGGATGCCGGCGGTGTCGATGAAGCGCCAGGTGCGGCCGCCGAAGTCGATCAGCTCGTCGACCGGGTCGACCGTGGTGCCGGCGACGTTGTCGACGACCACCCGCTCCTCGCCTGCCAGCTTGTTGAGCAGCGAGGACTTGCCGACGTTCGGCTTGCCGACGATCGCGATCCGGCGCGGCCCGCCGACCTCGGCCTCGCGCTCCGGGGGCGGCTCGGGCAGCGCGGCCAGGACGGCGTCCAGCATGTCGCCGGAGCCGCGGCCGTGCAGGGCGGAGACCGCGAACGGCTCGCCCAGGCCGAGGTTCCACAGCCCGTGGGCCTCGGCCTCGGTGCGCAGGTCGTCGACCTTGTTGGCGGCCAGCACCACCGGCTTGCCGGAGCGGCGCAGGATCTTCACCACCGCCTCGTCGGCGTCGGTGATCCCCACGGTCGCGTCCACGACGAAGAGCACGGCGTCGGCGAGGCTGACGGCCATCTCGGCCTGGGCGGCGATGGCGTGGGCCAGGCCCCGGGCGTCGGGGTCCCAGCCGCCGGTGTCCACGACGGTGAACGCGCGGCCGTTCCAGTTGGCGTCGTAGGAGACGCGGTCCCGGGTGACGCCGGGGATGTCCTCGACGACCGCCTCGCGGCGGCCGATGATCCGGTTCACCAGCGTCGACTTGCCCACGTTCGGGCGGCCGACGACGGCCAGCACCGGCACCGGGCCCGTCGCCTCCCGGGTCGGGTCGGCGTCGGTGGTCTCGGTGGGCAGGTCGTAGCCCTCGGTCATGGTGCTCCTCGCTCGGTGACCCCGGTGTCGGGGTCCGGGTCTCTCTCGGCCACGGGCAGGGGCCCGGGCAGTCGCTGGCCGGTCAGGGCCAGCGCATGGTCCAAGTGGACCAGCATGTGCTCTCTGAGCAACATCGACGCGTGTCCGACTTGTTCCTTCGTCCTCGGCCACGGCGCCGGTTCGAAGGTGTACGGCGCCCCGAAGACCAGGTCGACGGGGCCGCCCTTCGGCGGCAGCGCGTCGGCTCCGGCTCCCGGCGCACGGGTGCCGAGGATGATCACCGGCACGATCGGCGCCCCGGAGACCAGCCCCAGGTACGCCGCGCCCCGGTGGAAGCGGGCCAGGTCGCCTGCGTTGCGGCGTCCCTCGGGGAAGATGCCCACCGGGTGCCCGTCGCGCAGCACCCGCAGGCAGGTCTTCACCGCACGCGGGTCGCTGTGGAACCGGTCCAGCGGGATCTGGCCGGCGAAGCGCAGGAACCGGTCCATGAACCCGGTGAACATCTCGGACTTGGTCAGCGCGTGCACCGGGCGCCGGGGCGCGAAGATCGCCAGCAGCGGGCCGTCGATCACCCCGATGTGGTTGGCGGCGAAGATCACCGGCCCGCGACGCGGGACGTGCTCGGCCCCGTGCACCCGGACGCCGTACCGGCGCCGGAGCAGGGCGCGCGAGATCGGCCGCAGCGGGCTGTGCAGCGCGCCGCGGAACGGGTGCGGGGTCCGGCTGCTGCGCGGCAGCTCGTCGTGGCGGTCCGTGGGGACCGACCCGCTCACGTCGCCGCGTCGACCAAGGCGACCACCTGGGCGACCACCTCGTCGAGCGTGTAGCCGGTGGTGTCGATGTGCACCGCGCCGTCGGCCTGCACCAGCGGGGCGGTGGCCCGACCGGAGTCGATCCGGTCCCGGGCGAGCAGCGACTGCTGGGTGAGGGCGAGGTCGGAGCCGCCCTCCTCGGCGGCGCGACGGGCGGCCCGGGCGGCCGCGTCGGCGGTCAGGTAGACCTTGACCGCGGCGTCCGGGGCGACCACGGAGCCGATGTCGCGGCCCTCGACCACGATGCCGGGGCCCTCGCCCACGGCGCACCGGATCGTCGCCCGCTGCAGCTCCAGCAGCCGGGTCCGGACCGCGGGCACGGCGCTGACCGGCGAGACCGCGCCGGTCACCTCGTCGCTGCGGATCGCCACCGCGACATCGGTGCCGTCGACGGTGATCGTCGGGGCGAGCGGGTCGGTGCCGGACTCGATCCGCGGGACGCCGGCGCGCGCGGCGACCGCGTCGGGGTCGGCCACGTCGACGCCGTCGCGCAGCATCGCCCAGGTCATCGCCCGGAACATCGCACCGGTGTCGAGGTAGCGCAGCCCGAGTCGCACGGCGACCCCGCGCGACGTGCTCGACTTGCCAGAGCCCGAAGGCCCGTCCACCGCCACCACGATCGGATTGCTCACGGGGCGGCAGCCTACCGGTGCGGCGCCTTCGCGCGGGACTCCACGCGGCAGCGGGCGCCGAGGCAGGCCGCCGCCCGGTCCCCGACGGTCGAGCCCAGGTCGAGCCGCGCTCGGTTGCGTCTGTTATCTCCGCTCCGTGAGGGAACCCGGTGTCCCGGCTAGCCTGCGCGCGTGGACGGGCGCAGACTTCTCCTGGGCATGTCGGTCGGCGGGGTGTGGGAGATCGTCGATTTCACCTCCGACGGCGCCCTCGACACCGCACTCCCGGAGAGCAACGCCGACACCGTCGGCGACCTCGTCGCGGACGCCGTCGGCTCCCTGCCCGGCGCCGGCCTCCTCGTCGCCTGGACCGTCTGGGGCTGGGGCTCGGTCCGGCGCATCACCGGCGTGAACACCTACGAGCAGGTTTCACCAGGCGCCGGCCTGCCTCACCGTTCCGGTAGCGGTTCGAGGACCTGCTTCTGAGCACTCTGGTAGACGATCTGGCTGCGGAAGCTGACCACTTCGCGGCGCTGGCTGAGCCGATCGATGAGGAACGCGTGGAGATGGTCGAGGTCGCGGACTGCGACGTGGATGAGGAAGTCCTCGTCGCCAGCCACGACGAACACAGATGCGACCTCCGGGAGCTTGATGAGAGCGGCCTTGAAGGTGTCGATGACGCTACGGCTCAGCGGCCGGAGACGAGTCGAGATGAACGCCTCGACCTCGCGGTTGAGCGCTGCGGGGGCGATCTCGGCGTGGTAGCCGCGGATGACCCCTCGGGCGCGCAGCAGGCGAACGCGTTCCAGGCAGGTGGAGGGAGCGACGCCCAGAAACCGTGCGAGCTCGCGGTTGGACTGCCGTGCATCCCGCTGGAGTTCCCGCACGATCGCCGAATCAAGTTCGTCCATGACCGCACTGTAGGCATTCTGCCGAACAACGTTCGGTCGACCGGTCGTGGTGGCACCCGAATGCCTACGCTCGGCGGCACAACACCGGTCAGACGATCCCTCAAGGAAACAGGTTGAACTCGAAGCTCGTCATCGTCCTACGAGACGACCTCCCGGCTGCCCACGCCGCCAACGCTGCGGCCGTCCTCGGGCTGGCACTGGGAGGTCGACTGTCCGGGTCCGTGGCCCCGGACAGCCCAGATGCCTCCGGCGCCCTGCACGCGGGCTTGAACCCGAACCCGGTCCCGACCCTCGTCGCACCCCGCGAGGAGCTGCGCGACCTGCACGAGCGAGCTCTGCGCCTTGAGGGCGCGGTCGTGGTGGGCTTCAACGAGGTCGCCCGGCGCTCACGAACCTACGCCGACTACGTCGAGGCGCTGGCGGCCGCCCAGCCCGACCACATCGACTACGTGGGGCTGGCGATCGTGGGTCCCCGCAACCAGGTCACCAAGATGACCAAGCGGCTCTCCCTTCTGTCATGACCGACTCCATCATGACCGACTCCGTCATAACCGACTCCGTCATAACCCAAGCTGCGCCCTCGACGGCGACATCGGACCCGAAGCCGTTGCCGCCAGGCTCGTCTCACAGCCGGGCTGGGCGTCGCCACCGGCACGATGATGCTGCTGAGCGCCGTTCTCGGCCCCGGCTTTGCGCGCCCGGCGCTGCGATAAGCGCACCGCTGCGCCGCGTCACTCCGCCGCCTGCGGTGCACCCAGCGCCCTACGTCCGCCGATGGAACCGGAAGCCGCCGTCGGGCAGGCGCTCGACCCGGCGGGCGGGGTCGTGGGCGAGATGGTGGTGGTGTGAGCAGAGCAGGGCGCCGTCGGCCAGGTCGGTGCGTCCGCCCGTCGACCACGGGCGCAGGTGGTGGGCCTCGCACCAGGGGGCGGGGATCTGGCAACCGTCCGCGCGACACTCCCCGTCCCGCAGCGCCATCGCGCGCCGCTGGGCGCGGCTGTAGAGCCGCTGGGCCCGGCCGAGATCGAGCACCTCGCCGGCCCCGCCGAGCACGGCGGGCACGATCTGGGCGGTGCAGGCCAGCCGGCGCGCCTCGGCGGCGGTGATCCGGTCGTGCGACTCCCCCGGCGCCGGGTTCCCCACGGTGGCCGTGCCGAGCTCGGCGCGCAGCGACGCCAGCGACGCCAGCGACGCCAGCGACATGGTGACCACCAGCGTGGTGGCGTCGCCGCCGTGGACCGGCAGCCGGGTCGGGTCCACCGACTCCAGCAGGTCGCAGAAGGCCTGGGCGGTCCGCCGTCCATACGCACACGCGTGCGGCCCAGGCTCGGACGGCTCCCCCGGCGCGAATGGCGACAGACCCTCGCTCCGGCGCGGGTTGGTGAACGCGTGCAGGTACGTCGCCAGGCGCGCCGCCGCCGCGTCCGGGATCAGGCCGGTGATCCGGGTCGTGCCGTCTCCCTGCGCTCGCAACGCCAACCGCATCCGCTGCGCCGCCGAGGCCTCCAGGTCCGCCAGGGCTCGCGCCTCGGCCGCCTCCGCCACCTCGGGCGCGATCACGTCGAGGATCCGGCGACCCAGCCGCCGCAGCTCGGCCGGACCGTAGGTGGCGGCGTACCCGACCAGCGCGACCTCGGCCTCGTCGACCACAGCAGCGCCCACGCCGGGCGGCAGGTCCGCCACGCAGGTCGCGATCACCCGCGCCTGGTCGAGGTTCACCTCGCCGGCACGCAACGTCGCAGCCAGCGCAGGGCGGTCGGCCAACGCGCGTGCGAGCCGCAGGTCGGCTGCGCAGTCGGCCCGCCGCCGGCGCGTCTCGGCCCCCGCCCAGACACCCACGTCGCGGGCCCCGGCCTCGTCGGCCACGTCATCGGCGTCGGCGCAGACCCGCAGCCGCAGCTCGGCGACCCGCGACTCCACCCCCGCCAGCTCGACCAGCGCGGCCGCCTTGTCCGGCGTCGACATGAACGCCGGGTTCACGTCGGCGACCGACTTCAGCACATCACCGAGCTCACGGGCGGCGACCCTGATCGGGTGGTCCATGCGAGCCTCCGAACGAGCTGCACAGGTGATGTCGTGCACCCATTCTACTCGAACATCTGTTCGATTGGAAGCCGGATATCCACCTCCTGATCTGCGTGCACAAGTGCGTGATCTTCGAGCTCATCGACGATCACTCCCGCCACGCGGTCGCCCCCCATCGTGCGACCGACCGGCGAGACCGCCAGGGACGCGATCGCGGTCGTCGACAAGGACGTGGCCGCCCACGGCGTGCCCCTCGCCGCGACGCTCGCCGACCGCCAGCCCCGCATCGATGCGTTCGACCCGCCCCACCCGAAGGCCGACCGGCCCCGCTACGTGCCGCGCACCGCGGCCCGGCCCCAGGCCTCCGCAACGTCACCGATGTCCTGCGACATCACAGACCCACCTGCCGACACAACCGCCTACGGCTGCGTCGTCCAGCCCCGCGCCTCGAGCGAGGTCAGCAGCTGCTCGGCGCGGATCTCCTCGACCACGAGCTCCACCAGGCCGACCGGTCGGCCCGGGTCGTGATCGATATGCACGTCCTCGATGTTGACCTCGCTGGCGCCGGCGTCGGCGAAGAGCCGCGCCAGCTCGCCGGGGTGGTCGGGGACGGAGACGAAGACCGAGCGCATCGGCCGCGGCGGACCGCCGTGCTTGCCGGGGATCGCCCGGGTGCCGGCCACGCCGGCCTCCAGCACGACGCCGAGCGCGCCGCGGTCGCGCGCCTCGACCGCGCCGATCACGGCGTCCAGCTGGGTGCGGACCTCGCCCAGCAGCGCCAGCACCGCCTCGGCGTTCGCGGAGACGATCTGTCCGTACAGGCCGGGGTCGCCGGCGGCCACCCGGGTGACGTCGCGCACCCCCTGCCCGGAGAGCCGCAGGTGCTCGACCGGGGCCTCGGCCAGCCGGCCGGCGACCAGTGCGGCGAGCAGGTGCGGGACGTGCGAGGTGCGCGCCACTGCCTTGTCGTGCTCGGCCGGGCTGAGGTCCACCGCGACGGCGCCGCACAGGTCCACCAGGGCACGGACCCGGGCCACCGCCTCCGGGCACGAGCCCGGGTGCGGGGTGATCGCCCAGGGCCGACCGTCGAAGAGGGACGCCGAGGCGGCCAGCGGGCCGGAGCGCTCGCTGCCGGCCATCGGGTGGCCGCCCACGTAGCGGGCCGCGCCCGGGTGGCCGGCGACCGCGGCCAGTGGCCCGGCCTTGACCGAGCCGACGTCGGTGACCACCGCGTCGGTGCCCTCGGTGCGCTCCAGCGCCTCGCCGATCACCTCGCCGAGGTGGTCCGGCGGGACCGCGACGACCACCAGGGCGGGCCGGTCCTCGGGGCGCCGCGGGCGGCCGGCGCCGAGGCCCGAGGCGGTGCGCAGGTGCTCGGTGGACACGTCGGTGAGGACGACGTCCAGCCCGGCCCGGCGACAGGCCAGGCCGATGGAGGTGCCCAGCAGACCGGCGCCCACGATCTCCACCGGGCCGGCGTGCTCGTCGAGCCCGGCCGTGCTTGCTTGCGCCACGTCGCTCCCTGCCTCCGGTTGCCTGACCGGCCAAGGCTACCGGGAGGTCACCTCGGGCCCGCGGGCCGGACCGGCGCTCAGGAGGGCTGGTAGTCGCCGAACGACCAGTGGTTGCCCTCCGGGTCCGCGACGCTCCCGCCGCGGCCGCCGTAGTCCTGGTCGACCATCTCCCGCAACACCGTGGCGCCGGCGGCGACGGCCCGCTGGAAGGCGGCGTCCGGGTTCTCGGTGACCAGGTAGGCGGCCGAGGTGCCGGGGTTGCTCACGGCGGCGTCGGGCCGGACGCTGCCGAACATGATGCCGCCGCCCTCGGGCCACAGCCACTCGGCGTGCACGACGGTGCTCGGGTCGGACTCGTCGCGGTAGGTCGCGTGCTCGACGAAGCCGACGGCGGTGAGCCAGGCGGTCATCGCGTCGGCGTCCGTGAACGTCAGGGTGTGCCAGAGACGGATCTGCGCTGCGTTGTTGGTCATGTCCCTGACTCTGGGTCCTCGGCGGGCCGGAGGTCTTGAAGGAACGGGAACTCCTCGCGCAGCCAGATCGTCGGTGGGCAGCCGGCGAGCGTCACCCACTCCCGACTCAGGTGGGCCTGGTCGGCGTAGCCGCTGCGGTGCGCGACCTGGGCCATCGGCACCCGGCCCAGCAGCGTGCGGGAGCGCTCGAAGCGGCCGAGGCGGCGCAGCTCGCGCGGGGTGAGCCCACACTCGGCGCGCACCAGGCTGCTCAGGTGGCGGCGGGAGTAGCCGACCTCGGCCGCGGTGCGCTCCACCCCGGCGCCGCGGGTGAGCGCCGCCAGCGCTCGCCCGACCTCGGGCCGCCCGCTCGCCCGGGCCTCCCCCTCGGTGCGCCGCAGCCGCTCCAGCAGCGCGGCCTCCACCAGGGCCCGGCGCTGCGCGGGCCGGACGGCGGCCAGCTGCTCGGGCAGGTGCCGCAGCGACCGGTCGACGTCGCCGAGCTCGACCAGTGCGCCGACCAGGGCGGCGGCGGGCACGCCGAGCAGGGCCCGCGCGCCGGCCACGGTCAGCGCGACCTGGACCCCGACCTGGGTGCCGTCGTGGTGGATCTCCGCCGGGTGCGGGTGCAGCCCGGACAGCGTGGACCAGCGCCGCGCCCGGCTCTCGCGGCGTCCCGCCCAGCCGACGTCCAACGGCTCGCCGACCGGGAGCACGAAGGTGAGCGTGGTCCCGGGCAGCCCGCGGTGAACGCCCGGCGCACCCAGGTCGACGTCGTAGGCCACCAGCGAGGCGACGTACGGCGCGAGGGCGTCCGGCACTGCCATCGGCCCAGGCTAGCCGGGAACGCGCCCGGCTCAGCCGACCTGGCGGATCCTCACCCAGTACGTCGGCGGCTTGCCGTCGACCGCCCGGTCGTCGGGCTGTCCCCGCAGCGGCGTGCGCTTGTCGTTCTTCGCGTCGTAGGAGTCGATGGACACCGTCGTGTACCGGGCCCCCGGCAGCAGCATGATCTCCGCCTCGCTCCTGACCGCCGAGAGCGTCGAGAGGTCCCGCGCGCCGGTGCCGGCCATCTCGAGCTCCAGGATCACCCGCACCGGGCCCGCGGCGCCCGCCGCGAAGCTCTTGGCGGTGGCCAGGTTCTTCGAGGTGCTCATGAACGCGACGTTCGCGGCGGTCGCCCCGAGCGAGTACAGCTTCTTCATCCGCGCCAGGTCGAGGTTCTCGCCGCGGAAGGTGGTGCCGTTCCAGGCCGGGAGCTTGGTCATGCCCTGCAGCGCCAGAGCCGCGTGCGCGGTCCCCTCCAGCCGGATCTCCTGCCGGCTCTGCGGGGTCGCCGCGGCGCCGAGCTCGTGGTCGAGCCCCTGGTCCCACCCGGAGACGGCGGCGTTCATGTGCTTGTAGTTCTGGGCGGTGTAGGCGTAGATCGCCATCGTCTCCGCCTGGCTCAGTCGCGCCCCGAGCGCCGCCTGCCGCTGCTTGCCGGACCCGTACTCCATCTCGATCTCGGTGGGCTTGGCGCCGGCGAGCTCGGCGGCGCTCGGCGCCGCGGCCCAGGTGCCGGCCATCACCGAGCCGCCTGCCTGCTGGAGGTGGTGGAACCGGGCGGCGGGGCCCGGGGCCGCCGCCTGCTTCTTGCGCCCGAGGAGCCTGTCCAGCCCGCCACGCTTCGGCGCTGCGACCGGCCCGGCAGGCGCAGGGCCCGCCGCGGACTCGGTCACGCCGCGCACGTACTCCAGCTCGGCGGCCGCCCGGATCTGCTGCACCTCGGCGAGCTGCTCGATGTCGGACATCATGCCCGTCCGGGAGCGGACACCGGGATCCTTGCTGCCGCGGTGCTTGGACTGGTAGTGCGTGGCGCCCTTGCGGATGGCGGCGAGGATCGGCCCGTGCTGCGACGGGTGCTGGGCGCCCTCGAGGTCCCACAGCGACTCGATCAGCCGGTACAGCGTGGTCTTCTTCAGGTAGGCGTGCTTGAGCTCCTCGGCCGACAGCGAGGCGATCAGCACGTCCGCCATCTGGGTCAGCGACCTGGTCTGCCCGTAGGTCGGGGCGACCTTGCCCGGCGCCAGGGCGACATCGCCGGGCGTCTGCTGGGCCAGGGCCTGGGTCTGCTGGCGCGCGGCGGGGTCGGCGGCCGCGCCGCGGGCCGCGGCGATCGGGGCGGGCCGGGCCGGGCCGGCATGCTCCACAGAGCCGGGACGGCCCTTCGACAGCTGCTTAAGAAACCCCACGGAAGTCCTCCTCCTTGATGATGCGCCCGAGCTTCACGTGCTCGGCCCTGACGGCCGCCAGCAGGTGCCGCATCTCGACCCGCGAGCCCTCGCCGGCCGCCTGGAAGGCGGCACCGAGGACGGCGTTGCGGATCACCCCGCCGGTCAGCTCGAAGCGCTCGGCCAGCAGGTCCAGGTCGAGCTCGCCGGTCGGCACCCCCGGCCCGAGGTGCCGGGCCCAGATCTCGTGGCGTTGCGCCGGCGCCGGCGGCGGGAAGTCGACGACGAAGTGGATGCGGCGCAGGAATGCCTCGTCGATGTTCTTCGGCAGGTTGGTGGCCAGCACCACGATCCCGTCGTAGGTCTCCAGGCGCTGAAGCAGGTAGGAGACCTCGAGGTTCGCGTACCGGTCGCGTCCGTCCTTGACCTCGGCCCGCTTGCCGAACAGCGAGTCGGCCTCGTCGAAGAAGAGCACCGAGTTGCCGGCCGAGGCCGCGGCGAAGAGCTTGTCCAGGTTCTGCTCGGTCTCGCCGATGTACTTGCTCACCACGCTGGAGACGTCGATCCGGTAGAGGTCGAGGTCGAGGGCGGAGGCGACCACCTCGGCGGCGAGGGTCTTGCCGGTCCCCGACTGCCCGGTGAACAGCGAGACGATCCCGCGCCCGCTGGTGCGTCCCAGCCCCCAGCCGTCGAGGACCAGGTCGGAGCTCTGGTAGCGCGCCACGATCGCGCGCAGCTGCTCGACCCGCTGCTCCCCGAGCACCAGGTCCTCCCACGCCTTGCGCGGCCGGACCCGCCGGGTCAGCGTGCCCAGCGGCCCGGCGAGGAGCCGACGGACGGCCAGGTGCACGTCCCCGTCGACCGAGGGGTACACCGACGCCACCAGCGCGGTCTGCTCCGCGGTGAGCCGGTGCTCCAACGGCACCCCACCGCCGATGCTGGCCTGCCACTCCGCCGCGCTGACCAGCTCGCCGCCGGCGACGTGCTCGACACGGGCACGATCCGGAAGGTCGCGGACCGCCAGCTCGTCGGCGGCGCTCAGCGCCCACCCGAGGTGGGTGGCCCGCTCGATCCAGCGCCGGCCCTCGGGCGCCAGCGTGTCGGTGAGCTCGACCAGCGGGGTGCGCCCGGTCAGCGTGGCCTCGCGCACCACCGCGGCCCAGGCCGCCTCCTCGCTCGGCGCCTCGGTCACCAGGAAACGACCACCGCCGCTGCGCTGCATGGCCAGCTCGCGGCGCCGGACCCGGTCCGGGCCCCAGACCAGCACCAGCCCAGGGTCCGCGGCGGCGACCGGCTCCCGGTCCACGGCGACCGCGCCCACCGGCAGCGCCGGGTCCGGGCTCGGGTCGCCGAGCAGCGCCCACAGCACCTGCGGCACCAGGGCGACCTCCGTCATCGCCCAGGGCGCGTCGGGCTCGCTGGCGATCAGCGCCGCGCGGCGCAGCGGCGAGCCCGGGCCGGCCGCCGCAGCGGCGGCGACCGCGCCGCCGAGCAGCCGGGCCACCGCACCCAGCGTCAGCCGGGACGGACGCGAGGCGCCGACCAGCAGGCCGACGCGCGCAGCGCGGACCGGGTCCAGCTCACAGGCGACGAGGAGCGCCAGCAGCTCGCGTGCCGCACCGTCCGCCCGGGCGTTGACGCACACCACGTCGAAGGCGGTGTCGCCGTCGTGCGCCAGGCGTTCGCGCGCCCGGCGCAGCAGGTCGGCGTCGGCCCCGTCGAGGGCGACGTCGAGGGCGGCGTCGGCGAAGGCGGCGTGCGCGGGCGGCAGCGCACGCGGAGCCGACTGCGTCGCCATCGGCCCCGTCCCCCACGTCAGCCCGCGCCGGCGCGCAGGGTCAGGTCGAACCTAGCGCCACGAGCGGGCGCTCCTCGGCCGGCCCACGGCAGATCTAGACCGGGCGAACCTCACAGCTGCGCGGTGTCGAGCAGCGCGCCGAGCTCGTCGCGGGTCAGGTCCCGCAGCTCGCCCGGCTTGAGG